>Ga0207057_1058_pt1 | contig 29279 bp, 21 predicted proteins | sample Alteio_BWMinCont_33_FD_153265 | JGI IMG/M metagenome (GOLD analysis project Ga0207057, IMG submission 153265) | Enriched cells from forest soil in Barre Woods Harvard Forest LTER site, Petersham, Massachusetts, United States -... | ecosystem: Environmental > Terrestrial > Soil > Temperate forest >... | reverse complement strand
ATACTCATTATTTCTCACCGGGCAAGCGTGATAAATGAACTATCTAATATAAGGCCTGATTTGTGCATAATTGGAACCAATGGAATTTCCGTCCAGGGAGGCCTTACAGATTCCGACTGGGAAGTGGTACAAGTCATTAAAGCCATGATTCACGCATCGCGAAAAGTGGCAGTGGTGAGCATCGCAGAAAAATTCAACACAGTTCAAAAAATTAAGATCAATGATATAACAGCCGTTGATTATTTGATAACAGAATTGCCACCAGACAGCTCCGTGCTATCTTCTTACATTCAAAAAGATAAACCGATGCTTTTATAAAGCAGATGGTAATCGATTGCAGAGTTAAGAAGGTAAATAAAAGCTGAATCAGTATCGCTTGAAAACTCACACCTTATACTAGAAGAGAAATCAATGACCCTATATTGTCATTAATAAAATTTTTCGATCATAGTTAAATTTTTCTCTCGATTTACTAACTGCTAATTACAATCAAAATGAGTAAGAAATTATCGTTTATCCCATTGCTACAATGGCCCTTGTTATTGTTAGGTTTCATGCTCTTTTCCTTTAATGTTGTTTTGGCGCAAAGCCAGGTTATCAAAGGGAAAGTAGCCGATGCGAGTGGCGGGCCACTTGCCGGAACAAACGTATCGGAGAAAGGTGGCAAAAAAGGCACTATCTCAGATGCGGCAGGAAATTTTACACTAACCGTTTCAGGGCCGGAAGCTGTGCTCGTATTTTCCTATGTTGGCTATAATAGTGTTGAAATCCCTATCAAGGGCCAAGCATTTATAAACGCAACAATGCAAGCTGGTAGTGGCACCCTTTCAGGTGTTGTTGTAACCGCACTTGGCATAACACGAAACAAGAGATCGCTTGGTTATGACGTGGGGCAAATAGCAGGGGATGACATGAACCATGTGGCGCAGACCAATGCCATGAGCTCAATGGCGGGAAAGGTCTCCGGTGTGGTTGTTAGCCAAACTGGTGCTAACCCTACATCTTCAGTGAGCGTTGTTATCCGCGGGATCAGATCCCTGAACAGCGACAACCAACCTTTATATGTTATTGATGGAGTGCCTTTACAAAACTCCATGAATAATATAGGCGTAAACAATGGTAACGGCAACGATGTGGATTATGGAAATGTGATTTCAGATATTAACCCGAATGATATCGAAAGCATATCTATACTGAAAGGCCCTAGTGCTGCAGCCCTTTATGGTTCTCGTGCCGGCAATGGTGTAGTATTGATTACCACAAAATCAGGCAAAAGGTCAAAAGGGCTGGGCATTACTTTTAGCTCTATGGATGAAGCTGCCATGCCTTACCATTATTTTCAAAATAACCAAGCTTATTCTATGGGTATTAATCCTTATACGGTTGCTACCGGTTCCAATAGTTTGAATGGGGTGATTGTGGATGTACCTCCAGGTTGGGCCAATTATTATTTTGGTACACCGCTGAACAAGGGCATACAGGCTATTCAATGGAATAGCCCCTTACAGGCTGATGGCAGCTATAAACCTTATGCGCTCACTTCCCATAATAACTTGAAATTGTTTGTTCAGCCTGGCTTTACTACGACCAATAGTCTATCAGTGGAAAATTCGACGGAAAAAGACAATTACCGCTTTTCCTATAGCAATATGGTGAATACAGGCATAGTAAAGACAAGTGGCCTTGGCAGGCATAGCCTCTCACTAAATGTCGAACATAAAATCACAAAAGATATAAAACTATCCTCTTCCATCAATTATACCCGTACGGCCACTGATAATATCGTTGCTGGTAATGGCAATGGGGTGTTACAGGATGTGATTAACTATCCCGCAAGTGTTGATATTCGGCAGGTAGGACGGCACAGTATTTGGACAACACCCGGGCTTCAGCAATTTAAACCGCTAGCCCCAGTGGGCGTAGATGCAAGTACGGATCCTGAAAGCGAGATTGGGAATGACGTTCCTGACAACCCTTGGTTTGTGCTTGGCCAAACCAAAAACGGTTTTGTGCGCAACCATATTTATGGAAACTTAAAGGCTAGTTTCAATTTTGACTCACATTTCAGTGCATTTGCTCGCTATTCCCAGGATTTGTTTTACGAAAATCGCGAAACTAAAATATCCAAAAGCTATACAGGTGAGCTAAACGGTTACTATGGGCTCACCAATTTGTACAATACAGAAAGCAACACAGATTTTCTGGTCACTTACAAAAATAATTTTTGGAAAAAGTTCGATATCTCTGCTTCAGTCGGGGGTAACCTGCTTTATGAATACAATTCTTCCAATCAGCTTTATTCTGTTCAAGGGGGAGGAATAATTGCCCAAGAAGTATTCAATGTTTCCAATATTGCCCAGGCCAATATCCGCTACAATTCAGCGTATTATCAAAAAGCGATGTATAGCACCTATGCTACGGCGTCTATCGGCTACAATGATATCGCTTATTTGGATTTAACAGGTAGAAACGATTGGACCAGCACACTGCCCCCAGGCAATAATTCTTATTTCTACCCTTCAGCTTCTCTCAGCTTGTTGCTTAACAAAATAATCAATTTCGGCCGTTTGGTTGACCTTGTAAAACTACGCGGTGGATGGGCAAGTGTGGGTAAGGATACCGACCCATATCAGCTTTATAGTGCCCCTGGCATCGGAAGTTTTGGTGGTATCACCACCGAATCTCTTTCTGGGACCTTGCTCAACCCGAACCTAGTACCAGAGAAGGCTATTTCATCAGAGGGTGGGGTAGATGTAACCATGTTCCAAAACCGTCTTAGGTTTAGTGGAACAATTTACCAGTCAGATAATCAGGAACAGATTCTGGGTATCAGTATCCCCTCATCTACTGGGTACACAGCCCGGAAGATTAATGCTGGCCTAGTACGCAGCAAAGGCATTGAACTGCAGTTGGGCGGTACTGTCATCAGAAGTAAGGATTGGACATGGGATGTTACGGTGAATTATACCAAGAACAATGCATATGTGATTTCCTTGGCAAATGGGGTGCCTTATTTCTCCTTCTGGCAGGATGGCCCTACAGGTTCCTGGACCTATGCAAAAGGCCAGCCCATACCAAACCAGGTTGATTCAAAGGGGTCTCCTATTACGGTGATCAGTGATGGCAAAATAGGCCAGATCTGGGATAATGAGTTGGCTACGGTTACAGATAAAAGCTCCCCTTATTATGGGTACCCTCTATTGGATGGCGGAGGTTTTTATCAAAAAGTCAATGGTGGGGATTTTCAACATAAACAGGTTGCCGGAAACTTTAACCCAAAGCTTTTAATGGGCATGCAAACCTCCGTTACCTATAAAATGGTAACCTTGAGTGCCAGTCTGGATATGCGTTTGGGTGGTATTTTTTATTCCAAAACTGTCCGTTACCAGGGATCAAATGCGAATTTAAAAACCCAAGAGAATGAAGGTATCCCGATACCTGCAGCTTATGCCAACAATATACCAGCTTATCTAAAAAGCAACCCAGGAAAATTTATCGAAGTAAGTGGGCTTCAGCAACAACATATTGTGGGGTGTCCTTGCACCACGGCGAACCAGGGAGGCATATTAGATGACCCAGCCATTGTTCAAAATACAGGAGCGGTACCGGGTTTCCCAATCTATGATGCTGCGTTCTATCCCGGTGTTTACAGTGATGGGAATGGTGGGTATATTGAAAACCTGGGTAATCCCAGTACCACCCAGTATGATGTTTACGAGGATGCAACAACGAATGGATTTTGGAACTTTGCCAGAGAGGACATGTTCAGTGCATCCTATATAAAACTACGGGAATTGAACATTTCAGTGGAGCTATCAAAAAAATTGTCAAATTCCCTTAAGGTGCAGGGTATCTCCATTGGTATTTATACAAGAAATGTGATTTTATGGACAAAAGCCAAGATAGGTGTTGACCCGGAGCAGGCATTCAACTATCAACCAGGTGCTCAGGCAAATGGTTCCCAGTTTAAGCAGGGTATTGAATACTATAACATCACACCCTGGACCATCCCGATTGGCTTTAAGCTTAATGTACGTTTCTAGGATTAAATATTTGTCATTTATAAAAATATAAAAAGATGAAAAGCGCGAATAGAGTTTTAATAGTTAGCTGCGTTTTCCTGGTAATAATTATGGCGGGGGATTCCTGTAAAAAATTCTCCGTGTTAAATACCAACCCCAATAGTATAACTATTTCGGGTGCCGCACCAGATTATCTGATGGCTGGTGTACTAACCAGTACCGCCACTTGGTATGGGAACCTTGGTTCAGGGAATATATCAGGGGCAATGCAGGAAACCGCACAGGATGCATTTCAGGGCACATTCAGCGAATACCAATGGGACCCGGGCAACTTTGATTGGAGTGGCAATTATGCTGTTTTGAATAATAACAAGGCTCTGCTCGCTGAGGCCGCAGCAAATAATTGGGATTTTCACCAGGGAGTCGCACTGGTGATGCGTGCATTTCAGTTTGGCAATATTGCTGATTTTTGGGGCGATGCGCCGGATTCCATGGCGATCAGTGGCGATCAGGGTGGTGCTTATGATTTCCCAACATTCGATAGCCAGCAAAGCATTTACACCCGGGTCATCTCGGACCTGCAGGCTGCTATCCCACATTTTCAGGGCACTATGGCAACCCATCCTGAAATAACAAGTGTTACCCAAACCTCAGATGTGTTTTATGGTGGCGACCCTGTGCAATGGAAAAAATTCGCTTATTCGCTGCTACTGCGCTATTACATGCGCCTTTCTTCCAAATTGAATGAGCAGGCAAATGTGGAAGCAGTTGCCGATAGCGTGTTTCAGAGCACTGCCGATGATTGTATGATGATGTTCCCAGGTAAGGACCAGCCTTCGTCCTATCAGTTTTGTACTTTATACAATGGGGCATCTGGTTATAACAGGAATAAAATGAGTGGTACCATGACCATGACTTTGAAAGCATTGCAAGACCCAAGGATAGTGATTATGGCCGAACCCATCATCAACCCAAGCATTGTGGACACAACAAATGCTATATTTCCGCCGGGATACCCTTCCATTGATTCAACAATCAATAACATCCGGTACATCAATCTTCCGGTTGCTTTAGCGACTAATTATAAGCAATTCAATTTGGCCACATACACACAGGATAGGCCATGGGAGGGTTTAAACCTTCCTGTAAAAAATTTATATGACACATCGTCTGTATATGTGGGTATCCCCATTAGTTATTCCAACTATCCTGACTTTCAATACAACCTCAATTCAACAGGGCAACAGGCTACTTCAGTGAACAATTATGTGTCTTACTTGCGCAGGGATATTTACGATAACCCAAGTGGGCCATTGCTGGCAGATAGGATAGCATCTTATGCAGAGATTTGTTTTGATCTGGCTGAAGCGGCACAAAAAGGATGGAACGTAGGTGGTTCGGCTTCTACCTGGTATTATAATGGCATACAAGCTTCTTTTAACACCTGGCAGGTCTTCAGCAGTTACCAGAATGATGTGAACAATTACTATGGCTGTGTAAAAGATTATAACACTTATATCGCTCAGCCTGCAGTTGCATATAATGGCAGCCTTCAACAAATAATCACGCAGAAATGGATTGCTGCCTGGCAGGCATGCAATGAAGCATATATGGATTGGAGAAGGACTGGATATCCTGCTTTGACCATTGGGTATGGGTCTTATCGCGGAGCAATACCTGTAAGGTTCACTTATGCCAATTCTGAGCTTCAGAATAATTCTGCCAATGCTCAGGTTGCAATCGATAAGCTTACTACGTCACCATATGTCGGGCCTGATGGCAATAATAGTTCCTGGTCAAAATTCTGGTTATTACAAGGGACAAATCAGCCCTGGTAAAAAATTGTATAAAAGTGCCATGGCGAGAAAAATATTATTAGTATCTGCATCAATTATTTTAAGCCTTCTTTCTTATGCCCAGATAAATAACACTTTTAATCTGATGCCTGTGCCGGCTGAGTTAAAAGTAAATAATAACAGAGTTGCCATTGATCAACGGTTTCGTATATCCGTAAATGGAAATGCTGATAAACGCATCTATGCAGAAGCGAGCAGATTCATTAGACGGTTGAACAACAAGACAGGAATTTTTCTGGATAAGCAAGGTTATGTAACACCCCAGGACAGCAATAATATTTCCGCTGCTTTACTGATAAAAATTCATCGCCCTGGAAAATTAAAATTAGGAGAAGACGAAAGCTATTCAATTGAAACAAATGCAAATCAAGTTATAGTCACAGCGACAACAGACCTCGGTGGCATTCATGCTTTAGAAACATTATTGCAATTAGTTAGTAATGATGAAAACGGATATTATTTTCCGGGTGTAATCATTCATGACAAACCAAGATTTGCGTGGCGCGGTTTGCTGTTGGATGTTGTGCTTCACTTCATGCCCGTGGATGTTGTAAAAAGAAATTTAGATGGAATGGCAGCGATGAAAATGAACGTGCTTCATCTTCATCTTTCCAATGATCAGGGTTTTAGGGTTGAATCAAAAGTCTTTCCGCGTTTGCAACAAGTGGCGTCTGATGGAATTTATTATACGCAGCAGGACATTCATGAGATTATTAATTATGCTGATCAACGTGGCATCCGAATCGTTCCTGAATTTGTTGTGCCAGCGCATACAACTGCCATGCTCACTGCTTATCCTGAATTTGCAAGCGTTAAAAGAGATTATAAACTCCAACGATATTTCGGCGTGTTCGATCCTGTGATGGATCCAACAAATGAAAAATTATATCCTTTTCTTGAAAAGCTTTTTACGGAAATGGCTTCTCTTTTTCCTGATGAATATTTTCATATCGGCGGTGATGAGAACACAGGGAAAGATTGGGAAAACACACCACACATTAAATCTTTTATGAAAGAAAAAGGGATGCAGAAATATATGGATCTGCAAACCTATTTCAACAAACGCTTGCTTCCTATCATTCGTAAAACGGGAAAAACAATGATGGGCTGGGATGAAATATTACAACCGGGAGTTCCAAAAGAAATTGTAATTCAATCGTGGCGTGGCAACGAAGATTATTACAAATCCATCAGGCTTGGTTATAAAGCAATTCTTTCTTACGGATATTATATCGATTTGATTCAACCTGCATCTTATCATTATCTCAACGATCCGATTCCTGACAGCGCAAAATTGACGGAGAAAGAAAAAAATCTTGTTCTCGGAGGAGAAGCAACCATGTGGAGTGAATTGGTGACACCTGTAACTGTTGATTCAAGGATCTGGCCACGCACTGCTGCTATTGCAGAAAGATTATGGTCGCCAAAAGAAATAAATAATGTGGACGATATGTATCGCCGTCTTGATATAGCAAGCTTACAACTTGAAGCACTTGGATTGCGTCATGAATCTTACAAACTTCCTATGATGCGGCAATTGACAAATGGAATGGATACAAAACCGCTCGAAGTTTTAGTGAGTGTTCTCGAGCCGTTGAAAATATATGAGCGCAATGAAGGCGATACGATGTACACAGTTTTTTCTCCTTTCACAAAAATTGCCGACGTTGCTAGCCCCGATCAGAAACTGCCAAGAATATTCAACAAACAAGTTGAAGAATTTTTAATTCATCCTTCTGTAGAACTTGAAAAAAATATTTCCGAAAAATTAATCCTCTGGAAAGAAAACGATGCTGCATTCAAATTGCTGCTTCGCAATTCGCCTGCGCTGATGGAAGCAGCATCACTATCTGAAAATCTTTCTTCATTAGCATCCGCAGGACTGGAAGCAATTCAATATTTGCATGATAATAAAAAAGCAAGCACGGATTGGTTAAAAGAAAAACTGGCAATTGCTATCAAAGCAAAACAACAAGGAGGAAGATGTGAAATACAAGTTGTTGATGCGATTCAAAAATTGATACAGCATGCGGCTGACTGATGAATTTATTTTTTATTATAGAAGATAATATGTTGTTCGTCATAAAGCCAACTCATTTTATTCTCGTTGCTTAATTATGAAAATAGTAGCCAGATATTTTTCTGATTGCGCAACAGTTTTAAAAATTTATATGAGAAAAATAATTGTCTCTATTCTTTTTTTATGCATTGTGAATGTTGCTTACTCTCAGCAAGCAACTGAAAATATTTCCGAACCACAGTTTATAGAAGACAAAGGATTTTGGCAGGAATATCACGAAGCTTATCCTGTAAGCATTAATGCGATTGAAAATAATGTGCGAAGCATTGCGGTAGATAAAAAATCGACAATTTGGATTGCAACAGAAGCTGGCATTTTTATGAAGAAGAATGGAGAAACAAAATGGATTGCAATCCCTTTTCAGGATGCAGATAAAGGCCCTGCTTTTGCAGTAGCCATTGATGAACACGATGCAGTTTGGATGGGCACATGGAAGGGTGTTTTTGTATATAAAAATAATTTGCCTCTTCAATTTGCAGGGCCGCAGGGTCCTGTCTCAATTATCTGCACTGCAAAAGAAGGCGTGTATGCACTAGGGCCAAAAGGGGTTTGGCTTTTTAACGGAAACAGTTTTGTACAAAAAGATTATCCAATTGCACATTCTGTGCGCAGTGCGATTTCTGATAATAAAGAAGGCTTGTGGGTTGGGAGCGATGTTGGCCTTTATCATTCAAATAAAGAAGGAACAAATCATTTTTATAAAACGGATATTTTATTAAGCGCAGGTCTTAAAGGTCTTGCATTAGATAAAGACCAGAATGTGTGGGCAGCAGGTTTGGGCGGCGTTTCGATTATTAAAGATGATGAACTGCAACGCGTCATCAGGCCGCAGGAAGGTTGCCCTTCTATTTATGCTACTTGTGTAAAAAAATCTTTCGATGGCACCATGTGGGTTGGAACAAAAGTTGGTGTTGCAAGATTTTTTCCTGATGGAAAACATTCACTGATTTTTAGTCGCCGTTGGCTAATGGATGATCATGTGAATGACATTGCGTTTGATAAAGATGGCAATGCGTGGATTGCAACCGAACAAGGAGTGAGCGCCATTAAAAAGAAATGGATGACCCTTGACACCAAGCAGGATTATTATTATGACGTGCAGATGAAACGGCATATGCGACAGCCATGGATATCCGGTCAATGCCATTTGATAAATGCAGGCGATACCACAAACTGGCAACCTGAAGATGATGACAACGATGGAGAATTCACCGGTAATTATCTTTCAATGGAATCATTCCGTTATGCAGTTACAAAAAGTGAAGATGCGAGAGAAAAAGCAAAAAAAGCATTTCATTTTTTAAAACAATTAAAAGACATTACTAACGGTGATGGATACTTCGCAAGAACAATTGTTCCTGTTGAGTGGGCAGACAAAGTGCATGATGGCAACAGATCATACACAGAAAGAGAAAAAGCAAATGAATTAGTGAATGAACCGCGATTCAAACCGGTTGAAGTTCGCTGGCACAAATCTGCCGATGGCAAATGGTTATGGAAAGGAGATGCAAGCAGCGATGAATGGTGCGGCCACATGATGGGATATTTTTTCTATTACAAATTTGCAGCTACCGATGAAGAAAAAATATTAGTTCGAAAACATATTGCTTCATTGGTTGATCACCTGATCGCGCACAATTTTAACATGATGGATATCGATGGCAAGCACACACGTTGGTCTGTGTGGTCGCCAGATTTGCTTAACTACGATCCTGAATGGGCACAGGACAGAAGTGAAAATTCAATGGAGCTGCTTACTTTTTTAAAGCTCGCATATTTTGTTACGAATGATGAAAAATATCAGAAACAATATCTCCACTTTATTAATGAAGAACATTATCTCAGTAATATGTCTGAATTGGTTGATCAAAATCCTGCGTGGTTTATTTATTATGATGTAACCATGCAAGCTTATCTCTATCCAATATTGCTCGAATGCGAAAAAGATCCTAAGCTCAATGCTTACTATCAACAACACATGGATAATTGGATGGAGCACAGAAAAAATGATAAGAACCCATTAATAAATTTTTTGTATTGCTATGCAAGAAATAAAAAAGTGGAGTTGCAATCTTCCGTTGATTTTTTGATTGATGCTCCGCTTGATTTGGTTGATTGGAATATCGATCATACCAAAAGAGAAGATGTGAAACTCGTGCATGCTCCAGTGCTCGATGATTTGCAGGTTGATCAATTGCCGCCTGCAAGTATTCGCGCCACTGTTCGTTGGGATAGAAACCCCTGGGGCACAGTTAGCGGCGCGCCAAACACAGAAAGGGAACCGGTCTTTTGGCTCTATCCATATTGGATGGGCAGATATCTCAAAATGATTCAATAAAATTTTTACTGATAAATCTGTTTGATGATGCTTAAATCCCGTTCATGTTTTTTGGTTTTATTAAGTTTGGTTTTTACTCAGCTAAATGTTTCTGCTTTTCAAAATCATAAATCAACTGTTCAACCCGCACATAAAGACACAGCATTTTCACAAGCTTACAGTATAAAGTATGAAATAGATTATTCAAAAAACCCTGAGAATATTTCTCTTGCAAAAGTTCGTTGCGATCGCAACGGTGTTGTACAAATATTTTCTTCTGAAGGCATTTTAGTGAAATCGGGAGGACAGTTTTTATATCCCGGCGAATTGGTGCACGATGTTTCTTATCGCCCAATGCTTGATAAAAAAATTAAAGATATTGCTCTTTACCAAAATCAATTTGTATACGCAGATGATAAAGCAGTATTAAGCAATGCATGGGCAGGCAAATTATACAGTCTTCACACTATGCCTGATGTTAAAATGTTTTGTGGTGGAGAAGATTTTTCATTTCTTCTCACTGATGGAGTTTCCATTCAATATATGAAGGATTCAAAACTATTATCGGAAATAAAATCCGATGATAGAGTGATTGATATTTTGTTTGATAAGAAAAGAAATTCTTTTTGGCTTCTTGGCGATCACAGCGTATCTGTTTTTGATGCGGCAAATAAATCATTAATAAAAAAATTCAATGAAGATGGATTAACATGTTTTACATTAATCAATAATAATAATGAATTAGTTGTCGGCACTCACAATGGTTATTTCAAAATAAACGCTGAAACCGGAAAACAAATAGGAGGCATTAATAACAGATTGCCTTGCACAGATCTCACTCTCATAAAAGTAATTGATAATAAACTTTGGTTTGGTTCTGTGAATGGAGCTTTCATGCTGCAAGCTGATGGCAAATTCAAATATTATTCCTCACGTCGATGGATACCTGCAAATGATGTTAAAGATATTTCCGAAGGCAGTAATCATTCTGTATTAATCCTTACTGATAAAGGTTTGGGTGAAATACATTTTGCGCCAATGACACTTTCTGATAAAGCGACTTATTTTGAACAACAAGTTCGCGCAAGACATATACGCTTAGGTTTTAATGCTACTATTTCAGGAATGAAAAATGGAGATGTTACTACAGGTTCCTTGGAAGATTCGGATAATGACGGTCTCTGGACTTCCATGTATTTAGGCGCTGAAGTATTTCGCTATGCTGCAACTAAATCACCAGAAGCATTGCAAAATTGTCGTGAATCATTGGATGCGATGGAACGATTGTACACAGTCAACTCGCTCAAGGGATTTCCTTCTCGTTCTTTTGAAAGAAGAGGATATGAAATTTCAGACGTTCATAAAAAAAATAACATTGATACTTCGCTAAAACAAGAGTATCCCGGCAATGCTGGAGTACAATCGCCTTTTGAAGTTTGGCGACATGCAGACAACGCTGAATGGGATTGGAAATCTACCACGAGCAGCGATGAAGCTATTGGTCACATGTTTGTTTTTGGCGCAATCGCAGAATTGATTGATGATCCTGAAATAAAAAATAAAGCGATCGGGCTGATGGATGCATTGATGCAGCACATTGTGGATCATGAAATGTACATGATAGATTGGAACGGCAAACCAACTCTGTGGGGAAGATGGAATCCTGAATATGTGAATGCAAGACCGAAGATGGTTGGTGACAGAAAAATTACTTCTTCGAACATCACTTCAATGTTGCAAACGGCGTATCATTTCACCCACAAAAAAATCTATAAAGAAAAAGCGCTTGAGCTTTTAAATAAATATGGTTTTTTGGAAAACCTGATGAGGCCGATGAAAGATATTAACTATGCTCCTGCAGATGCAGATGAATTAAGCAAAGATCTTTCTGAAGGATGGAACCACTCTGATGATGAAATGTATTTTTTAGGTTATTGGGGACTTTATCGATATGCATTGAATGATACTTTGAAAGCAAAATTTAAAGAAGCGATTATTGATCACTGGCAAATTGAACGACCGGAAAAAGAAGGAGCTTGGGATGTTTTTACAGCGATAACCGGAGTTAAAAATTTTGATTTGAATGAAGCGATTTGGTATTTGCAAAAATATCCGATGGATCTGATTGATTGGAAAATAAAAAACAGCGAAAGAAAAGATATTGATTTCATACCACAAAATTTTCGCAGACAAAGCATCAAAGAAGTATTGCCGCCAGATGAACTGCCAACGAGCCGGCATAATTCAAATCGTTTTGACTTGAATGGCGGCAATGAAAATGGGAATGCAGAATACAGTGCTGGCGATATCTGGCTATTGCCTTATTGGATGGGCAGATATTTAAAGATCATCAATGAACCTTCAGAAAAAAAATTGCTCCCGAGTTCTTTCGTTACAAAAACTCCACGGCTTTCAAACAATACTAAGGTTGTATATAAAGATATTCCGTATAGCCAGCGTTACAGTATCAAATATTTTTTTGCAGACAGTTCAATAAAGCCTGTAAAAATTTTATCTGATTACAATAACAACGTTAAAGTGCTTGCAGCAAATAATTTATTTATATCAAAGGCTGCTAAATTATTAGAGCCGGGCGCATTTGTGAAAGATGTTAGCTACAGACCAATGAGAGATAAAAAAATTTCTGCCATTTGTCTTTATCAAAAAGAATTTGTTTTAGCTGATGATAAAGCTGTGCTAAGCAATGCGTGGGCTGGAAAATTATTTATACCGCATGATATGGCTGGCGCGAATATTATCGCAGCTGGAAATGATTTTAGTTTTCTTATTTCAGATGGATTGCAAATTAAATTTATTCAACAGGAAAAGATAACATGGTCTGGGGATGCTCCAACTTCTATCATCAACATACAATTTGATGAAAATAAAAATTTGTTCTGGCTGCTTTCAAGCAACGTGCTTTATTCTTTTTCACCAACAGAAAAAAAAATAATCAAGATTTTTGAAGGCAATGGATTTACATGTTTCAAAGTATTGAACAATAAAATATTATTAGGTACGCATAATGGTTATACTGAAATAGAACCTCCGTATTTACAAACAACCTCACAATCATTTGCAAAACTGCCATGCAACGACATAACTGTAATTGAAAAAGTTGATAGTGATATTTGGTTTGGATCTTCGAATGGTGCGTTCATGCAAAATAAAAATGGAAAATTTGATTATTATGCTTCTGAAAGATGGTTGCCTGGAAATAATGTTGTTGATATTGCCAAGGGGAATAATTGTGTACTGATATTGACCTCTGATGGCGTTGCTAAAATATGCAATCGCAAAATGACGCTTGAGGAAAAAGCAAATTATTATGAAGCGATTGTAAGGCAACGGCACATTCGTTATGGTTTCTATTGCGATTATACCAATCTTAAAAAAGGAAATCTTGCAACGGCGCAAATGGGTCCGCACGATAGCGATAACCTTTGGACTGCAATGTATTTGTCTGGCGAATTGTTCCGATATCTTGTTACGCACGATGAAGAAGCAAAGCAGAATTGTAAAGAATCGCTCGACGCAATGGAACGACTTTTTTCTTTAAGCGGCATCAAAGGTTTATTCGGTCGCTGCATAGAGAGAAGCGGAGTGATTGAATTTAAAGATGAAATACGCGATGAGAATAAAGACTATTGGTATAACGGTTATGATCATGTGCCAAGCAGTTGGAAGCATTCATCAAATAGTGAATGGGATTGGCGCGGGTCTGCAAGCAGCGATCAGGCAGTCGGGCAATATTTTGCGCTTACTATCGCGGCACAATACATGGACGATAATGTGATCAGGAAAAAAGCGATCAGATTGATTGATGAACTCACCAGTTATATTTTAGACAATGATCTTAAATTGATTGATGTTGATGGCAAGCCAACTTTATGGGGAAGATGGAATCCCGAATATGTGAATAGATTTCCTGATATGGTTGGCGATAAAAAATTGTACTCATCCAACATTATTAGTTTTTTACAGATTGCTTTTCATTTCACAGGCAAAGAAAAATACAGAGCGAAAGCAAACGAATTGTTATACAAAGAAAAATATTTGGAGAATCTCGCGCGCCCGATAAGCGAGATTGGCCCTGCATCAGCTACAGCAGATAAATGGAGCCAGCTAATGTCGGGAGGATGGAATAGTTCTGATGATGAAATGTATTTTCTTGCGTACTGGGGATTATATCCGTATGCTTTAAATGATAACCTTAAAACAAAATACAAAGAAGCAATTCGCGATCATTGGAATATTATTAGGCCAGAGAAAGAAGGATTATGGAATATTTGTTATGGAGCAATAACTGGTTCGAAAAAATTTGATTTGAATGAAACTATTTGGGAATTGAAACGAATGCCGCTTGATCTTATCAATTGGTCAATAAAGAATAGCAATAGAAAAGATCTTGAATATATTAAGGAAAATAATTTCGAAAGAACAACGAGCGAAGTGCTGCCGTCAGACGAAAGACCAGAGAACAAACACAACAGAAATTTTTTTAAGCTCGATGATAATGGCAATGGCTCAGCGGAATTGGGAGCAGGCGATGTTTACTTATTGCCTTATTGGATGGGAAGATATTTTGGTATGATCAGCGCACCTGTTGCCAAAAAACAATCCATAGAGAAGATAAATTTTGATGAGCAAATTCAAGGATATTAATTGTTTTTTTTATTTTCTGTAAGAGGTGAATAATAAAATGTTTGATCATTCACGATTCACCATTGACCATTCACGACTATAAACAAACTGCTATGATCAATCAAACCAAACGACTCATTTCGCTCGATGCGCTAAGAGGTTTTACTATTGCTGCAATGATTGTTGTGAACTATCCCGGTAGTGAAGATTCGGTGTATTTCACACTTCGCCATACTGTGTGGAATGGATTATCTTTTACTGATCAGGTTGCGCCTTATTTTCTTTATTTCGTTGGGGCGTCTATCGTGTTTGCTTATTCAAAAAGGCTTGCTGAAGGAACGCCACGTGGCACGTTGTATAAAAAAATATTCTTTCGTTCTTTAAAAATATTTGCAGTCGGCACATTCCTGAACTTGCTTCCTTATTTTGATTTTCAGAACATGCGATGGACAGGCACACTGCAAAGAATCGCGATTGTATTTTTTATATCAGCTATCATTTATTTGAATACCAACTGGAAACAACAGGCATGGATAGCCGCAATTTTGCTAATCGCATATTGGCTCGCTCTCACATGTATACCAACACCGGGTGTAGGAAAAGTGATGCTTGAGCCGGGAGTGAATATCGTTGCTTGGATCGACACCAAATTCCTGCCCGGCAAAATGTGGCGCGGTACCTGGGATCCCGAAAGTATATTGACAAACATCCCTTCTGTCGTGTCTTGTATCACAGGCATGCTTGCTGGGCGATTAATGTTGAGCGATAAAACTCCCAATGAAAAAGTGAATTACTTAATGACAGCAGGTGTATTTCTTGCATTAGCAGGATATTTTTGGGGTTTGGCTTTTCCATTGAATGAAAATTTGTGGACCAGTTCATTTGTGCTTGTTACATCAGGTTTTGCATCTCTTCTTTTTGGCGCATTTTATTTTTTGGTTGATATAAAAGGAAAAACATGGGGAACAAAACCGGGAATTATTTTCGGTGCAAATGCGATTGCCATTTATTTTTTAGCTGAGATGTGGGCGTTAATATTTTACGAAGCAAAATTTGGCAGCGTTTCATTGAACACAAGATTTGTGGATGCATTAAGCAATGCTGGCGCAGATCCAAAATTTGCAAGCCTTTTGTATGCGTTGCTTTTTGTTGGGCTTAATTTTATTCCAGCGTGGATTTTATATAAGAAGAAAATATTTATTAAACTCTAAGAAGATTAAATTTAGTTTGAGAGCTGCACGTCATTGCGAGGAACGAAGCAATCTATCACAGAATAAAAACAGATTGCTATTCATGGGGGAGATTGCTTCGCAGAGTCTCGCAATGACGATCCGATTAGTTGGCAAGTCTCTAAACTATTCCGTATAATTTATAGAATCGTTTTAAATAACTGCTTATAGAAATTCCAAAAACAACAACATGAAAAATACAATCGCATTTATATTTTTAATTGCATGTGCTGCAAAACTCAATGCACAAATAGCACCATTACCAGAAAGCAAACATAAATTTATCGTCATCGCTCATCGTGGCGATCATGTTGAAGTGCCAGAGAACACGATTGCAGCTTATGAAAACGGCATTAAGCATGAAGTGGATTATGTAGAGATTGACTTGCGCACGACAAAAGATAGTGTTCTTGTTATTATGCATGATGCAACTGTTGACCGCATGACGAATGGCAAAGGGAAAGTCAGTGACCTAACTTATGCTGAAATCAAACAGCTAAGAGTGTTTAATAAAAAAGATTCTACCAAAACATATTCAGTGCCAACGTTTGAAGAAGTGCTAAAAACCTGCAGAGATAAAATTCATATTTATCTTGATTTTAAAAACGCAAGCGTGCAACAGTCTTACGATATTATTAAGAAATATGGAATGGAAAAACAATTAATCGTTTATATCAATTCTCCTCTGCAATATGAAGAATGGAGAAAGCTTGTGCCATCAATGCCAGTGATGCTAAGCGTGCCAGATAATATTAAAAATGAAGAGCAGTTAAAAACATTTATTGCAAAATATCCGCTTGAATTATTAGATGGCGATTACAGCGGCTACACAGCAGAGATGGTGAAAGCAGCAACAGCAGCAGGCAAAACTGTTTGGCCCGATATACAAAGTGTAGATGAAGATCGCAACTGGGATAAGGCTTTAAAACTTGGATTTAAAGGATTGCAAACTGATCATCCAAAAGCGCTGATTGATTATTTGAAAAAGAAAGGGCTGAGATAAATTATTACGAAATCAAAACCTGATAGCCCACAGTAAATGTTTGTGATTGCCCCGGTTCAAGTATTATCAACCCCATTTTATTGTTGAAAGAATCCGGTGCTGAGCTTAGATTTTCTATCGCAATACTTTCTCTATGTGGTGGAGAATAAATCTGCAAATAAGGATATTGTTCTTCCGCAAAAAATAATAGCTCCAACCCATTTTCAGGATTTAGCAAAGAACATGCAGGCTCGCCATGTAATTCATCAAGCAGAAAACAATTGTCCAAAAAAGTATCGCCGATTTTTTCAGGCTTAATAAATTTTGTATTAGGAATTAATTTGCCTGTCGGAATTAATTTTTCATCGAACTCTAACATTTCCTTTGCATGAAAAGATAATTCCCAATCATTCGTTTTTCCGTTCAATGTAAAATAAGGATGCCAGCCATCTGCTATTGGTATTTTATTTTTTCCGGTATTCATCACCGTTGTCTCTATCATCAGTATTCTGTTTTTTTTTAATTGATATTTCACCGTGCAACGGTAATCAAATGGATAGCCTGCATCATCTTTTTTGTAATCGTATTTCATAGTGACTGATGCCGATGTTTCACTTGCTGCTTCATCAATCACTTCAAAAGATTTTTTTACCAGCAACCCGTGAATAGCGGAACCATCAGAAAATTTATTCAGAAGCTCATATTCTTTGTTATTAAAATGATATTTTCCTTCTTTGATCCTGCACACAAATGGCGAGAGCTTGGAACTTTTGTGTGAAGCAATAAGCGTACTTTTTAATTCATCCAGGCTTTTGTAATTATCAATGATGTTGAATGAACCATCTGGCGTTTGCACAATAAAAGAATGTAGCAGCGCACCGAATGAAGGCACAACGGAAACCTCAGAACCGGTTTCTTTATCCAATAACACAATTTGTTGCAGCCCGTTTTCAATTCGATGGGAAATGGTAAATGGCATGTCGTTTTGAATGTGCCTGTAATTTAGAGAAAAGGATTATTTTTTAAGACAATCTGAATTAAATATAAACTCAGGAATTATAGAAAATGGAGCGAAGATTATTATTATCTTCATTGCAAGTAGCAAATTGATAACCCCATTTTATAAACACGCGATGATTCATGAAACACCAATATAAACCGCTGGCTCTGCTTTCTTTAATGTTTCTAATGGTGGGATCCTTGTTTTGCATGAATGATATCTTGTTACCTTCGCTCATCACACAGTTCAAGCTCAATTACACTCAGGCTACTTTCATACAGGTTTCTTTTTATCTAACCTATATTGTCTTTCCTATTCCCATTGCGTGGATGATTCACAAATATGGATATAAAGTGAGCTTGTTAGTTGCCGTGCTCGCTTGTGCTGTAGGTTGTGCATTTTTTCTGCCCGCAAAATATTTTAACTCTTATCCTATCGTGCTGATTGCTATTTTTATTATTTCAACAGGGCTTACGATTATTAATGTAGCCGCAAATCCTTTTGCTACATTGCTCGGCGATCCGGAAGGTGCTCATCAGCGCATTAATTTTGTGCAGGTTTTTTCAAGAGTTGGCTATGCAGCTACTCCTTTAGTTGCAACTGCCTTAATTTATAATAAAGTTGGCGAGATAAGATTTGATTTTCCTTATTTATTATTGGCAATAAGTTTATTGATTATTGCAATCATCATGTTTTTTTCACATCTGCCTTCTATGAAGCCGGGTGATGATGAAAAATTTGCGGTGAAGGGTATCCTAAAAGAAGCCATGGCTTACAAACATTTATTTTATGGCGTCTTCGCCATGTTTTTTTATATGGGAGCAGAAGCTTGCACAGCAGGTTTTTTTATTCCGTATCTAAAAACAGTATTGGGCTTTAGCGATATTAAGGCAGCAAACTATCTTACACTATATTATATATTCACTGCAGCTATGGGAATCATTGCAGTATTCTTTTTAAAATATATTAAAGCAAATAAACTGGTTGCCATTTATGGATTGGGAATGATATTGCTTTTTATTATTTGCATTGCATTTAATACTGGATACAACGAATTTTTTCTCGCTGGATTAGGATTGTTTCTCTCCATTATGTTCCCTACTATTTTTAGTTTAGCTATTGAAGATATTGGCGCGTTCACCGGAAAAGGATCCGCACTATTAAATTTTGCATTGATTGGTGGATCTATTTTCCCACCGCTGCAGGGATTGATTGCAGATGCTCATGGCGTGAAGATTTCGTATATCATTCCATTGATTTGTTTTGTTATGATAACGATCTATGCGCTGTTTTTTACAAAGGACGCAATCACTTCGCGCAGCCAATTAAAAAATAATCTGTAAAAAAATTATGAAATTATTAATAACAGGATCGAATGGATTTGTTGCGGGTAGCGTGATCACGCATGCTCAAAATCATTGGGAAGTTCATGGAATAGCGCGATCTGCATTGCCTGCTGATCATGGTAATGTCCATTATCATTTGCTTGATTTATTGGATGAAGAAAAATTGACTGAGCTCTTTCATAAAATAAAACCCGATGTAGTAATACATGCAGCAGCGATAGCAAATATTGATTTCTGTGAAAAGAATAAAAGCATTGCAGAAGAAATAAATGTCGGTGTTACAAAATCAATCGCACGGTTATGTAAAGAAGCTGACATCAAAATGATTCATTGTTCCACCGATACCGTTTTTGATGGCGTTAAAGGATATTATACAGAAGATGATTTGCCCAATCCAGTAAATTATTATGCAGAAACAAAAGTGAAGTCAGAAGAGATTGTATTATCATCATCAAAAAAAAATGTTGTTGCAAGACTTGCATTGGTAATGGGTTTGCTTTCAAGAGAAAAAGGAAATTCTTTTTTGTTTGACCTGATTGAAAAATTAAAAAACGATGAACAGGTTAAATTTGCAGAAAATGAAATCCGCACGCCCGTTGATGTGATTACATTAGGCGCTGCTTTAGTCGAGCTGGCTGATAATAATTTTTCGGGGATCATTCATCTCGCCGGAAACACAAGAATAGATCGTTTCAATATGGCAAAGCAAATTGCTATTGACATGAATTTTTCGTCAGACCTTATCATGAGCACAAATTCAAATTCCATTCCTGATCGAGCGCCGCGCCCCAATGATGCATCGCTTAATAATGGCAAAGCAAAACAGATATTGAAAACGCCCATGCGCTCATTGCAGGAAGGGCTTGCATTAATAATGAAAGGAAAAAAGGAGGAACTCGTATGAGCAAAATAAAATTCGATCTCGAAATTAAATTCGGAACACAATACGGAAAAGAAGAAGAAGAAGCCGTGTTAAAAGTGCTTCGTAATAATGCGCCAACAAGCGGTGATGAGTGCATAAAGTTTGAAAAAAATTATGCAGAATATTCAGGCGTGAAACATGCAAGGGTTGTCAGCAATGGATCTTCTGCATTATTTCTTTCTATGATTGGCATCGACATAAAGCCCCGCGACCGTGTAATTACAACTCCGGTAACATGGATTGCTACAGCAGCAGCGCCTGTTACATTAGGTGCAGAAATTGATTTTGTTGATATTGATTTGGAGACGTATAATATAGATGTCAACCAAATTGAAGAACATGTTACTACAGACACAAAAGCAATTATTCCTGTTCATCTTTATGGACAACCTTGCGAAATGGATGAGATCATGGCACTATCGAAAAAACATAATCTTGCTGTTGTGGAAGATGCCGCGCATGCAATTGGCGCAGAATATAAGGGCAAAAAAGTAGGAACTTTTGGTGCTGCAGGTTGTTTTAGTTTTCATGAACAAAAAAATATTTCTACACTTGGTGAGGGAGGAATTGTGCTGACGAATGATGATGCAATGTTTGAGAAAATATCTTTATACCGATCGCATTGCACAAGAGTGCATGGCAACAGTACAAAGTATTGCAAGCTCGATGAAGAAAAATTTCCAATTGGCAAAAAATTCTGGTGGCAGGATTTTGATGACTGTGGATACAATTTTCGGATGACGGATATACAAGCTGCCGTTGGTATTGAGCAATTGAAAAAAGTGGATATGCTGAATCATCGCCGCATAGATAATGCAGCTTATATCACTGAAGGTTTGGAAAATGTTCCCGGTTTAACATTGCCCAAAGTTCGTCCATATAATAAACACGTTTTTCATTTGTATCCGATAATGATCGATCCAAAAGAATTTGGTATGAACAAAGAAGATTTTATTTATGATCTGCTTCATAAGTTCGGTATCAAAGCAGGCTTTCATTATATACCGCTTCATTATTCTACGGCATTTAAAAATCGCGGTTTCAAAAAAGGGCAATTTCCAAATGCAGAAAAGTTAGGAGAGCAATTGGTAACACTGCCAATAAATCCGCGACAAACGGAAGAAGCATTGGCATATCTCGTTCAGAGTATTAAAGATTTGCGCTCATAAAATAAATAGAAAATGAATTTTGAAGAAAGCGTAAAACAATTAAGAAAGGACAATGATTTCTTTTCTACTACAATCCCGATTTATATTTCGCGTGCGCCTGGCCGGCTTGATCTGATGGGCGGCAATGATGATTATACGGGAGGTTTGGTTTTTGAATCTACGATTCGCGAAGCAACTTATGCAGCAGCGCAATTAAGAAATGATAATGTTGTTGAATTGAAAAATAAATCTGCTTCAGATGCTGGTTGGCAAGGAGATATTCTCATTAATCTTGATGAGCTTTCAGATGAAGCAACAGTTCGTAAAATAGTGAACAAATCTTCTGCGGTAAGGTGGACTGCATATGTATTCGGTAATATTTTCTTCCTGAAAAAAAAATATCCTGAAAAAATAAAAAGCGGCATCAAAATTTATATTGACTCTACAGTTCCGCTCAACAGAGGGGTTAGCTCTTCTGCTGCGGTTGAAGTTGCGGTGATGAAAGCAAGCGCCGCTGTTTATGGAATTGATCTCTCTGGAGTAGAATTGGCGCTCGCATGTCAATGGGTTGAAAATGCAATTTGTGAATCTGCATGCGGCATTATGGATCAGGCAGCAGTTGTTACAGGCAGGGAAGGATTTATTATGCCGCTTGTTTGTCAGCCTTGCAACATCGAGCCATTAATAAAATTGCCAGATGAATTAAAAATATGGGGAATTGATTCCGGTGTTAGCCATCAGGTTTCTGGTATTGAATATGAAGCAGCGAGAGCATCTGCTTTTATGGGATATAAAATAATCTGCGATGCTGAAAAAATTCCGGTAACACTTGATACAACTTCTGATATTTATCGATATACCGATCCTGTATGGAATGGATATCTCGCAAATCTTTCGTGTTCTCATTTCTATGAAAAATATGAACGGCTTTTGCCGCAACAAAGTAATCATGAAACTTATCTTCACAAACATGAAATCCATGTTGATCCATTTACTCCATTGCGAGAAAATGTTACCTACAATATTTTAGCGAATACGAAATACGCGGTTGAAGAAAATCATCGTGTTCAATTATTTTCCGAGCTATCACGCGGTGCTGCGATCACCTCTTCAAAAAGAGCTTTTATATTGATGGGAGAATTGATGTATCAATCTCATTATGCTTACACGGAATGTGGGCTTGGATCAAAAGCAACTGATTTGCTTGTAGGATTATGTAAAAAAGAAGGAATTGAAAATGGTATTTATGGAGCGAAGATAACCGGTGGTGGCGCAGGTGGCACTGTTGCTATATTAGCAGATAAAAATGTTGGCAACATTATAGAAAAGATAATGACATTATATGCCAATGCTGCAATGGGTACACCTTATCTTTTTGAGGGAAGTTCCGACGGAGCTGATAGTTACGGCGTTTTAATAATAAAATAAAATTTCTCTAGCACTTTATTTTTTCTTTGTTATTTTTTTTGCAACTTTCGCGACTGCTTTTTTCACTGCAGCTTTTTTTATTGTTTTTTGTTTGGCAGACGCAGCAGTGAGATTGTGTATGGCTTTCTTCACAGAGTCAAATTTTTCTTCGGCTGCGGAGATGATCTTGTTTTTCCTTTCGATGAGGCCTCCTTTAATAGCTTCGGCTTTTTCTCCAGCGATTTCCATCAGCGAGTGATGAGCTTCTTCCTTTTTTGGGGGTTTGATTTGTTTCATTTTTTTTGATTTATATTAAAGTGTGTAAAAAATAATTGAAGTGCTCAGGCAAGCCGATACTGTTTTGTTCTTTGCTTTTTTCATGTAGCCGTATTCATATTTTGAGCTGATAAAATGATTGATCTGATAAAGAGAGCAGACATTTGGAAATATGGTAATTCAATTCTCGTGCTGTTTTTGATTAATGCACAACAGAGGCGCTCAAAGTTCATAGTTGTGTAAATATTTATACCCTTGTTGAGAATTTTGCCTTTTGAATTCGCCGCTATCACGCAGGCTCATTATCGATGAGCATTTATTTTTGATTAGCATAGACTTTGCATTATGTGCACAGGATAACGATTCCCAATAAAATTTAAATTGGCAATATGAGAAAAGCAGTGATCATTGATGATGAGGAAGAATTTTGTCTGCTCCTGAAAAATTATTTGCTCAGGAAAGATTTTGAAGTATCAGTTTTCTACTCGCTTGGCGAAGGGCTCAAAGCGATTGAAGACAATTCACCAGTCATCGTTTTCCTGGACAATAACCTTCCTGATGGCTGGTCTGGGAAAAAGCTTCTGATCTCAGTGAAAAATACCCATCGCTGAAAATCCATCTAATGAGCGGTTATAACTATATAAATGCCGCTGCCAATAAAATTGAGAAGGTGAGGATTTGGAAGAAACCATTCAGCCTTGCTGAGCTCGACAATTTCCTCAAATGAAATGGCAAGATGAAAAAGCAAGTGGTTTTATTTTCGGTTATACATTAACGTTATAAATTTAATGAATGGTTGTTCTACGAAAGCTTAAAAAAAATAATCAGCTATGTTCTGGAAAAAAAACGAGGCTACAGATTTTGAGCGTGCTAAAAACACTTATTATAAATATTGTTATAGGAACAGCATGATTCCTATAAAACCGCTCGAATCTAATTCAGAGTTTGCGGGCAGCTATGTTTTTTTGAGAAATCAGTTCGGGCTGATAGCAAAAATATTCTTTGTGCAAGAAAAACGCTCAAGCATAATCAAAGAACCAAACCATACTGTAATTAACATTGTTCATGAGCTTCAATAAATTGGCACCACGAAAAAAAATACCATTTTATTAATATTCAATCTTTATTGAAAGCAATAGCATTCATCTTGCTTAATCATTCTTTGTAGAAAGGGCTTGCATTCTTTAACCCTGTTTCTTCTTCCTGCAAATATTTTTTATCTTCAATGCTTTCTTCCAAATTCATTTTGTTAAGTTTTCGCTGAGCTTCAGTATGATAATAAAAAATGCGTGCCGGATAAAATGATGATTTTTTTTTCGAATTAATAATCAGAAAATGCAGAACGACTACGATATAATTATTATTGGAGCAGGAGCCGCAGGCTTGATGGCTGCTAAAGAATTGGCGGAAGCGGGTAAGAAAATTCTCATACTTGAAGCACGCGATCGCATTGGTGGAAGAATACACACTATATACGATCAGGATACAATCGTGGAAGCAGGTGCTGAATTTGTTCACGGTGATCTGCCGCTAACAATGGAATTATTGAAAGAAGGGAATATTGAATACCATCGCACTGCAGGCAAAATGAAACAATCAAAAAATGGCAAATGGATAGAACGCCATGAATTTATTAATGGTTGGGACGAACTGATGCAAAAGATGGGCAGTTTGAAAAAAGATATGGTGCTTGCAGATTTCTTGCAAACTCATTTTAAAGAGAAAAAATATAATAATCTTAGAAATTCAGTGATTGGATTTGCACAAGGTTTCGATGTGGCGGATGCGAACAAAGCCAGCACGCTTGAATTATATAACGAGTGGGATCGTGAAAGCAATGGTCAATATCGTGTCCAAAACGGATATGCATCACTGATAAATTATCTTTCTAAAAAATGCCTGAGTAAGAATTGCATGATTTTGACCGATCACGTTGTGAGCAGCATACATTGGAAAAAGAATAAAGTGAATGTGATCACAGAAAATAAAAAAATATTCACTGCAAAAAAATTAATAATTACCATTCCATTATCATTATTGCATAATCAGAATAAAAAAGGCGCCATCAAGTTTAAGCCTTCAATCTCCAAGGAAATTAAACTTTTCAAACAAATTGGTTTTGGTTCAGTGGTTAAGATATTATTGATTTTTAAAAAAGCGTTTTGGCAAAAAAATAAATTAGGTTTTGTGATCACTGATCAAAAAATACCAACCTGGTGGACGCAGGAACCTGAAAAAAGTAATTTGATCGCTGGATGGTTAGGCGGTCCCCAGCAGAAAAACTTGCAGAGAAAACCGATGATGAAATTTTAAGAATGGCATTGAAATCTTTGTCAGTCACCTTTAATCTAGAATTGGATTTTTTGAAATCGGAATTAAGATCATCGCACATTTTTAACTGGACTAACGAAGCTTTTGCAGAAGGCGCATATTCCTACGCATTGCCAGGAACAAAAAAAGCAAGAAAAAAATTGAAGGAACCTGTTGAGGGAACTTTGTTTTTTGCAGGAGAAGGATTGTATGATGGAGATTCATTAGGCACTGTGGAATCTGCGCTTGCGAACGGCAAAGAAGCTGCTCTAAAAATATTATCATTGGAAAAAGCCCAATTAAAAAAGTAAGCCATCATCTATTTTGTAGAAAATAATCCCGCCGCGTGAAAAAAATTATACAATGAGAGTCCGCAATATGCAACGATAGATATTTATAATCTTTACATTTGATTCATGAATGATGCTCCGATTCAATTGCTTCTTGCGGATGATGATATAGACGACTGTAATCTTTTTGTGGAAGTGTTGCGCGAGCTTCCCCTGCTAACACAGCTTTCAATGGTGCACAACGGAGAGCAGCTTGTGCAGATGCTTTTAAAATTTGTCACGCTCCCTGCCGCTCTTTTTCTGGATCTGAATATGCCCCGCAAAAATGGCCTTGAATGCCTTGCCGAAATCAGATCGCACGACAAGCTGAAAGATTTTCCTGTGATTATTTATTCCACTTCCTTTGAACCAGCGGTCATAGATCTGCTTTATAAAAAAGGCGCTTATTATTACATTCGCAAACCAGCGGAATTCCCCAAACTTAAACAAGTTATACATCGTGGTATCATGCTTGCAATAAATAGGATGGGCCCTCAGCCCGAAAAAGAAAGTTTTGTAATACAACCTTAAACAATTTCTTTGATGAATATGAATGCTCCAGAAAATAATATCCGATTTCTTGCGGGGGGCGGTGAAATGGGAGCATTGATCCGCGCGAAAGATTGGAGCAAAACTTCGGTAGGCAATCCTGCGAGCTGGCCACAGAGTTTGCGCACCACGCTAAACATTCTTCTCAATTCCAAATTCCCGATGTTTTTATGGTGGGGGCCTGAGCTGATTTGTTTTTATAATGATGCTTATCGGCCAAGTTTGGGTGAACATGGCAAGCACCCCGATATTTTAGGCATGAAAGCAGAGGAAGCTTGGCCTGAAATATGGAGCATCATCAAACCTTTGATCGATCAGGTGAGAAATACGGGAGAAGCAACCTGGAATGAAAATCAATTGCTGCCAATTTTTAGGAATGGAAATATTGAAGATGTTTACTGGACTTTCAGTTACAGCCCTGTGCAAGATGAGAATGGAAATGTGGAAGGTGTGCTGGTGGTGTGTCATGAAACAACCAATCAGATTATAACATTAAAGAAATTGCAAGACAGCGAAGTGCAATTTCGCAACCTGATAAAAGAATCGCCCATTGCAACTTCACTTTTCAGAGGGCCTGAATTTGTTATAGAAGTTGCTAATGAAGAAGCACTTCATCTATGGGGAAAAAATAATAATATTATCGGCAAAAAGTTAATTGATGCAATACCTGAATTAGAAAATCAACCATACATGCAAATTCTCGAAAATGTTTATAAAACAGGAGAGACATATTATGGTAATGAGAACCTCGCATATCTTGAAATTGGCGGAATGCTTACTCCGGTTTATGTAAATTTTATTTACAAAGCATTACAAAATGCAGATGAAAAAACATGGGGCATATTATGCATGGGATATAATGTAAGCAAGCAAATTGAAGGGCACAGAAAATTAGAGGATGCTGAAGAAAGATTGCGCCTTGCTTTAGAAGCTACGGAGCTCGCAACCTGGGATTTGGATCTTCATAGCAATGAAATCATCCATTCTCCGCGCCTCGCTGAAATTTTTGGGCACAACAAAAATAAAATCTTAACCCATCAGCAGATGCGTAGCCAAATGAATCCTGATGATTTGCATAATGTGATTGAAAAAGCATTTGATGTGGCATTGCAAACAAGTGTGTATAGATATGAAGCACGTGTTTTGAAACCCGACAATACAATGTGCTGGATAAGGACGCAAGGCAAAGTTTTTTATGACGAAGAAAAAAGGCCTGCAAAAATGATAGGCACTTTGCGTGATATCACAGACCAAAAAATGTTTTCGCAGGAATTGGAAAAAAAGATTTCTGAGCGTACAGAACAGTTGAAACAAATGAATGATGAGCTTAAAAAAAGCGAAGAGCGTTATCATTTAATGGTTAGCGAGGTAGAAGATTATGCCATATTATATCTTAATAAGGACGGGATTATTGAAAACTGGAATAAAGGAGCTGAAAAAATAAAAGGATACAAAGCGGAAGAAATTGTTGGCAAGAATTTTTCTGTTTTTTATACGGAAGAAGATAAACAAAATCATTTGCCCGAAACGCTATTGCAGCGTGCAGAAAAAACGGGGAGAGCATCACACGAAGGTTGGCGAGCCAGAAAAAATAGCAGCCTGTTTTGGGGCAACATCGTGATCACTGCATTAAGGGATGATCAGAAAAATGTCATTGGGTTTTCAAAAGTTACACGCGACCTTACAGAAAAAAAAGAAGCAGATGATAATATACAAATGAAGGCTCTTCAACTTGAGCAGAAAAACAAAGAGCTTGAAAAAATGAATGCGGAGCTTCAATCATTTGCTTATGTTTCCAGTCATGATCTGCAGGAACCACTTCGCAAAATACAAACCTTCGCAACACTTATTCTCGAAAAAGAAAAACAAAATTTATCTGACAAAGGAAAAGATTATTTCAGGCGGATGCAATTGGCTGCAAAGCGCATGCAATTGCTCATTGACGATCTGCTTGCTTATTCACGAACCAGCACTGTTGTTGGCACTTTCGTAAAAACAAATTTGAATGAAATAATCGCAGAAGTAAAAAGCGAATTAAAAGAAACACTGGAAGAAAAACATGCCATCATTGAATCCGAAGGAATGTGCACAATCGATATTATTCCTTTTCAATTCAGGCAACTCATGCTTAACCTCATTGGCAATTCACTTAAATTTTCAAAGCATGAAATACCACCGCATATTAAATTGAAATGTGAAATAGCGAACGGAGATCAAACGAAAATTAATTCGCTTTCTCCTGAAAAAATGTACTGTCATGTTTCAGTTTCAGACAATGGCATTGGCTTCGACCCTAAATATGCTGACCGTATTTTCGAAGTGTTCCAGCGACTTCATGGCAAGGATCAATATGAGGGCACAGGCATCGGGCTTGCCATTGTAAAAAAAATTGTGGAGAATCACAACGGCATTATCACCGCAACTGGCGAGCCGGATAAAGGTGCGAGGTTTGATATTTATTTCCCTGCATAATATATTTGGCATCTTGTGTAGAAACTTTTTACCCATTCATTTTTTTTCGGTTGTCCGTTACTGTTATAATGCAATCCGTTCTATGGAAAATAAGTGGTTAAAATTTTTTCAAATGATTGATCGCTGAGTGGCTTTGTCTCAAACCCGCTGATTTCCGGCACTTTCGCCGCTCTTTCCTTATCAATCGGGCTTAATGATGTTGTGAGCATGATGATCACTGGTTTTTGCTTTCCGCTTGCTATCTTTTTATATTCTTCCACAAATTCCCATCCATTCATTTTTGGCATGTTGGCATCAAGGAATATAATGTCTGGCATCAGATCGCCTGTTGTTAAGCAATGCAATCAAATTCAAGAAACCAGATGTTCCGATGGTGATTAAAATTTCCGT
>Ga0207057_1057_pt1 | contig 29475 bp, 20 predicted proteins | sample Alteio_BWMinCont_33_FD_153265 | JGI IMG/M metagenome (GOLD analysis project Ga0207057, IMG submission 153265) | Enriched cells from forest soil in Barre Woods Harvard Forest LTER site, Petersham, Massachusetts, United States -... | ecosystem: Environmental > Terrestrial > Soil > Temperate forest >... | reverse complement strand
TGTGCAAACCTTCACTCCCAGGGGAGCGACTTCCATCGCCAGGGAGTCACTGAATCCGCCTACGGCCCATTTTGCCGCGTGATAGGGAGTGTTTCCGGGGATCGCGATGCGGCCACCGACCGATGAGACCTGAAAAATGTGGCCGCTCCTCTGCTTGCGCATCACCGGAATGGCGGCGCGCGTGGTGTAGATCACACCGTAGAAGCAGGTATCGACGATCGCCTGGAAGTCTTCGGCACTCATCTGCTCGAAGGGAGCAAATTGCCCGTATCCGGCATTGTTGACCAGCACATCGAGCCGCCCGAAGGCGTCGACTGCCAACTGCACGGCTGCTTTTGCCGCAGTCTCATCGCGCACTTCGAGGGTGATGGGCCTGATTCGCGTGCCGTACTGCGCGACGAGGGGAGCGAGTTCCTCGATGCGACGCGCTCCTGCTACGACATTGTCTCCGGCGGCCAGCGCGGCCTCAGTGATGTCGCGTCCTAAACCGTTTCCACTTCCGGTGATTAGCCAAACTTTTGCCATTGCGAAAATTCTCCTGCGCATTATGATTCAATAATGAGTGAGTGGTTGCTCATTTATTTTAACCGGAGCCCGACGCAGACGCTACCGTACTGCGCGCCAGAAGAGTCTGAAGGTCCGCTCAATGAGTTGTTTGCGCTGTCTCGGTTGGCGGGTGATGAAGTCCATCGCCGCTTCCTGCATGGCGGCCATGGTTGCCGCGGCGAAGCCTGCAGGGAATCCGCGCAATGCCTCGCGGCCTTCCAGTTCGCTCAGGGTGGCGTCCACTGCGCCGCGCTCGGTGGCTGTTCTCGCGCGTGTCTCGGGCGTGATGAGGTCGGAAAAGTTTAACAGCACGGAAACCTTGCGCTTCTCTGGCGATTCGATGGCCCAATCGAGGAAGCTCGACCAGAGGTGCCACGCGCGGCGCTCGAGGCTGGCCTTATGCGGGAAGTTGGCGTTGATTCTCTTGTAGACCTCGACTTTCAGGTCGAGGTAGAGCTCGTTCAGCAGCGCTTCCTTGTTGGTGAAGTAGGTGAAGAGCGTGCCTTCGGCTATGCCGGCGCGTTTGGCGATCTTTGCTGTGGGCGCGCCGAGTCCGGCTTCGGCGATTTCGTGTACCGCTGCGCTGAGAATTGCGGTGCGTTTTTCGGGGCTTCTGAGGCGTGCCATCTAGGAATGAGAGTATAGCGGTTCGGGCGCGGGGAGCTATTCCTTGGAGGTTGGCGGGTGGGGCGCCTGGTCTTGTTCGATTTCGTTGATGCGGTGCTGGACCTGTGCGGCTTCTTCCGGCGTTTTGGCTAAGCTCAGGGCCTGCTTCAGGCCGCGGAGGGCGTCGTCGGGTTTTACTTCTTCGAGAAGGATGTTAGCGGCGTTCAGGCGGTAGCGAATGTTTCCGGGGTCGAGGGAGATGGCCTGCAGGTTGAGCATGTGCGCCTGGCTCAGCTTTTCGCGGCGCATTCCGTAGAGAGAGGCCAACTGGTCGTAGGCGGGAGCGAAGGTTGGGTTGAGGTTGATGGCGGTGTGCAGGCTGGCTTCGATCCGGGCTGGATCACCATGACCGGCAGCGATGGAGATGGCGGCGTAATAGTAGTGGGCGAGGTAACTCTGCGAGTCGAGCTTGACGGCCTGCTCATACCATTTGAGCGCGGCCTCGCGGTTGCCAGCTGCGAATTCGAGATAGCCCATGGTTTCGTGCGCGGAGACGTTGTTGGGGTCCTGCTGGAGAACGCTCGCGAGCAGCGCGCGGGCGTCTTTGGTGCGCTGGATGTTGACGAGAAAGTCGGCGCGTATGGCATCGGCTTCGATGGGCGTGAGGGTTTTGATTTTGAAGGATGCATCGTCGATAGGTGCTGCGGCGGTCGACATGCCGAAGAATTTGAAAGCGCCCTGCGCAATGTAGGATTCGAGTGCTTTTTGGAGTTGGTTGAGGTCACCGAAGGCTTCCTGCGCGGCTGTCACGGGGTCTTCGTGATGGCTCATGCGCTCGACGTAATCGACGAGACGGTGAGTGTGATCCTGGTGGTCGCTGACTTCGAGGAGGTGCGTCAGCGCCCAGGATTCGGCGTAGAAGATCGATCCCTTCTGTTCTTCGTGGTAGTAGGGGGAAGTGACGTCGACACGGAACAGGATCGGCAGCGGCAGGATGCGGTTCTGGCGCAGATAGAGGAGGTCTACGAAGTTGGGTTCGCCGAGCCGCACATCTTTGTCGTGAATGTCAGTGTTCTCAAAGAACTCGGCCAGGCCTTCATTGAGCCAGAGAGGCAGCCATTCGCTGGCTTTGGTCAGCTGAAGATGGGTGTATTCGTGGTAGATGGTCGAGAAGGGGTGCTGCTCGCCTTCAGCGTCGAGGCGGAGCAGGATGTAGTTCTTGTCCTCTGTGTTCAGGAAGAGGCCGGCGAGGCTCATCTGGCCCTTGGCGAGGTAGGCTTCCGGTTCGAGGGCGGCGAAGTCTTTTTTGTTTCTTGCGGCGATGACGAGGATTGGGGCCGCGGGGTCGACGTTGGCGTTGGGGAAGAGGGTTTGGAAGATCCAGCGCATGCGCTCGAACTGGTCGAGGACGTGGATGCCTTGTTTGTCGTTGGCGTCGGTGATGAGGGTGAAGTGGGGGCTTTGGACTTGTACCCAGGTGGGCGTGGAGGCAGACCCATTCAGTGTGACCAGGAAGAGCAGCAGAGAAGCAGTTTTTCGGGACATGGATGGCGCCGCGATTCTAACAAGAATCGTAACTCCTGCCAGTTTAAATGGGGCAGCAGAAGCTTGGTGCCCGGTTCCCGCGCCCGCTGCCGATCATCCGATGATGGCGTGGGTGATTCTGAGCCACCAGGAAGGGGCGCCGCGCCATAGATAAATTGCCAGGCCCTGCCCCATGATCACCAGCGGGAGCGCGTAGCGGTACACCGTGTGCACGCGTCGGTTGACCAGGAGATCGCGAGCGACGCCGAGCAGCAAAACCGCGTCGAGGCAAGCAAAAAAGAGATTGTTGTTGAAGAGAAAATCAAAGCGTCCGAAGGGCGCATCCATCAGCGCGCACGTTGCGATGAAGAGAAGCCGCCGATGGAACTCGGGCTTCCGGCGCCAGGAGATGGCTAGCACAAGCGGCACGGCGAAGGCCACCATGTCGTAGAAAGGAATGCTCAGAAACGCCGGATCGGGTTGATGAAGCTGCACGGCATCGAAGCGGCCCATGACGACAGCAGTGGTAAAGCCAAGCAGGACCATTGCGGCGCCGAGCCCGGCACCGAACCATCCGAAAAAGCGATGCCACTTCACGTTGTGCGTGCGCACGAGCGCCGATTGAAAGATGAAGAACACTACCCATGCGGAAAACGCTGCGCCGTGAAACCACAAAATGAGTGGACGTGGAATGGCGGGATGGAACAGGTTCTGGTTGACAGTGCGGCTGAAGCCGACGACCACAATCGCCGCAAACAGAAGTGACATGGCGAAATAAAAGTAGCGGTCGAGCAGGCCGTTGCGGCCGATGACCGGGTTTAACGGGCGCACGATAACGTCTTGCGGCAACGAAGCCATAGAGGAAACATCGACCTCGCTCGCCTTAAACAACAAGCGCGGTATTGAGTTGTGCTTGGTCCGGGGAGGTGCGGTGAGCCTAACACAAGCGATGTGCCCCTCAACATCAAAATATGGTTCTGTCATATCTCGACAGAAATGTCCCGCGTGAACAATTTGTTGTTCGCATCCTTCGCTGGCGCGAAGGATGGGCAACACCCTGTTTCGTGCCATGTGAGAAAAAAGCAGATCCTTCCCCTTCACTACATTCAGGGTCAGGATGACAAATCTAGCAGGTCATTCGTAGCGCAGGGTGGTTTGCGGATCGACTTTCGCGGCGCGGCGGGCCGGGAGCCAGCAGGCGGCGAGGGCTACGGTTGCGAGGAAGATCGGCACGAGGGTGAAGGTGACGATGTCGTGCGGGCGGACTCCGTAGAGGAAGCTGTTGAAGAGTTTTGTCGCAGCGAGCGCGGCGGGCAGGCCTACGGCGAGAGCGATGAGGGTGAGCAGCATTCCCTGGCGCAGGATGAGGCGATGGATGGCTGCGAGCTGCGCGCCGAGAGCGATGCGGATGCCGATTTCGCGCGTGCGGCGGCTGACGGCGTAACTCATGACGCTGTAGAGTCCGACGGCTGCGAGGACAAGGCCGATGAAGCCGAAGATGCCGAAGAGGGTTCCGGCGAGGCGGGGCAGGAATAGAGCGCTGCGGAGATGCTCTTCGATGGTCTCGGCGTTGTAGACGGCCATGGCTGGGTCGAGGGCGTGGATCTGCTGACGGACAGCGGAGAGAAGGTTTGCCGTGCCGCCTTGTGAATGGACGATGAGGGTGTAGCCGAGGAAGGCGGGGTCGCTGGCGGTGCTCTGCGCGAGAGAGCGGAAGAGGACGGGCCGGTCGTCCTCGTTGATGAAGCGTGACTTGATGTTTTTGGTGACGCCGATGATTTCGTAGGTGACGCCGCCTCCGCTGACATGCTGGCCGATGGGGTTCTGGCCCGGAAAGAGCTGCTGGACGAAGGCCTGATTGACGATGGCGACTTTTGGGGCGGTGGGCGGTTCATTGGCGAAGTCGCGGCCCGCGATGCGGGGGATGCCGAGGGTTTCGAAGTATCCGGGCGTGGCCATGTAGAGTTCGGCGCTCGGAGTGGACCTCGGGTTCTTTTGGCCTTCGACCTGCATGCCGTCGCTGCGGTTGCCTCCGGCGAGCGGCACGCTGTCGGTTGCGGCGACGGAGATGACGCCGGGGAGTGCGGCGACGCGGTTACGCAGTTCGGTGAGGAATTGGGTGGTGTGCTCGGGCGTGTAGCCATGGACGCGCGGGTCGACGGAGACCATGAGGACATTGCGCGAGCGGAAGCCGATGTCGATGGTGGAGGCGTGTTCGAGGCTGCGCAGGAAGAGGCCTGTTGCGCTGAGCAGGACGATCGACATGGCGATCTGGGCTACGACCAGAGTATTGCGCAGGGTAATGCGGCGGCCGGGGCGTGCGAGCGCGTCTTCGCCTTTGAGGGCACTGACGAGGATGGGGCGCGTAGCGGTCTGAAAGGCGATCCAGGCCGGGATGAGGCCGAAGAGCAGGCCAGTGCCGACACTGAGAGCGAAGGTGTAGAGCAGGACGCGCCAGTCGAGGCTGAGTGTGAGGTCGAGGGGAACAGGCGCGGGGACGTGGAATGCTGCGAGCGCTGATGTAGCCCACAGCGACAGGGCGGTGCCGAGGAGTCCGCCGCCAAGGGCGAGGATGACGCTCTCGATCAGCATCTGGAGCAGGAGCTGGCTGCGTCTGGCTCCGAGCGCAATGCGAACGGCCATTTCCCGCTGGCGACTGGCGGCGTGGGCCAGAAGCAGATTGACGACGTTGGCGCAGGCGATGCCGAGCACAAGCAGGACGACGATGGAGAGCGCTGCAAGAAAGAGCAGGATGGTTGATTTATCTCGCGGAGGCAGAGAGTCGGCTTGATCGAGATAAAAGCCGTTGCCTTTGTCGGTTGCTGGATAAGCTCTGGCATAGTTCTGCGCAAGCGTGTGGAGTTCGGCAGAGGCTTGCGACTGTGTGACGCCGGGCTTGAGGCGGCCTATGACGTCGATCCAGTGGGCATAGCGCAGGTTGCGCCCAGGGACGCTGGGTGCGAGAGCCTCGACGTTGCCGAGGGGAATCCAGAATTGCGGGTCCAGAATAAGGTCGAGGCCGCGGAACCCCGCGGGGGCGATGCCTACGACGGTGAAGGGGTGTCCGGAGAGCGTGATGGATTTGCCGATGATGGCGGGGTCAGAGGCGAAGCGGCGCCGCCAGAGGCGATGGCCGAGGACGATGACCTGCTGATTTTCTTCGCTGCCAAGGAAGCCGCGGCCGAGAGTCATGTGGAGCTGGGTTACATCAAAATAATTCGCTGTCGCGGATTGACCCCAGACGCGCTCAGGTTCTCCGCTGCCGCCAATGGATGCGGGGAGCAGCTCGTAGTAGGCGGCTAGGCCGGAGAACGACTTGGACTGGTCGCGCACGTCCGTGTAGAGCGGCCAGGGAAAGTTGTTGCAGCAGACGTCGCCGTCGTGGGTGGTGTGCAAGGCGATGAACGTGCCGGGGTTGCCTACCGGCGGGGGCTTGAGCACGAAGCGGCTGACCATGGAGAAGATGGTCGAGTTGGCGGCGATGCCGAGTCCGATGGAGAAGACGACGGCGAGCACGAGGCCGGGCGATTTGGAAAGGCGCCGGAAGGTGTAGGACAAGTCCTGCCGTAGTTGTGCCATTGGTCCCTCTCTCTGTTTGTTTTGCAGTTACGGGAGGGATGGTGTGTTGGTTCCGGATTTTTATCTGGGAATGTTCAAAGAATCGTAGCCTTAACAATCTGACGTAACCACAGGTCCCTCCGCTTCGCTGCGCTCCGGTCGGGATGACAATTGGTGGCAAATTGAGGCTGACGGCTATTGCTTTTCAATTTTGAAGCTGGCGTGGAGTGGTGCTTCTGAGGAGTTGCCGACCATGATGGTGTAGCTACCGGGTTCGATGGCCCACTGATGGTTCGTGTTCCAGACGGCGAGTTCGCTTTGTTTCACGCGAAAGCTTACGGTTTGTTTTTCGCCGGGGTTGAGGTGCAGGCGCTCAAATCCCTTTAAGGCTCTGTCGGGGACTTCAACGCTGCTGGTGTCGTGATGGAGGTAGAGCTGGGCTACTTCGTCTCCAGCTACTTTTCCCGTATTTGTGACGTTTACAGTTACGATTACATCGGTATTGCTTCCCGGTGCTGGTGGAGTTACCCCTACGTTGTCGAAGGCGAAGGTTGTGTAGCTTAAGCCGAAGCCGAAGGGGAAGAGTGGCGCGCTGGTTCCGTCAACATATTTGCTGGTTTTGGACGGGTCGTGGTTGTAGTAGACCGGAATCTGGCCGATGGTGCGCGGGAAGGTGATGGTGAGCTTGCCGCCGGGGTTGTTGTCGCCGAAGAGGGTTTCGGCGACGGCCTGGCCGCCGAATTCGCCGGGGTACCAGGCTTCGAGGATTGCCGGGATGTGCTCGGCGGCCCAGGGGATGGTGAGCGGGCGGCCGTTTTCGAGGATCAGCACGATCGGCTTTCCGGTTGCCGCGACTGCTTCGAGCAGCGCTTCCTGATTGCCGGGCAGGTCTAAGCTCTGGCGGTCAAAGCTTTCTCCCGAGATTCCCTGATACTCGCCGAGCGCGAGGATGGCTACGTCTGCGTTGCGGGCCTTTGCTACTGCTGAAGGAATGTCGGCGCCTTCGTCGAAGTCGATGGTGGTGTTGGGCAGGAGAGTGCGCAGGCCGTCAAGAATGCTGATGCGCCGGCCATTCTTTTCGTCTTCGTAGTCGCCGTATCGGGCGATGTTGCCGTTGGGGCCGATGAGGGCGATTCGCTTGAGCGTCCTGGGCAAGGGCAGGGTGTGATTATCGTTCTTGAGCAGCGTCATGGACTGGCGCGCGGATTCGAGTGACAACGCGAGGTGCTCTGGGCTGCGCTTGACGCGAGCGTTTAATGACGGGTCGGTGAGTGGATGGTCGAAGAGGCCGAGCTCGAACTTAACGCGCAATACAGAGGAGACGGCGCCGTCTAGGTTTTCTTCTGCGAGAGTGCCGTCTTTGATGCCGGCGATGATGGCGTTTTGAAATGTGGCGTGGGGGAAGTCGTAGAACTGCATGTCTACGCCGGCATTGATCGCTTCAGTGATGGCCTGCTGCGGCGTGGCGGCAGTGTGGTGGTCGTCGAGAAGACGGCGGATGGCGCCGAGGTCGGAGAGGACGAAGCCGCTGAAGCCCCATTCATTACGCAGGATCTGTTCGAAGAGTGTGGGGTCGGCGATGACGGGCACGCCGTCGATCTCGTGGTAGGCAGCCATGACGCTCATAGCGTGGCCTTCGCGAAAGGCGGGCTCAAAGGGCTTGAGCATGATGGTGCGCAGCTCGCGTTCGCCGATGTGCACGGGCGATGTATTCAGGCCACTTTCGGGCGAGCCGTGGCCGACGAAATGTTTGGGCTCGGCGACTACGGTGTGGTCGGAGGCGAGCGAATCGCCCTGCGCGCCCTGGACGTAGGCGAGGCCGAGCTGTCCGGTGAGCCAGAGGTCTTCGCCGAAGTCTTCTTCGATGCGGCCCCAGCGGGGTTCGCGGGCGAGATCGAGAACGGGCGCGAGGATCATGTCGACGCCGGCTGCGCGGGCTTCGGCGGCGATGGCTGCGCCGGTGTGGTGAGCGAGGTCGGGGTTCCAGGTGGCGGCGAGGTTGATGGGCGCGGGGAAGACGGTTCCGTCGCTGTAGCCGTGCAGGCCTTCTTCGATGAAGAGCGCGGGGACTCCGAGGCGCGAATGCTGCATCACCCACTGCTGGATGGCGTTGGCCAGTCCGGCGCGCGGATAGAGATCGTGGATGCTGCCTGCGCCAAGGTTTCCGAGAAGCTTTTCGGCTGCGGCTGACTGAAACGTCGCGTCGGGGGCGGCGTGGGTTTTGTCGGTAGCTTTATCGATGAGGTCTGGCACGCCTGCGTACATGTCTAACTGGCGGGCTTTTTCTTCGAGGGTCATGCGGCTAACGAGGTCGCGTACGCGCTCTTCGATGGGGAGATTTGCTTGTTTGTAGGGCGCATGTGCGTCGGATGGCCTCCCTTGTGCTGATAATGGGCCAGCTGCCAGAAGTAAAACAAAAAAAATACCTGTCGCGCGCATGGGCCGATTTTCAACGAGATCGGTAGAAAGTGCAAAGATGGGCGGCAGAGGTCGAGTCTGGGCAGCTGTTGTTATTGCATTGATTTTGTTGCACTTTTGCGCGAAGTGAGGCTTCCGGTCGCCTTGCGGTGCGCTTTATAGCGTTTTGATAGGGCGCGTAGACGGTTGTCGGTATCATGGTAAAGATGGAAGTTATTACTGCTGAGAAGGAGCGCCTTCTCACTCGACGACAATTTCTGAGCCTGTCCGGCATGTCCGTGCTCGGCCTCGCATTCTATGCGGCCGAGATTGCGCGGCATGAACTGGATATTGCTCAGCGCACGATTGTGATCCCGGGGCTGCCGGAGAGCTTCAAGGGTTTTCGCATTGTGCAGGTCTCGGATATTCACTTCAAGGAATTTACAGAGGCGTCTTTCGTCGAGTTGGTGGTGCATGAGGTCAATGCGCTGAAGCCTGATCTTGTAGCGCTGACTGGCGATTTTGTCAGTTACGGGCCCTTTGCGAGGCATCGGTCGATCGGCTGGGCTTATGAGTGCGGCGAGTTGTTGACGCGGATACAGTGCCCGCAGCGCTATGCCGTGCTGGGAAACCATGACTGCATTGTGAATGAAGCCGCGGCCAAAGATGCAATAACGAGCCATGGCATCCCGGTGCTGAGCAATGAGGCAGTGCCTCTTGAGCGCGATGGTAAGCGCATATGGCTGGCGGGGATCACGGACGCATTGGAGGGCCATCCTCGTCCGGACTTTGAAAAAGCCATTCCGGAGACGGCGCGTCGTGATGACGAGCGCGTCATTCTGCTGGCGCATGAGCCGGATATCCTGCCGACGGTGGCGAAGTATAACGTCGACCTGATGCTCTCGGGACATACGCATGGCGGACAGGTGCGGATTCCGCTTCTGCCTCCGATGATGCTGCCTCCTTTGGGAGTGAAGTATGTTGAGGGCCATTTTCAGCTAGGCCGCACACAACTCTACGTGAACCGGGGAATCGGCGCGGTGACGCTGCCTTTTCGGTTTAACTGCCCGCCGGAGATTACGGTGCTTACGCTGGCGTAGTTGTGGTGACTTCGCGGTGGTGGTCTCCGACCCCTTTGCTAAGGCTGCTCTAGCGACGCCAACGAGAATATCCCCAGCCCCCGCCACCGAACAACAACAGCACCAAGAGAATAATCAATACGGTTTCCATGTAATACCTCCTGTGTCTTCATACAGGTGTCACGCTAGCGCCTTTAGATGATCTTCGTCTGAGCAATATGGGCCATGTCCTATCGTGCACATCTCGATTCGCTTCTTTCGTGGTTTAAGTGTGCAATTTTGCTCAGACGAGATAACCGAGGTCCGGCAACACTAATGCCAGGCGTGAAACCAACACGCCTTTAAGAGCACAAATATAGGACATTAGGGGGCGGCTACGCAGGCTGCCCCTTTCTTTTGCCCAGGCTATTTGGACAGTGTTCAATTTTGCTCATTCAAGATCGCTGATGCTCGTCATGACCTGCTGTTGGGGTTCGCTGTCTATTGGCTGATGAGTTCCACGGCAGAACACTTCGGTGTCAGTTCTGGAGTCAGTTACACTCGTAATTCGGCACATTGCCTAGCTGCTCGGTTCAACATTAGACCCTTGTCATTCCTGCCTATCGCCTCTATCTCGTTGATTGCAAATACCCTTGAAATCGATTTATAATGAGGTTGGCTTCACGACAGAACCAGGGGAAGCCGGTTTCCGGTACGCGGAGACATCTGCCAAGCGCCAGATCGAGAAGGTCATTACCCATTCATGATTCGTTTTCTTCAGAAAGACAGCCGCGCGGTGAAGGCGATCTTCATCGTGATTATCTCCATTGCCTGCGTCACCATGGTCGTTACGCTCGTTCCGGGCATCTTCAGTGACCAGGTTTCCGGGTCTGACACCTATGCGACGATTCACGGCGCTGGTTTCTTCGGCCGAATCTTCGGTGCAACCGACGACGTTTCTACGCAGGAAGTGCAGCAGCTTGCGCAGCGCATGATGCAGCGGCAACAACTGCCAGATTTTGTGCTGCCGTTCATGATGCAGCGCGTGGGCCAGGGGATGATTCAGCAGCACATTGAACTCGAGGAAGCGCACCGTCTTGGCGTGAATGTAACGGATGACGATCTGCGGGCGTTTCTGCATACAGGCACGTGGGGGCAGGTGCTTTTTCCGAATGGACACTATATCGGCGATGACCAGTATGCGAGCCTGGTGTCGCAGAACTTTGGCATTTCACGCGAGACCTTTGAAAAAGAGCTGAAGAAAGAGCTGCAGGAGAACCGGTTGCGGTCGTTTGTAACTGCGGGTGTTACGGTTTCCGACCAGCAGGTACGCGATGCCTACACGCAGCAGGCGACGAAGATCAAGTTCGATTACGCGGTGATCAGCGCGGACGATCTGCGGAAGACGATCAACCCGACGGATGCCGAGTTGCAGACCTTCTTCAAGCAGAACGCGGCGCGGTATGCAAAGGCGATTCCGGAGACGCGGAAGATTGAGTATATTGCCTTCACGACGGCGAATCTTCCGGGCGGCGCTCCGCAGGTGACCGACGCGGAGGTGCAGCAGTACTACAACCAGCACCAGAAGGATTACCAGGTCGACGACCAGGTGAAGGTGCGGCATATTCTGATCAAGGTTGATGCGAATGCCGATGCCAAGGCCGATGCGGCGGCGAAGCAGAAGGCAGAAGACATTCTGAAGCAGATTCGTAGTGGCGGAAATTTTGCTGATCTGGCAAAGAAGAATTCTGACGACCCGGGAAGCAAGGATACCGGCGGCGAGCTTGGTTTTATCAAGCACGGCGTGACGGTGCCAGAGTTCGACAAAGCGGCCTTCGCTTTGCAGCCGGGACAGACTTCCGACCTGGTGCGCACGAAGTTCGGATACCACATTATTCAGACAGAGGAGAAGCAGACGGCGCATACGCGCTCGCTGGATGAAGTGAAGCCGACGATTGTGGCCGTGCTGACACGCCAGAAGGAAGCGCAGGCGCAGCAGGCCTTTGCGCAGCAACTGGCGAATGAGGCGCAGAAGAGCGGCATGGCGCAGACGGCGGCGGCGCATCATCTGCAGGTGGTGACGACGGATTATCTGGCGCAGAATGCGATTATTCCTTCCCTGGCAGACGGATCGCAGATGCTGACGAGCGCGTTTTCCGCCAAGGCGGGCGCGGCTGCCCAGGTGGCGTCTACGGGTGATGGCTTCGCGGTCTTTCAGGTGGAAGATGTACATCCAGCGCATGCTCCGTCGTTTGATGATTACAAGTCGCATATCCTTGATGACTTCCGCGATGAGCAGCTGCCGCAGTTGCTGACGCGCAAGACCAATGAGCTTGAGGACAAGGCGAAGGCGGAGAACGACCTGGCAAAGGCCGCGAAGGAAGTGGGCGCGACGTTGAAGAGCAGCGATCTGGTTGGCCGCGATGCGCAGGTCCCGGATGTGGGCCAGCTTTCGCAGACGGCTCCGGCGTTGTTTGATCTGAACGCCGGGCAGGTCAGCCAGCCGATCAACAGCCAGCGCACGGGGGTTGTGGCGAAGCTGACGGAAAAGCAGCAGCCGACGCCAGAGGAAATTCAGAAGAATTTCGATCAGACGCGCGATTCGCTTCTGAATCAGAAACGCGAGGAAATGTTCGCGGTCTTTGTAACGAACCTGACGGATCAGTACCAGAAGCAGGGCCGTATCCGCATCAATAAGCGGATGCAGCAACAGCAGCCTGGATTGCCGGGAGCGCCACAATCGTAACGAGGTAAGAACAAGCAAAGAACAACTGGGGCCCGTGGTTTGGAATCTGTCGAACCACGGGCCTTTTTGCCAGCGCTGCGTGAAAAACACTAAGATGAGGCATTTGCCGGGTATGCCCAGAACCCCTCAGGGGCTGAAGCCCGCTCCGTATATCAGCTATTGCGGCACCGTTCGGTTTCACTCGGGGCAGGCTTTTAAAGCCGCGCCCTTTCAAGGAAGAGACTTAACCCAGGCACTACACTATGTCATTTGAGCGGTCGTCGGGAATCCTGCTGCACATTACTTCGCTGCCTTCTTATGGCGGCATTGGGGACCTTGGTCCTGCTGCGTACGAATTCGCGGATTTTCTTGCTGCCGCAAAGCAGAGGTTGTGGCAGGTGCTCCCGCTCAGCCCCACGGGATATGGCAATTCGCCGTATGCGGCGCTCTCTGCGTTTGCCGGCAATCCTTTGCTGTTGAGCCTGGAAAAGCTCGCTGAGTGGGGATGGATCGACGCGGACCGCATTGCGGGCCTGCCGGGGCGTTCGGGCAATATCCACTTCGACGAAGTTGAGAAGCAGAAGATGCCGCTGCTGGAAGAGGCAGCGCGGAATTTTCTGCATCGGCATAACGAGGCGCAGCTGACTGCGCAATGGGCGCGCTTTGAGGCCTACTGCAGGACGAATGCCTCCTGGTTGAACGACTATGCGCACTACAGCATGCTGCGCGAGCGGTTCAATTTTGCCTGCTGGAATGAGTGGCCGAAGGAGTATGCGTATCGTGATCCGGAAGCGCTTTCGCGTCTGGAAAAAGAGCACGGTGAAGATCTGGCGATTGAGCAGGTGATCCAGTTCGCGTTTGACGAGCAGTGGTCGGCCCTGCGCCAATACTGCGCGGAGCGGGAGATCCGCTTCATTGGCGACGTGGCGATTTTTGTGAACTACGACAGCGCGGATGTGTGGACGCACCGGGACATTTTTGATCTGAATGAGGATCTTTCTCCGGTTCGGGTGTCGGGTGTGCCGCCTGACTACTTCAGCGCGACGGGGCAGCGGTGGGGCAATCCTTTGTACCGGTGGGATGTGCTGGAGGAGCGCGGGTTCGATTGGTGGGTGGATAGGATTCGGCGGGCGCACTCTCTTTACGACTTGACTCGCCTGGATCACTTCCGCGGCTTTGAGGCGTACTGGTCGATTCCGGCCGAGGACGATACGGCGGTGAACGGCGAGTGGGTGAAAGCTCCGGGTGCGGCGTTGTTTTCAAGGTTGAACGAAGCGCTGGGCAAGCTGCCCTTTATCGCCGAGGACCTTGGGTTGATCACTCCAGAGGTGGACGCGTTGCGGGAGCAGTTCGATCTGCCGGGCATGCGGGTTCTTCAGTTCGGGTTCTCGAACCGTGGAGCGCACAATTATCTGCCCCATCGCTATGAAAAGAACACCGTTGTCTACACCGGCACGCACGATAACGACACGACATGCGGCTGGTGGGAGAATGGCGCGACGAAGGTCGAGAAGTCGGCGTTGAAGGCGTATTTGCATCCGGGAAGAGAAGGGGTGGTATGGCCGCTGATTCGCGCTGCTTCTACGTCGGTGGCGGATATCTGCCTCTTTCCTCTTCAGGACATTCTGGAGCTTGGCTCGGAGGCCAGGATGAATGTGCCGTCGCGGTCGCGGGACAACTGGGGATGGCGGTGTCCTGAGGGCGTGCTGGCGCCGAAGCTTGCGGAGAAGCTGGCTGAGCTGACGGTGGTGACGGATCGGGATTTTGTTCCTAAAGATGAGAAGGCGGCTGATGGGTAGAGTGGTTGGATCGAGTGCAGAGTTGCTGGTTTAAGGTCGTGGTTTCCACCCTTCACTTTGTGAAGGATGGGGCACCCTTTTCGTGTTGACCGGTGCAAACTGCAATTGAGACCTTATAGTTTGCTGGTCAGCATGGCCACCGGGAAGTCGGCGAAGATGTCGCTGAGCTTCAGGCGGCCTGTTTCATCTGCGTGCACTTCCTTTCCCGTAAAGACATTCGCGAAGTTTTTGAACGAGCCGCCGGACAATGCGACGGTTGCTTTGCCCCAGGCGTCGGCGAGAGGCATGTGCGGTTTTGCGTGGACCAGTGAACAGGCGAAGCGGGGAACGACGACGAGAACGGACTGCTTTGTGCTTCGGCTCTCGCGAAGGAACGCGATGGCGTTGTGCTGCTTTTCCTGCTCGATGCTCAGCGGGATGTATTCGCCATGGCGAAAGACCGGGTGCAGTTCGCGCCGGGTGGTGAGGGCACGATGCATCGTCCATAGCTTGATGCGGCCGTCTGGCAGAGTGCGTAAGACCTCGCTGCAGACCGCTGCCGCTCCATCACGCTCGTGCAATGCAAGTAATTTCTCAAGGGTCTGCGCGCGCAGGGCATAGTCGACAGGACGGCGGTTGTCGGGATCGACAAGGCTGAGGTCCCAGAGGTCTGTGCCCTGATAAAAATCCGGCACGCCGGGGGACGCGATTTTGAGAACGAGCTGCGAGAGGGAGTTGATGGCTCCGAAGAGCTGCACTGCGGGAAGGAATGCCTTCAGCGTTTCCACGAAGCGGGTTTCGCGTGCGCGTTCCTGCGGTATGAGGATCGCTGTTAAGAAGCTGTTTACAGCTTCCAGATAGCTTGGGTTGGGATTGATCCAACTCAGATTGACTTTGGCCTCATTCAGAGCCTTGGCGCAGTATTGCTTGATCCGATCGAGAAATTCTTTGCGATCATCGAGCGTTTCCATCTGCCAGGGCCATGCGCCGACGATGGTCTGGTAGATCAGGTATTCCTCGTTCGCGTCGGGAGCGATGCGGCCGTCTTGCAAGGGCCGCTTGTGGCGCGCGTTCATGCGAACCCAGCGGCGGACGATGGAGGACCACTGGGTGGGCATTTCCGAAAGCACGTTGAGGCGGTTGCGCACGTCTTCGCTGCGCTTGGTGTCGTGTGTGGAGGTGGTCAGCATGGTGTCAGGCGCGTTCTGCAGGCGGTCCTGATTGCTGGCATGGAAGAACTCGGCAGAAATGCCGAAGACCTTCATCGAGCTGCCCACCTCGTTCGCGGAGAGAAAACGAGTGTAGACGTAGAATGCAGTGTCTTCCACGCCCTTCGCCATCACCGGGCCGGTAAGCTGCTGAAACTTCAGTGCGAAGTAGAGGCGTGCGGGATATTTTGGGTCGCTCCTGTCGCCGAGCAGAAGAGTGTTCTGCAGGAATTCGAATGCGGAGGCGTCGATGTCGGTATTACGATACTTTGCGCGCCAGATGGCCTGAGAGATAAAGGCAGTGTCACGCTCGGTATATTGGCCGAGGTCGTCGATGTAGGTTGGATAGACGGAGAAGCATGCAATGGTTTCGCGAATGACAGCTTCGAGGATGCTTTCTGTGAAGTCGCGGGCTCTGCGGTCATTGGACGCAAGTTGATTGAGCAGGTTCGTGAGGACGTAGACTTCACTTGAAAGTGCGGTCTGCATGACCTGTAATTTCGATCGATAGATGAGCTCGCTGGGATCGACTTCGCGACCGAGGAGCTTCGTATAGAGCGCAGTGAAGCGGCTCTCGTTCTGCGGCTGGATGAAGACATGGTTCGCGAGATGGAGGAAGTCATACCCTGTCGTTCCACTAACCGGCCATTCACGGGGAAGGGATTCGCGCGGCTCCAGAATTTTTTCGACGACTGTGTAAAGCGGCCCCTGACTCTGCGTCCAGTCATAGCCGCGCAGCGTGTCACGTATTTCAAGCTCAATGCCGTTAGGCGCCAGCGGCCCTTCTGCTGTCGCTCCAGAACACTGGCTGGCTGCATAGAGCAATTGCAGACGGATGAGATATTGGCGCGGATTGAACATGCCGTCGCAGTGATCGATGCGCAACCCCGTGACCTGCTGCGTTGCGAGCAGTTTGCGTATGAGGCAATGTGTCCGGGCAAAGGCGGCGGGATCTTCCATGCGCAGGGCGACAAGATCGTTGATATCGAAGAAGCGGCGGTAATTGATCTCTTCTCCCGATACGCGCCAGTAGGCGAGCCTGTAGGGCTGGACTTCCAGCAAGGCGTGAAGCAGATCGAAGCTTTCGGGTCTGCCTTCTACTCCATTTACGCGTTCGACTGCACGCTGCAGGATGGGTTGCAGTTCCGGCGCGAGCAGCGCTTTTTGCAGGCGCGGGCGGAGCTCGGCGAGTTGCGCGCGACGCTGTGCCGCGAGGTTCGGGTCCTCGGTGTCATGCGGAGGGATGTGGGCCAGCTCTTTCAGCAGCTCGCGAAACCCTTGCGGCACTTCATCTCCGCTGTCGCCTTCTTCAGGAAAGAGCAGGTGCAGTGTGCGCGGCGCGATTGGAAAAACGTGGTCGTAATAGCGAATGCGCGCATGGCCGTCTTCAAAGCTGACCTGGATTTTCTTGTCTTCCAGCTCCTCGCCGTATTGCCTGCCGAGAATGGGCAGAAGGAGCTTGCCGCGCATGTCGGGCTGGAGCGGCTTCCAGTCAATATCGAAAAAAGTCGCGTATTCTGAGGAGCGGCCGTTTTCGAGCACGTCCTGCCACAACGCAGAGTTGTTGCCAAGGCCCATGTGATTCGGCACGATGTCGAGCAGCAGGCCCATGTTCGCGTGGCGCAGGGCGACTGAAAGCTGGCTGAAGCCATGGTTGCCGCCTAGTTCCGGGTTGAAGCGGTCATGCCGGATGACGTCATAGCCATGCAGGCTTCCGGGTCGGGCTTCGAAAATGGGAGAACTGTACAGATCGCTGATCCCCAGCTGTTTGAGATATGGGAGGATCTTTCGCACATCGGAAAAGGAGAATTGAGGGTGCATTTGCACGCGATAGGTGGATACAGGCGCGCGTACGCCGCTGTGCACTACCCGATCAATGCATTCCTTCATTTCAGACATGGCTGTAGGTACGTGTTTTTGGATGCAGAAACAGGACGATCCGTTTTTCAGCCTGTGACTTTACGAAAGTTGGTCTCGCGGAGACAATAGAAAAAAGAATTCAAAAAGACAACGAGGAAGTGATGCCCCTTTCCGGCGAAGCAATCCGACTGATGAATTATGTTGACGACGTTTCCGTAACACTGCGCCGCGTGCTCGCACTCGCGCAGTCTCTGACACCGGAAGAGCGCAAACGCGTGAGCGAGTATCTGAAGAACGCCCAGCCAAGTGTGGAGACGGTGATCTCGTCGCTGCAAGGCAAGTAATCGAGGTTACGACCCTCACTTTTTGAGTTGGGCCTACCGCCATTTTGCAAAATCCGTGAAGTGGCGGTAGGCACGCTGCTTTTTGTGCAGGTGCCTGAAGAAGCAGACTTTTCCCCTTTTGCCGCGCTGGCTCAAAATAGCAAGCTGATTTTCGTTCCGGCTCGCCTAAAAGGCGGGAACCGGGGTGCGGCTGGCTGCGTACTTCCAGCTATAGAATGCAGAACGTCGGCGATATCTTCGGGCAGGTGTTTCGCGCCATCTGGGCGAACAAGCTGCGCTCGTTCCTGACCATGTTCGGCATTGCCTGGGGCGTCGGCTCGATGCTGCTGCTTATCAGCGTCGGCGAGGGCTTCCGCTCCGGCCAGCGGCGCTCACTGGCGACGCTGGGCAACGACCTCATCATGATGTGGGGCGGGACGATTCCGGCGGTTGCGAACCAGCACACGGGGATGCGTCCTTATAACCTGACGCTTTCCGATGCGGAGGCGATTCGCACGCAGGCTTCTGAAGTGCGGAACGCCACTGCTTTTATCAATCGCAACGACATTAAACAGCAGAGCGCCTATGAGAGCGCGGGTGGACAGGCGATTGGATGCGAGCCGAGTTACAGCGGTATTCGCTTTCTTCCGATCAAGGAAGGGCGCTTCCTGAACGATGCCGACATGCGCGACCGGCGGCGGGTGGTTATTCTCGGCGAGAAGAGCGCAAAGCTGCTGTTTCCGGGGCGTCCGGCGATGGGCGAAACTGTGCTGCTGAACGGCTCACGCTTTCTGGTGATTGGCGTTGCGGACAAATCGGGGCGCGGCAACAACGACACCGAAAATCAGAAAATTTATATCCCGCTTTCGACGATGCTGGAGATGTTTCCGCTAAAGGGCGAAAATATTCCTGCCGATTCGGTGAGTTCGATTCAGTATCAGCCGCGCATTCGCGGCGACAACATTGAGGCAACGCATCAGGTGCATGAGATTATCGCGCGCCGGCATGGCTTCGACGCCAGTTCCAAAGATGCTTTCAACGAATGGGACACGATCAAGAGCGAGCAGATGGTGGGGAAGATCTGGACGGCGATGGATGTCTTTCTCGGCGGCGTGGGGATTGTGACGCTGGCGCTGGGAGCCGTGGGGATTATCAACATCATGCTGGTTTCGGTAACCGAACGCACGCGCGAGATCGGATTGCGCAAGGCGCTGGGCGCGACTTCACGGAGTATCTTGACGCAGTTTTTCCTTGAAGGGCTGCTGCTGACTGGAGTGAGCGGGTTGATCGGGATCGGCGGTTCGGCGCTCCTGATGTATGTGCTGCAAGCCACGCTGGGGAATAGTGTGCAGGGCTTTGATCCGCCAAAACTGGTGCCGTGGTCGGCCGCCCTGGCGATCATATCGCTTAGCCTGAGCGGGATTGTTGCGGGATTGTATCCAGCGGGCAAGGCTGCGGCGCTCGAGCCGGTGGAAGCCCTGCGACGCGAATAGAAAGGAGCCGTCATGCTGCGTGACCTTTGGGGCCAGGCTTATGAGGCGATGGTGTATAACCGGCGCCGCACGGCGATCACGATTGTCGGCATGGCCTGGGGTATTGCCACAGTGGTGCTGCTGCTGGCTTATGGCGCGGGGTTTGGCCGAGCCATCGAGGCTATCTTTGCGCAGTGGGGCACGCAGCTGATTGGCGTCTTTCCCGGGCGCACGAGCGAGCAGGCGGGAGGTACCAAGGCGGGCATACAGGTGCGATTCACGCAGGATGACGTAGATCGCCTGTGGACGATGGTGCCGAATCTTGAGCATATCTCGCCGATGATCTCAAAAGATGTGCCCGTTTCGAATGATCTGCACACCTACACGTGGTCGGTGATCGGCTATCGCTCCGAGGTTCAGGACATTCTCAAGTTCGATATTGACTCCGGCAGGTTCTTCACCGATCTGGACGATCAGCAGCGCAGTCACGTTGCTGTGATTGGTTCGGAGGCGAAGACCAAGCTCTTCTCCGGCGAATACGCGATTGGGCAGCGCGTTCGACTGAATGGCATCAGCTTTACGATTATCGGTGTTTTGAAGCCCAAGATGCAGGAAGGGGACGACGATATCAACCGGCAGGTCTATGTGCCCTTCAACACCATGGGCGATATCAAAGACCTGAAGTACCTGGACGGTATCTGGTTGAACTATCGCGGCGACAACACAATTGTAGATAAGGCGATTCGCGATACGCTGGCGGCAGCGCACAATTTTCGTCCGTCGGATCATAACGCTATCTTTGTCGCAAATTTGATGGAACAGCTGAAACAGTTCCGCTTGATTACGATCGCACTGCAGGTATTGCTGCTTTTTATCGGCGGGCTAACGCTTGGGATTGCCGGCATTGGGCTGATGAACATCATGCTCGTTGCCGTGCAGCAGCGCACGCGCGAGATTGGCATTGAGAAGGCGCTGGGGGCGCGCAAGCGGCATATCCTGATTCAGTTTCTTGCCGAGGCGCTGGTGATTACCGGAGTTGGCGGCGCGATCGGCATTGTGCTGGCCTATGCCGTGTCGATTGGCGTGGGGCGCATCACGTTTTACAGCGCGCTGGCATCGAATGCTGAGGGGGCGGATATCCAGCTGCTGATTTCGCCGATGATCGTGATTGTTGCCACGGGGATTCTGATTGTTGTCGGGATGGTGAGCGGTATGATTCCGGCGATCAAGGCGGCGAATCTGAATCCGATTGAGGCGCTGCGATACGAGTAAGTCTTTTTCTGGCCGTAAACCCTTTCTCAACCTTTTGGTGGATGCTCGCTTCGTGTTTTTCCGCGTAGGATGACATGCGAATGAGCCTTCCGCTGGAGCCACGTCGACAGATGGGATTGGCCTCGGCCGTTGCCGTGGTGACGGGGCAGTCGATTGCGCTGGGCATCTTTCTGACTCCGGCGGCGATGGCGAAGTCGCTTGGGTCGCCATTGCTGCTGGCTGCGGTCTGGTGCGGGATGGCGCTGGTTGCGGTCTGCGGGGCTCTTTGTTATTCGGAGCTGGCGGTGCGGTTTCCGCATGCCGGCGGCGAGTATGTCTACTTGCGCGAAGGGTATGGCGGGCGGGTGGCGTTTCTTTATGGGTGGATGTCGGCGGCGGTGATCGATCCGGGGCTGGCGGCAGCGTTATCGGTGGGCGCTGTGCCTTATGTGCAATCGATTGTTACGATTTCGCCCCGCGCTGTTACGTTTCTGCCGGCGCTCATTCTGGTGTGTCTGGGCATTATCAACTATGCGGGGACGCGCCTGAGCAGCCGCGTGATGGCTACTGCGAATCTTCTGAAAATTGCCGTGCTGTTTGCGCTGGTGGCGTGGGCCTTTGTGTCGGGGCATGCCACGACTGCGAATCTGCTGCCGCTGGCAGAGCGTCGGCCCGGTTCTGAAGCATTGTTTGGCGCGATTGCCGGGGCGACTGTGAATGCGTTTTTCAGCTTCGGCGGATGGTGGGAGGCTGGGAAGCTGGCGGGCGAGGTTCGGGAGCCGAAGCGCACGCTGCCGCTTGCGTTTACTGTTGGCGTGCTGCTGGTGACGGCTGTGTATCTGCTGGTTAGCTTTGCATTCCTATCAGTTGTGCCATTGGAGCACATTGTTTCGAATACCGCGTTCGTAGCGCAGTTCGGGCAGGCGCTGTTTGGGGCGGCGGGTGGGAAGATTCTGTCGGCCTGCGTGCTGCTTTCGGTCGCCGGCGGCTTGATGGCGCTTACGATGGCCGCGCCTCGTGTGTATTATGCGATGGCGAAGGATGGGGCGTTCTTCGCGGTGTTCGGGAGGCTGCATCCACGCTTCGGCACGCCTGCAAATGCGGTTCTGCTGCAAATGTGTGGCGCGCTGCTGGTACTTTGCTTTGGAGCGTTTGATCGCATTCTCGCTTACATCATCTTTTCTGCGATTTGTTTTCTGGCGCTTTCAGTTGCGTCGTTGTTTCGACTGAAAGAGCCGGTGCGCCGCTGGTGGTACCCGGCGGCACCGATTGTCTTTCTTGGGGGCAGCGCCGTGATCGCTTTGCTGATCCTCATGCACGATCCGCTGCCTGCTCTGATTGGTGTTGCCGTTGTTCTGTGCGGCGATTTGTTACGACGGCGGTTTGTGTCCGCCAAACCTGTGGCGGCTGCGGAAGCCGCTGAGACTACTCTTCCCTGAAAGGAAATTGTTCGAATATGCCTCACATTGAATTGCCCGATGGGTTATTCGGTATTCGCAGCGCGATGGCGTTTCGTCCGGAGACGGCGAAGCCTCTCAATGAGCTGGTGGAAGTGCTGCTGCGCGGCTCGCACTCGCTGACGCCGGGAAAGCGCGAATTGATTGCGACCTATGTCTCCCATCTGAATGATTGCTACTACTGCCAGACGATCCATGGTGCGATCGCCGCGGCCAGCCTGAATGATGATGAGGAGCTGGTAAAGCGGGTGAAGGCTGATTTTCAGCATGCGGATATCTCTGACAAGCTGAAGGCGCTGCTCGTGATCGCGAGCAAGGTGCAGAGGGGCGGCAAGCACGTTTCCGCTGACGACGTGGAGCATGCGCGTAACCTGGGTGCGACGGACGTGGAGATTCACGATACGGTGCTGATCGCTGCTGCGTTCTGTATGTACAACCGCTATGTGGATGGTCTGGCGACGGTGCAGCCGCACGATGAGGAGATGTATCGCCAGCGTGGCAAGCGCGTGGCTCGCGAGGGCTATGTTTCTGTGAGTAAGGAATATCTGGCCGCTGCGGTTGCAGCGCGTTAAAAGGAGAGAAGATGGCGCACATTGCACTTCCTGAAGGGTTGCCCGGGATTACGGGCGGGTTCGCGTTTCGTCCGGAGACGGCGAAGCCGATGCGCGAGCTGGCGCATATTCTTTTGCATGAGCCGAACAGTTTGGCGCCGGGCGAGCGCGAGTTGATTGCGACGTATGTCTCATCGCAGAACGATTGCTATTTTTGCCAGACAAGCCATGGGGCTGCTGCTGCCGCTCATTTCGGTGATGATGAAATCGTGAAGCGGGTGAAGGCGGATTTTCAGCATGCGGACATTTCCGACAAATTGAAAGCGCTGCTGGTGATTGCCGGGAAGGTGCAGAAGGGCGGCAAGCATGTCACGGCTGAAGACGTGCAACATGCTCGCGATCTGGGTGCGACGGACGTAGAGATTCACGACACGGTGCTGATTGCTGCTGCATTCTGCATGTACAACCGCTACGTGGATGGATTGGGAACCTGGCAGCCGCAGGATGAATCAATGTATGCGGCGATGGGAGAGCATCTTGCGATGGAAGGTTATCGCAATCCTTCGATAGCGACCGCAGAGGTGGCTTGAGATTACCCAGGAAGGCGGCTAGGCCGCCTTCCTGGGTACCGCCAAATATGCAGAGATCATCAGCGCGACGCCGATCAAGGCTGGGATGAGGCCGACTAGTCCGACAGCCTTATCGTGCGAGATTTCTGCAAGAAAAGCCATGAGCCCTATGCCTACGCCTATGTTGACGAGGCCTCCAACCAGATAGCCCTCACGCTTTTTCGCTTCACGATTTGCCTCGGCAGTTCGTTCCTTTTCCTGCAGATAAGCGATTGTGGCGGCGGCGCTATTCGTGTCAGACTCGGCGAGCTTTTTCAGCATGTCATTTTTGTAGTAGCTTTCCCGCTCCTGCTGCCGGGAGCCTGCCCAGGCTGCAACGGCGAGAAACCCGAAAAGAGACGCGGCACCTACGCTTAAGAAGAAAAACAACCAGAATGGACCCTGAAACATGACAACCTCCTTGACGACGAGTAAGACCTGCGGCTGAGGGAAGCGGTTGCATTTTTATTTTTTGAGATAAAAATGCAACCATCGTGGGTGCAGGCTGGTCGTACCCTGCGAGGAAACAGTGAAGCGTGAGCGCGACTGAAGATCTGGCCGATGTGGAGCGGGTGCTGGCGGGAGACATAGCGTCTTTCGAAGGCATCGTGCGCCGCTGGCAGGGGCCGCTCGTGAATATGGCTTATCGCTTCTGTAATGATCGCGGGCGCGCGGAAGAGATGGCGCAGGAGGCTTTTCTGCGGGTATATCGCTCGCTTGCCGGCTGGCGGCGGGACGCTGCCTTTTCTACGTGGCTCTTTGCGGTGGCGGCGAACCTCTATCGGTCGGAGTTGAAGCGGATTCTAGGAGGGAACGTCGCACTGGATGATGTTGCCGAGTTGATGGACAAGCGCTCGCATTCCCATGATTTCGAAGAGCATCAGCGCGACAGGATGATCCGGCGGGCGGTGCTGGCGCTTCCGGCGAAGTATCGCGACGCCATGATTTTGTACTATTTTCATGAGATGGATGTGCCGGCCGCATCGAAGAGCCTGGGGCTGCCGGAAGGTACGGTGAAGGCGCGACTGTTTCGCGGGCGTGAGATTCTGCGCAACAAGCTGCCGCAACTGCTCGAAGTACCGAGGCTGAAGGAGGCATGATGGCAGATGAACTGGATCGTATGCTTTCTACGCGAGATGAGATCGTGCCATCGTCGGGCTTCGTAGCGTCGGTGATGGAAGCGGTGCGACGCGAAGCGGCGGCGTCTGAGCCGGCGCTTCCGCCGCTGGCGTTTCCGTGGCTGCGTGCCTTGCCTGTGCTCGTTGCGCTGGGTGTGGTGCTGGTCATGCTGATTGCGGGGATTGTCGAAGTCGTTCGCATGCCGGTTGCGGTGACCTCCGAGCCGCTGCTGCCTCCTGCGGTGGAGCATGCGTTGGTGCAGGCGAATGTCGGCTGGGTAGCGCTCGCGTTGTTGCTTGCGTTCCTGTCGACGGTGTTTTCGATTCGCTTTGCTGCGGGCAAACGTTAGATGTTTCAGAGCCCTCCTTCTGTGAGGCTCTGGTAGTCTGTCCGTCGTGTCTCGGGTACTTCTGATTGCGGTGTTGTTCTTCTTTGCCGGGGTGATTGGCGCGCAGGATGCCAAGCCTCTGAATCCTGCTCTCATCGATGACAAGTGGCATGCGCAGTGGATTGCGTGCCCGGATGCTCCGCAGAAGGACGTTGGCGTCTTCTATTTTCGTAAGGAAATTACGCTTGCTTCTGCTCCGGCGCATTTCTGGGTGCATGTGAGCGCGGATAATCGCTTTCTGCTGCATGTGAATGGGCAGTATGCGGATGAGGGCCCGGCGCGCGGCGATCTGTTTCACTGGCGGTTTGAGACGATCGATCTGGCTCCAATGCTGAAAGCCGGGAAGAACGTTCTTGCCGCGACGGTGTGGAATTTTGGCACGCGCGCCCCAGTTGCGCAGATGACGAACCGCTCCGGTTTTATGCTGCAGGGCGATACGACGGCGGAAGAAATTGCCGATACGGACGCTTCATGGTGGGTGAAGCAGGAAAAAGGCCGCGGGCTGGCGGAGACGAATGGCGTGAGCGGATATTATGCCGCCGGTCCCGGCGAGGTGGTGGATGGCCGGGCCGCTGAGTGGGACTGGGATGCGGCGGCGGTATCGGATGCGGCTGAGTGGCATGCGGCGGAGGTGATTGGGCGGGCTGCGACGCGCGAAGCTCAGGATGCCGACAGCAATTGGGAACTGGTGCAGGATTTGCTTCCGGCGATGGAGCATCGCAAGGTCTACGCGGGGAAGGCTGTGCGTTTTGAGGGTCTTGGTGCCAGGCCTGAGTTTCCGGCGCAGCCGTTGGAGATTCCGGCGAATACGCATGTGACGCTGCTGCTCGATAACGGAGTTCTGCAGACGGCTTATCCCGAGCTTGTGATGAGCGGAGGGCGCGACGCCGATGTGCGGCTGACGTATGCTGAGGCGCTCTATGACGCGAAGGGGGACAAGGGCAATCGCAATGAGATTGCGGGGCGGCATATTGAAGGAGTCGCTGACACCTTCACCAGCGATGGTGGTGAGCGGCGTGCTTATCAGCCGCTGTGGTGGCGGACGTGGCGCTATCTGCAGGTGGATGTAACGACGAAGTCGGCTGCGCTGCGGTTGGAGAAGCTTGATGCGTGGTTCAGTGCGTATCCGTTTGAGGAGAAGGCCAGCATTGCGGGAGACATTCCTGATCTGAAGAAGCTTTGGGACACCGGCTGGCGGACGGCGCGGCTCTGCGCGCACGAGACGTACATGGATGCTCCTTACTGGGAGCAGCTGCAGTATGTCGGCGACACGCGGATTCAGGCGTTGATTTCGTATGCGGTGACCGGGGACAGCAGGCTCGGACGGCAGGCGATCACGAGTATTGAAGACTCGATCATTCCTGAGGGGCTGACGCAGAGCCGCTATCCATCAAGGCTGCCGCAGTTCATTCCGCCGTTTTCGCTCCTCTGGGTAGACATGCTGCACGACTACTGGATGTATGTGAATGACGAGCCGCTGGTGCGGGAAACATTGCCGCGCACGCGTGGCGTGATCGACTGGTATGCCTCGCATCTTCGTTCGGACGGGTTGATGGGTAGGGTGAAATGGTGGGAGTTTGGCGACTGGACGAGCGGTTATGAGGATGGCGATCCGCCGCAGGAAGCCGATGGTGGATCGACATTTCTGACGGTGCAGTTTATTGAGGCGCTGCGCGATGCGGCCGAGTTGGAGAAGCAGTATGGCAGTCCGGAACGCGCTGCTGCTTATCGGAGAATGATAGAGAACGCATCGGACGCACTGAATCGGCTCAACTGGGATGCGCGCTACGGCGCGTATGCGGATACTCCGGCGAAGAGGAGCTACAGCCAGCAGGCGAATGTGCTCGCGGTGTGGCAGGATGTGGCTCCGCGCGAGGAGCAGCAGGCGATTCTGCGGCGCGTACTGGCATCGCAGGAAGGTAAGGAAGCCACGCTCGATGGCAAGCCCGTTCCGCCTATGTCGGCGATGAGCTACTACTTCCGCTTTTATCTGAGCCGCGCGCTGGAGCATGCCGGGCTTGCCGATTTGTATGTCAGTCAGTTGACGCCCTGGTACGACATGCTGAAGCTCGGGTTAACGACGTGGGCGGAGAAGCCGGAGCCTACGCGTTCCGATTGCCATGCCTGGAGCGCTCATCCCAATTATGATTTGTTGACTGTGGTGGCCGGGATACATCCCGCTGCGCCGGGGTTTTCGAGCGTGCGCATAGAACCGCACCTCGGCTCCCTGCACGAAATAAAGGCCACAATGCCGCACTTAAAAGGCCCGATTGTGACAGAATTTGCGCTTAAAACACACGAATATGCAGCGACGATTACGCTCCCCGACGGACTCAACGGCTCCCTCGTCTGGAGCGGCAAGGAATATCCGCTGCATCCCGGCACGCAAACCCTCAACTTACCCACAGGGAACTGAGTAAGGGGCAATCCGATTCAAAACCAATGATCGTGCATACGCTTTAGGAACTCGGTAGTAATGGGATAGCCAGAAGCGGAACCAATAACTGAATCTACAGGGCATTTGGGACACAGAGCAGTCTGACCGTCATCGGTCCACTCGATAATTTCTGCTGGTGGGAAGATGGAGAGACAATAGAAACAACCGCAAAAACTGCTTTTCTCCAACTCGCTTCGATGCCTGATGCAATGCTTATGTGCGAGAATGTGGTCTTTGTTTGGACTCATGGGGCTAAGGTGGTTTCTCTGCTAGTTTATGCTACTGGAAAAGACTCAGGAACTCAGGATTGAGGCCCGCCCTGTGAAATCAGGCTCTTGACACCGCTGATATATTCAACTTGAAAGCACAAAGGCATGGCCATTCAGCCATGCCTTTAACTTTTAACGCCTAAACGATTGAAACTAAACGACCTCCGTACGGAATAGCCACTGTAAGTCGTAGAAATTAAACGATCTCCGTACAAAATGGGGAGGGGAGGGTCAGCCGAGTCGGGAGCTACTCAGTATCTTCCCGCTTATAAGGCGTCTGGAGGTATTTGCGGGCTTCGTTGAGAGCGCCCTGGGTGTTGTCGTTGGTCTGCAGGGCCTGGCGGTATTCGGGGACGGCGCGCTCGCGCTGTCCGGTTACATCGAAGATTTTTCCGATCTGGATGTGGCTCCATACTTCGGTCCACTTTGGATCGTCATCGCCGCGCAACGCGTCACGATAGGCGTTAATGGCAGCCTGGTAGTTGCGCATGGTGAAGAGGACTTCGCCGATGCGGTAGCTGGCCAGCGAACTGCTTGGATTGGCCTTGAGTGCATTCTGATATTCTGTGAGGCCGCCGGTGGTGTCTCCCTGCGCGACAAGTTGCTGGCCGCGCAGGATGTGGATACGCACCTGCATGTCAGGCGAGTTTTTCAGTATCCAGTTGTCGGGATCGATGGTGATGTGACGTGGACGGCCGAAGGTGTCGACGACGAATTGCGAGTCGGAGCCGACGACATCGACGCGGCGTATCTCAGTTTTACCGTCGGTTTCGACGCGCAGCTCGACGGGCATGTTGAAGAGGTCGAGGTCCTGCTGGATTTCGCCGATGGTGCGGAAGCCCTTGTTGTTGCCGAGGCGGTAGACGGCGTATTTGTTGTTGAATTGTGGCGCTCCGGTGCCGTCAAGCCATTGGGCGAAGAATGGTGTGAGCTGCTGCTGCGACTGCGCTTCGGCGAGCTTTTCAAAGTCGCTCGTCCTGATGGACTTGTCAGCAAATTGAGAAAGCGCGGCCCGGAGAATTTTGAGGAAACTGTCCTGGCCGACCTCCCACCGAAGCATATGGAAGACCAACGCGCCTTTTTCGAGCGTCATGGATTGGAACTGTGGAGAAAAGGCGTCCAGGCGGTCAGCGCTGGTCAGCGGGATTGTGTCATAGGCGAGAGCGCCGGAAGAGACGTCCAGGATGGCCGCATTCATCGCGCTGCGACCAGCCGTGTCTTCGAGGTACATCAGCTCGCCGTAGCGCGACATACCGTTGGTGATCCACGCGTCTTTAAGAGAGGCGGGGCTGATCTGGCTCCCCCACCATTGATGGGCGATGGTGTTAGACAGGAGGCGGAAGTCGTTCTTGTTGCCGATGCGTGAGCCGGCGACGGCGGCAATTTCCGGAGCCCAGGCTGCGGGGACCGTGTCATTGGGCAATTCAACGACATTCAACTGGTTGGATTCGGGAATGCCGAAGGTGCTGGTGAAGAAGGCGAATTCACGCAGAGCGGTCTGGCCGTAGTCCTGCGCGGACTGTTTGTGTGCCTCGGTGGCGTAAACGTGGATGTTCGGCGCGGGAGAAACGGGCGCGTCAAATTTGCCGGCGATGATCGTGCCGGGGAATCCGGGCTTGCCCCAGTGGAAGTTGTGCTGCTCGCCCCCGGCGGCAGGGCTGGACGTGGTTGGGCCGCTGCCGATGACGCGGTAGCCTGAGGGAAGGGTGATGTGAATGTCGGCGGTGAAGCGGTCGGTCATGTAGCCGACCATGGGAAACCAGCGCCCCGCGTAGAGCAGATAGCTGATCGGATCGCCGACTTGCGCGAGCTTCAGGCCCTCAACCGGGCTGCCCGCATCGCCGTCGAGCATGCCGTCGTAGGTAAAGATGTAGGTATATTGCTGCCCCTTTACAAGCGGAGTTGGCGGAGTGACAATCACGGTCGCGTTGGGTCCGCGCTCGCCGGTCAGAGGCAGATTGGCTGTGGTGGTCACTTTCTCTACCTTGAGAGCGCCGTGCAATTCGAAAATCGCCGTATCGGTATTATCAAGCGCTGTGAAGGTGACCTGCGCTGTGGCAGAGAGCTTGTGATCGGCGGGGCTCAGCTGAGCGTTGATGGTGTAGCCGGTGATATTGATTGTCGGTTTCTGCTGGGCTGAGACTGTAGCCGCAAATAGGAGGACTGCCGCGCAAAATGCAGCTCCAAGGCGGAAATTACTGCAGAACGTCGTCATTCGCATTTTCATCGTGCCGGACCCATTAACTCTACTGTGATGTCGGCTACCTGCTCAATAGGGCTCTTATCTGCATGTAGAGATGTACGGATTTGAGACAGGTCCGCCTGCATCTTGGCTCGGGC
>Ga0207057_1054_pt1 | contig 30666 bp, 31 predicted proteins | sample Alteio_BWMinCont_33_FD_153265 | JGI IMG/M metagenome (GOLD analysis project Ga0207057, IMG submission 153265) | Enriched cells from forest soil in Barre Woods Harvard Forest LTER site, Petersham, Massachusetts, United States -... | ecosystem: Environmental > Terrestrial > Soil > Temperate forest >... | reverse complement strand
CGAATGCCGCAGGCACTATGAGAACCGTGAGCAAAGCAAGGGAACGCAAGATTCGCAATGTTAGACCTCCCCGTCATACCGCCGCCACTCGTTCCGGTCAGTCGGCTGACGCGTTCCGCGAACTCCATTCAGGAATTCCGGAACCCTACTTATTGGAAACACCAGCCGTGGGAAAAGTTGCGGCAATTGTAGTGGTTGCCGCGCACGCCAAAGCAACTCGGAGAGCCGGAATCGGAGTGCGCGGCGTGCCGAGATTATGGCATCACAGAAGCGCGCTGCGAAAGAATAATCATCTTTCTCGCGGCTGCGTCGGAATCCTGCAATGCCGCCTGGTGGAGATCGGGACCCTCGTAACGCTGGTAGGAGGTTGCCGGATCTTTGCTGCCGACGGTTACAAACTCAATGGATTGAACCTTGTCGGGAATCCTGCCCCCGAACCAGTGCGGGTCCTCACGCTGGTACCAGGTCACGAGCGACAGCACAGCGCCCTCGGGATAGGTGGGACGGCTTGATCGCGCGCTTGCGATCGCGGGATCGTTTCCGTAGAGCGCCGACATGGTGTGCTGCTGTGAGTCGATGCCGGTGGTGATGATCCTCCACGACAGGGGATTGAAGGGCAGCTTGCTGGTCGAGATGGCTGCCGGCTGGTTGAAGAGGTCGGAGTCGGTCGGCGTGCGATGGCTGCAGCCGGGGATGAGGGGCAGAAGCAGGGCTGTACTGAGAAAGATGTGTCTGGGAAAGATGTGCCTGGTCATGTTTCTCACCGTTCTCCTGGCATGGGCAGCGTGTATACGTAATCGTTGTCGCGCACGGGCAGGTGGCAGGAGACGCACTCAGTGGTGAAGTTCGCGTTTTTGCCGTAGGGTTTCAGGTCTGTGCCTCGCCAGCGGCCCCAGCCCCATCCGGCAGTGGAAGCATACTTGGTCTCGTCCTTGACCATGAATTTCGACCTGAATGAAGCGGCCCGGATGCACGACGCCGTTATTGTCGGAGAGTTCTTCCCATGCCACTTTGGCGAAGACTGCTCCGTCCGGCCAAGGCTGAATCTGTTTTGTCTCGATGGCGTGGATGGCGATGTCGTTGCCGAGAATCGCGCGCATGGTGTGGTTGTCGCCGCGATCGGTGAGGCTGATTGTCTTCCAGTTTTTGTAGTCGGGGAAGAAGGGCAAGCCATTGAACTCCGGCTGCACGGTTGGCGCGGGGCCGGTGGCTGCGACCCAACTGTTGTATTGCGTGTCGCGTGCGGCTGACTGTTCGGCGCTGGCGGCGGGAGCCTGGCGAAAGGGGTCGAGATAATTCTTGAGCATGGCGAGTTGTTCGGGGGTGATGGTCGAATCCGGATGCACGTGTCGGTAGCTGGGCAAGGGCATGGCTCCAAGCTGGATCATGTTCACCGCTTCGAAGAGTGCTCCTCGCTGCGCCGCTGGCGGTAGCTTTCCGATCTCAGAAAAATTGAGATGGGCGCGCGCTGTCTTTACATCGTGCGCAACGATCCAGTTCGCGGGAGTGATCCGGTCGAACCAGGGCAGCGACGTTTCATTCGAGTGGCAGTTGTAGCAGGAGTGCTTAAGGATCTGGTGCACCTCAGGCGGCACCTGAATCTCGGCGGTGACAGGAGGATTGTCGAGCGCAGGGCGAATGAACTGGATGCCGAGAAACGTGACCAGTCCGATGGCGAGAAGACTTATCAGGAATCTCATGGCTGACTAATGGCTGACTAGTAGATTGATTCCCGTGCGGAAAAGTCGCTGAATCGTCGCTGAATCTCTGATTGCGTTTGCTTGTGCGCCGCAAGTTTTGCGAACGCGCAAGATGGTCAAGAGGTACTTCGCGTGCTAGATTGGCGGGCAGGGCCTGTGCAGGAGGTCGCAGATGGCGCCAACATCACTACCGGACATCAGCAGCAGGTTTACATTCCGCAACTGGACGCAGGGCGGCTTCTTCTACAAAGAAGCTGCAGGCGAACTGGGCGTGCCCGGCCAGGTGAAGAAGCACCGGGATGAGGATGCGCAGGATGATTTAAGAGGCGACTCAGGCGAACATGCCGGCCATCTCATTGGCATTCAATTTGGCGCGCCCGGCGGCGTCGAGAACATGGGGCTGCAGAATCCAAATATGAATACCTATGCGCCACGGCGTTTGCAGGAAGTCCTGCGTGGCCACGGCGCGTCGTTCTATGAACTCGAAATGAAGTGGAGAAAGAAGCTGCTGCAGAAGCCGCCGTCGAGGATCTCGGTCGTCGTGCAGGACAAATACAAGGTTGGCGAGAACCGTCCTTTTGCGCGCTGGGTTGAGTGGGAGGAGACGACGCCGGACAATAAGAAGCAGCCACCCCAGGTTGAAAGGTTTGGCAATTTCAATTCGCCGCAACAAATGGAAGCCATGGGTCAAAGCCCGGGACGGGCAACGAACAATGGCAACGGTGGAACCCTGCTTCGGTTCAGACCCCGGCGGTGAATCCAATTTCACATCAACGCATCTTCTTTTTGAACAAGATTTGACCAAGGAGCCCCCATGCCTGATCCGATTCCTGGAATCCACCACATCACCGCCATTGCCACCGATGCGCAGCAGAACGTCGATTTCTACGCCGGCGTTCTAGGGCTGCGGCTGGTGAAGCAAACGGTCAACTTCGATGATCCCGGCACCTACCATCTTTATTTCGGCGACGGCAAAGGCAGTCCGGGCACGATTCTGACGTTCTTCCCCTGGAGTCACGTGCAGCGGGGACGACGGGGCACAGGACAAGCGACGGCGATTTCGTTTGCGGTTCCGGTGGAGTCCTTTGGCTTCTGGATTGAGCGGCTTACACGGCACAGCGTGGAATACGACAAGCCGGCGCGGCGCTTCGACGAGCCTGTGATTGCCTTTCATGACTGGGATGGGCTGGGGCTTGAACTCGTCGGCGTGCCGGGCGTGGAAAGCAAGCCGGCATGGGAATCGAATGGGGTCTCCGGCAAGGAGGCGATCCGCGCCTTTCATACAGTAACGCTGTGCGAAGACGGGATGGAGAAGACGGCGGCGCTGCTGACCGACACGATGGGAGCTAAGAAGCTGAAGGAAGAGGGTTCCTACTTTCGTTACACCTTTAGCGACGGCGAAGAGGCTTCGAACGTAGACCTGCACTGCACGCCGGAGTTTCTGCCCGGAGTGGTGGCCGGAGGGAGCGTCCATCACGTGGCCTGGCGTGTGCCGAATGACGCCGCGCAGGAGGAATGGCGGAAGAAGGTGCGCGACGCTGGGCTGAATGTCACTCCCGTGCTCGATCGCCAGTACTTCAAGTCGATTTATTTCCGCGAGCCGGGCGGCGTGTTGTTCGAGATCGCGACCGACCCGCCGGGTTTTGGCAGAGACGAGCCGGAAGAGGCTTTGGGACAGGTGCTCAAGCTGCCGCCGTGGTTGGAAAAGCATCGGTCAGAGATTGAGGGCGAGCTGCCGAAGCTGCACCAGCCGAATCTTGCGCTGGAAAGACAGCCATGAGCGCGACCGACACTTTCGTCCATCGGTTTGTCCCGGCGGAGAACAGCAAGCGCACGCTGCTGATCCTGCACGGCACGGGCGGCAATGAAGATGATCTGCTGCCCGTGGGCCGCATGCTCGACCCGGAGAGCGCGCTGCTGAGCCCGCGCGGGAAGGTGCTCGAAAACGGCGCGCCGCGATTCTTTCGCCGCCTGCGCGAAGGCGTCTTCGACGAAGAAGACCTGATCCGGCGCGCGCATGAGCTTGCGGATTTTGTTGTGGAGGCAGTGAAAGAGAATGGTCTGGACGCGTCGCGGGTCGTGGCCGTCGGGTATTCGAATGGCGCGAATATCGCGTCGGCCATGATGCTGCTGCGCCCGGAGATTCTTCGCGGAGCGGTGCTCTTTCGCGGACAAACGCCGCTGGTTCCGGAGAAGCTGCCGAGCCTCGTCGCGAGAGCGGTTTATCTCTCGTCGGGAAAATTCGATCCGATTGTCGATGCCGAGAACGTCAGTACGCTTGCGCAGATGTTCGTTAAGGCCGGAGCGGAAGTTACGCATAAATGGCAGGAAAGCGGGCATGAGCTTTCGCGTGTGGATATTGATGATGCTCGTGAGTGGCTTGCGCGGCTTGCTTGAGCAACGGTCGTCATTCTGAGGCGTAATCCAAGCCTGTCCTGAGCGAAGGCGAAGGAAAGAATCCACGCGATGTTTGCGAGCGAAGATTTCAAGCAAGGCTGTCGCTCGAAAGCTGCATTCTCTGATGGCTCAAGAACATCGCTTGGATTCTTCCTCCCTTTGGTCGTCAGAATGACGGTCTTGTTTCGTTTAGTGAAACAGAGAGAGATCGATTGCATCGCCCATGGCCTTGTAGCCTGTATCTTTCGGGTGAAGGTGATCGCCGGAGTCGTAGTCAGGTAAGAACTGATCGGGATGCGCCGGGTCCTGCGTGATCTTGTCGAAGTCAATCACGCCATCGAAGACGCCGCTTGTTCTGATCCACTGGTTATAGGCCTGACGTACTTGTTCGCCCAGAGGTGACGAATAGCCAGTCGGCAGATACGGCGTCAGCGTAGCGCCAAAGACCTTGATGCCGTGCTGATGAGCGCGGGTAACGAGTTGCGAAAGGCCGAAGATCAAATCATCGGCGGTGATGTTGTCGCCCGGCTCGTGCGGATTCTTCAGCCGGCCGATGTCGTTGATGCCCTCAAGAATAATGAGGTACTTCACGCCGCTCTGCGCGATCACATCGCGGTCGAAGCGGGCGAGCGCGCTCGGCCCGTATCCGTCGTGAAGAACGCGGTTGCCGCCGATGCCCTGGTTCAGCACGCTGAGGTGCGCGGTCTTCTTGTCCGCTTGCAGGCGGCCGGCGAGAACGTCAGGCCAGCGGCGATTCATGTCATAGGTAGACTGAGCGCCGTCGGTAATCGAATCGCCGAAAGTGACGATCGCGGCAGCATGATCGGCGGCGCTGGTACTGACGTCGATCCCTTTCACAAAGCACCACGAGGTGATAGGGCTTGAGTTGTCGGCCGTGGGCGCTGCTGCGGCGTTGCCGCGCAGTACGTAGTTGGTCGAATGTCCGCCGGTATGGCAGGTGGTGTTTCTGATCTGCTGTTCGGGAAGGTAGATGCTCACGACCAGATCGGAGAGCCCCGCGGCCTGCATTGTCACCGGATCGCTGAGGACAAAGGCTCCGGCAGGAATCTCGACCGTGGGCTTGCCGTTGAAGGTGAGCGCATGGTCTGAATTCGGCTGGATCGATCCGCCGCCCACGCTGACGGCGATGTCGGCAGCGCCGACCTTGAGCGCTTCCGTCCCGAATTCATTGGTGAGTTGCACGCGCACGGATGGTCCGCCCATACTGATATGCACGATGCTGCGATACGTGGAATTGGCGGGGCCCGGCTGGCCGGAATTCACCACCGAGCCTATGGGCGAAGCCGCCCACGTCCCAACCCAATTTGAACCAGGCCCCTGGGCCCATGCTGCAAGGCTCGAAAACCCAAGAAATGCGAACGCAAGAAATTTCCTTTGCATGTTTCCCTTCAGACAGGAATAGATTTTTTGTTCAGGATAGTGTAAGACCTTCTTTGTCAAATACGTCCTTCGGCTAGAAAAAGAGGATATTGACAACTCATATTAAAACGTTTGAAACTGCGGAATCATAGACATTGAGACCTCTTCTGGAGTGAACGTCTTGCAACGAACGATCTTCGCCGCCCTTGTCGCGTGTGCTGTGTCCGTCTCCGCGCAGACGATTCATGTCAGCATTGCGCCCGCGGACCAGACCAACAGCTTTGTGCCCACGCAGACATTGGGAGCAGGGGTGGACCGCATTCCGCGTGAGGCTTTCGAGAAGGATTTTGTGCCGGAGACGATCGCCGCCACACTTGCCTCCGGCTGGCAGACCGTCACCTATCGCCAGAACACTGAGCTTGCCGTGCAGGCCTGGCACTGGAACCCGAAGGGCACATGGAGCGACCCGAGCGGCAAGGGGTACTTTACCGGCTCTACGGAATTGGGAGAGCCGATTCGTCACTCTTACGGTTACGTGTTGCCGCACCGCGGGGTCACGCGCAATGACGGAACCGGCAACACGGGCTTTTCCCGGCTGACCGATGGCGATCCGGAGACCTACTGGAAGAGCAACCCGTACTTGACACAACGCTTTACCGGAGAAGATGACTCGCTGCATCCACAGTGGGTCATCATGGACCTCAGCGCGAACCAGCTCGTCGATACGATCCGAATCGACTGGGCCGAGCCCTACTCCACGCATTACAGCGTTCAATATTGGACGACTGACGCAGATCCGGTTCACATGCCGACCCGCGGCGTCTGGCAGACCTTTCCGCATGCTGAGATCATCGACGGAAAAGGAGGACCGGCAACGATTCGCCTTGCGTCATCTCCGATGCCGCTGCGGTATGTGCGTATTCTCATGACGGCGTCGTCGAATACCTGCGACACTCACGGCTCGTCTGATCCCCGTAACTGTGTCGGATACGCAATCCGTGAGCTTTCACTCGGAACTTCGTCGGCGGACGGTCAGTTTCATGACCTGGTGCGGCACACGCCAGACCAGGAGCAGACTGCCACGATTTGTTCATCGATTGATCCTTGGCACGAGCCGGAAAATCTTGAGAGCACCTTTGAATCGCAGGTGGGCTTCGACTTCTTCTATACCAGCGGCATAACGCGTGGGCTTCCGGCGATGATTCCCGTGGCGATGCTCTACGACACGCCGGAGAACGCCGCGGCCGAGATCAGCTATATCGAGAAGCGGCACTATCCGATCTCATATGTCGAGATGGGAGAGGAAGCGGATGGACAGTTCATGCTTTCGGAGGATTACGCCGCGCTCTATCTGCAATGGGCCACGGCGCTGCACCGCGTCGATCCAAGTCTCAAGCTGGGTGGTCCGGCCTTTACGGGCGAGAACAAGGATATCGAGGTGTGGCCGGACGAGCAGGGCCGCACTTCGTGGACAGGGCGGTTTCTCGATTATCTGCGCCAGCACCAGCGGATGAGCGATCTGGCATTTTTCTCCTTCGAGCACTATCCTTACGAGCCGTGCAAGATCAGCTGGAGCAGTCTCTACGAGGAGCCAACGCTGATGAGCCACATCATGCAGGTATGGCGTGATGATGGATTACCGGCAAACGTGCCGATGTTCGTCACCGAGTCGAATCTGTCATCGGCAACCAGCGAGACGTACATGGACATCTTCAGCGGCATATGGCTGGCGGACTACATTGGTACGTTTCTGACCTCTGGTGGCAAAGGCGTCTACTACTTCCATTACCTGCCGTTGCAACTGGAGCGCGGCTGTAACGACTCCGCGGGTACATTCGGCATGTTCACCGTTGATGCCGATTACAAAATCAAGCAGCGGCTGGCGCAGTTCTTCGCGAGCCAGATGATCACGCAGCAGTGGGTCGAGCCGGGGAACGGAGAGCACCATGTCTATCCCGCAACCAGCGTCGTTGATGATGGCGCCGGCCATTCGCTGGTGACGACGTATGCGCTCGAGCGCCCCGACGGCGAGTGGTCGCTCATGATCGTCAATCGCGACCAGTTCAATCCGCATACCGTGCACATTGATTTTGATGATGGGGCGTCGCACGCGGAGAGCCATTTCACTGGCACCGTGCACGTCGCGCGCTTCGGGCGCGATCAATACCAGTGGAACCCGCGCACAAAGGACTTCACCGCGCATCGTCCCGAAAAAGTCGACACACCAGCAGCCATCTACGCGCCCGGCAAGGCCGATCCCGACGGCCCGATTGCCGAGTCGGCGGAGGAAGCCAATGCCGACAGGCAGTTCGATCTTCCGGCGGCGTCGATCACCGTGATTCGCGGCAGGATCGCAAAACGCTGAAGGACTGGAAACAGGAAAGCTTGACGCAAGCTGCCCAGGAGGGGCAGCTCGTGCCGCTTCAGGCCATAAAATAGAACAAAGGAACCGAATATCCAGATGAAGTTGAAATTGCCCGACGGACAGTTCAAGGCGTACCTGTTTGACTGCGACGGAACCATTGCTGACTCGATGCCGCTGCACTACATCGCGTGGAAGAAGGCGCTCGGCGAGTGGGGATGCGAATTTGATGAGTATCTTTTTTACTCCTGGGGCGGCATGTCGGTGGCGAAGATCATTTCGACGCTGAATGAGTTGCGCGGCCTCAAGATGCCGGTGGCTGAGGTGGAGCACCGAAAAGAGAGTCTTTACTATGAGATTCTCCCGCAGCTAACTGCCGTCCCTGAAGTTCTGGAGCACATTGAGGTTCAGTACGGCCAGATTCCGTTTGCAGTTGTCTCCGGAAGCACGCGTGAATCGGTCGTGGCATCACTCACAACGTTGCATCTGCTCGACCGCTTCGAGACGCTGGTTTGCATGGGCGACTACAAGAAGAACAAGCCCGATCCGGAATGTTTTCTGCTGGCGGCGGAGAGACTTGGCGTGGCGCCGCAGGATTGCCTTGTCTTTGAAGACGCGGAACTCGGCATTCAGGGAGCGACTGCGGCCGGCATGGCCTCGGTGCGGGTTCCGCTGCCGCGCGAGCGGGCTGTGACGGTGTGAACTGACTCCGACAAAAGAACGCGGCGACAAACCTCTATAGAAAATGCTACGATCACAGGTTTTCGCTGGTCCATTTTTGCATCGGAGTTATCCATGAGTCCTGAAGTCGCCGCGCCGGATGTAACCACTTACCCTTTCAAGCTCACGGACGAGCAGGAGCATCTGCGTCGGGAGATCCGCGACTTTGCCCACCGCGAGATTTTGCCCAACGTCATGAAGTGGGACGAGGCCAGCGAGTTTCCCACCGATGTTGTGAAGCAGCTTGGCCAGATGGGATTGATGGGCATGATCTTTCCCATCGAGTACGGCGGAGCGGGACTGGGCTATGTCGATTACATGACGGCGATCGAAGAGCTGTCGGCAGTGGACGGGTCGGTGGGCATCATCGTCGCCGCGCATAATTCGCTTTGCTCGAACCACATTTTTCTCGCCGGAAATGAAGAGCAGCGCCGGAAATTCATTCCAAGACTCGCCAGCGGCGAGTGGTTGGGGGCGTGGGGCCTGACGGAGCCGAACTCGGGCTCTGACGCGGCCGGAGCGAAGACAACCGCTGTCCGCAAGGGCGACAAGTGGGTGTTGAACGGCAACAAGACCTTCATCACCAACGGACATTATGCAGATGTTGCAGTCGTCATCGCGGTGACGGACAAAACGCAGGGCACGCATGGACTGTCAGCCTTCGTCGTGGAAAAAGGGACGCCGGGATTTCGTCCGGGCAAGAAAGAAAACAAGCTGGGGCTGCGCGCGAGCGACACGTCGGAGCTGATTTTCGAGGACTGCGAGATTCCGGCGGAGAATCTACTGGGAAAGTTGGGCGAGGGATTCGTCGATTCGATGCGCGTGCTCGACGGCGGACGTGTCTCGATTGCCGCATTGTCGCTGGGCATCGCGCGGGGTGCGCTTGAGGCAAGTCTGCGCTACGTGAAAGAGCGCAGGCAGTTCGGCAAGGCCATCGCCGAGTTTCAGGGAGTGCAGTGGAAGCTGGCTGACATGGCCACGGAACTCGACGCAGCGCGCTTGCTGACGTTGCGGGCTGCGGTTCTCAAAGACGCAGGCCAGCGCGTGACGCGGGAGTCATCCATGGCCAAGCTCTATGCGAGCGAAGTGGCCGTGCGTATCTGCGATGAGGCGGTGCAGCTGCACGGCGGCTATGGCTTTATCAAGGACTATCCGGCGGAGAAGTACTACCGCGACGTGAAGCTCTGCACCATCGGCGAAGGCACCAGCGAGATTCAGCGCATGGTGATCGCGCGCGAGATTCTCAAGGTGGTGCCGTCGCGGGGATAGACGCGAGCCGCGTTCGTTTTATGATTGCTTGCGTAAATGAGCAAAACTCTTCCGAGCGTTGAACAAGATATCGAACAACTGGTCGAGCGCCTGCGTGCAGGTAATGTTCGCGCTCTGGCGCGTGCTGTATCACTGGTTGAAAACGATGCGCCGTCCGCGGCGGAAGTCTTGTCGGGCTGCTTTCAATACAGTGGGCAAGCCCTGCGCATCGGCGTCACGGGCGCTCCGGGCGCGGGGAAGAGCACGATTGTCGACAAGCTGGCGCGACACTATCGCAGCGCGGGCGTTACGGTCGGCGTGATCGCCGTCGATCCCACCAGCCCGTTTACAGGCGGCGCGATACTTGGCGACCGCATCCGCATGCAGGAGAATCTGGGCGATCCGGGATTCTATGTGCGCAGCATGGCGACGCGTGGGTCGCTGGGCGGACTCGCGCGCACGACGGCCGATGTTGCGTCGGTGATCGAAGCCAGCGGCAAGGATGTGATCCTGATCGAGACGGTCGGGGTTGGTCAGGACGAGATCGATATCGTGCGCCTCTCCGATGTGACCATTGTTTTGCTGGTGCCTGGGATGGGCGACGACGTGCAGAGCCTCAAGGCCGGCATTATGGAGATTGCCGATTTGTTCGTCGTGAATAAAGCGGACCGCGAGGGCGCGGATCGCGTGGAGAAAGAAGTGCGCGCGATGCAGTCGCTGGCAATGAGTCACGGCGCGAGGATTCCGTCGGTCGTCAAGACGATTGCGTCGACTGGGCAGGGAATCGATACACTGATCGAAGCCATCGCAGAGATGAAACAATGGCTGGAGGCGGAGGGCCGCATGGAAATCCGCCGCAGGAGATACTGGCGCGAGCGCATCACCGAAATGATCCGGAATGCGTTGATGCGCCAGGTGCGCAAACATGGACTGAGCGATGCGGAACTCGATGCGTTCGCGGAACGTGTGGTCAGCAAGCAGGGAGATCCGTACCGGCTTGTGCCGGAACTGGTCGCCCGCGTGGTCAAGTCCTGAGAAAGACGTATGACAAGAATCGATCATCTTGGAATCGCAGTGAAAAGCATCGCGGCGGCGCGGGGACTCTATGAGTCGCTGGGGCTGCATGTTGTGCAGGAGGAGATCGTCGAGCACGAAGGCGTGCGTGTGGCGATGATTCCTGTCGACGAAAGCCGCATCGAGTTGCTGGAACCGACGGCGGATGATTCGCCGGTCGGAAAATTCCTGGCGAAGCGAGGCGAAGGGCTGCATCACGTAGGGCTGCATGTTGATAACATCTCCTCCACGCTCGAAGAGCTGAAGGCTAGGGGCGCGCGGCTGATTTCGGATGAAATACAAATTGGTGCCGGAGGGCACCTGTACTTCTTTGTGCATCCGTCGAGCGCCGGAGGAGTGCTGCTCGAAATCTGCCAGGATCCAATTGCGGATGTATAGATGCTGCTAGCGATTGACACATGCGGAAGCACCGGGACCATCGCTCTTGCTCGCAGGGAAGGCGACCACATCACCGTGCTCGGAACGGCCGAGCTTGCAAACAAGACTTACTCCGCCATGCTGGTGCCACAGCTGCGCGAACTTCTCGAAATGCACCAGACGAGCCTGCAGGAGATCGAGGCGATCATCGTGGTCAACGGGCCGGGGAGCTTTACCGGTGTGCGCGTGGGTGTAAGCGCGGTGAAGGGACTGGCTGAAGTGTTCGCGACGCCCGTCATTGCTGTGTCGCGGCTGCACGTGCTCGCGCATCGAGCACAGAGTCGTTACGTTGCGCTCGATGCGGGCCGCGGTGAATTCTACTTTCGGGATGACGAACCCGTGGCTTCCCGTGAATTGCTCTTGTCTCTGAACGAGTTGCAAGACGAGCTGCATTCAGAAGCGGCACGCCACGCGTTGGCGGTCTGCGAGGAGAAAGTCGCGGCTGTTTTCCCGGAAGCGCGTTTGGTAGACCCGGCCACAGCCTCGGACGCGCTCGCCGTAGTGCTGCCTCGACTCCCGACCGGTGACTTCGATGATCTCGCCGCTCTCGACGGCAATTACCTTCGCCGTTCTGACGCTGAGCTTTTTGCAAAACAGAAATCCGGGGTGCAGGCCGGAAAGACGCAATGAGTTGGGTCATTCGCCGGATGGCTGCGGGCGATGTCGATGCGGTACTGGCTCTCGCTGAAAATATTCCTGAAGCACCACACTGGAGCCGCCAGGATTATGAGCGTTGTGCTACAGAAGACGAAGCTGCTCCGCTGCGGCGTGCCGGGTTCATCGCTGAGGCTTCAGGCTGCCTGCTCGGGTTTTCAGCCGGAAAGCTGGTTGCGGGTGTCTGCGAGCTGGAATCGATCGCCGTGGCCGAGGAAGGTCGCGGTCGGGGAATTGGCGGCGAGCTTTTCGAAGCTGTGGCAAAGTGGGCACAGGTCCACGGAGCCAGCCGCATGGAACTCGAGGTCCGCTCTTCAAACGCCAGAGCCATAAAGCTTTACGAGCAGTCTGGTCTGCGCCGCGAGGGCCTCAGGCCGGGCTACTATCGGGATCCGGATGACGGCGCGTTACTAATGGGCATGTCCCTGGAGGCTGGTGGAAAACTTCCTTGAAAAACGCATTGCCCAGTGAGCGTCCTGAGTGTTAATTTCTTCGTCTTAGAGAGTATGTAGGAGGTATGTTCCATGGATATGGAAACGTTCGGGTCGCCGAATAGTGAGGAAATACAGCGTTTGCAGCAGCAACACCGGCACTATTCGGAGAAACTGGAAAGTCTGATCCAGAAGCCCTACCTTTCAGCCGAGGAACAACTCGAAGAAGTCCGATTGAAAAAGCTCAAATTATCCGTGAAAGACCAGATGGAAGCGCTGCGTCACGGCGTTCTACATCACGTAGCGTAAAACTGCCGCCGCGTTCTTTCCTGCCGCTCAGGCGGCAGAAGGTGAGGTGTGGTTACCTTCTGCTACCGTCGCGGGGCGTGTATCTGGAACACAGTCAGCAGCGAAAAATTTATAATGAGAGAATTATCTCTCATGGTTCGTGACGGTTATCTCTACGGATTGACTCTGCTAGCGGTGGCGGCAGTGTTGTATATTTTCACCGGTGGGTGGATCTGGGCGCTGATCCCGATCCTGCTGGCGGCTTTCTTTCTCTGGTTCTTTCGCGATCCTCGCCGCACCATTCCGCAAGGCGAGGGCCTCATCGTTTCTCCCGCGGACGGCAAATTGACCTCCATTGAGCGCGTTGTAACTCCGAGCGGCGAAAGTCTCCGCCTTAGCATTTTTCTGAGCGTTTTCAATGTGCATGTGAACCGTTCGCCGGTTTCCGGGACGCTACGCGATGTCCGCTACCAGAAGGGACAGTTTCTCAATGCCCTCAATCCCGATTCTGCCGAAAAGAATGAGCAAAACCTGGCCATTGTGGAGAGCGACGACGGACACGAAGTTTCGTTCAAGCAAATCGCGGGGTTGCTGGCGCGGCGTATCGTCTTCAATCCCAAGGCAGGCGACCGGGTGGAACGCGGCGAGCGCATCGGCATGATCAAGTTCGGCTCACGCGTCGATGTGCTGATGCCGGGCTACGCTGAGCTGCGCGTGAAGAAGGGCGACAACGTCAAGGGCGGATCGACCGTGCTGGCTTATATTCCCGACTTTGTGGCAGAGCCGATACTGGCGGAGCTGGCAGTGGAGTCGCTGGTTTGAAGGTGAACGTGAAGCGGCGCCGACGCGGCATGTATATCCTGCCATCGATGTTTACGGCGGGAAACATAGCTGCGGGCTACTTCGCCATCACGCAGAGTTTGCAGGGCTCGGTGCAGGAGCCGCATCACTTTGACTGGGCCGCGATTGCGATTGGCTTTGCGATCCCGTTCGATGCCCTCGACGGACGCATCGCCCGCATGACCAGCACTACCAGCGAGTTCGGCAAGGAGCTTGATTCTCTGGCGGACGTCATTACCTTTGGCGTCGCACCCAGCATCCTCGCCTTCACCTGGGGCTTCCGCATGCTGCCTGCCATGGCGAATACTGTGCACAGGCAGCAGATCGTGCAGCTGGGCGCTTTCATCTGTTTTATTTTTCTGCTCTGCGGCGCCAGCCGGTTGGCGCGCTTCAACATCAGCATCGATCCGGTGCCGAAGAATCCAGGCCGTCCGGGGAGAAAATATTTTGTCGGGATGCCCATCCCGGCTGCGGCCGGAGTCATCGTAGCAGTCATCCACTTCTTCCGCGGGATACCCATCTCCGTTGGCTGGGTTGCGATCATCTGGATGGCGCTCGTCGGGCTGATCGGATTTCTCATGGTCAGCACCTGGCGCTTCTGGAGCGGCAAGGAAATCAACCTTTTTAGCCGCCATCCTTTTCAATGGATGGTGCTGATCGGGCTAGTGCTCTATGCGCTGGTCTTCTTTTCACAATATGTGCTGATTCTTATGGCGCTCATGTACATGTTCTCCGGTATTCTGGCGCGCGTAGCGTATTCGTGGCGCCGGGGCCGAAGACTTCTCCCATCTTCAACGAGTCCAACAAACTGATGCCAGATACATACAAGATCGCAATCGTAGGCGCAGCTTCTCTGCGCGGCAAGGAACTGAACGACGCTCTCAGCGAGTCGCCCTTCGGCTCGGCAGATTTCTTATTGATGGACGACGATGCCGCATTGGGCCAGCTTGAATCTGTTGGCGACGAAGTGACCTTCATTCAGCGCATTGAACCCGGTTCGTTCGCAAACGTCGACTTCACCTTCTTCGCCGGCAGCGAGGAAGTGACGCGCAAGCACTGGCACAACGCGCACAAGGCGGGCTCCAGCATCATCGATATGAGTTACGCGCTGGAGAGCGAATCAGGAGTGCTTGTCCGCGCACCCTGGGTGCAGGAAGAGATGCGCGAAGACGTGAACGGCGAGGCCACGGAGGCGGCGCCCGATCTGCAGACGCCCGCCTTGGTGCCCGCACATCCGGCAGCGGTGGCGCTTGCCCTGCTGCTGCTCCGCGCCAGGGGAGTCGCAGCCGTGCGCTCCGCTTCGGCAACCGTGCTTGAGCCTGCCTCCGAATACGGGCGCTCTTCGATGGATGAGCTGCATCAGCAGACGGTGAGCCTGCTTAGCTTCCAGTCGCTGCCCAAGGAAATGTATGACGCGCAGGTGGCCTTCAACATACTGCCCTCGCTGGGCGAGTCGGCGAAGGTGCATCTGGGCGCGAGCGAGGCGCGTATCCGCCGCCACTACGATCTGCTGTCGGCGGGCCGTCTGCCGGAGGTCATGATGCAACTCCTGCACGCGCCTGTGTTCCACGGCTACGGCATATCGCTGGCGCTCACGCTCGACGAGCCGGTGAGCCTTGAGCATCTGGAAGCCGCGCTGAATGGGGAGCACATCGATGTGGTTCTCGGCGACGTCGATCCGCCGAGCAATCTCAGCTCCGCCGGGCAGGACGACATTCTCGTCCGCGCGCGCACCGCTGATGGCAGCGAGCTGGCGACGCGGCGCTTCTGGGTGTGGGCCGCGCTCGACAATCTGAAGCTGACTGCCACAAATGCCATCGCGTGCGCACAGGAGCTCCGCAGGCTGCGGCCGCATGGGAAGGTGCAGTAGGTCCTTCGACTACGTGCCTTTGGCACTTCGCTCAGGATGACAAATTTGAGTGTCAACTACTCCGGTTGCGCCAATCCGCGTACTGCTTGAGTATGAAATTGTCCGTCATGCCTGCGATGTAGTCGGCAACCACCCGTGGCGCGCCTTCTTCGGAGACAAGCGAAACGTAGCTCGCTGGTAGGAGCGACGGGTCGCGCGTCCACGCCTCGAAGAGTTCCGTAATCACGCGCGCGGCTTCTTGGTGGTCGTGCGTCAGCTCAGCGCAATTGTAGAGACTGGCATAGAGATACCGTTTCGCTTCGAGCCGCAGCTCTTCCGTCTGCGATGAGAAGGAAGCAAGCCGATGCGGCGCGTTGCGGATGCCTTCGAGGGTTGTGATGCCAGCCACACTCACCTGTCGCTTCGTTTCGGCGATCAGGTCATCGACCAGGGCATTCAGCACACGCTTCAGGGCCTCGCTGAAGACCAGCTTGGATGGCGCATCGGGGTATTTCGTGGCCATTGGCACATAGAACCGCTCAAAGAGCCGAACATTCTCGCGAATCTCCTCAAGCCGAAGAATCTCCGCTTCCATGCCGTCGTCGAGGTCAGCGGTAAGATAGGCAATCTCGTCGGCGAGATCAATGATCTGCGCCTCCAGCGGAGGGCGCTGATCCAGGAAATAGTCGCCTAGCTCCGGATGCGCTTTGGCCGAGTAGTCGTGCGAGTGCTTGATGATTCCCTCGCGAACAGCAAGCGTTAAGTTCAGCCCGCGAAATGCGGCATAACGCAGCTCGAAGTGCTCGACGATGCGCAGAGCATGCAGGTTGTGATCGAAGCGCAGGCCGTGGGCGCGCAGCGCGTCATCCAAAGCCCGCTCTCCCGCATGGCCGAAGGGCGGATGACCGATGTCATGGACTAACGCTAATGCCTCGGTGAGGTCTTCGTTAAGGCCCAGCGTGGCGGCGACGGTGCGGGCGATCTGCGCCACTTCCATGGTGTGGGTGAGGCGGCTGCGGAAGTGGTCGGAGTAGCGATGGGTAAAGACCTGCGTCTTGCCGGCGAGACGGCGGAAGGCGCGGGCATGAATGATGCGTGCGCGATCGCGCTGGAAAGGAGAACGGTACGGGTGCGGCGGCTCCGGGAAAACGCGCGCCGCAAGCGGGCTGTCTTCAGACACCCTGCAGCCTGAGGGGAGTTGCATGGGGGCTGCTATTGCTTGGTGGTGCCGTTTGCAAGCGCGCCGGACGACTCCTTGGCCAGGCGAACGCGGGCGCTGTCCAGCTTCTTCTGCACCTTGCTCACGTCGCTGGGGTCAGCATCCGCGGGAACCGTGCGCGCGTACTGGTTGAGCGACTGCTCCCATTGCGCCGCCGCCAGCTTCAGGCGGTTGGTTTTCTCGTACAGCTCACCAAGATGATCATGAACCGTCGGGTCTGTGCTGTTGCGCGCCACGGCCCTGGTCAGGCTCTCTTCGGCGGCGGCGTACTGCCCGAGCTTGTAGTAGGCCCAGCCGAGCGAATCGAGATACGCGTAGTTCTGCGGATCCAGCTCGACTGCTTTCTTGATCATCGTCAGCGCCTCATTCAGGTGCACGCCGCGATCTGCCAGCATATAGCCCAGGTAGTTGAGCGTAAGTGCGTTGTTGGGATCGATGGCGAGCAGCTTACGAAACTCCGCTTCGGCCTCGTCGTAGTGCTTCTGCCGCTCTTCGAGCGCGCCGCGCAGGAAGTAAATATAGATCTTGTCTTCGGGCTTGCTGGCAGCGACATCCGCTTTGTCGGGCGTGCCCGTCACCGGTTTGCTGGAAAGCGCGTCAGCCTTGTCGATCGCGTCGCTGGCTTCCTTCCACCGCCTCAACCGCGTATACATTTCGGCAAGTCTCAGCTGAACCGTACGATCGTCGGCGGGCGTGCCGTTGAGCATGCTCTTCGCCATCTCGATGCCTTCGTCGCCTTTCCCCGTGTCAGCCAGTTGGCTGGCCAGCATCAGCTTCGCGTCGCGATTGGCGTCCTTGTCCTTGGCGGTTTTAACGACCGCTTCGCGCGCCGCTGCGGTGGCCTTGTCGTATTCGTGCCCATCCCGGTAGGAGTCGACGATGTTCTGGTAGCCGCGCAGCGTGTAATCACCACCCAGATCGGCGATCTTCTGGTAGGCGCCTACCGCCTGATCAGTCTTGCCCTGCTCGCGGTACAGGTTCGCCAGCCGCTCAAGGAAGATGGCGCGGTTGTTCTTCTCGCTCTCGGTGTACTGGCCGGTCACATGCTCGGAATCGCTGACCAGCTTCTCGAGGATCTGCGTTGCCTGATCGTATTGCCCAAGCGCGTCATAGGTCAGCGCTTCGTTGAAGTTGATTTCGAGCGAGTCGGAGACGAGGTCCTTGGCCTTTTTCAGCGTCGCCAGCGCATCGTCATATTTGCCCTGACGGCGTTCGATCTCGGCGATGCGGAGCAGCGATTGCGGATCGCTCGTATCGCCTGCGGCCACGTCTTTAAACGACTTCAGCGCCGCGTCGTCCTGCCCCGAACTCAATTGCGCCTGGGCAAGCGCGCGCTCCACGTCAAGGTTGTCCGGCTCAAGATCAAATGCCTTCTGGTAGGCAATCAGAGCGTTCTTCGTGTCCTTTTCCTGATCGTAGGTCTGGCCGAGCGCGTAGAGCGTCTTCGAGGTCTGGTCGTCATCTGGGAGCGCCGTCAACACCTGGATGGCGCGCTTGTAATCGCCCTGCTCGCTGTAGAGTCCGGCAACGTTCAACACCACATCTTCTGAATCGGGATCGAGCTTCTGCGCGGCCTTGAACTGCTCCTCGGCGTGCGTCGAATCATGGTTCAACGTATACAGGCGCCCAAGTAGCAGGCGATTCTCGGTGCTGTTCGGCTCCAGCTGCACGATCTTGACGTACTCGTCGATGGCCAGCTTCAGCATCTGGTCGGAAGGCCCGCCGTTCTGCATATTGCCGAGCGAGCGTAAGTAGATGCGACCCAAGAGCTTGTGCGCTTCCAGGTTGCTGGGATTCTTCTTGATCTCATCCTGCGCTGCGGAAATGGCGTCGCGCACACGGCCTGTCTGGAAATACAGCTCGGCCAGATGCGCGTTCAGGTAGGGCGACTCAGGATCGGCATTGAGGGCGAGTTTGTACTCTTCAATGGCGCGGTTGGCATAGTCGGGACGGCCGTAGGTGGTGGCCATCTCTTCATAGCTATGCGCGAGCGCGTAGTGGTAATAAGCCGAGGCGCGGTCGGCTGGCTGGGTTGCCTTGTCATTCGTTGGTGCGGGGGTTGCCGCAGGGGTGGGTGTCTTGCTCTGTGCGTACGTTTGCTGGCAGCAGGCAGCTGCGAGAGCCAGTGTAGCCACGGAGAGGAGTCGGTGATTGCGAACGAAAGGAACCCTGCGAGATGTTTTCAAGGAAAACCCCTGCCAGTGGCTTCGGAGCAATGGGCACCCGCGCTCATGCAACTTCGGCCTGAAATATGTCGAAGCCGCCCTCTATGCCGGGGCGGCGTCTTACTGTACCTAAGACGATTGTAAACCGGAATCGGATGCAAAGGCAGCAGTCGGTTCGGGTTTCCAAAGCCGACCGGGATTGGGCCCTGGTCCTCCCAGCCGATCGCGCAGCACACCCCCTTTGACGTTCCACCCTGCGGCCGGTACAAGTTCTGTCCCGGCCCGCACGTCATCCGGGCTGCGCAGCGGCGATCGGCCCAGGAGTCACCTGTCAACAAGAATGGCTGCGATGGTGAGCCGGTACATGTTGATCAGTGTCGCGAACCAGATGACGAGCAGCGCCGCCGCTATCCACCAGTACGCCGGAAAAACCGCATGAGCCTGGAGAACGAACGACAGTGAAAGGGTGATCGCGGATGCTCCGAAGAACGTCGCGAGGAAGCAAGTCCAACAGAGAACCAAAGCACGATTTGAGAGATGCAGTCGGTGGGGGACGACTACCTGATCCATATACACAGGCATGACTCCTCCTTCAAGTGCACAGGAACTTCAACCGAATGTGCTTAGTTCCTTTCGGCAGCAGGCTAGACCACAGGGCCTAATCTGGCGCCGGCACATCGCAAACTTTAGCACTGCCGCTGTCTTTGACAATTCACAAGACGATGTACGCACAGAGCATTAATGAGGGTGCACTAATACGTAAGGCTTAGTCCCTCGCTGCCATGCTCGACCACGCCGCACTTTTATCAGCGCCGGTATCAGTGCCGGTATCAGTGCCGGAAATGCCGCACGCCCGTGAAAACCATGGCGATGCCCAGCCGATTGGCTGCGGCAATTACTTCATCATCACGAACAGATCCGCCCGGTTGAATCACCGCGGTTGCTCCCGCCGCAACCACCGTTTCCAGCCCATCAGGAAAGGGAAAGAACGCATCAGAAGCGGCAACGCAGCCTTTGAGCGGCAGAACCGCTTTCATCGCGCCAAATTTCGCCGCATCCACCCGGCTCATCTGGCCCGCGCCGACGCCGATCGTCTGCCCATTTCGCGCATAGACAATCGCGTTCGACTTCACATGCTTGCACACGCGCCAGGCAAAGAGCAGCGCGGCGAGTTCGTCTTCAGTCGGCTTGCGTTCGGTCACCGTCTTCAATTCGGAAGCGGTCACGTGCCCATGATCGGCATCCTGCGACAGCAATCCGCCGGAGACCTGCTTGATGACGCGCGCCGTCTGCGCGGACTTCACTTCCACCAGTCGCAGATTCTTCTTCGCAGCAAAGCGCGCGCGTGCGGCTTCAGTAAATGAAGGCGCAGCGATGGCCTCGACAAAGAGCTTGGCAATTTCTTCCGCCGTAGCCTCGTCCACTTCGCGATTGATCCCGATCACGCCGCCAAAGGCTGAAACCGGATCGGCAGCCAGCGCCTTCTGGTAGGCCTCAAGTATCGTCGCGCCCGTTGCGGCGCCACAGGGATTGGTGTGCTTGATAATCGCAACGCCCGGCGCGTCGAACTCCTGCGCCAAGTCCCAGCAGGCGTCCAGATCGACGAGGTTGTTGTAGCTCAGCTCTTTTCCTTGCAGCTGCTTTGCGCCCGCGATGCCGGCGCCTGAGCCATCGGCATACAGCGCCGCCTTCTGATGCGGATTCTCGCCATAGCGCAGGCTCATGGCCTGGGGATAGTGGATGCGCAGCGCGTCTGGAAACTGGGCGGTCGCAGGATCGACGAACTGTACCGGAGCTTCGGCGGGTTCGGGCGACCAGATCTGTTCGAGCGTGTTGGCGATCGCCGTATCGTACGCCGCGGTCACGGCGAAGGCCCTCTTCGCCAATCGCCAGCGCGTGTCGCGCGTTAATGAGCCTTTGTGTGCGGTCAGTTCTTCAGCCAGCGCGGCATAGTCGCCGGGAGAAGTGACAATGGCGACATCTTCAAAATTCTTGGCTGCCGAGCGCACCATCGAAGGGCCGCCGATGTCGATGTTCTCAATCACCTCGGCGAACTTCGCGCCGGGACGCGCAGCCGTTTTTTCGAAGGCGTAGAGATTGACGACAACCATGTCGATCGGCTCAATGCCGTGCTCCTTCACCGCCGCAACATGTTGCGCGTTTTCGCGGATGTGCAGGATGCCGCCATGCACCTTGGGATGAAGCGTCTTGACGCGGCCATCGAGCATCTCGGGAAAGCCTGTCAGATCGGAGATATCGCGCACCGCAAGCCCGGCATCGCGCAGAGCCTTTGCTGTGCCGCCGGTTGAAACCAGTTCGACGCCATGCTTCGTCAGTTCCTGCGCAAAATCCACCAGCCCACTCTTATCGGTGACGCTCAAAAGCGCGCGCCGCACCTTCTTGTTGCTGCTCACAACTGTGCTCCTTGGAAATGAAAGCGTGAAAGACGATTGTAAGCAGCGTGGCGCGGCTTGTCATGTTGAGTCGCTCCTTATAAAAATCTCCCGTTTTGCATGGACAATTGGACAAACGTTTGTCTAGAATGGTCGCCGTTGCGCGGCGCCTGGTAGAAGCTGCTCCGCTGGAGACTCGATGAACTTGAAAGTTGTAACCGCTGCTTCACTTTTCCTTGGGAAATCTCGGGACGTTCGGCTATGGCCCATCGGCTACTGGCGGCAGCGATGTGAGCAGCGTTCCGAGATCGCGTTTGAGGTACGAGATCCTGGCGCGAACATCCTGCAGCATGGCTGCGCGGTCTTCATAGTCGTCGATGCTGAGTTTGAGCATTTCTGACGGCTGGCTGGTCAGGTAATCGATCTCTTTGCTCTGGAGCGAGTCGATCCGTTTGACCTGAACCCAAGTCTGCAACAAGTTTTGTTTGCGCGTGACGCCGGCAGGCAGGTTGGGAGAACCTTCGTTCAGGAAATTCCATACAATCTGCGGGTAAGTGCTGTTCGGCAGGGTAGGTCGATCGAAAAATTCAGCCAGCATGTTCGCGGGGAAATCGAAGCTCATGATCCCGCCGTTTCGCTCGTGTATTCCGATGAGAGCGAACCCCGTAGAGAAGGCGCCGGATGCAACGCCAACAGCATTCGAAGGCTTGCTCAAGTCGGCTGAGAGCCCGAGACCGGAGCTTACTGCACTAACGGAGCCGCCGACCAGCGAGCTGAGCAGATTGGCACGGCTGACGACGCGATCTCTGCGATCCGAGAGGTAGCCGCGTATCTCATTGCACGTCGCTATCTCGTTGTCGATCTGCGCGATGGTGGCATCCACCTGCAGTGAGGCAGCCATTACCTGCTCGGAGATGTGCTGGTGCAGCCAGAGGATTCGCCAACGGTCTGCCTGCGCAGTGCTGCCGGACAGCTTCTGCAGTTGATCAATTTCAGATGAGATACCGATGAGTTGCGCCGTGGTTTCTAAAATGTGTCTTTGTGCTGGTCCGGATTGAGAGACTTGCGCAGAGGTGGGCAACGAAATGGCAACGAATGCAGGCACTATCAAGCTGCGAGCCAGTTTCATGCCGATCATGATGACACGGTATGCTTCTTTTTCCCGAAAAAGTAAGGCCCGACTGAAAGCCGGGCCTACCTGGTCTTGGGCTTGATCCAGTCTAGGGAGCAAGCGCATTGATCAATCCTGCCTTTGGGCTGCCCCAACCAGTCACCAGATCGTAGCCGGTGACGGCGGAAAAGCTACCCGACTTACCGCTCGTGATGTCGTGGAAGTCGGTGCCATACGCTGATGTTACGTTCTGTTGGTAGATTGTTGGATTGATAAAGCCCACATGGCTGCCCAACTGCTGATTGACCAGCGCAATAAAGCCGGCCCACATGGGAGCGGCAAAGCTGGTGCCTCCGTACTCGTTCGCGAGGCAAGCGGTCTGGTCGGCACAGGTGTAGAAGGTGAAATTCGCGTTGGCCGAGACGTCGGGGCCGTTGCGATAGGTCGTCGAACCCTTATTGCTGGAGTTGATGACACCGGACAGCTTCTGCCACGAGGGGATGGGGATCTTTTCCGGAGAGGGGGAGATGCCGCCGCCGCTATCAACCCAGGCAGTCTCCGATTTCCAAGCCCCACCGGCGCTGGCAGTCGTTAAGTCGGTGCCGCCGACGGAGACGACATTGGCATCGTCCGCGGGCCACGCCTCATTTCTTCTCGACCATGTGGAGTTGTCGCCGGAAGCGGCAAAGAAGGTCTGGCCCTGAGCGGCCATCTTCTTGAAGTACGGGTCAAGCGTGCTCGGGTCTGCCGGCGTCCATCCCCAGGAGCAGCCAATGGTCGTGGGCAGCGGGTTGTGCGTCGTCATGGCGCTGATGATTGCGGTGTCCGTGGAGCCGATGTACATGACCAGGCTGGAAAGCCCGGGAGCCATGCCAAGAGCCTGTGTCATATCGAGAGTCTGTTCGGTGTCATCGCAATCTCCACCGGTTGGGCTGTCCACGCAGGATGTGCTGGTCCCGTCGACAGAAAGAAGTGTGATGGGCACACTGTTGGTCTGCTTCGCATTCTTGTAGTAGGTGTTCAGGTCGGCCAGGTCGGTGCCCAGATACTCGAATAACCCGAGATTTTGGCCGGCGCCGTTAAGGGCCGTTCCACCGTAATAGGCGGCGCGCATGTCGCTGCCGAGGAAGGAAGCGGAAGGGCCGGAGCCGGTTGTAGCGTGCTTCACCAGAGCTTCGGGACTTGTGCCGTGGGCTTTCGCGTACTCACTCTTGCTCACCAGCATGGGGTGAGGGATGGAGTAGTTGTCCAGGCCGGAGATATGCCAGAGCGGAAACGACAGGCTCGTAGTTGGCTCGCGGTCCGGAGCGTAGAAGATGCGGTTCTCGGTGGGATGCTGATAGGTCATCATGCTTACGTGGAAGGCGGACTCAATCGCCGACACAGGACCTTTGATCTCCACGTTCATGCCATCGCGTGAGCCGCCAATCAGAGTGAAGCCGTGCGCCGTCACATAGCGAACCACGGCGTCATAGTCGGCCTGGCTGGGACCAAACCTTTCGGTGAACTCGGCCACGGTGAGAGATTGCCGGTAGGAAGGGCTGGACGGGTTGTAGATGTCTTCCAGGAACAATTCGAGGCCATCAGGATTGCGCAGCGGCAAAACGACGTTCAACGTCATGACCTGGTTGGCGGACAGCCGTCCCGCGGGCGACGCCACATTGTCGCGAACGACATCCCGCACATGATGGGTGGATACGTACTGCGCGCCGGCACTCGTAGTCAGGCCGAGAACAATCGCTCCGATTGCCAGCAAGGTCAAGCACGGCTTGCGCACGAGCGAAACCGCACTTCTAAGACATGCTCCATGCATAACAAAGCTCCTTTACGGATGGTGTGAAGACTCGCTTTACGCTCTCGGCGCAGTGGGGTTGATCTGGTTGTGGTGAGAATCGACAGACACCCTCACAAGGTCGTCTGTAGCCGAAATTGTCAGCTACCTTAGCACTGAATATGAAAGATTGGCAGTCGAATTCTTCATGTTGGAAGAGTGCGCGCAAACGATCGTTACTGACGAGAGTTACTTAGGGACGATGTACCTGGAAATGGCGCGCGTCTTCGCGAATCGCCCAGTTTTGCGGTCCTCGGCAGCAAGAGAGCCGCGGAAAAATCAGAAGACGCCTGGCACAAGGCGCTTCGTCTCCCTGCTGTACGCGGCATATTCTTCGCCGAAGGCATCGCGCAGCGCTTTCTCCTCGACATGAATGCGATAGAAGAGCGCTAAGGTCGTGGGCACAACCGCCAGTATGAGGCTGATCCAGTTGCGCGCATGCAGTCCGACGGCCAGAAACACGAGCAGCAGCCCAAGGTACGACGGATGCCGCACGAATCGGTAAAGGCCCGTCCTGTGGACCTTCTGCGATTCGCGAATCGCCACATTTGCGCTGAACGATTTCCCCAAAGTGACGATCGCCGTCCATCGAATAGCGAGTCCCAACACCAACATCGCCAGTGCGGCCGCTTGCAGCCAATGCGCTCCGCCAAACGTGCTTGAATGCACTGCATACCTGACGCACTCGCAAGCCGTAATCGAAGTAAAGATCACGATCCAGAGAAGCAGCATCGACCCCCGGTCGCGGACGTTCCCGCTACTTCGTCGGGTGCGCGTCGCCACCGCGATCATCACCTCCGAACCGACCCAGATCCAGTAAAGCCACGTCCACAGCGTCGAGATCATGCAGGATGCCTCAAGACTTTTTTTCGCTCAGGCTCGTATACGCAGACATACCATTTGCAGTTCGTGCGTTGCGAAGCAGATTCCGTAAAACTGGGGTAAGGTTAACGTAGACCTATTAACTAACGACCTATCTATGAGCGAATCATGGCAGAACCACACAGGAGGGAATGGCGGGCCCTTCCGCGCGGCGCACGCTGAACCGGAGATTCTGCCTCCTGAAGGAACTCCCGGAGCCTCGGAAGAAGCACAGCAAGCCTATTATTATCAGCCGCAGCCGCAGCAGCCCATGCCGCCGCAGAGAAGCAAGCCGCGCTGGGCCTACGCGCCTGCGACGTATATTCTCGTCGGCATCAACTGCCTTGTTTTTCTGCTAATGGTCTTCGGCGGAGTCTCGGTTGTAGCACCGACGCCCGAGCAGCTGCTTAACTGGGGCGCGGACTACGGCCCCTATGTCCTGGTTCTGGACCAGTGGTGGCGTCTGCTGACGGCGACCTTCGTGCACGTCGGCATCATTCATCTCGCCACCAACATGTGGTGTCTGTGGAACCTCGGTTTGCTGGGCGAGCCACTGATAGGGCCGTTCGGCATGCTGGCGGCCTATGTGCTGACCGGAATCGGCGGCAACCTGCTGAGCACAGCCATTCATCCCGGAGTGCCCGGCGGATCGGGCGGCATCGTAGGCGCAGGAGCCTCGGGCGCAGTCTTCGGCCTCGCCGGCGCGCTGATTGTGCTCCTCAAGTCGCCACTGCTGCCGCTGCCGAAGATGGAAGTACAGCGCCTGCGCAAGAGCGTGATCTGGTTTGCCGTGCTGAACTTCGTCATCGGCGCCGGCACCTGGATCGCGCGCACCTCGCTGCAGATCGACAACATGGCCCACCTCGGCGGCTTTCTTAGCGGACTGGCCTTCGCCGTTCCGCTGGTCCCGCGCATCGGAGCACGGCGCGAAGTTTTCCTGCGCCGCCGCTGGTTCGCGGTGCTGGGCATGAGCTTCCTGCTGCTGCTGCTCGCCTTCGGGGTACACTCATTTTACATGGGCGGGCGATAGGGCAGGCCCTAAGCAGATTGGCAGGCCTGCACAAAGGACAAACCCCACCCCATGCTCCTGTGGTGGGGCATCGTCCACGATAGAAAACCGGGCGGGAGTAAGGTCGCCCAGGCTGGATTTAGCGAACGGCCGCCGTCGCAAACTTCTTGACCATCGCGATCAGCAACTTGCGGTCGCTGTCGTTCAGGTTGGAAGAGTAACGGCGGATTTGCGTCAGGAAGCGCAGCTCGTCATCGGAGAGCTTCTGCGTATTCAACTCGCGGCCGAGCGTGTCATCTGCGAAAAATTGTGAGAGCGGTAAATCCAACGCGCTTGCGATCTTGGAGAGAGTGTCAAGTGAAGGCACGGTATGACCGTTTTCCACTCTTGACAGGTAGCAGCGCAGCAGGCCGGTGCGCTTTTCTATATCACCCTGCGATAACCCTTTTTGCAACCGATAACCCCGAATAGTTATTCCAATTTTCATATTTGTGGTCCTATGTCCACAGATCCCCTTTTCTAGACTGCAAAAGGTGGTTGGTTTTGTTGTTGGCTGCATAGTTAACATGCCAATACGCCCGAAGCAAGGACTTTTTTACTTATTTCGTAACAGTTACCATCGCGGGGGATCACGAAGGGTTCCTGTAAAAAAGGGATTTACCTCAAGACTCGAAGATTTTCACAGGCAAGATCCCGCATTCTGCGCTCACCCCCTTTGCGTTTTCCGGCCGATCCTGCAAATCTAACGAGTGCAAATCTAACGAAGCGGATATTGCACTTACGGCGTAAAGGTGGCAATCTCGCCGCATATTCGTCGTTGGCGAGTCGCCACAAGAACAAACGAGGCCGCGCATGATCGCCACGGAAAAGCTGCGGGATGAAGTGGAGCGCACGTGCCGGACGGCGGGCAGCCTCATCGCCGTCGTCTACAGCGAGCTCGGGCGCACGCGTGTCTTTACTGTGGCTGCGGGACTTGCCTTCTACTTCACCTTTTCGCTGGTGCCGCTGCTCATCGTTTTTGCTTCGCTGCTCTGGTATCTGCCGGTCACGACCCTTGTGAGCCAGCTGCTCGCGATCCTCGCTGCACTGATTCCCCCGGAGTCGATACAACTCGTGCAGACCGTAGTCCTGAGCGTATTTGAGCCCAGCCACGGGAAGCTGCTTTCCTTCGGTATCTTCGGCTATCTGTGGGCGGCAACCGGCGGTTTCTCCGGGCTTATCGAGGCACTCAATATCGCCTACGACGTCACGGATTGCCGTCCGTGGTGGCGCGACCGCCTGCAGGCGCTGCTTCTGACATTCACGGTGGGCGGACTGGCTTTGCTCTCGCTTCTGGCGCTTATCGTCGGCCCCGTATGTTTTTCTCCTTGCCTGAAACCCTCGCTCACATCTGGCCGTTGCTGCGATGGACCATCACCATTGCCACTTTTGTCGCCGGAGTTGAGATCGTCTACTACCTCGGCCCGCATGCGCGCCACAGCTTCTGGTCCACGCTGCCCGGAGCCGCCGTCGCTGTCGGCATGTGGTTCCTCGGCTCCTTCGGCCTCAGCTTCTACCTGGATCATCTCTCGAACTACAACAAGACGTATGGCTCGCTCGGGGCCGCGGCCGGACTCATGCTGTGGCTCTACATCAGCTCACTGGCCGTTCTCATCGGCGCGGAATTCAACGCGGAACTCGGCAAGCGCCAGGCAAAGACAAGGAAGCCATAGCCTTCAGGCAGGAAGGATCGGCTCATGGCTTAGGCGGATCAAATCGCAGACGGAGGCCGATCACACCTCCCGCTGCGCCGCACCAAAGATATCCCCGTTGTTCCCCTTTTGCGCAAAAACGATCAGCCGCATCTTCCCACGCGCGACGCCATGAGGCAGCTTGACATCGACCGGTCCGGAATAAGGCCCATGCAGCGCCGAGACCTTCTGCATGACTCTCACTACCGAGACATGCTTCAAGGTCCGCCCCGAATTCTCACCGCGCTCGACGCTCGACGTGTCCTCATCATCGGCCAGCACGGCGTAGAGAGTCGTCCCCTTGGCCGTCTGCGGGGAAAGATCGCCCACGGAAACCGTCGCATGCAGCACATCGCCATCCCACGATGCGCCGGTGATCGCAATCTGCAGTTTGCCCGGCTGCGCGGCCGCAGTCTCGATCGCATGCGCAACGTGCGCGGCGTTGCTGCCAATCACCTGCTGCGAGCCGTCGATCACCATCTGTGGCGTGTAGACGCTGTCCAGCCTGAAGCGCAGATTGTAGTCATTCTGCCGCTGAGTCCACTGCGCCGACGAAAACGGATCGCGCCAGCCATCGTGGTTCCAGTAGTCGACGTGCTCGCTCAGGACAATCATCGGCACGCCCGCCAGCGTCTTTCTCCGGTTCAGTTCAGCCAGCAGAGCATCCGCAGGAGGACAGCTGGAACATCCTTCAGAAGTGAACAGCTCCGCGATCACGGCCGGCTTTGAAGCCGATGCCGAAGAAGACGCGTTCTGTGCGATGGCACCCGGCAACAATCCAGCCGCCATTACCACAATGAGAGAAAGACTGCGAAGCTTCATAAGCGCTCTATTTTGCATCAAGACTCGCTTATTCGACGCAACGTGAAGAGCCCCAGTTACACTGCATCAGCGGCATATTTCACACTAGCCCGTTACGCTTCGCCATTTCACAACTCTCCTAAAGAGTGTCATCCTGAGCAGCGCGAAGGATCTGTTTCCTGCCCACCCGTTTTCGTGCCGCTGCCTGCTGAAAAACAGCCTTGCGGCGCTCGGTTCAGGATGACACTTAAAGGGGACTGGTTCAGAGTGACATTTCGTTGGCTGGGAACAGGCGGCGCGTGATCGATCTTGCCCATTTTTGCAACAGCATTAGCAGCTTGTTATTGGCGGCTTGAATATTTTCGGCTGAAACGGCTAACGTTAGCGGCGGGGTGCTGACCTGGCGTATGAGGCAGCTGCGGCAATGGAATCTGGCGGCCGCTTCGCTGGAGGCGCTTTCAAACGAGCTGTAGAGGCCTGCCAGTTCGCCTTTGTGCAGCAGGGCCCACTCACCTGTCTCGGGATGATTCGGGTCGTCGACGTTGTTGTTGCAATCCGGGGTTTGGCATTTGAGTTCTGGCATGGCTTCCTCCTTTTTCCCTGCGCAAGTCTCTTATCGGACCGGGGATATTGAAGCATTAACGCTTTGCGGCGCTAGGATGTTGGTATGAGTTCCAGAGTTGAAAAGACGACGATTGCCCCGCTGCTGTCGGTTCGGAACGGGGCTAAGGCGGTTGAGTTCTACAAGGCGGCGTTTGGGGCGGTGGAAATGCTTCGCGTGGACGATCCGGGCGGGGCGGTGGTGGCACAGCTATCCGTTGACGGGGCTGATTTCTGGCTGGCGGATGAGTCGCCGGAGCATGCGAACTTCAGTCCGGAGTCGCTGGGTGGCGGAACAGTGCGGATGGTGATTGTGGTTGATGATCCGGATGCTGTGTTTGCGCAGGCGGTTGCGGCAGGAGCCACCGTTGTCTGGCCGGTTGACGATCAGCCTTACCACTGGCGCGTGGGACGGGTCGTCGATCCGTTCGGGCACCATTGGGAGATCGGCAAGCCTTTGCGGTAGCGGGTCGGCATTCGATGCTCCCAGGGGCAAAGCGGATCACCATGTCGCCGATCATTTCGCGACTATGGTCCGTCTAGCGATGTTGACTAGCGCACATCGTTCAGATTCTTCCTCCCGTTGGTCGTCAGAATGACGTTCCTACTATGGGCGGCGGCGGCTCCTGAGCCGGATTCAGTTATCGGTTCGCTGCAAAGTTAGATCCTGGCCCTCGATGGCGTTGTGGAAGATGCCTTTGTTCTTTCCGGCGATTTCCATGCGGAAGGTTTGCAGGTTCTGGTCTGCTGGCTCAACGGAGCCGTTCTTTTTGGCGTGCACCACTTCGAAGACGAACATGTTGCCTTCGACGCGTGGGTGGATGAGGGGGATGGGCTCAGAGCCTGTCGCGTGCCAGGAGCCGTTCTCGAGCTTGAGCAGGTAGAAGATGATGTCGCCGCTCAGCTTTCCCTGGTTGTTGTGAACGTTCATTAGAATGCAGGGCTGGTCGTGGAGTGTTGCTCTCCAGGCGCCGGCCATTTGTGGGTTGTCGGCTCGGGCTGGGGTGGTGATGGCCAGCAGGAGAACGCTGGCTAGAAAGAGTGTGATTGTCTTTCTCATGGTTCCTCCTTGTTGTTGGGAGTGCCCGGGGCTAAAGCCCCGTTCGTTTTTCTTGTCCTTGTTCACCGCCCTAAAGGCCGGTGCTTCTACTCTTCCTCGTTTGGGTGAGATTTGTGATTCCCACCCTTTCGTTCCGAAAGGATGGGGCACCCTTTTTATTGCTGCTGCATGCTGAAAGCAGATCCTGAGCTTCGCTCAGGATGACAACGTGTTTTGTACGTGTGGTGTTCACTTGTGGCTCGCTACTGTTGTTTTGCCAGCGTGGACATGGCCAAGGTGCCGCCGAGGCCCATGGTTTCTACAGCTGAAGACGGCACGATAACCATCGCGCCTTTGTCGCGGATGGCTTCGTAGAGCATGTTCATCGCGCGGAGATGCAGGGCTACGGGGTTGTCAACGTATGCGAGTGAGGCCTGCGCGAACTGCTCGGAGACCTGGACCTCGGCTTCGCCGAGGATGACTCGCGCCTGGCGCTCGCGCTCGGCCTGGGCCTGTTGCGACATAGCGTTCTGCAGTCCGAGGGGGA
>Ga0207057_1053_pt1 | contig 31549 bp, 29 predicted proteins | sample Alteio_BWMinCont_33_FD_153265 | JGI IMG/M metagenome (GOLD analysis project Ga0207057, IMG submission 153265) | Enriched cells from forest soil in Barre Woods Harvard Forest LTER site, Petersham, Massachusetts, United States -... | ecosystem: Environmental > Terrestrial > Soil > Temperate forest >... | reverse complement strand
TTCCGGGTGCCCGAAGATCCAAAAGAAATGCGCCCAGATCAGGGCCGATCCTCCTGCCTGTGTATCGAAGAAATGTCCACCCAGGTAGCGGTCGATCAGGAGCATGATTTGCGCGGCGGTCAGCGGCGTAATCGTTATGAGCGCCAGGCCTGAGGTCACCACCATCAGCCAGACGAGCAGCGGCAGCCGCATAAGCGTCATGCCTTTGCAACGCATGCATAGCGCGGTGGCGATCACGTTGACGGACGCGCCGATCGTGCCGAAGCCGGTGACGATCAGTGAAAGCGCCCAGTAGTCGGGGGCGTGGCCGGGCGAGAATGCACGCTCTGTCAGAGGAGCATAGGCCCACCACATCGTGTCCGGAGCGTTGCCCGCTCCATAGAGTCCGCCCCCGCCGATGAAGCTGTAATAGAGAAGCAGGCCGCCAAAAAAAGTCATCCAGAAAGCGAATGCATTGAGTCGCGGAAACGCCATATCGCGGGCGCCGATCATCAGAGGAATCAGGTAATTCGCGAATCCAAAGATGTACGTCATGCCCACGAGGAACACCATGGTGGTTCCATGCATGGTGAAGATGCGGTTGAAGACCTGCGGCGAGAGGAAGTGCATGTTCGGCTGAATCAGCTGGATGCGGATTGCAATGGCTTCTGCTCCGCCGACGAGCAGAAAAAAGATGGCATAGACCATGTAGAGGATGCCTAGCTTCTTGTGATCGACCGTGATCACCCAGCTGTTCAGCCATTCAAGAACGGCCGCCTGAGACCAGCGCTTGGGAGTCGTCTCCAGTGAGCCGGGAATCGGATAGGTTGAATCTGCCATAATCCGTTGCGCTCCTACTTAAGAGTCGCCAGGTATGCCGTCACCTGATCGAGCTGCTGGTCGTTTAACTGCATCGCGGGCATCAAAGAACCCACCTTAAAGGTGTCAGGATTTCTGATCCACTCGTGCAGGTTCTCTTTGGTGTTCGTCACCGCGCCCGACGCCAGCGTGTCGCGGCTCATCAGGTGCGTCAGATCCGGCCCGAAGCGGCCCGTGGCTGCGGTACCGGTAATGGTGTGGCAATTCATGCAGGCTTGCGTCTCGAAAACATGGCGTCCAGCCGCCACGCTCGCGTCGGATACGGCAGGCTGCTGCTGGTTCTTTACCCAGGCTGCAAAGTTCTCCGGAGTGTCAACGTAAACGCGCAGGAGCATTTTTGCATGCTGCACCCCGCAGAACTGCGCGCACTGTCCCACGTACACGCCCGGTTGCTGCGGGTCGACCCACAATTCATTGACGTTGTTCGGAAGCAGGTCAGTTTTTCCAGCTAGCTGGGGCACCCAAAAGCTGTGTATTACGTCGGCGGAGAGCAGTTTGAGAAATGTCGGAGTTGGCGACTGCGGATTGCTCAGCGGCACATGCAGTTCATTGACAGCGTGAATGCCAAACTTCGGATAGTTGAACTCCCACCAAAATTGATGGCCGACTACGGTCACATCCAGCGCGGATTTGGGCTTAGGAGCATCCTGAATGGCAAAGATCATGCGCGCCGTCGTCAGGAAGAGAACGACGACTATCAGGACAGGAATCACCGTCCACGCCAGTTCCACCTGCGTTGATCCGTAAATCTGCGCAGGCTCGCTGGTGTCGTCTTCACCGCGTTGCCGATAGCGAAAGATTACGAACGCAAGCAATCCGGCGACTGTGACAAAAATTGCACCGGTAATGGTGAGGACGAATAAGGAGAGGTCGTAAATGAGATGGGCCGGAGTCGATGTCGGAGCGAAGATGCTCGGTGTCGGCTGGGGGCCTTCTGCGAAGGCTGCCTGCCAGGCGAGAAACGCAAACACCAGGCACCAGCTCTTTCGAAATAACGAAATATACCTGAGGCACTTTGCGAGCATCGATTCCAGACTTCCTTCACCGCGCCAGGACGGGAGTTAGGCAAACAGAGCGAAAGATAAAGCTGAAAAGATTACGGTTGCACCAGAAGCGAGATTCTAGCACAGGACGCAGAACTCTATTTCAAATGCGCACTACTGAACTAAAACGGGGCCGCTACAAACAGTTTGCAACAGCAGATGAACTCGATGTCCCTATGTTAACAGCAATGTGTGGAATCGCGGTCCCTCGAAGGAAGTATTATCAAAAACTACTTGCGACGTATTGCCTCGGTTCTTGGTAGAACCCGGCGCCCCTTCTGAACCAGCGCGGCCAGATCCAGCCCATCGGCGTAGCCCTTTAGAATCGCGCTCCGCAGCAGCGGAGTTTTCATCGCGCGAAATCCGCGCTGTGGATTCGCATAAAAAGACATTGCAATGCGCTCGGCGATCTGAAGATTCTGCCGCAGATTTTCAGTGAGATGAATAAAGGTATGCTTCGCAGTTGCTTTTTTGTCGAGTTCCGCAAGAATGGCAGCCGCAGCCGCCTGTCCGCTGATCACCGCGCCATAAATCCCCTCACCGGTTAGAAGATCCACAAAGCCGCCGGCATCTCCCGCCAGAAAGACTCGGTCGCTCTCCACGCGATGTTGTGCGGCGCCAAAACCGGCGTGCTGGCCGACGAAATTCTCCGCCTTTGACTCGACTCCAAGACGCTTCGCAATATAGGCAGACAAATGGCTGCGGTTGAGCTTTTCGTTCTTGTCCATACTGTAGAGGCCGACATTCACATGATCGCGCTTCGGAAAAACCCACCCGTAGCCAGCCATCACCGGCGCGAAATCGAAGACAAGATCATCCTTCTGCGCATCGCGCCGCACATTTGCCTCGATCGCAAACGCTGTGCGAAACCATCCGCCATCGCTCGTCATGCGTCGCACTTGGCTGTTCACTCCATCGGCGCCCACCAGAAAACGCCCACGCATCACTTCGTCCTGCGTCGTGATAACAACCTGATCTTTGTCCTCTACGATCCCGGCAATTCCGCGAATGCGCTGAAAGAGCGCCCCGGCCTCGATGGTCTTGGCCAGACAATAAGCATCCAGCTCGGCGCGTTCCGTCATGACGCAGATAGACTTTTTGTTGCGCACCGGAATCGAAGAAGAATCCCGCTCTTCAAGCACCATCCGATCAATGCTCTGCCGCACGACTGGCGCAATCGAGTAGCGTAGCGCGCGCACCGTCTTCATCGTCAGCCCGCCGGCGCACGCCTTCATGCGCGGAAATTCCGACTTATCCAGGAGCAGGACGGAGCTGCCCGCCGATGCCAGGTCGCAGGCGCACGCGCAGCCTGCCGGTCCGGCGCCAACCACAATCGCGTCCCAGACTTTCATCGCAAACACAGATTATTCGATCGCCGTCATCGGAACGCGAATCGAAGCGCGATAGCGGTCCGAGCGATAGCGCGAGCACGCTGCTTCGACCGGCGTCTCCTGCGTCGTCATGATGACTCGGGTGATCGAGAGCACGCTTGATTTGCGCGGAATCGTCAGCAATTCCGACTCTTCCTTTGTCGCCAGCAGCGCTTCAATGATCTCGTCCGCATACCCAACACGCACACCGTAGCGCTCGCGCAGCGTCTGGTAAAGCGAATGCTTTGCAAAATCAATCCGGTCGAGGCCGGGAAATTGCTTCAGAGGAATATGTGAATCTTCAATCGCCATGGGAATGCCATCTGCCAGACGCAGGCGGCGCAGGTGCAATACCTTATCGTTCGCATCCAGCTTCAGGCGTTGTCTCAGGTCCTCATCCGGCACAATCACCGCCTGCTCCAGCAGCTTCGAACTCGGCTTCATGCCACACTGCCGCATCTCCTCGGTAAAACCCTGCAGGTGCATGATGTTTTTTTCGAGCTTGGGACGGGTCACAAACGTGCCGCGACCCTTTTCGCTGAAGGCATAGCCGCTCGTCTTGAGTCCGTGCAGCGCCTGCCGCGCCGTCATCCGGCTCACCTGGTAATAGCGGGACAGCTCTTCTTCCGAAGCCAGAGGATCGCCTTCAGAGAGTTCCCCGGACTGTATCTTCTCCATCAGAGCCCGCTGAATCTGGAAGTAAAGGGGAATAAATCCGTTCTTGTCCAATGGATGAAACAATTGCTCGTTACTCGTACGGCTCTTAGGCACCTTCACTCCTCGGTTCGCAAATAGCTATGACCGCAATCCGGCAGCAACACAAAAAGTTGATCTTACAACCGATTGTCGCAGGCATCGTCCGCCCAGTACATTACGCGCAATCATTTAATATGCTGCCAAAACGCAGCAACCATATATGACAACACCGCCCACATTCCCTTCCAGTCTCAAAAACCAGCTCATCGTCTCCTGCCAGGCCATCCCCGGCGACCCGCTCGATCACACTGAGACCCTGCGCCGCATCGCCCTCTCCGTGCTTCGCGGAGGAGCCGGCGGACTCAGGGCCAACGGACCCGACCATATCGCCGCCTTTCGCCAACAAACTGCGCTGCCCATCATCGGCATATTCAAGCGTTTCGAAAGCGGTAAGCCGGACATCACACCCGACTTCGCTTCCGCAAAATCCGTCTCCGATGCCGGGGCCGACATCCTCGGCATGGACTGTAGCGCCGGCCGTTTCACTACATCCGAGCCCTGGCCCCCGCTACTCAACCGAATCCGGAACGAGCTCAACCGCCCGGTCGTCGCCGACATTGCCACTCTCGACGAAGCCCGGGCCGCCGCGGAGGCCGGAGCCGACGCCGTGGCGACAACGATGTATGGATACACTCCGGAAACCGCCGGGCAGCGATCGATTAGCTGGACGCTGGTAGAGCAACTGGTCAACGGTCTGCATCTCCCCGTCATCGTTGAGGGCCACGTCCGCCAGCCGGACGAAGTCCGTCGTGCATTCGATCTTGGCGCCTTCGCCGTCGTCGTAGGCGCCGCCATCACTCAACCGGAAGCGATTACCGCAAGGTTCGTCGCGAGCATTCAGAGTTGATCCGCAGATCGACTCGAAGAGGGATCACCACACGCGCCGGTCTCATCCGACAGCAGCTCGTTCTGAAATCGGCCTCCGACCGCCCAGTACAGTTGTCTATACAGTATGAGAAATCTGACAGCCAGTCCATTGCAAAATGCGGTTTGGCCTTAGAAAAATGCCGGCCTCGCCCCCGGCACTCCGTTTCAAACTACCTCTCTAGTTGTACATACAGGTTCTGATACGAGAGAATGAGGTCAGCATCATTCCCCGTAAGGAATTGAGAACGACCATGCCGCCATCGCTCGATACGCGCACCTTCCCTCACGCCATGCTGCGTGAGATTTATGAGCAGCCCGAAGCTCTCGCCGCTACCATTCGCAACTACGTCACGGAAGGCTCGCTCAATCCGGAAGCCTTTGCCGCTGTCAGTGAGGCGTTGCGAGGCCACCAGCGAGTCGTGATCGCCGCCAGCGGATCGAGCCGCCACGCCGGACTTGCCGGCGAGATCATGCTCGAAGATCTGGCCGGGCTCACGGTCGATGTCGAATACGCAAGCGAATACTGTTACCGCTCGACGCACACGCTGCTGGATCCCGGCGTGATCGTAATCTCGCAATCCGGCGAAACCGCCGACACGCTCGCGGCCCTGCGCGAAGGCAAGTCGCGCGGTCTCTCGACGGTCGCCATCACCAACAACTCCGGCTCGACGATGGCGCGCGAAGCAGACGCCTCGCTGCCAACGGTCGCCGGCAGGGAAAAGGCGATTCCCGCAACCAAAAGCTTCACCACGCAGTTGGTCGTGCTGTACCTGCTAACGCTTTCGATGGCCCGCCTGCGCGGCAGGATGACAGCCCATTCCGTCTCCAGCGTGATCGCTCAACTGGAAGAGCTGCCAAAGCTTCTCACATCGTCTCTCGAAGCATGGGAAGACCAGTTGCACGCAGTTGCCGAACATACCCGTAACGCCCGTGGCTTTCTCTATCTGGGACGGGGCATTCATTACGCCATCGCACGCGAAGGCGCCCTTAAGCTGAAGGAATCGGCCTATGTACAGGCCGAAGGCTATCCTGCCGGCGAATTGAAGCACGGGCCCAATGCCCTCGTCAGCAAGGACGCGCCGCTGGTGATGATCGCCACCCAGGACAGAAACGATCCGGACTCCGTTCTTCGCTACGAAAAGACGGTGCAGCTCATGAAAGACATGCAGGCGCAGGGCGCCGAGATCATTGCGCTGGCTTCGGAGGGCGATTCCGAAGTGCCAAAACTCGCGCGCTTCACCATATCCGTCCCCAATGCCAGCGAATATCTTCTCACCGTCCTCGAGGTCGTTCCCTTGCAATTGCTGGCCTACTTCACCGCCATTCTTCGTGGCATCGATGTAGATAGACCGCGGAATCTGGTGAAAGCCGTAGTTCAGGAATGAGCTTTGCCGCTAAGGCTATCTACGATTTCATGCTGATTAAACCGCTATAGCACTATCACTATAGCTAGGTCATCCGCGCCGAAGAATAACTTCACAACTGTGAAGCAGTCCGGGTAGATACACTGTATTGAAGGCATGCTGGTTTCATTGCGTCTTCTTATTGGCGTGGGTCGTCTAAAAAGAGGTCAGACCTCCTAGTTGCACTCATCAGGTATTCACCCAAACCACAGCACGAAGGATATTCGGCAAATGCGAAAGTCGCGTGACTCAGAGATTCTCGAACAAAATACCGGAAAAACCACCTCTGACCTGTCTAGCGAGCAACAGCTCTTCGGCAGATTTTCGCGGCGCTCATTCCTGACGCAACTGGGTGCAGCCAGCCTGGCAGCCACCACGGCGCCACTGGCGCATGCTGCAGCTGTCGCAGAGGCTCCCGTCGGAGATGTGGATGGTAAGGCGGTCGTGCCAGGAGCCGTTCCTGTGACCTTGAAGATCAACGGCCAGACCCATCAGGCAATGCTGGAGCCTCGGGTGACGCTGCTCGATGCGCTGCGCGAAAATCTCCAGCTTCCCGGCACAAAGAAGGGTTGCGATCACGGCCAGTGCGGTGCCTGTACCGTCCACGTGAATGGGCGGCGCGTGAATTCGTGCTTGAGCTTTGCCATCATGCATCAGAATGATGAGATCACCACCATTGAAGGGCTGGCGCAGGGTGGTGAATTGCATCCGGTGCAGGCCGCTTTTATCGAGCATGACGGATTCCAGTGCGGCTACTGCACTCCGGGGCAGATCATGTCCGCGTCAGCGCTGCTGAAAGAACCGATAGGCAAAGAAGATGCGGATGTCCGCGAAGCGATGGCAGGAAATATCTGCCGTTGCGGCGCCTATAACAACATTGTCGCCGCCGTGCAGCAAGCCCGGCGCTCGGCTTAAAACAGGGAGACGAACGCTATGCTGGCCTTCCGCTATAGCCAGACAAATTCGATCGATGCTGCTGCCGACGCGATCAGGAGCCCGGGCAGCAAGTTCATCGCTGGCGGCACCACTCTTGTGGACCTGATGAAGCTGAACGTTGAGAGGCCTGCGGCACTGGTGGACATCAACGGGCTTCCGCTCGACCGCATCGAACCAACCGCTGATGGCGGCCTGAGGATCGGCGCTCTGGTACGTAACAGTGATCTCGCGTGGAATGCTGACGTAAAGCAGCGCTACGTGGTGCTCTCAGAGGCACTCCTCGCCGGCGCGTCGGCGCAGTTGCGGAACATGGCTACGACTGGTGGCAATCTGCTGCAGCGTACTCGCTGTTACTACTTCCGGGACACGAATTACAAATGCAACAAGCGCGAGCCCGGATCGGGATGCTCTGCCATCGACGGCTTCCACCGCATCCACGCCATACTTGGCACCAGCGAACACTGCATCGCCACCCATCCGTCTGACATGGCTGTCGCAATGATGGCCCTTGAAGCAACTGTGCACACGCGCGGCCCGAAAGGTGAGCGCAGCATCGCGCTCACCGACTTTTATCTCGTTCCCGGCACAACGCCAAACAAAGAAAATGTATTAGAGCCCGGCGAACTCATCACGTATGTCACTCTGCCGGCACTGCCACAGGGCACGCGGTCACATTATTTGAAGCTGCGCGACCGCGCATCGTATGAATTCGCACTGGCATCGGCAGCAGTTGTCGTGCAGCTCTCGGGCGGCAGGATTCAGCACGCACGCGTGGCCATGGGCGGGGTAGGCACAAAACCATGGCGATCGAAAGAGGCTGAGCAGGCTTTGCAGGGCCGGGAGGCAAGCGAACATACCTTCCGCGCCGCGGCGGAAGCTGCACTGAAGCCCGCGAAGCCCTTGCGCGACAATGCATTCAAAGTGGAATTAGCCAAGCGCGCGATTGTCCGCGCATTGCAAGTGACAACACAAACAGCCTGAGAGGACCTGAAAAACAATGAGCTCATCAGTCATTGGAGCGGCCGTTTCGCGTATTGACGGCAAGCTCAAAGTCACTGGCGCTGCCCGTTATGCAGTCGATCACCCGATGGATCGTCTCGCGTATGGTGTGGGGGTTCCCAGTACGATCGCGAACGGAAAAATCACGCGCATAGACACTTCGGTTGCGCAGAGAATGCTAGGGGTCATCACGATTCTCCATCATGGCAATGCCGATCCCCTGTTTCGCCCGGCTAACCCTTTTGAGCGCGATAGCCATGCAGGCGAGAGTCGCCCGCCATTCGACGACGAGAATGTTTACTACTACGGGCAATTTGTGGCTCTGGTTGTGGCGAATACCTTTGAGCAGGCGCAGGATGCCGCAGCGCAGGTTAAAGTGGAATACGCGGAAAGCAAGCCATCCGTTCGCATCAGCGAGGCGCCCGCGCCCGCCGGACCTCCCATGCGGCACTACTCGCGGGGCGATGCTGACGGCAGTTTCAAGAGCGCGCCCGTGCAACTCGATGTCACATATACGACTCCTGCGGAAACGCACAACCCCATGGAAATGCATGCCACCATCGCTGTGTGGAATGGCGACAAGGTCGCGTTGTATGAGACGACCCAGGGCGTCGTGAACCACCAGCACGTCATGTCGGAGATGATCGGCATTCCGCTCGAAGACGTGCACGTCATCTCCCCTTTCTGCGGATCGGGCTTTGGCGGCAAGCTGTTTCCCTGGCCGCACTCCATGCTGGCGGCTATGGCGGCACGTAGAACCCAGCGCCCCGTGAAGGTCTCCGTCCCCCGCTCGATGATGTTCACCACCGTAGGGCATCGTCCTTTTACTCAGCAACGTCTTCGCATCGGTGCAACCCAGGACGGCAAACTTATCTCATTGCGGCATGATGTCATTACTCCGAGCTCCATCGTCGACGACTACGCAGAGAACTGCACCGAACCCACACCGCTGCTCTACAGCTGCCCGAATGTGACCTCGCAGCAGCAGCTTGTCCATCTCAATATCGGCACGCCCACTCCGATGCGCGGACCGGGCACAACACCGGGACTATTTGCTCTCGAATCGGCCATGGATGAGCTGGCCATCAAGCTCAATCTTGATCCCCTCGATTTGCGCCTGCGCAACTATGCGGAGACCGACGAAAGCAGCAACAAAGCCTTCTCAAGCAAGCATCTGCGCGAAGCCTATCAAAAAGGGGCCGAGCGCTTTGGGTGGAGCAGGCGCAATCCCAAAGTAGGCTCCATGCGCGATGGGAACCTGATTCTCGGCTGGGGTATGGGGACCTGCACCTGGCCGGCGGGTCGCGGAACGGCGGAAGTGCGGGTGCGCCTGAATGCGGATGGCACCGCGCGCGCCTCCAGCGCGACGCAGGATATCGGAACCGGAACGTATACGGTCTTCGCCCAGGTTGTATCGGAAAAGACTGGAATTCCCGTTGAGAAGGTCGACGTGGTCCTGGGAGACAGTTCCCTTCCGCCGGGACCGATGTCGGGCGGCTCAACCGGAAATGCATCAGTGCTGCCGGCGATTGCGCAAGCAACACAAACGGCAGTCGATACGCTGATGGAAATTGCCGTGCGAACAGATTGCTCGCCATTTCACAACGCAGACGCTAAGACTCTGACCATGACCGGCGGCCGTGTGCATGCACAGGACAAACCGGCCGAGAGTGGCGTGCCGTTCGGAGATATTCTCAAGATGCGTCGGCTGGCGGGCGTCGACGGTCGGCGAAGACCAGTCCGGATGAGAGCTCAAGGAACCTTTCGAGTCATACCTTCGGCACGCAATTCTGTGAGGTTACCTGGGACCCGGGCATTGCGCGCCTGAGTGTTTCGCGTTGGCTGACAGTCATGGATGCCGGACGTATCATCAATCAGAAGACCGCGCGCAACCAGGTTCTTGGCGGTGTGGTCATGGGTATCGGTATGGCGCTTTTTGAAGAGACGATTTACGACCAGCGCAATGGCAAGCCGCTCAACAATAACTTTGCCGACTACATCGTTTCCACAAATGCCGATATTCCGGAAATGGACTGCATCTTCATTGAGTACCCGGACCTGAACCTCAATGAGTATGGAGCACGCGGCGTCGGTGAGATCGGACTTACAGGCGTTGCGCCGGCGCTTACCATGGCCGTTTATCATGCTACCGGAGTCCGGGTTCGCGATCTTCCCATCCGGATCGAGCAGTTACTGGCGTAAATACATGTCTGAACTGCAACAAATCGTGGCGCTGTGGCGAGCGGCGAAAGCGAGACAGGAAGAAGTCTGCCTGGCCACCGTGGTGCGCGTGGAAGGCTCGTCCTACCGCAAACCGGGGGCGCGCATGCTGCTCACGCAAGGTGGCCTGCGTACCGGGACAATCAGCGGTGGCTGTCTTGAAGCCGAAGTGGCAAAGAAAGCGTGGTGGCTTACCGAAAACGGGCCTACGATTCAGCGTTACAGCAGTTTCTTCGACGACGACTCTCCCGTTCCGTATGGACTCGGCTGCGGTGGCACGGTGCATGTCCTTCTTGAACGGGGCAGGGCGGCGCATGCGGTGCTCGATGCATTGGATCAAAGTCTGCATGGACGAATCCAATTTGTAATCGTTACCGATACAGATAAAACAGGAACGCTGTTGGTGCGGCGCGCGGATGGCGAAACAACATTTTCATCGGGCGCAGCTTTGCTCGAAATCGATAACCTCGCCCTGCGCGCTACAAGCGAGCGGTATTCCTTCTATTCCAAGCTCCGGATAAGCAACGACCTCACGAGCCAGCTTTTCGTTGAGTACTTTGCACCGTGTCCAGCGTTGACGATCTTTGGCGCTGGCGATGATGCGAAACCTCTCGCAGATTTTGCCACGAGGCTCGGATGGTATGTGACCATCGCCGATGGCCGCTCGCATCTGGTGTCCGCCACCCGCTTTCCGCAGGCGGACCGCCTCATCATCCTTAACTATGACGACACCTCGCCGTTCGCGAAGCTGCCTGTGGACGCTGAAGACGCCTTCGTGCTGCTGACGCATAGTTATGAGCAGGATCGGGCAATTTTGCAAGAATTGCTTTCCCGTAAGCCAAAGTATCTGGGTGTGTTGGGCCCACGACAGCGCACCGAGCGTCTGGTTGGAGAGATTGCCTCGCGGACTGGCTTGTCATCCGATGATTGCATGGCTCGCCTGCATGCGCCGGTGGGTTTCGACATTGGCGCGCATATGCCCGAAAGCATTGCTCTTTCGATCGTGGCGGAAATTGTTGCGGTGCTCAACGGGCGCGATGGGACATCGTTGAAGAAGCAATCGCGCGAGCACATCCATTCAAAGCTTAACTATGTCTGAGCACTGCGCAGCAATCGTGCTCGCTGCAGGCGCTTCGACAAGGCTGGGACAGCCCAAACAACTGCTCGCTCTGAATGGCGAAACTCTCCTTCGCCGCACGGTAAGGCTGGCGCAGCAAGCAGGCTGCAATCCCGTCTTCGTCGTTTTGGGATTCGAAGCCGCCCGCATGCAACAGGAACTAAGCTGCCTGGAAGCGATCCCAGTCATCAATGCGGACTGGCCGTCCGGCATGGGATCATCCCTGCGCTCCGGCATCGAAGCCGTGATGAAAAAATCGCCCGAGCCGCAAAAAACATTGATCCTGCTCTGCGATCAGCCGACACTCTCCACCGAACTCCTCTCCAACCTCCTACGAACCAGCACAGAAGCAAACTCGCTGCTCACAGCATCGAGCTACGCGGGCAGACTAGGCGTACCCGCCATCTTCGACAAACAGCTATACTCCGATCTGTTGAAAGTAGGAGGCGATCAGGGCGCTCGCTCCGTAATCCAGCGCTACATCGACCTAACCTCGGCGGTCGAATTTCCCGGCGGCATCATCGACATCGACACGCCCGCAGACCTCCCAAATCTGACTTCGGACATGTAGTGGGTTACGTCCGGATTGGCGACCAACCGCCCAGTGACACCGATACGGGCTTCGAATGCTTTCTCGCACTGGAGTGAACACGGTTGGGGTGCATTGGGTCTGGTTCGTCTTGCGGGTGTGTCTCTACTAAGGCGCTGGAAGGGAAGCCGGCTGTTCCAGGCGGAACGAAATGAGAGTTTCGCTGGGGACCTGAATCGACTGGCCCTTCTGCGCTACGGATCCCACAGCGCCTGCGGTTACACCGATGGCTGCTCCCATCCCGGCATTTCCGGCGATCCCTCCGATTATTGCGCCGAGACCGGCTCCCCCCAAAAGGCGTTTGGCGCTTCGCTTGCCGCTGCTGCTTCCTTTCACCTCGAAGGCACTGGTGTAGATTGGGTAGGCTGTGCCAGCAACGACGATGTCGGTCAGTTCGAGTTGCAGGTTCGAGGACCCGGTGGCGCGTCCGGCCTGTTCTGCTACCGCGAGCCGTCCATAGACGGTATTGCCTGCCAGCACAATGTTGGTGCCATTGAGCGAGAGATTGGTCTCAAGCACGGCGGTGAAGCGGGTTCCTTTCTGGGCCTTGCTGGAGTCGATTGTATCCAGCATGCGGACCATGATATTTGTGCCCGCCGGCACGGTGACCATGCTTTGCTGGGACACAGCTGAAGGCATGATGCACGCGAGAGCAAATACCGCGCACAGAACTGCTACCGTTGATGTTCTGGAGCTGCACATTTGAAGTCTCTTTCCCCTTTCGGGCTCAGGAGCCCACGATGGGCAACGATGAATCGATTTGCAGATCGATGATTAGCAGCAATTGTTGTTCGACTTGCGCAAAGCGCGCGGCCGTGACTGCTCCGAGTGATTCCTTTACGCGGTCGTAGTACTTGGCCAGCAGGTCCATGCGCTGCTTCTGATACGAAATTGCGTTCTGGATCAGCTCGTCGGCCTTTGCGTCGCTCAGGTTGTTGTAGGACCGGGCATACTCCTTTATGTTGGCGACACGCAGATCGTTGAGTTTTTTCAGCTCGGCATCATAGTCACGATAGATTGGCCAGAATTTCGCCGCCTGGTCCAGATCAAGCTGCATGACCGTGTCCATAATGGCGGACTTTTGCGAGCGCACATCCTTGCGTATGAGGTCGATGTACGTATTTACGTTTTGTTCCGATGGCGAAGCGGACGCCGCACTAGCGGGTGCTGGGGCTTTCACGGCGTTGTCCTGCGGTAGAACCGCGGGGGTGGAAGCGAGGCACGCGAAAACGGCGAATGTGATTGCGCTGTACTTGATCACCTTTCTTCCTCCCTGAATAGAACGACTTTAGCTGCAGATCGGTTGCTGATTGAAGGCTCGTGGGGCTCCCTGGAGCAAGTCGCACAGGATCTCTATCTCGCGTGCAAAGATGCTCCTAAAGCTACTCGTCGTAAGGATGCCACTTCTACTGGCAAATATGACAGGGGTGTGATTGCGACGAGGGTGGGTGCGTTTCCTGCTTGCTGGACATCAACCAACAATTCTGTGTGATCCTCTCGGATTGACCAGTCGCGGATGCGGCCGAACGGCCCCTTGACGACCAGCTGATGAGAGTTACAAACGGGCGAGCTTTGCAGTATCCACAGATGGCTTCCACCGGTCGGCCTAGTCCGATCTCAAATTGTTTCCGAGTAGCTCGTCACTCGCCCCCAAGCTCGGGCAAGTTCCGATATGGACGGAAAACCGCCAATCCGGAAACAACAGGCAAGACTTCCGCCTAACCAACTGAGCTCCTCCCTATCTATAGCCAGCGCCTGACGTCCCGCAAACGCTGCTTTACACTGGAAGTAACGCAAACTTTGCAAGGAGAACCAACCAGGTGTCAGAACGCACCTTCAGCATCATCAAGCCAGACGCGGTCCGCAAGGGCCATACTGGAGCCATCCTCGCCGAAATCGAGAAGGCGGGCTTCAAAATCATCGCCATTAAGAAGGCATCTATTTCCAAGGCCCAGGCAGAAGGCTTCTATTACGTCCACAAAGAGCGCCCGTTCTTCGGCTCGCTCACCGACTTCATGTCCTCCGGCCCCATCTTCCCCGTGGTACTTGAGAAGGAAGACGCAATTGCCGATCTTCGCAAGCTGATGGGCGCTACCAATCCGGCCAATGCCGGAGAGGGCACCATCCGCAAGAAGTTCGCTGGATCGATTGAAGAAAATGCGATCCACGGTTCTGATGGAGAGGACACGGCAAAGTTCGAAATCGGCTACTTCTTCGCCGGCTACGAGCTGCTCTAGACTGGCCCATCCCCCCGGCCACAAATGGTAAACTCGTCCAAATAAATATGCTTAGGGATCGGAGGGTCGCTTCCCTCCGGTCCCGCTCACGCCTGCGGCAGTAAGGCGAGGGCCTCAGGCCTACTCAGTTTGGCTGAAGGAGGTGCTGAAAACAGCTAACCTCAGCGGCTAAAGCGGCATTAATTTCATTACCCTTTTTTGCGATGGCTGGAAGCCATTGCCTACCTTAAGGCCCATTTTTTCACCATCCTCCGAAGCCGCTTTGCCGCCGGGCACTCTTCCATCTCTCCGGGCGTCCCCCCTCTTTTTTGTAAATTCGTCTAAATACATGCGGTTAGGTGCATTTGAGTTCTTAGCTCGCGCGGTCCTTGTCGGAACCTCTTCAGACTCTAAAGCCTTGAGCTCAATAAGGAATCGGAGGTGGCATCCCGTCCTTGCCTCCCCCCCATCTTTTGGTAAATTCGTCCAAATAAAGCTGCTTAGGGCTATTGCCGCCTTTGTCCTGAATGCGAAATAGCAAAGCCCGCTGAATCAGCGGGCTTTGCTCTTCCTGTTCTTAGGATAGCAGATACGAACATATTCGTAGATTCATGGCAGTTACAACGACGATTCTTTTCTTTCGTGCCGTTCCATTTCGGGACCTTGGGGTGCCGGTTCCCAAGGGGCGGTTGTTCTTCACAGCTCTTCGACTGCGCTGGGAATCATTGGGAACGAATCTAGAATTTTCTGCGTATGCCGTCGCAGGAGAAATCCATGCCTCTAGCACGACACGCCCTCTTCCTCACCCTTTCCGCTTTCTCCCTCACCGCAAGCCATGCCCCGGCGCAAACCGACGACCACGATTGGACGAAAACCTACTCGGTCTCAGGCAAGCCAACCCTGACCATCGAAACCGGCGACAGCAACCTGAAAATCCACTCCTGCGGCGACTGCAAGACGATCAACGTCAAGGTGCATTCCGAAAGGAAGCTGAGCGAATATCGCCTGGAAGAGAGCCAGTCCGGCGACCACGTGTCGTTCCTGTTCAAAGAGAAGCCGCATGTCGGCTTCCACGTCAACTGGACGAACCACGGTGACACCTATGTTGAAGTCGAAACGCCCGGAACCCTCGATCTTGACGCCAAAACCTCAGACGGCAACCTGAGCGCCCGCGATCTGCAGGGCGATCTGCAGATCCGCACCGGCGACGGAAGTGCCGACCTCGATAACCTTCGCGGCACGATTCGGCTGAAGTCCAGCGACGGTAATCTCACGCTTCAGAACGCATCCGGCACGCTCGAAGCCCGCTCCTCTGACGGCCACATGAAAGTGGATGGAAACTTCTCCTCCGTCCAGCTTCACTCGAGCGACGGAGGTCTCGATTTCGCCCTCGCCGATGGAGCCAAGCTCACTGCAGCCTCGCGCATCGAAAGCTCGGACGGCACAGTCACGATTCGCGTTCCGCATGACTTCGCCGCGGACCTCGACATCTCGACAAGTGACGGCCACATCGACTGCTCGCTTCCCTTGACCATGGACCACTACGATAGCCGCGAAGGTTCAGGCCATCACATGCGCGGCAAGGTCAACGCCGGAGGCGTTCCGCTCGCCATCCACACCTCGGACGGCAACGTAACCATCTCGCAGCTTTAGAGCAGCGGCTCCTTTTCGGTATCCCGTGAGAGCCACGCATCCTTAGCCGTGCATGGCATGCAGGTACTGATAATCGGCAGTTAGTTCCTGCATAATGTCGCCATCGAATTCTTCCTGCTCCACGAAGTAGTGTTTGATTCCGGCTTTCTTCGCCGCGGCAAAAATCGGCTGGTAGTCGATGGTGCCCTTCCCAAGAATGGTCGAAACCCGCTCGCCCGGCAGCTTTCCTGGCATGGCCGGCTTCAGATCTTTCACATGCAGCATGGAAATGCGGCCCGGATACTGCGTTAAATAAGCAATAGGATCCTTGCCTGCCGCCGAAACCCATCCGCAATCCAGTTCAAGCGTCACATAGGCGGGGTCCGTGTCCTTCAGCAGCACATCATAGCCATTCAGGCCGCCGCCGAGATCATGAAATTCCGTGGTGTGATTGTGGTATCCGAACTGGATTCCCACTGCCTTGAATTTCTTTCCCAGCTGATTGAATTGCTCAGCATTCCAGCGCCAGTCGTCAACGGTCATTCCTTCCCGGAAGAATTTTTCCGCTCCACCGGGATAACTCGCCACTTTTGAGCGATCTGCCACCGAAGGGGTTGAACAGATCACGTATCTGAGGCCAACGGCCCTGGCGTACGTTAGTGCTCCGTCTGTGTCCTTCAGCAACTCAGTAAGGGGATAATGTGCGCTTACACAGTTCAGCCCGGCGCTGGCCATCGCCGCTTTCACATCTTCCGCGCTATGTCCGAAGAACCCCGCTGCTTCGACTTCTCGATAGCCGATCGCAGCCAGCTGCTTCAAGGTTCCGGCGTAATCGTTTGGCAGCAGCTTGCGCACGCTGTAAAGCTGCAATCCGACAGGCAGGCCCAAAGGATCTGCCATTAAACTGCATGGATGAATGCTGTACGTTGCCATGGCAGCGACAGATGCTTTCACAAATGTCCGTCTAGTGATTTGCCCCACGCTTTCTCACCCCTTTGATTCAACGTTTTCCAGCATACAAGGGTTTCAGAACGTCAGCAGGCGTTGCCGTAGTAATTTTGCTTGTGGGGGGAACTGGTAGCGACTCCGAGGCCAGAAAAGACTTCTGAGGATAGATGTCAGGAGGGTTTAGATAAGCAAAAAAATAGAGCCTGCATCGGAGCATGAAGACACAGGCTCTTCCTGGAAGGGGTGGTTGCTACTACCGGCCGCCCGTAATCGACACTTCGCGTTGCGCAGTGTGCTTCTCACGTACGTCCAGTACCGGTGTGGTCCGCGTGGCAAGACGAATGCTGTGCAGTTCGTGTGTGCCGTCGGCCGCGTCGTCGAACTTAATCGACGCTGCGGGCGTATTGGGACCAAAATCTGCAGGAGATGCCGCCCACATTACCGTTTGATCCGGATGATCGTGGTTGGTCAGCGTTAGGACGTTCTCGCTCGCGTCGAGCTTCACGTCATACTTGCCTGCCTGAAACGTTTTGCCATGGGATTCAAAGCTGAAGGGAACGTTGACCGTCACCTTGCTGAGTGCAAAAGCGGCACTGGAACTTGCCAGGGCTGCTGCAAAAATGAACATCCGTGTCATCGGTCGCATCGTGGTTCCTCCCTACACAATGCACACTACGGATTTCCAGGAAGACCTGTCGTCAAGCTGCCGTCTAGTTCTTGTCAAATTTGAAAAAGTGTTCTTGACGGATCATTCGGGCATGGCCCACCGCGGAGACCTGGCGATCAACGAGGGATTAGGGCACTTCGATTAGGACCAGTTGCAGAAGCCGCCGCTGGGCTTGGATTCGCACAGCTCTGGCTTCGGGCTGCTAGCCGGCAACCGCGTATAGAACGGAGGACATTCATGCGTGCTTGGCGCGCGCAACCGATAGATTCTAAAGAATCCATAGCTGTCTAAGCGAACTTGTCCCAAAATTCCTGGAGATTTTTTCGATTGGTCCAGAAGATCAAAGCAGCCAACCGGTAGTGAAATATCAGGCACTCCGTCTGCACCCGCAGATGACGCAGGCAAGAAAGCCGCCCCTGAAGAGCGGCTTCTCATAGAATGCCAAAGGCAGTTTTAGTTGAAAATAGCTCCCACGGTAACGTTGGGGCTGGAATCAGTAACGCTAGAACCACCGCTTGTGAGAGTGATTTGGCATTGGTTCGGGCCAGATTCGTTTACAGGAATGATTGGCGTGCACGTAATATTTGACCATCCTCCGAATTTGGCGCCGGTGGCAGGGGCAGTCAACCTGACGGTCGTTCCAACGGGATAAGTGGCAGTGCAGACCGATCCGCCAGCTCCGGGCCATCCCGGTCCGCAATGGATCACGTCAGGCGTGCCTGTTGCGGAAGGAGCGGTTACCTCCCAATTCGTGATGTTCAAGCCTTCGTTATACACCGTCAACGTTGCCAGAAGTGGGCCTACTACGCCCTGATAGCAGGAGCCCGGAGTCGGTGGGTCGCCGTTCGGATTCGGAAGAGTCAACGGGCAGTTGAATGTTGAGGTGGCGGTCTGAATTGAGTTTGTCGACGGATCAGTATATTCAGCGATAATCACCGCGCCTCCCGCGGCGTACGCAGTCACAATGCCTGCCGTAGCTCCGGTATTTCCGCCCGTGTTGGTGTCCACGGGGAAATAATTTGGCTCCGAAGAAAGCCATGTCACCGACTGCGTCAGGTCTCGCACATACGGCGGCGTTGAGAACGTACCAACCGCGAGGAAGTTTCCTGTATCCTGCAGATCACCTACGGTAATCGAACTCGGAATAATCTGCAGTGAAAGCAGAGGTTCGGGTGCGGGCGTATTACTCACCGTCACGCTCGCGGTGCTGGTGACAAGCGTACCGTCCGGATTCGTCAATTCCGCCGTTATGGTCACTGTGCCTGGGCTGACGCCGATCACCTGGCCGGGCGTTCCGCTGGGGGTACTGCCGGAAGAAGTGCCGGGACAGAGTGTACTTCCGTTGCTACTGATCGTTGCAATGGTCGGAGCGCTGGAGCACCACGTGATCGACGAGGTGACATCTAGCTGGCTGCCGATACCGTTCGTGCCTATTGCAATTAACTGACCCTTCCCAGCCGACGCCGAGACTGCCTGCGCACTGGGCGTGATGGTCACGGCCGTATACTGCTCTCTCGTTCCACCGGACACGGTGAGCGTACCGGTGCCCGTTACCACGGTTCCGCTTCCGGCGTTGAAGATCGCGGTAATGGTAGCCGTTCCCTGGCTCACCGCAGTAGCTAGACCAGAATTCGCGCCGACGGTGGCGATCTGGGCGCTGCTCGAATTCCAGGCGACCTGACTGGTCAGGTCCTCTGTCGCGCCCGATGACAAAGTTCCGATCGCGAGAAATTGTGCCGTCTGGTTTGGCGCTGCAACCGATTGCGTGCCCGGAATGACCGAAATCGACGTCACAGTCGGGTTTCCGCCCGTCGTGCCTCCTCCGCCTGAGGTTGATGCAGTGACGGAAATGGTCGCGCTCGAACTGACGGGGCCATTGTAGGCCTGGGCGTTGGCTGTGATGTTTGTCGTGCCCGCCGCCACGGCGGTTACCATCCCGGAAGAACTGACGGTTGCGACCGACGGAGACGAGGAGTTCCAAGTGACCCCGCTCGTTATATTTTGCGTCGAAAGGTGGTTTGAGTTGCCGTAAGTCCCGGTTGCGGTAAGTTGCGCAGTCTGGCCTGCCGTCAAAGACTGAGTTGCCGGTGTAACCGAAAGGGAATCCAGCCCCGTGGGATTGGTACAGCCGATAAGGGTGGTTACAAGAGCACCGAGACAAAGAAGCAATGGTACACGAACAAAACGGTCAAGCATACGGATCTCCTGGCATTTCCACCATCGGATGGGCGAGGTCCTGATTCACCTACGCTTCTGCTTATCGAATGAATCACGGCCCGGAATTTAGAAATCTTCCTGATTCAATCCGTGACGCAGAACAGCTCCTAGCGCCCACCGATGTTTTGCTGTGCCAGTTTTAAGCAACCGGATAGCCATCCGCGCCTGGTTGCCCCTATTTTGGAATCAATTAGTTAGATCCCAGACGCTGCTCGCAGGTGTCATCATCCGTATACAAGGGCGGGCCGGAGAATAGCGTTGAGTAGACAGGTGCAGAAGCCCCATCATTCTTATGCCTATTACGGCCAGCGTGCAGGATTGCCGGGACGACCGTGACCGTCCGCCAGACACCCGCATGAGCATCAGGCGAAGGCGATGCAGAGACTGGAAGCCTTCAATGCTCACCAGCTATCAAAGAATTCGAGAGGCTGGAAGGTAGCCAGAACCGACAATGCTCCAGTCAATCTGCTCGTGGTATTTTCGCTCGTGGAATCGTAGAAGGAGGGATGCCTCTCTATTCTGCTTTCTTCATTGCGCTCGGCAAGCGTGTACGTGAATTGCGTCAAAAAAGAGGCTTGAGCCAGGAGGACATGATTCGGCAAGAATATACTTGCCTCGCCCACTCTACTCGATATACGATTGCTGGCGAATATGCCTAAGATCGTTCCGATCTACGGGTTGGCCGCAATCCTCGTCAGCCTTGTGCTTATCTTGGCGATTCCAGCAATGCGAAGATGGCTCGTCAGGCGTTTCAGGACATTCGATTTTCTCGGGGATTATTTCTCATCCTTTTACAAAAACTTCGTTGATATTGCGTTTGGTGTTGCCGTGGTAGGCGTCATCTGGGCAGTACCGTTCCTGTTGTGGGCTGTAGTGACCCAATTTACATCTCTCCCAGCGTGGGTGAATTGGACGGCTATTATTGCTGCGGTTTTTATCACTGGCTATTACCTGTGGCGGGCGGATCACATACGGCTAGAGACGAAGATAGAAATAATACAGATATCGCCCCGAGAGTGGCCCATTAAACAAGGAGACCCTCATGCTGGCCAGCGTGCAAGAGCCTATCAGATTGAGATTATCAATCGGAGCGAGGGAGTCACAGCAGAGAATGTAAGCGTCCAGCTATGCGCAATAGAACCTAAATGGGTTAATTGGGAATTTTTACCGATTCCCTTACATGTACGGCACGATAATCCAACGAGACCAGAAGACCAAATTCGCGCTTTTTCTCTTGATCCGCAAGAGCAGCGGAACATTGATTTCATTTCAGCCTTTGAAGGAGACAATAGATTCAGCGTAGTTCATATAGTGCATGGGGCTACTTGGGAAGTTCCTTACACAGACAGAAATCGCTTGCAGGTCAGAATCACTGCGAGAAATATGCCTGCATCGTTTTATTGGTTCAAGGTGTGGCGGGACAATGCGGGACGCTTGCAATGTGAGATGGAAACAGCGGATAAAAAGTAATGAAGTCCAGTCGCGAGTTTAAGAAGTTCGACGCTGCAATGAAGGCCATACTCAAGGTCTCCAAACCGGAGCTACAGAAGCGTGAAGAAGAATGGAAGCAAAATAAGGCAAAGAAAAAGCGGGCGAAGACTTAGCCCGCTTTCCTCGACCTTGCCGTCGAGTGGCCCGTGTCTGGGTAGTCCTTGCTCAGTTTGGTTTGCCCGTCAATTCCGCAAAGGTAATGCGCTTGCCGACGATCTGGCGAACGGCGATATCAAAGCGGTCGGCATCATTCAGCGGATTGTCCTTAGTCGCGCGATTGTTGAAGCGAAATACCTGCTCTGCAACGTAACGGTCAAGATGATAAGGCTCAACAGCAACGTAAGTACCGCGAAGTTGGCGCTTCAGGAGCGACCAAAAGTTCTCAATGCCCTGAGTGTGAATCTGGCCGCGAACGTATTCCTCGATATGAGTAACGGTTTCGTGGATGTATTGCTCTGCGGTCAGTCCGTCGTAGGCTGGCCAGTTATCGGTATAGATTTTGCTCCCGCGCTCAATCTGCTCCAGAATCTCATTCTGCAAAGACTCACGCTTCACGTTCGGAACTACTTTGGCGCGAACCTGACGGGATTCCCGATCAAGCATCCCCATCACGGTTGCGGTAGTGTCCTTGCGATCTGGCCCATGAACCTTGAGGCGCTTGGCGCGGTGCATCTTTTGAGGCTTAGGGCCGATGTGGGTTTCATCAATTTCGATAGGGCCTCTGTCATTCCCGCCCATCTTGTCCTCTAGCTCTTCTCCAAGAGCCAGCCGGATACGATGCAGCATGAACCAAGCAGTTTTCTGCGTCACCTTCAGGTCGCGGGCAATTTCGTAGCTGCTTACTCCGTTCTTGCAGTTGGTAAGGAGCCACGTTGCCGTGAGCCACTTGTCCAGAGGAATCGGCGAATCTTCATAGATCGTTCCGACCTTGATGGAGAACTCGCGACGAGAATGATGGCTCCCGCATTTCCATGTGCGGCGCGTCGGATTGAAGTCACTGACTTTGGTTGACCCGCAGATCGGGCAAATTACGCCATCTGGCCAGCGACGGAAAGCCAGATACTCAATGCAGTTGTCCTGATTCGAGAAGTAAATGATCGCATCTTGTAGACTTTTAGGCTCTTGGACCATCTCACCCCTCCTGATGCTTAACACTGTATCAAGAATAGTGTGGGCGATTCAAGTAGATTATTACCGACACAACTTACTGATTCTAAAAGACGCCACAAACGAAAGAAACGCAGGCGCCAGCGTCGATCGAACGGGGGGGGACCGTCAACGCCAGCTAACAACGTCTTTTACCAGAATCTCGATGGAGGAGGCTCAGAGAGCGACTGCGTGAGTTGCAGCAGTAATGTTGGTGCCATTGACGCCAGAAGCGCATACACTGCGGGCGTCGTCCCGACGGGGTACTCCTCTTCCCCGAAGGGGACAAAGTCCAGACCGGCGCTATGGACGATGCGCGCAGCATCCGGAAGACCGAAAAATGTTACCTCGTGCCCGCGCGGTTGCATCTTGCGGCCCAAAGCCGTCATTGGATGTAAGTGCCCGGTTAGCGGCATGCTGAGAAAGCCAATCTTCATATCTACAACTCCCGCAAGACCGTTGTGACTCTGGTGTTTGACCCTCACTGATCCATCAACACTTCGCCCCCAGTTTTATTCCGTTATCAACAAAGACAGCAGGCCCGGAATAGGCAACACAGACCTTTGCGCTGCGCGACACCGACTATGTCTCTAACCTGTGCTCGTTCCGCAAGGCTTCCGCGGCACGCTCGCCGATGATGATGCAGGAAGCCATGGTATTGCCGGTAGTCACGCGCGGCATGATCGAGCCGTCTGCAATGCGAAGGTTTTCGATCCCATAGACCTTAAGTTGACCGTCTACGACCGACATCGAATCGCGCCCCATTTTCGCGGTACACGTCTGATGGTGGTAAGTGGAGGCCGCATCGCGAATGAAGTCTTCTAGTGCAGTTCCTCTCAGGTTGCCAGGCATGACTTCGCGTTGTGTGAAGGGTCGAAGCGCAGCCGAATTGCCAATCTCGCGACAAAGTTCCACGCACGCTAATGCGGCCTTCAGGTCGTCCGGGTGGGACAGCGTATTGGCCTCGATCTGTATAGGGTCGTCTGGGTTGAGCCCCGTCAAGCGAATCTGACCGCGACTTTTCGGCCGTACGACAGCTCCATACAATGTCCAAGAAGCTGGCGATGGATTAAACCTGGCGCCTGTCTCGGCGCTGCACAGCGGAACTTCCACCTGGCAGGTCTGCAAATCCGGAGTGTCAAGACCAGGATTGCTCTTCCAGAAGAACGTTGCCTCGGCTCCATTGTTGCGAGGAGCGAGCAGTTGCTGGTACTCCCAGACACAGCCGATACCAAAATGATCCTGAAAGTTCTGTCCCACACCTGGAAGATGCTGGACGACCGGTATGCCCAGACGTTGTAGCTCAGCCTGATCGCCAATGCCAGAAAGCATCAACACCTTTGGCGTGTGCATCGCGCCCAACGACAGGACAACCTCGAGTCCAGCCGTGATGCGTTGGATTCTTCCCTCAAAAGCGATCTCTACACCAGTGGCTCGCTTTCCCTCTAAGGCAAGCTTGGTAACCAATGCGTGCGTGAGCACAGTCAGGTTCGGCCGGTCCATGTAGGGGAAGACATAACTTCGAAAGACGGATAGGCGCTTTCCATCGCGTACGTTCACATCGATAATAGAGGCCCCGCCGCCGTCTTCCATCAGACGACCATTGTTACTATCGAAGATCGGCATCCCGATGGAACGCGCTCCTTCCACCATGGCGGGAGCGATCGGATTCGGGTCAGCCGCGGACTGCACAAAAACCAATCCCCCGGTTCCGCGGCGTGTGGGGTCTGGTGCGCCCTGCCAGTCTTCAATCCGGCGATAGATCTTCAGTACCGACTCATAGTTCCATGCTATGTCGCCGGACTCGGATGCGAAGAAGTCCCAATCGTTCTTATGTCCGCGTGCCCAACCCATCCCATTGATGCTCGACCCCCCGCCCAGCACCTTGCCCATACTTAGCGGCATGGAACGTCCTTTGAGGTGTGGATTGGGTTGGCCCACAAACTTCCAATCGCGCTCGGTCCCCAGGTTTTCAACCCAGCGAGCCGCTTCTGTCACGCTTGGCACCTCGTCGCTGCCGCCTGCTTCGAGCAAGAGCACGCTGACGTCGGGATTTTCGGCCAGGCGGCGCGCGACTACTGATCCTGAGGAACCTGACCCACAGACGATGAAGTCGTACTGCGACCTAAGGCCGTCCCTGAGCTTCCGCTGGTTCCCACGAACGCGCTCCGCGAAATCTACCCCTGATTGTTTTCCATGATTCAAACTCATCTCAATGCTCCTTTCTGATGTGAGGCATGCCATGGCTTGTTCCTTCTTCCTCGATTTGGCCGCTCAGGATACCGGCTTAGTCTTCTTCCTAATTCACCTTGAGCTTCGTCGGCATCCAACGAATCTTGCTTACATTTCGTCGCGATTGCGGGCTGGTCAATCGTCCTAAAAACATCAGAATCCATCTGGCGGCATCCCATGTTCGCCTTTAGCTGTTACGTTTCAATTCATCTGGAAATTTCTGCGACTGTGATGCGATCTGCTCCAGAGGAAAGTTTGCGGCAAGCGATGAAGAGTGGAAGTTAGAACAGGAAAAACACCGTCGCAAGGCCACAATCGCCAGCACGACCGGCCTTCGTGTTCCCACCGCAATCACTGCCGCTGTTCAAACTCGCTCCAGGTTCTCTCCGCGCGGCTCCCGCAGCGGACACAGCACCGTTCATAGTTCTACCCCTCCGCACTGCATCTTGAGGGATCACTTTTGGGCCCGATCCTGACGGAAAGTCGTTATCACCGCTGCACTCAAACCGTCCACTCTCTATCGCACCTAGACCAAAACCGTTCCGCCATCAACCACGACTGTCTGCCCAGTACTGAACCCTTCCTTCATCAGAAACAGATAGGCTTGTGCAATGTCATGAGCTTCGCCGACTCGCCCCACAGGCAGACGCTTGCCCACGCTTTCAAAGAGCTGCTCCCTTTCTGATGAGCTCATGTTCTGCCACAGGTTCGTCCGGACGACTCCTGGCGATACCGCGTTGACTCGAATCGGCGCCAGCTCAATCGCCAGGGCACGTGTTAACGCTTCGATAGTTCCGCAGACACTTGCGGCAATTACCCATCCACTGTGCGGCCGCAGGCCGGCGACTCCCGTCGTGAGAACGATAGAGCCGCCGTTGCGAATCTGCGGACTTCCATATTTGACCGTGGCAAGTGCAGACCAATAACGCAGTTCAAATGCGCGTCTCGCCTCCTTAAGATCCGTATCAGCAAGCTCATGCAATTGCAGGCTGTCACCTGCAGTGAAAACCAGGTGATCAAAGTCGCCAATGTTCGTGAAAAAGCTTTCCACAGCCTTTTCGTCCGAGACGTCAACCGCCTCTCCACGTACATTTCCTCCGATGGATTGGATGGCTTCCTGAACTCGTTCTGCTTTACTAGAGACGATCACGACGTCGGCTCCCTGCGATGCCGCCTCTTCGGCGACTGCCAAACCGATCCCTGACGACCCACCTATGATGACCACCCGCTTGTTCTCGAAACCGTTTTCTCGTGGCATTGAATTCTCCTTTTGTGCACTTCTATCGACTTACAGAGCTATAGATGAGCAGGCACGCGCATGCGAATCATGCATAATGAACATGATGCCCATGCGTCTAGAGAAATTACGTCAAGCTGACTTGAATCTGCTGATTATGTTTGCTGCCATTGCCGAGGAGAAAAGCATCACCGCAGCAGCATCCCGTCTGTTCCTCAGCCAGCCTGCCGTTAGCCGGGCCCTGCAGCGCGCACGCGCAATGTTTCAGGATGATCTTCTGGTTCGGTCGCCGAATGGTTTCGAACTCACTTTGCGAGGTCGAAAGATTCTAGATGAGCTTGAGGGACTTCTGCCCAGGATGGAGAATCTCGTTGCGCCGGCTCTGTTTGATCCGATGCGGGACAAGAGCCATTTCCGCATCTCAGGCCCGGATAATGTTTGTACAGTCGTGCTCCCGCGCTTGTGTCGGCAGTACGCGAATGGATGCTATCAAGTGCAGTTTGAATTTCTTCCATGGCAGAGTGGCATCACGGAGCTAGTGGAACACGGCCAACTCGATCTTGTTCTCCACATTGATGACGGGCTCCTGCCGTCGCACTTTCAGTCGGAAAGGCTCTACAAGGAGGATTGGATTTGCGCCGTGGCGCGTGCGAGCCGCTTTGGCGACCGGCTGTCACTTAAGCAATACCTGGCCGCGAACCACATCGTTGTTGCCACCTATTCCGGGGTGCAAACAATTCCGGACAAACAACTGGCGGCTATCGGTGCAAAACGTAGCTCTTGTATTCGGGTGCCTTACTTCGGCGTGGCGCTTCAATGTCTTCCCGGCACGGAACTAGTCCTTACCCTAACTAACGGCATGACATCAGCTATCAAAAACGATCGCAGGTTGCGGCTCGTGAAGGCACCGCAAGAATTGCACGCGTTTCATTTCCTCATGGCCTGGCATCCGAGACTCAACACCGATCCGCGTCATGTGTGGCTTCGCGAGGCCGTGAGATCAACAGTCGCTCCCAACGGGCACCCGTGAGAATCGCTGGACCTGCTGTGATGTTGCGGAATATGCGACGTAATCTCGATATCTGCCGGTTGAGGGCTAGGGTTGCATTCAAAGACTGGATCTGTCACGGCCAGGCTGGGGTCGTAGATGTTGCAAAGCTGGCGTAAGCTCCGCTCATTAATTTCTGCTTCTCTGCTGCTCGGGGGAGTCGCGAGACCACCAGTTCTGGCGATTGCCTCCGCACGCTTGACGTAAAAACGCGTGCAGAATGCTGTTGTGTCTTAAAAGCCGCACGCCAGATCGCAGTCGCTGTTCAGAATCGATTGATGAAATTAGACATGCTCTTCTTGGCCCTAAATGTATACCTTGATCGGGACTAGAGTTGAGTGCGGTACACGGAAGGCGGGACGCCCACAGAGTTTCTGAAGACTGTTGCGAAATGCTGTTGATTGCGGAACCCCACTTCCAATCCAACGTCGAGAACGGAGAGGCGGGAATCTGCAAGCAATTCCTTACTTCGCTCGATGCGGAGCCGAAGCATGTATTGGTGGGGGCTCAGATTTGTGCTTGCGCGAAATTGAAATGAGAAATGCGATAAACTCAGGCCCGCACAGTCAGCAAGGTCTTTCAAGCCGATTTGTTTATCTATGTTTGCGTGCATGAAGTCAACAACGCGTCGAAGGACATGCGGAGCCATGCCCCCTTTGCCGGGAATCGATCTCGGAGCGACGGTATTGAAAGAGGTTATGAGTATGTTGGCCAGGGCACTTTCGATGCAATCAACAAACAGTTTTCCTGTCGAATAGCCCCTGGCCCGTTCCGCATCCAGGGCAAACAACAAATGGGTCAGCCGGTCATCTGTAACCACGTGCTTCGGTACGATTTCGAGTGATCTCTCCGCGAGACGTTCACGTGCCGCTTCCACTAATGCGGAGTCCGGTATTCTGATCGAAAGTACACTGATTCCCTCATCCCAGCTGATGTTGTGCCATTCTTTTCGAGGACAAAACACGGCCTGGCCAGGGGCTATGGGAATCCTGGTAATGGCTGCGTCTTTCAGCGAAAACCCAATCACGGCGGGCTTCATGAAAAATTGGAGTAGCTGGTCTTCATGAAGATGCGATTGCCAGCTTGTCGGTTCGAGGTCGCGGCGCTCCACAAGCAAGGATGATGAGGGAGATAAGGGCCCAATGGGCGCCGCATCGAACATCGGCTGCACGCTACCCTCTCGATGAGAGAGGATGCGGAATGCACTTTCTTTCTCAGTATTCATCTTTGCTACGCAGCTATTTGATGGCCACCCCCTCGGTAAGGATTCGCTTGGGTTATCACACAGCCGACCTGGACAACGCGAGGAATGATGTTTCGGTGCGCAATCAGCAGGATGTAAGTAGCGAGTGAGCCGCTTTTGGGCCAAGACAAGATTCGTTGCCACCGTCCCAGCCAAACTATTGAGAACATTACGTCGATTCTCTGTAACGGACATACGATTCCGTTATTGAGGTGTCCCCTACTTCATTCGAATCAAACAGCCGGCATGTATGATTTTCCGGGGACAAGCTGCTTCTGCGACTGCAGAACCAGCTTTATCGCCTAACGTCTGTTCGCTATGACCTGCACATTGCAGAATTCTTTGAGCCCTTCTTCGCCGAATTCAATGCCAATTCCTGAATTCTTATGACCGCTGAATGGAATGTTGGGATGGACGTTGAGGTGCTGATTGATCCAAACCGTCCCAGCATCAAGCCGACGTGCAACGGCCTCCAGTGACTCAGGATCTGTACCCCATACGGAAGCTCCAAGGCCATATGGGGTTCCGTTGGCCAGCCGGACGGCTTCGTCGAGGTCCTGGTATTTGATAATGGCCCGCAATGGTCCAAAGTTTTCTCGCATTACGTAAGGCGCTTCCGCAGGCGGATTGTCCAGGAGGGTGACGGGGAAAAACAGGCCGGCACCCTTCGATGGAACTTCCCCTTGATAGAGGATAGGAGCCTTCGCCTTTTGAATCTCTCCCCATGTTGTTTGCATGCGAGCGAACTGGGGGCGGTTCTGTATAGGGCCCAGGGTCGTCTCGGGATCAAACCCATCGCCGAGTTTCTGATGTTGAGCACAGGATATGAGTGCTTCCGTAAGAGCTTGATAGATGCTCTCGTGCACGAAAAGGCGTTTGAGAGTGCAACACCCCTGGCCACTGAGTAGGAACATGCTTTGAAACAGGTACTCGGCGATTGCCTGAGGATCGGCATCCGGAAGGACGATACCGGGATCGTTCCCGCCTAGCTCAAGGGTCAGGTGTTTCAGGGTTGGAGCGGCGGATGCGAAGACCTTGCTTCCCGTTTCCGTAGATCCTGTGAAGGAGACCTTCTGGAAGTCCGGATGGGACGTCATCCAGGGACCAAGGTCATCCCCTCCGCTGATCACATTCAAAGCGCCGGGCGGAAGGATTTCACGAATGTAGTCGGCGGCTCGAAGCACCGTAAGAGGGGTAAAGACCGCAGGCTTCAGGACGACGGTGTTGCCGGCCAGCAGAGATGGGAGCACTTTTGTGAATGACAGCCAGAACGGAAGATTCCACGGACTGATTGCGGCGACAACACCCAGTGGAACATAACGTTTCGTGATCTGTCCGACACCGGTTTCATTCGATGTCGAATCTCGCAGTTCCATTTGAAGTAACGCCGGGGCATAGGTCTCGAGAATCCATGTGATCTCGAATTGTGCCATGCTATAAGGCCGGCCGTTCTCCGCTGTCAGGATCGTGCAAAGCTCATCGGTATGAGCTTTGAGCTCTTCCATGGCATTTCGAAGAAGATCCCTTCGCTCGTTCCAGGTCTTGCTGCTCCAAAGGGGAAACGCTGCCTTTGCAGCCTGGACCGCCTGGTCGAGACCATCTTTCTGGGTGTCGGTCACGCTTGCGAGTTCTTCTCCAGTCACAGGATCGGAGATCTTGATCCGCCTGGAAGAGTCGATTCTTTGGCCGTTCACAATATTCGGAAACCCCGCGGTCAGACGAGCCCTTTTTAGCGCTTGCCCGCGATTGGGATGGGGTATAGATGGGGGAGCTGCATTTGAGTTCATACAAAAAGTCCTTTCGCCAAGTCGTTATGAGGGAGCATCTTCTTGCGTGGCTAACCCTGAAGTTCTGGACAACTTACAGGTACGCGTAGAAAGAGTTCCTCGGTGTTCGGAGAGATCAGTCAGAATACAACGGATCTTGCTTACATCTCGTCGCGATCGCGGTGATCGCTAATCGTCCTAAAAACATCAGAATTCATCTGACGGTATCCCATGTTCGCCGTTATCCGTTACGTTTCAATTCATCTGGAAATTTCTGCGACGGTGGTGCGATCTGCTCTCAGAGGAACTCCGTATCCAAATCCGCACCTCACGGCAGTACTGATCTGAGGACAGAAAGCCCGGCCGTTTTGCACCGGGGCTTTCGTGCCCTTTTCAAAGATTGCCGGGCTTACAGTGGTTTATTGTTCGCTACTGCGGTGCGAGTGAGTCACCGTAGCAAAGGCCACTGCGAAAGGCCCAGTCCCTGCCGGAATTGTGGCCACCACGTTATTCCTGGCGATGTCGATCACCGAAATGGTGTTATCGACAGAGTTCGTCACATAGGCGAGAGGTTGATGGGGGATATCGTCGTGATCGGGTGGGTACCATCCGATGTGGCAACGCCGACAGGCCCAGCTCCGACCCGAATCGTGGCCACAACCTTATTACGGACGGTGTCGATCACCGAGACGGTATTATCGTCCACGTTGGTTACGTAGCCGAAGGTCGTCGCCTTGGCTATATTATGCTGCTCGGCTTGGGCGCCATAAAGCGCCGATGCCACAAAAAAGATGCGGGTCATGCAGAGGACTGAGGCTAAAATCAAATTCCCGGTTTTTTTGGCTGATCTGGTCGTCATAATTTCTTCTCCTGGTTTTTTCGGCAAAAGGTCTCTAAATGCGCCGGGCTAGCTTTCCGTGTTCCCCGCTACTTCTAACTATCTCGGCGCTAAGTCGCCGCACACGCGGTGGCGCGTGCCCACGCTTCCCTTGCGGAGCCTGTTGTTTTGTGTGATACGAGCCCTTTCCAAAGGCCCACCTAAAGAACACTCCGTTGACGGTTTAATTCCCGGTGATCTGAAATCGGATCGTGCGAGTCGTAACCAGGATTCCGCAGGTGGCGCTTTGTTGAGTCCAAGCCTACCGTCTGGCTCTGAGCTGCGCGTCCTGCTGAACTCACAGCGCAATCTACGACCAGTGCATCGGCGCCGGTCGCTCACACAGCATGAGGTCGTTAGCTGAGGATTGGAGAAAGCGTCTTTTGTAAATGCAGGCTAAAGTGTTTCTCGTACCAAATAGGCTGAAGGTTCACTATTGCGGGCTCCCCTGCCTTCGTCATCAACGGATATCGGGTCCTTTTCGGAACAGACTTACGTGACGTCATATTGTCGTCATGCCAGCATCGACGCTGTATGCCAGGATCGAGGAACCCATTGCCACAGAAAATCGCTCAGGGTGAGTATCGACCCCGCAGCCATCCTGCAGCTTACCCACTTACTGGTTCGCGGAGTGCTTTCATGGCCGGTTCGAGAGGCCCGACCTCCGGGCC
>Ga0207057_1048_pt1 | contig 31893 bp, 30 predicted proteins | sample Alteio_BWMinCont_33_FD_153265 | JGI IMG/M metagenome (GOLD analysis project Ga0207057, IMG submission 153265) | Enriched cells from forest soil in Barre Woods Harvard Forest LTER site, Petersham, Massachusetts, United States -... | ecosystem: Environmental > Terrestrial > Soil > Temperate forest >... | reverse complement strand
GGCCGGAGACGGAGGAGTTGGTTGAGTGGATAGTGAAGGAAGTTCGGAGTTCAGAGTCGGGAGTCGGGAGTCAGATGGCCGAAAAGACATTCACCATTCACCATTCACCATTCACCATTCTCGACATCGGCACAGGCAGTGGTAGCATTCCAATCGCATTGAAAAAAAAATTACCAAATATTGAAATTTATTCTTGTGATGTTAGCGAGGCTGCGTTGAATTTTGCAAGAAAAAATGCTGTTAATAATAATACTGAAATTCATTTTCTTCGTCTCGATTTTTTGAATGAACAACAAAGAGCTTCACTCCCATCTTTTGATATTATTGTAAGCAATCCGCCTTACATTCCCATAAAAGACAAACAAACTATGATGCGAAATGTAACCGACTACGAGCCGCATGTGGCTTTGTTTGTAGCGGATGATAATCCATTAATCTTTTACGAAACCATCGCAGATTTTGCAAAAGAAAAATTATCTGTTGATGGAAAAATATTTGTTGAAATGCATGAAGAGCAATCTTCCAATGTTAAGAAATTGTTTTCTTTTAAAGGATTCTCACAAATAGAAATAAAAAAAGACATGCAAGGCAAAGAACGCATGCTAAAAGCAACCATGTTGCTATAATTAATTTGGGCAATGATAATGCTCATTTTACTTTTGCGCAGCTTTAAGAAAATGATCATGCGCAAAAGATTTCAGTTTATTTTTTTACTGTTCTTGTTCGCAGCTTTGCATTTATCTGCGCAGGAAAACGGAGCGCTATTGAAAGATTCATCATGGAGCTTCCATTTTCAATTAACTGTTATTGCCCAAGGCCATCCTGGTTTTAAAGCGCTTTATAGCGGCACAAATAGTTTATCAGATAAATATGAAAGCGGAGCAACAAGTATAACATCTACCATTTTTTTAGGAAGAAAATTGTGGAAAGGATCTGCTATTTATATTAATCCTGAATTATCCGGTGGTGCAGGGCTGAGCTACTCTCTGGGCGTGGCTGGCGCATTAAATGGCGAAACATATCGTATCGGCGATCCGGCGCCGGTAGTGTCAATTGCAAGAACATATTTTCAACAGCATATCCCAATCGGTCACACTGACAATGAAAATACAGATGACGATGTGAATCAGTTGGCGGATAAAATTCCTGCGAACAGGATTACTATAAGCGCAGGGAAATTTTCGATGTCCGATTTTTTTGACAAGAATAGTTTTAGCCACGACCCGCGCGAGCAATTTATGAACTGGAGCTTGATGAGCAATGGCGCATGGGATTATCCTGCCAATACAAAAGGCTACACTGCTGGAATTGTAGCAGAACTTATAAAACCAAAATGGGCATTCCGGGTTTCAAGTGTGGCCGTGCCTGTTATTGCGAACCATTCTAAAATGGAATATGTTTTTGGCAAGGCACATTCCGAAACTGCAGAATTCGAAAAAAAAATAATGATTAAAAAAAGATCGGGCGTGGTTCGTTTTTTATTCAGCTATATGGCATCCAGAGCACCTTCATACCAGGAAGGCCTGAACGCATTAAAAACCGGAGACACCACTTTGCTGAATGTTATTTCGGGAAATGCACAAGGCAATGTGTATGGTGGAAAAAAAACAGGTTTATATCTGAATGCAGAACAGGAATTGACAAGCGACCTTGGTGCTTTTGCGCGAATAGGCTGGAATGATGGAAAGCATGTTACGTGGGCATTCACCGAGATTGACCAAACGATTCATGCCGGGCTTTCTTTGAAAGGCACCGGATGGAAAAGGAAATTTGATGTGTTTGGAATAGCTGCTGTGGTGAATGGCATTTCTGCAGATCACCGCGCTTTTTTAAAAGCGGGCGGATATGGTTTTATTATCGGAGATGGCAATTTGAATTATGGGCATGAATCCATTTTGGAAACATTCTACAATGCGAAACTTTTTAATTCTTTTTGGCTCACGTTCGATTACCAGTTTGTAAATCATCCTGCATATAATAAAGACAGAGGCCCGGTAAGTGTGTTTGGAATCAGAGGGCATTTTGAATTTTAATATGTGCGATTTGTGATGTACGATGTAAGATTTCTTTCATTCGCACTTCATTATTAATTATTAATTGTTAATTATTTTTTTGGGTAACCAGCATTTGTCCTTTACTCACCATCCTTGCGTCGCACTCGTGTACTGTAGGAATTCTATTGAGCTGTGGTTCTCTCCGCAAGTTTCTTCTCAATGCTCAAAGCTCTTTGCTCGCAGCTAAATTCTCAATACAAATCAAACGGCGATAAAAATTTTGGAGGCTTTCTGCTTTTCGTAGCTTGCTCAAATGCATATGCCATGTTTATCAATTCTGCTTCAGTGTATGCGCTGCCAAAAAAAGATATTCCAATTGGCAATTCGTTTACAAAACCCATCGGGACTGTAATATGCGGATAGCCTGCTCTCGCAGCCGGAGTTGAAAATGAAAAGCCGGTATCATAATCTCCATTGATAACATCAATGCAACACGCGAGCCCATTGGTAACTCCGGCAATTGCATCAAGCTGATGTTGCTTTATAATATCATCAATTATTTTCCGCGCTTCATTAAATGATTTATCCAGCGCATCAGTATATTCTTTTTCATCAAGCCCTTTTTTCATCTCGCTGCTTTCTAAAGTTTCCTGTTTAAAAAAAGGCATTGATTTATCTTCATTCTGTTTATTAAAAACAATCACATCGCTCAACGATTTTACTTTTGCATTTGCACTTGCGAGATATTTATTCAAGCCATCTTTAAATTCATATTGCAGCACTTTAAATTCGGCATGGCTTGGATCATCCAAAGGTTTCACCACTTCAATTTCAATAATCTCAGCGCCTTTTTCTTTCATCTCATCAATTGCTTTTTTATAAAGCGCAACAACACCTTCATGTCCTTTTAGAAAAGACTTTTCAATCCCGATTTTTTTCCCTTTCAAGTTATTCGCATCAAGAAATTGTGCATAATCTTTTTTCGCTTTTCCTTTGCTTTGTTCAGTTGCAGGATCATTCGCATCAACACTTGTTAATGCAGAAAGAAGAATAGCTGCATCCTTTACTGTTCTTGCCATCGGGCCAGCCGTGTCCTGTGTTTTTGAAATTGGAATAATGCCTGTGCGGCTCCATAAACCAACAGTAGGTTTGATGCCGACGATGCCATTAACTGAAGAAGGTGAAACAACAGATCCATCTGTTTCGGTGCCAATGCCAATTGCGCATAAGTTTGCAGCAACTGCAGAACCAGTGCCAGCACTCGATCCGGAAGGATTGCGGTCAAGCATGTAAGGATTTTTTGTTTGGCCACCTCTCCCGCTCCATCCACTTGCCGAGCGCTCCGATCTGAAATTTGCGAACTCGCTGAGATTAGTTTTCCCGAGAAGCACAGCGCCTGCATCTCGCAATTTTTTTACAATAAAAGCATCATGCGAAGCTTTGTTGCCGATCAGTGCGAGCGAGCCTGCCGTTGTCATCATGTTGTCGCGTGTGTCGATATTATCTTTTATCAAAACAGGTATTCCATGCAAAGGCCCGCGCAGTTTGCCCTCTTTTCTTTCTTTGTCCAGACTGCCTGCAATGCTTAACGCATCAGGGTTTAGCTCAATCACCGAATTTAATTTTGGCCCGCTTTTATCAATCTGCGCAATTCTTTTTAAATAAATTTTTGTTATATCGACAGATGAATATTGACCGCTTTGCATTTTTTGCTGCAGCCAATCAATGGTAGCTTCCTGCAATTCAAAGTCATCCGCAAATTCTTTATTTGCTTTCTCATTAGCAGCGGCTGCAACAGATGGAATCGTTAGTCCAGATATCGATAATCCCGCAAGCGAACTATTTTTCAGAAAATTTCTTCTGTTGATTGACATAAAAACTTTTAATTGGTAAGTTAAGGATCATTTCATTTCGAATATCGCAAAAGTTTGCAACGAAGTTGAGCCATTTTCTCATTCCTTATTTCTCATTATTCATGTCTTATTTTCATATTAACAGCCACCAATAACCGAAAATAATTTTTAAACCCTGAATCACAAGTTTCGACTATGAACTACGAACTCTCTTCTTCGCGCCTTCGCGTCTTTGCGTGAAACCATCATCCTTCCAACAAACAAAACGTATACGGCTCTAATATCAAATGCTCGTTGTCTTTGCCAATAGCAAAATACTTTTCCTGCCAGTGGTCGTATAATTCTTCAGGGATTTTTCCGTGTTCTTTAAATGCATACCATGTTAAAAAAGCAGGCTGGTCAGAGAAGTTGAACACACAAAATAATTTTTGTTTTCCATTAGCTCTCAGATAACCCGCGACATGAATATTATGTGGAGCAAGCCAGACAAGGTTTTTATGATCTGCAACAACAGTTAATTTTTTTCTTAGGCTTAATAATTTTTGTGTTGATGAAAAGATGCGATGCTCAATCGTTCCTTCAGTTGCTCTTCTTTTATTTTTCTCCCAATCAATAATCGGACGGTGCATCCAGCGATTATCATAGCTTTTGCCTGTTTCGTTTAAATAAGAATAGTCATTCGTATAACCCACTTCATCACCGTAAAAAAGCATTGGGATCCCGCCGATAAAAAAACTGTGCGCCTGCATTAGCAAAATTTTTCTGATTGAGATCTCAAAATCATTTTCATTATTTTCCTGCAACGCTTTTTCTAATCCACAAAGTGAAGCAAGCGATCCGCTGATGCGTGCATCCTGTGTTTTTGGATTCACGGAAAATAATGCGCCTTTTGCAGGAGAATTATGATAATTTCCTGAATAATATTCTTTCAAAAATTTTCTATGATGATAGGGATGAAATCCGGATTGCTCAATCGTATAATCATCGTAGCCAAGACCTATATCATCATGGCAGCGTGTGTAACTAATCCATGTTGTTCCGAAAGGTTTTTTTAAAATCTCATGCTGCGCAGCAAGCATAATTTTTGTGTCACCCGTTGCCAGTGCATCCCATTGCAATGCCATCTGCGTGGCATTATATGCTACATCGCATTCTTTTGCTGTGTATTCACCTGTGCCAAAATATTTCATGATGGCAGCAGGTGCAACAATCGCTTCTCCCAGCAAAGCCATGCCAGGAGCGGCGACAAGAACACACTGCTTTATTAATCTTAAAATAGTATGTGCTTCTGGCAAATTCTGACATGTTGTTCCCAATTGCTTCCAGATAAAAGCCGGAGCATCGATGCGCAAAATATCAACTCCGAGATTTGCATAGAAAAATATCGTATCCAGCATTTCAACAAGCACATGTGGATTCGTATAATTTAAATCCCACTGATAATTGTGAAAAACCGTCATTACCCATTTCTCACATTCATGCACATACGTAAAACTCCCCGGTGAGCTTTCAGGGAAAATCTCAGGCATGGTTTGTTCAAATGCATCAGGCACGAGCCTGTCATCATACATGTAATAATAATGCTGATATTTTTTGTCGCCTTGTTTTGCTTTCTCCGCCCATGAATGTTTGTGAGATGTATGGTTCAGCACGATATCAATCATCAGGTACATATTCTCATCACTCATCTTGCTTTGCAATTTTTTCAAATCTTCCAGCGAACCAAAACGCTCATCCACTTTTCTGAAATTAGAAACTGCATAACCGCCATCGCTTTCGCCAGCGGGACTTTGAAATACAGGCATCAAATGCAAAAAATTCACTCCGAGCTTTTTGAAATAATCAAGTTTATTGCCGAGGTTTTGCAAGTCGCCACAAAAGCGATTAACATACAAACTCATTCCATTGATCTCATTGCTCAAAAACCAATGCTCATCTTTTGTTTTATCTTTTTGCTTTAAAGTATCTGGTCTATTAAGATATGCGCTGGTAATGGTTTTCAGCAACAGCAAAAAAACTTCATCGCATTGCTTGTGATGCTGATACAAACTTTTATACAATGATTGAATTGCTTCTGCATTAGCGATAAACCGTGCATAGAATGTATTGTCTTTGCCGCTTATGTCAAATTCATTTCCCCGCAGAAGGCTGTTTATTTGTTGATGAAGTTTGAGATTATACACGTGCCTATGTTTTATTCGATAATGTAAGTATAATAAAATGAGGAATAAATAATAAGGAATTAGAAATGGGGAAGTTAGTGCCTGACTATTACTCAACCTACTTTCTTATTCCTCATTTTGTATTTCTTATTTCTCATTTGTTATTTAAAAATATCATTGCTCAAATGCTTGAATGCTTCCATCGCGCCGAGATATTCACAGGTACGCGCACCTGCTTTATTTGCATTATGAACAATATACTCCCAATCATCTGATGAAAGATTGCTAATATTCACATCTGGCAGATTGCTTAACTGATAAAGCACCGCGCCAACAAATGCATCGCCAGCTCCAGTTGTGTCAACAGGTTTCACAGGAATGCTTTCAATAATAGTTGTGTTGTTATTTGCACCAAGCAATGTGCCGTCTTTACCAAGTGTGATAGCAAAAACAGCTTTTGTTTTTTCAAGCAACGCTGCTGTTGCATCTGTCAATGTTGACTTACCAGTTATAAGCATAGCTTCTTCATCGCTTACTTTAAAAAAATGACAGCTTTGCAAAAAATTCCAGGACTGATCAATGAATGATTGCTTGTTATTCTTGAAAAGAAGATGACGATAATTAGGGTCGAAGCTGATAAAAATATTTTGTTGTAATGCCTTTTGCAAAAGGCTTTCATAAGCCACCTGCAAAGGCCCGGGAAGAAATGCTGTTGCTGAACCGAAATGAATGATTGAAAATTCAGTCAGATCTATTTCATCCACTTCATGTCTTGTTAATTGGCCATCTGCACCACGATTGAAGACAAAATCTCTTTCGCCATCTTCCATTAATGATACAAATGCAAAAGTTGTAAATGCATTTTTGTCTTGCAAGATCCATCGAGTGGCAACGCCAAATTCCTGCATCACATCAATCAATTGTTTACCAAAAGGATCGCTGCCAACTTTAGCTGCAAGCTCCACACTGCCGCCCAGCGCTGCAATTGCGGCTGCCACATTTGTTGGTGCGCCGCCCGGTTTCTTCAAAAAATTTTGTCCTTGCGATAATGATTTGCCTTTGTCGGTGCAGATCATATCAATTAAAGCTTCGCCGATGCAGAGAATCTTCTTCATGAGCTTTCATTTAATATTAGTTTGTAGTTTTCAGTTCTTATTACTAGCATGAGGTTTTAAATTTTAGATTTCAGATGCCTGCCTGCACAGGCGGGAATCTGAAATTCCAAATCGGTTGTGCCTTGCCGTTAGTAAAGCGCTCAATAGAATTCTAACTGTACAAGAGTGCGACGCAAGGATGTTTAATAGAATTCCTTGGCCGGTTACATAATATTTTTCTGCTTTAAAAATTAATGACCGCCTCCCATTGGCATTGAAATATCTTCCTTTGGTTTTTCAGCTTTGATGAGCATTGTTGCGCAACATGCAATCAGCAAAAATATTCCTGCAAAAGTGATTGCTTTGCCGGAATCGTTATCAAGAAAATGCTGCAGCACATAACCGAAAGTTGTTGTTTGCAAAATCATTGGTATCACAATCATCATGTTGATGATGCCCATGTAAACGCCGTATCTTTCTTTCGGGATTTTGTTCACCACCATCAGGTAAGGCACGCCCATCATGCTTGCCCACGCAATGCCGAAGCCTGTCATGGGAACGAAAAGCAAATATTTATTTTCAATGTGCGGGAAGGTTAGCAGACCGATTGCAGCGAGCATGAGACATGCCACATGCACAAATTTTGGGCTGTATTTTTTTGCAAGCCACACAAGCCCGAATGCAGATAAAAATGTGGCGACATTATACCAGCCATTCACTAGACCAGCCCAGCCGACTGCTTTTTCGTATAGCACAGGATCCTTTGCCGGCGTGGTTTTCCAAACAGACTGCGCGATGCTTTTGGATGCGTTCTGCCAGTAACAAAATAATGCATACCATTGAAACAAATACACGAGCGCCAATTGCCACATCACACGCGGCATATCTTTTATTGCATGAGCAATTTCTAAAAATGGATCGAACAAACTTCTTTTGCTTGCTTTCATTGCAGCTAATTCCTCGGGCGTTGGCGGTATCTCCGGCGTTTTTGTGATTGACCAAAGCACTGATGAAATGGAACACACAGACCCTAATAAAAATGAACCGAACACCCAATAAGGAATTGCGCCGTGCTTGCCAGTAATAAATTTTTGGAAGACGAATAGAGAAACATTTGCGAGCGTGATGCCAAGGCCAGTGAAAAAACTTTGCGTTAAAAAACCTGTTGCCAATTGTGGTTCGGGCAATTTATCTGCAATGAATGCGCGGTAAGGTTCCATCGCTGTGTTGTTGGCTGCATCGAGCACCCATAATAATCCGCCTGCCATCCACAATGAACTGCTGAATGGATAAACGAACAAACATAAACTGCAAAATAATGCACCGACAAAAAAATACGGTTTGCGCCGCCCCCAGCGCGGATGCCAGGTTTTATCGCTTAACGTGCCAATGATTGGTTGTATTAATAAACCAGTCATCGGGCCCGCTAAATTTAGTAATGGGATTTGATCTGGATGCGCACCTAAAAAATCGTAGATGGGATTGACTGCGCTTTGCTGCAAACCAAAACTATATTGAATGCCAAAGAAACCGACATTCATATTAATGATCTGCATGAAGCTGAGATGCGGTTTGGTAAAAGCCATAAGCAATCGTTGGTTTGAGAAACGAATTCAACAGACAATAAATCTACATAAATAAAAATTATGGAATGAAGGAAGATGCAAGATTTTGTTGCAAAAGTTTGAGGTTAGGTTAAACCTATAAGGTTTTGCTTTCATTATAATATAAAGCCGAACAAAACCTTATAGGTTTTGTGTTTAGCCTTTCGCTATATCAGCAATTGTTTTTTTCTCGAGCAGTTTAAGATTTGCGTCGCGGACTTGTGCCATAACAGTGTGAAGCCCGCAGCCTTTCTCATCGCAGTTTTTGCATTTTTCGTAAAAATATAAACTCACACAGGACACGAGAGAAATCGGGCCATCAAGCAACCGCATCACCGTTGCAAGCTGAATGTCTTTTGGGTTCTTTGCAAAATAATATCCACCGCCTTTTCCTTTTTTGCTTTCGAGTATGCCGGCCTTTCTCAATTCAAGCAAAATATTCTCTAAAAACTTCAGCGGTATTTTTTTCTTTTTAGAAATCTCTGCTATCAGCACAGGTTCATTGTTCTTCTTTTGTGCGAGATACATTAAAGCCTGAAAAGCGTATTGAGTTTTTTTGGAAAGCATTCGTGATAATGTTTATTGATACAATGTAAAATTTTTTTCTCAGTAATATAACAACGGATGATGCAAAAAGTTAAAAACCCAAAACATCTTTCATATTAAACACACCTTTTTTTCCTTTAATAAACTCAGCAGCCAGAACCGCACCGGTGGCAAATCCCATGCGGTTATGTGCTGTGTGGATTATTTCAATATCATCAATTGCCGAGCTATATTTTATCTGATGCGTCCCGGGCGCAGGATCGATGCGCTCGCTGATAATCTCAAGTTCATCTGCATTATCACTGATATGGTTCACCCAAACTTTTTTTCTTTTTATTTTTTCTAAAATTTGTTCTGATAATGTGATCGCCGTTCCGCTCGGTGCATCTTTTTTTTGTGTGTGATGAATCTCTGTCATGCTCACATCATATTCATTATGCGAAGCCATCAATTCTGCAAGCCGTTTATTCAATTCAAAAAAAATATTAACCCCGATACTGTAGTTGCTTGAATATAAAAATGCGCTGTTATTATCAACACAATATTTTTTTACTTCTTCGTATTTATCGAGCCAACCTGTGGAGCCGCAAACAACAGGCGTTTTAAATTGCAGGCATTTCATCACATTATCAAATGCGCTGTGAGGACTGCTAAACTCAATAGCTGCATCTGCCTTGGAAAGATTTTCCTGATTGAATTCGCTGACATTATTAATATCAATTTTTAAAACAATAACGTGCCCTCTTTGCAAAGCAATTTCTTCAATGGCTTTGCCCATTTTGCCGTAACCGATCAATGCGATGTTCATCTTGCTAAAAATATTTTCGGAAAATTACCGCGGGAAATTAGAAATAAGAAATTAGAAATGAGGAATTAGAAAGTTTGAGTCGGGAGTTCGGGTCGTGAGCTTCAACTCTGAATTCCGAACTCATAATTCTCATCTCGTGTCAAACAACGCTTTTGGTTTTGGTTTATGAATATCCAAAACCAAGCTGAGCCCTGTGCCACTTGGACCGGAGATAAGAGTTGGTTTAATCCGCAAACTCAGGTCGCTGCTAACATTAAAGTCTTTCAAATGCGCATCGACTGTTGCATCAACTATTTGGAGCGCATAAAAAAGCAGGAAGAACAAAAGAGAATAATCTTCGTCTTTGCGATATTCATCACGTATTTCAATAAGGCTGCTGGCAATATTGGCCGAATCATATCTTAATACTCCGTTGGAAAAAATAAGATTTCGCAGTTCAGAATTAATCTTTTTGAGGACACTAGTATCAGTATATGTTCCATTTACAATAGTTCCCAATGCGAAGCGTGTTCTGTTATACCAGGTTCTGTTAAAAAAAAATGAGTAAGCCGGAATGCCTACTGCCGCATACACTATCGGAAGCTTCCAATATTTTTTATTATAAATCTGTCCCAGGCCTGGGAATACCGTTGAATAAAGAGTTCCCTTGGTTGGGTCATGTTTCTTCTTAGCAAGCGTATCTTTTTTTGCTGCAGAATTGATTATTGGGCCTTTTTGTTTGATGGTATCGTTTGTAACAAAAAGAGTATCCTTAAATTTTTTCTGACAAAAAACTACTGATTGCAACAGAGCAAAAAAAGAAAAAATAAAAAAAAACTTAGCCATCTTCATGTGAGGTTCTTAATTGGCAGAAACGCCCAACTGATCAAGAATCTTGTTGAGTTCGCTTATTGAATAATACTCAATCAAAATGCTGCCATTATTTTTTTTGCTGTGATTGAGCTTTACCCTGGTGCTGAAATGCGATGCTAAATTATCTTCAATTTTCTTGAAAGCCGCAGGCAGCAAAGGTTTTACGGAATTTTTAACACCACCCTGACCTGTATATAATTTGCGCACAAGCTCTTCTGTTTGTCTTACTGACAACCCTCTGTTCTTTATTTCGCTAAAAACGTAAAGCTGTTTATCAATTGTGTCAATATTAATTAATGCGCGGGCATGTCCCATTGTCAATTCATTATTGCGCACGGCGACTTGTATATCCGGTGGCAATTTTAATAAGCGGATATAATTCGCAACAGTGCTTCTCTCTTTGCCCATGCGCTCTGCAACTTGCTCCTGCGTGTGGCTTAATTCTTCCATCATGCGCTTGTAGCTCAATGCAATTTCCATCGCATTCAAATCTTCGCGCTGCAAATTTTCAAGCAATGCAAATTCAAGCAATTCCTGATCATTAGCGGAACGTATGTAAGCGGGAATATCATTCAAGCCCGCAATTTTAGCTGCACGAAAACGGCGCTCTCCGGAGATGAGCCTATATTTTCCTGTTAATAATTTTGCAACGGTAATTGGTTGAATAATATCGTGCAACTTTATAGAAGCCGCGAGTTCATTCAAGGATTGCTCATCAAAATTTTTCCGTGGCTGTTTTGGATTCGCTTCGATTTGATTTAAAGGAATGCGCAAAATGCCTGTCACAGATTCAACCGGAGAATTTTTTAAAATGCCGGATGTTGTTTCAAGATCTGCATTAATGTTTTGCAGCAACGAACGGATTCCTTTTCCCAGCGCTTCTTTATTTTGTTTCGGATTTGTCATTTTTTTTAGGTTTAGGGATAAAGGTCGAAGGAATAAGGCATAAAACTCTGACATACCTTACACCATAAACCTTCCACCCTTCTTAACTATTCCAGAATTCTCTCCTCCTGTTTCATTTTCGTCATGTTATTTTTTTGCAACACTTCTTTAGCAAGATTCAAATAATTTATCGCGCCCTTGCTGTATGCATCGTACAAAATAACAGGCTTGCCAACACTTGGTGCTTCACTGATTTTTGTGTTGCGATGAATGATGGTATTAAAAACCATTTCATCGAAATGTTTTCTCACTTCGCTCACCACCTGATTGCACAAACGCAAACGCCCATCGTACATCGTCATCAAAATACCTTCAATCTCCAGTTGCGGGTTCAATCTGTTTTGCACGATTTTGATCGTGTTCAATAATTTGCCTAATCCTTCCAGCGCAAAAAATTCTGTTTGAACAGGCACGATCACTGAATCCGAAGCCACCAAGGCATTCACAGTAATAAGCCCAAGCGATGGCGAGCAATCGATGATAATAAAATCGTAATCGTTTTTTATTGGCTCCAGAATATTTTTCAAAGCATTCTCGCGGTTCGGATAATTGATCATTTCAATTTCTGCACCAACCAGATCAATATGCGATGGCACCAGATCAAGATTCGGGATCTCCGATTTCAATATCACATCTTTCGCGGGCGTTGAGCTCACCATGCAATCATACAAGCCATGCATCACATTATGCAGATCAAAACCAATGCCCGTGGTGCTGTTCGCTTGCGGGTCTGCATCAACCAGCAAAGTCCTAAACTCAAGCACAGCAAGGCTCGCAGCCAGATTAATAGCGGTCGTGGTTTTGCCAACTCCACCTTTTTGATTTGCAATTCCAATTGTTCTTCCCATATTTTAGTATTCAGTCGACAGTTTTCAGTTCTTATTAATAGCTAATTACATTTATTAATATTTTATTTTTTTTGTAACCAGCATCGGTTCTTTATTCAGCATCGTTGCGTCGCGCTCTTGTACTGTTGATTCTCTATTCAGCTTTCGCTAACAAATGGCAACAACATGATTTTTAAAAACCCTTGAGATGCCTCCTTCGTCGGCATGACAGATCTCGAAACCCGCATCCTGCATCTTCTATCCCGCATCTCCTATCTTTCATCCCGCACCCCAACTCACACTTGCATTCTTCACCGTTCCGGTAAAATTCTCTCCAATCATCAAAACCGCAAAATTTAGTTTTGCCCATTATTATCAACAAAAATCATAATTGGCAAAAATACGCCTTCGTTATAAATTGTGGCGACATTCGCACTTCATCAGTGTTATGGAACAAAAGGATATGTACACAATCATCTCGGGCACAAACAGGAACGACAGCAATACCCTCAAAGTGGCGCAGCATTATCAGCAATTGCTTAAGAAAAAAGGCATTGATGCGAAACTGCTTTCATTGCAAGACCTTAATGTGCTGGAACGAAATAAAGAACTCACAAAAATTGAAAGCGAGGAATTGATGCCTGCGCAAAAATTTATTTTTGTCACGCCGGAATATAATGGCAGTTTTCCCGGTGTGCTGAAAGCTTTGTTCGATATCTCCGATGTTAAAAAAACGTGGTGGGGCAAAAAGGCTTTGCTGACAGGCGTTTCAACGGGGCGCGCCGGGAATCTGCGCGGCATGGAAGATCTCACCGGCATTTTGCATTTTATGAAAGTGGTGGTTCATCCGAACAAATTGCCCATTTCAGTAGTTGATAAGCTGATGGATGAAAAAGGCGGCCTTATTGATGCCGCAACACTTGCTGCTATTAAATCACAACTAAATGAATTTATAGAATTTTAAAAAAATCTTATGAGAAGTTCAGCGTTTATATGGATCGTTCTCGGCATTATGGTGCTGCTTGATTTTTATGTTTTTCAGTCGGTGAAAGTGGTTGCACAAAACGCATCGCCAAAAGTAAAGACAATTGTTTATTATGTTTATTGGGGCATTTCAATATCAGCGCTTATCGTTCTTGCATTAATGCCGCTCACAAATTTTGAAGCATGGCCGCGAGTTCTGCGCAATTATATTTTGGCAACTATTTTAGGATTGCTTTTTGCAAAATTAATAGCAACTGTTTTTTTTCTTGTTGATGATATTCGTCGCCTGATACAATGGGGAAGCGGCAAATTATTTTTTCGCAACACAGAAGGTGAAGGCATGAGCGGCGAAGGCATTTCGCGATCTGTTTTTTTGAGCTGGCTTGGACTTGGCGCTGGCGCAAGTTTATTCTCAACACTTATTTATGGCTTCAGCAATAAATATAATTATCACGTTCGCCGCCTGCAATTATCATTCGATAATCTTCCTAAATCTTTCAAAGGATTAAAGATTGTTCAGATCTCTGATATTCATTCAGGTTCTTTTAATAATAAAGCGGCTGTGCAAAAAGGCATTGATAAAATACTGAAAGAAAATGCGGATATTATTTTATTCACTGGCGATCTGGTGAATGATCGCGCTGTGGAGATGCACGATTATATGGATGTGTTCAATCAATTGAAAGCCCCGATGGGCGTGTATTCCACATTGGGCAATCACGATTATGGCGATTATTTTTATGGCTCTCATCCAACAGGTGATATGGCAATTGAGAAAGAAAAAAATCTGCAAAGAGTGAAAGAATTGCATGGAGAATTGGGATGGAAATTATTATTAGATGAAAATGTTTCTCTCGAAAAAAATGGAGAGCATATCGCACTCATCGGTGTGCAAAATATTAGTGGCAGAAAAGGTTTTCATACTTATGGCAGTCTTGCGAAAGCTTATGCCGGTGCAGAAAATGCACCTTTTAAAATATTGATGAGCCATGATCCGAGCCATTGGGATTTTGAAGTGCTCCCAAAATATCCTGCCATTGATTTAGCACTTGCAGGCCACACCCATGGCATGCAGTTTGGTGTGGAATTGCCGGGTTTTAAATGGAGCCCGGTTCAATATGTTTATAAAGAATGGGCAGGATTATATGAGCAGGGCAAGCAAAAATTATATGTGAACCGCGGCTATGGTTTCATCGGCTATCCGGGAAGAGTTGGCATATTGCCGGAGATTACTGTGATCGAGCTGGTGTAATTAAACATCCTTCTTTTTTATCAGTCCATAAGATTTGTCGTGAATGGTGAATGGTCAATCGTGAATATCATTCACAATCTTTATGTTTTACTTAACATTCAAATTTTAATTTTGCAACTGGTTGTGTATAATAAGTGTGCAGGATTTAGTTCAGCATTAATAATATCAACATTATCATTTAACGAATCATTAAGGCAATTTAACGCAACAAAAGCACGTTCAAAAAAAACTTAAAATACTTTTGAATCACTATTAAAAACAGAAACTACATGAAAACAAAATCAATCGTCTTATCGCTCGCTCTTGTAACTATTGCCTTTGTAAGCGTGAATGCGCAAGGGTTTCAGTTAGGCATAAAAGGTGGCGCGAACATTTATCAGGTTGATGGGAGATCGTTTAATGAAGAATTCAAGTATGGCTATAGTTTAGGCGGATTTGCAGAAATTAATTTTAGCAAGCACTTCGGCATTCAACCTGAATTATTGTGGAATGAATATCAAACACGGACAACAGATCAATTTTATCAGGTGTATTCAAACTTAAGCAGCAACACAGACATCACGCTTAATTATTTAAGCATACCTGTGCTCTTAGCATTCAGGCCTTCAAAGCTTTTTACTATTCATGTTGGCCCGCAGTTTGGTATATTGATCAATCAATCTCAGTCGTTAATAAACACCAGCGGAGATGCATTCAAAAAAGGGGATCTGTCAATGCTTGCAGGCGCACAATTAAATTTAGCATGGTTTAAACTCGGCGCACGTTATGCAATTGGATTGAATAATATCGACGGTTTGGGAAATCAGGATAAATGGACGAGCAAAGGATTTCAGATATATGTTGGCGTGAGGATTATTTAAAAAGGGGACGGTTCGTTATAAAGAAAAACCTTTCTGCAAAAACAGAAAGGTTTTTTTATACAGCAAGAATATCCAATAATAAATGTTCAAGTCGGTGCTTCAATGAATATTGATTATCGAACATTGAGCATTGAATATTTCATTACGAACCAACTTGCTTCTTGTCCCTTGATTCTTGTTTCTTGTCTCTTGTCTCGCACTTTAGCATTTCCTTAAAAAATACATTTTCTCACACGGCGTTATAAGTAAGTATCTTTACATTTATCTTTATTATTAAACCCGATATTGATGCACTTATTTTTCCTGCAGGTAATTATAGATTCAGCAAAAATTAAAGACAGTATTGCCCGCATGGTATTGCAGGCCGGTCAGCAAAAAGAAAGCTTATGGGATATCCTGCTTCGCGGCGGCCCGCTGATGATTCCCCTGGCACTGTTATTAGTATTAGCAATTTTCTTTTTTATTGAAAGGTTGATGGCGATTAATAAAGCCTCAAAATCGGATGAGAATTTCATGAACATCATCCGCGATCATATTGTAACTGGCAATGTTACCGCAGCACGCAGCCTCGCAAAAAATACTAATAATGCTATTGCAAGAATGATTGATAAAGGCATTCAGCGCATCGGCAAACCCATTGAAGCGATTGAGCGGAGCATGGAAAATGTAGGCAAGCTTGAACTGTATAAAATGGAAAGAAACGTTTCCATACTTTCTGTTATCGGTTATATAGCACCGTTATTCGGGTTCCTGGGAACTATCGCTGGCATGTTCCAGTTGTTCTATAGCATTGCATCAACCGGCGAGTACAGCATTTCAAATATTGCAGGTGGTATTTATGTGAAGATGATTTCTTCTGCATCGGGTTTGATTATTGGTATCATTGCGTATGTGGGTTACCGTTACCTCAACTCGCAAATTGATAAAGTGACTAATAAAATGGAAGCAGCAAGCGGAGAGTTTATTGATATTTTGCAGGAACCAACGAGATGATAGAAGTTGAAAAGTTGAGTTAGTTGAAAAGTTGATAAGTATGAATTTAAGAAAAAAACATAAAGACGAAGGCGAAGTGCACACAGGCCCGTTGAACGACATCCTGTTTATTCTGTTATTGTTTTTTTTGATTGTCTCCACGCTGGCAAACCCAAATGTCATCAAGCTTTCGCAACCCAAATCAAAAAGCGATACCAAATCAAAACAAACTGTTGTTGTTTCTATTGATGCGAACAAACAATTTTATGTGGGCACAACAAAAGTTTCTCTCGCTGAATTAAAATCAAGACTGCAGCCTTTTCTTGCCAAAGAACCTGATCAGCCAGCCATTGTTATCAATGCCGATAAATCGGTGCCGGTTGAAGACGTGGTTGCCGTAATGCGCATTGCGCGTGATCTTGGAGCCAAATCAGTTTTGGCCGTTGATAAAAATGGTGTGCAGTAATTTGGATGTATGATTTGTGATGTTAGATGTACGATTTCTTTCATTCGTACTTCATTATTAATTACTAATTCTTAATTATTAATTTTTTTTCTTCTCTCCATAAGTTCTCCGCTCACGGCTCAAAGCTTATTACTCACAGCTAATTCGTACATTGTAATCTGTTTATTATTTTTATAAAATTTTTGTACTTAATGAATAGGCGAAAAGCAATCGGGCGCATCTTAATAATCAGCGGAGGAAGCATAGCTGCTTATTCTGGCTATAAACTCTGGGACTGGAATAAAAGCCCCGATATAAAATATCTTGAAAGTCGGAAAGAGCTGATCGCTGCATTAGCTGAAACCATTATCCCTGCAACAGATTCTCCTGGCGCAAAAGAAGCGGGCGTGGATGAATTTATTATTACTATGGTGAAAGATTGCACAGAAATAAAATCTCAAAACAAATTTATTGATGGCCTGAAAGAGCTTGAACGTTATTGTTCATCTTCATTCAGCAAAACATTTCAGCAATGCACGTTGCAACAACAGCAACAAACTTTAAAGCATTTTGAAGAACGAGGCAAATCTTATGATGGCATTATTGGCAAAGTAGAAAACAAATTTTTTGGAAAATCTTTTTTTGCTACGCTAAAAAGTCACACAGCAGATGGCTATTGCACGTCAGAAGCAGGAGCCACGAAAGGTCTTTCGTATCTTTTTATCCCGGGAAAATATATTGGCTGCATGCCGATGCAACAAGGCCAAAAAACATGGGCTATTCACTAAACAAAAAAACATGGGCGATCCGAAACAGGCAAATCAAAATATAAGAATACCACCTCAAAATACTTTTGATGCGATTGTTGTTGGCTCTGGCATCAGTGGCGGTTGGGCAGCAAAAGAATTATGTGAAAAGGGACTGAAAACTTTGGTGCTTGAAAGAGGAAGAAATATTGAACATGTTAAAGATTATACCACAGCTTTCATGCATCCGTGGCAATTCCCTCATCGATTGAATAACACATTAAAGGATCAGGAAGAAAACCCTGTGCAAAGCACAGTATACAATGAAGGCAGCAAACAATTTTTTGTAAGTGACAAAGAACATCCGTATATACAGGAAAAACCATTTTCATGGATACGCGGATATCAAGTAGGCGGGCGTTCGCTTACATGGGGAAGGCAATGTTATCGTTTGAGCGATCTTGATTTTGAAGCAAATTTAAAAGAAGGCATAGCAGTAGACTGGCCTATACGTTATCGTGATATTTCTCCCTGGTACGATTATGTAGAAAATTTTGTTGGCATCAGCGGGAAACCAGAAGGGCTGGCGCATTTGCCAGACGGGCAATTTCTGCCGCCAATGGAGATGACTTGCGTGGAAGATTATTTTTCAAAAAAAGTGCGTGAGCATTTTAATGACAGGATTGTTACCATTGGCCGCATTGCTAATTTAACCAAAGGCTGGAAAGGAAGAGGCCCATGCCAGTTCCGCAACCTGTGCGATCGTGGATGCCCGTTCAGCGGCTATTTCAGCAGTAATGCAGCCACGCTTCCTGCTGCTGCTGCAACAGGCAACATGACTTTGCTTCCTGATTCAATTGTTATAGAAGTTATTTTTGATGAACAAAAAAACAAAGCAACAGGTGTGCGCGTGATGGATGCGCACACAAAAAAAATAACCGAATATTTTGCAAGAATTATTTTTCTCAATGCATCAACTGTTGCAACTGCTGCTATTTTATTGAATTCAGTTTCTCGAAAATTCCCCAATGGATTAGGAAACACAAGCAACCAGATTGGCCACAATCTGATGGACCATTTTCTTGGTGCAGGTGCGCAGGGAGTTTTTGATGGCTTTAATGATGAATATTATTATGGCAGAAGGCCAACAGGGATTTATATACCACGTTTCAGGAATATTAATGATGCGACAAAACGAAAAGATTATGTGCGCGGTTTTGGTTATCAGGCCAGCGGGAGCAGAATGGAATGGGGGAGCCAGAGTCAATTTAATGGTTTTGGAACGGATTATAAAAAGAAACTTTTAACACCAGGACCATGGGTTATGTGGATGATGGCATGGGGAGAAACCTTGCCCTATTTTGATAATAGGATAATGCTCGACACAGATAAAAAAGACGGTTGGGGATTACCGTTAGTAAAAATAAATTTCGAATATCATGATAATGAAAAAGCGATGAGAAAAGATGTGCAGGAAAGCGCTAGTGAAATGCTGCACCAAACTGGTTTCAAGAACATTGAAACTTTTGATTACAATATATTGGGTGGTTCTGCCGTGCACGAAATGGGCACTGCACGCATGGGCCACGACCCAAAAACTTCTGTGCTGAATGGCTTTAACCAAATGCATGATGTAAAAAATATTTTTATTACTGACGGCTCATGCATGACATCGGCAGCAAGCCAGAACCCTTCGCTTACATATATGGCACTCACCGCCCGCGCCTGCGATTATGCAGTGAGCGAATTTAAAAAAGGAAATCTTTAATGTTAAATCCGGTTGCACATTGCCGTTAGTTATCGCTCAACGGAATTGCTGAACTTTGTCACCCAAAATAAAATGCAACTCGCTATTAATAAAAATCCTAAACTATAAATTTTAAATTGAAAATTATTTATTTTCCGCCATGCTTTCTGCTTCAGCAGGTTTGTGTTTTCCAAGAACATCCACTCGCACTTTTGCCAGCCCGCGTCCGGTGTAGCCAAGTTTATGCGCAGCCGCTTTGCTGAGATCAATGAGGCGTTTGTTTCGAAAATGCATGCGGTCAGTAATTCTAACAAAGACAGATTTTTTATTATGCAGGTTGGTCACTTTCACCCATGTGTTCAGTGAAAGTGTGTTGCTTGCTGCGGTGAGTTTTGTTTGGCTGAAAATTTCTCCGTTCGCAGTTCTTCTTCCATTAAATTTATTGGCATAAAAGCTGGCGATGCCATATTGCGTCTTGATATTTTTTTTATCCGGAGCAATGCGCGAAACATGATGAAGCTTTTGGTTTTGAGCGTATCCGTTATTTGCAAGCACGGCACTTGCAAACAATGCAACCGCTATTTGCTTGTTCATAGATATTAATTAACGCTTTTACCAGCGAAATATTTTTCGCGCAGCAGTTTATCCTCAGCGTAAATATCATCATAAAATTTCACATGCCCGTTCTTGCCCTCGCAGGTAAAATAGCGGAAAAAAACCGGCACTCGCTGGAAACCGCTCACCACATGCTTTTCCTGCCGTTTTATCCATGCTCTTAATGTATCGGGATGATATTTCATGGTATCATTTCTAACTAAAAAATCAGAAAGTTTTTCCCATTGCTGCACGCGAACGCAACCGTGGCTCACAGCGCGGAACGCTTTACCGAACATCCAGCGCACATTGGTGTCGTGCATATAAACGCTGTACTTATTCCTGAAATTAAATTTGATAACTCCCAATGAATTATTATCACCTTCCTGTTGTTTGATCTGATAAGGGAAATATTTTTTGCTCAGCTTTTTCCATTTAACCGTAGCCGGATCAACCACATCATCATTGCCATCTATAACCAACAGGTTTTCTTTTTTTAGATAATTAATGCTCTTTTGAATTGCCGGAAGCATTTCTTTAAAAATAATACTCGTTGGAACAGTCCACTGCGGAAAGGTGACAAAATTTGAAACATCACTTGTGAGCAATGGAGTGCGCGTGTCTGGTTTGCCAACAATTACTTTCGACTCAAACACAAGCGTATCGCTATCCATCACTTTCAAATTGAAGCCCGGCAGATTAACCCAGATGTAAGTTTTAGGCAAACTATCAGGCAACAGTTTATAACGGTCAAGGTTAACCGCAATTCTTTTAAATCTTTCTATATCGGTTTCATTTAATGCAGCAACCATTTTATCGTTCACTCTGCCTGTAGGTTGCAAATTTTTTGCTTTCTGATATTTCCTTATCGCTGGTTTAAGCAATGCTGTATCAGCGGGAACAGTATCATTAGAAAGCATTCCTATTTCATAAAGTCTTTTTTGCAACAACTTAAAAAAAGCAATTGAATCTTTATAAGGATAATCCAAATAAGTGAACGGTTTGAATTTAGCGGTGGAAAGAAAATCTCTTGTATAAATTTTCAATGAATCATAACCTGCATGTTTCGGCTCAAGATTATGTAATACAGATGCAATGCTTCCTGATTGCAGCACTTGTTGAAATGCAGTGGTGAAAACAGAATCATTCAGCACAGAATCTTTTCTCAACGTAACGCTGTCGTAATTTAAACGGCCTTGCTTCAAATCTTTCACCAAAGAAAAAAATGCATCTGTCATCAGTAAATCTGCCTTTGCCCAAAGTGCAATATTTTTCCGCGCAATGCTATCCTCATTAAAAACGCGATGAATAAATGATAAGGCGCCAAAATGATAATCTGAAGCAAACAACCCAAGATATTTGCAGCTATCAATAAAACTATACAATGAATCCGCTATCGGGTTCCATTTTTCTTTATCGCTCCAAATGGATTCAAATTTTTTGTCTTCATAAAGCCCGCTGTCGAGATGCATATATTTCAGCTTCACCGAATCATTGATGACCGATTTATTTTTCTCTGCATATTCAATCATCTTCTGAATGTCTTCGCTCAAACGCTCGGGAGCTTTATCTAACTTGGTCACAATATCTTTTTCAGGTGGCTTTTTATTATCGTTGCACGAAAAAAAAATTGGAAAAATACACCCGAAAAATAAAACAATAATGATTCGCTTTCGATACTTCATGTGTAAGATGTCAGTTTATTTGCGCAATTGGAGTAACTTGATATTTCTAAACAAAACCATGTTGCAATGAGCTACAATATAATACAACGCCGGAATATCTCACTATCAGCAATCATTATTTTTTGTCTGCAATTCAGCAACATCGCAGCGCAAGATACTACAATGAATGAGAAGCCTCTCAAAGTGATCACCACTATTTCCGAATACAAAGAATCAGTGAAAAAAGATGCGAACCAGAAAATGGTAAACCTGCAAAAGCTAATACCAAATATTGTGCTGGATCTGCGTTATGCAAGCACAAATAATTTTATGCAGAGATTAATGTACGAAGACAAACCTGCTTGCACTTTTATGCGATTGCCTGCAGCAAAAGCATTGGCGCAAGTGCAAAAAGAATTAAATAAAATGGGGTATGGATTGAAAATTTATGATGCTTACCGGCCTTATGCCGTCACAAAAAAATTCTGGGATCTTGTGCATGATGATCGATATGTTGCGAACCCCGCAAAAGGAAGCGGTCACAATCGCGGCATTGCTGCTGATCTCACTATCATTGATCTGAAAACAAAACAGGAATTAAAAATGCCAACAGGTTTCGACAATTTCACTGATTCTGCGCATCACGATTTTGTGAATTTGCCTGACGAAATTTTAAAGAACAGAAAACTGCTGAAAGAAACGATGGAGAAATATGGCTTCAAAGAATTTGCGACTGAATGGTGGCATTACAGTTTGCCAGATCCTGAAAAATATGATGTGATGGATTTGTCGTTTGAAGAATTGAAAGACTAGAGTTTGTGGTTTGTAGTTTATGGTTCGTGGTTCTTATTAATAGCGAGTTGCGTTTTATTTCGGTTTTTTATTTTTATGTAACGAGCATTTGTTCCCTATTGGAGATCGTTGCGTCGCACTCTTGTACCGTAGGAATTCTATTGAACTGTGGTTTACTAACGGATAGGCACAACCGATTTTAAGTTGTGACACAATTAGTCAGGGAACAGCGTTTTGTCAATGCCTGGGATAATGCGCAATGCATTTTTATAATAAATTTTTTTCAATATCTCATCACTCAATCCAAGACCATACATGCGCCAATAAGCATGATATTTTTTATGATAAGGAAAATATTCGTCAGTAGTTTCAAGCACGCGGAAATAAGTTGCATATTCTGAAGTCACCCAACTGTCTTTGCCAAATAAAATCCTGTCCTGATATTTTTCAAAAAACTTTTTTGCCGTGATCGGCTGTCTCCCGATCTCCGCGATGATCGCACCAAACTCAACGCACACATTGGGAAGCGCAGTGAGCAAACTGTCGAGCGCGGGAAGATTATTTGGCAGCCATCCAAAATGCGCCGCAATAAAAGTTGTGTGTGGATGTTTCGCAAACATATTATGCTGCTCAGTAATCAGCGTTTCCCACGATGGCAAATTTTTTTTATAATAACTGCGGTCGGGATGCGTGGTCACTTCAAGCCAGCGCTCATTTTTTTCATCAACAGGATCCCAAAAACTTTTCGGGTCCGCAGAATGTATCAGCACAGGTATATGAAGCTCGCCGCATTTCTCCCAAATCGCATCCAATCGCGGATCATCAATCTTAATAAACTGATCATTCTCATCTTTAAAAGATATGCCGAGATCTTTATAAATTTTTAATCCGCAAGCGCCCGATTGCACATCTTTTTCCAATTCCTTCACAGCTTTTTCTGTCCAGCCTTTTTCACCAAAACCAACAAAAGAAATATTAGTGAAGAACATCAATCGCTTTGTTTTTGTTCCCGCAACATGTTGAATACTCCTCACGAGATATTCATTTCCCTGCACATCAAAACCGCCATTTCGGCCAATCGTTTCTTTATAGCTTTTGCCGCTGAGGTTTATCATCACTTTCATGTTCAGCCCGTCCATGTCACGGAATAATTGCGCAAGATCCTGGCTCGGCACTTCCCATTGATGATTGTGCACATCAACAAACGGGAACTTTGCGTGAGTAAGAATATGCTGAGGCACAACCAGCGTCGATTTGGGCTCATACTTCTCAAAATCCATGTGCTGGGAAGATTGCGTGCACGCACACAAACCATTCAACAGAAGCAAAAGAGAAACACAAGTATTCTTCATAAAATTTTTATTAATGCAGTGAAAATATCTATAACAAAAATAAATGCGCAGCCGATAAACAATGTTAACAGATTTTTACGACTGGCCGGAATTTCATTTCGCACAACAAAAAATCTTTCACCCAAAAAATATTGAGATGGGTTATTAATGAAGAAAAGAAGCTTTCATATACTTCATAACTTGTATTTATCAATTAAAGAAGACACATCCTTACTAAATGTATCAAAGTCAAACTCACGTAAATGCTTGTTCGTTTTAATTCCATTTATGGAACGCAAAACAGCATTAAGATATAACGCGCATCGCTTATTAAAATCACCATTTAAATATTCAGCGTGGTCAATATTTACATCAATGTCTGTTTCCTTGCTTTTTGGGCTATACTTAAATCTTTCTTCACTAATTTTCTCAAAAATATTAATAATCAAATCATAGCTAACGATAGCATCTCCGTAATTCTTATTTTTAATAAGATCATTAACCTCTTTCTCTATTTCAAGCATTGCCAGTTGAAAAATCTCAAATTCAATTTTTTCATCGATTCTACCTGTTGTCCAAAATTTCATAAATCAATAATATTTCTTTCTGAGGAAAGTTTTAATAGTGCTTCATAGATTATCATCACCTTAGACTATAATACAATTTAGAAAAAATCAAATCGCAACAACATCTTCAACCGCATCCAAATTAATCGGTCCGTAAATATGAGGGAATGTGTCTTCAATCGAAGGAGACCAGTCAAAATATATTGGGCTGGTAAGTTTATCAGTTTCTATAACAAGTTTTACAAGATCATGCTTTCCTTTAAAATAACGGCCAAGCACACCTGAAATTTGTCTGTCTTCACTGCAATGGATAAATCCTTCTTCATTCAAAGATGGCGAAGTATAAGAACCGCTTTCTTTTGCAGCGTTCCATTCAGGCAAAGTAGTAATGTGATATATGATTGCCATAAATTATAAGACACGTTTTATTTTTTGTTCCAGCATCATCAAATCTGCCAAAACCATTGCTGTCACAGCTTCCAGTATAACAGGCACACGCAATGCAATGCAAAGATCATGTCGGCCTTTAACAGAAAATGTTTCCATTTCTTTTGTTTCCCAATTCAAAGTCTGTTGCTCTTTCGGCGTGGAAGATGTCGGCTTGATCGAAATCCGAAATACCAATTCATTTCCATTTGTAATTCCCCCAACAACACCACCCGCATGATTTGTTTTTGTTTTGCCATTTACATTTTCAATCGCATCATTATGCTCGCTGCCAAACATTTTTGCAGCAGCAAAGCCGGTTCCGAACTCAATCGCTCTTACTGCCGGTATCGCAAACACTGCATGAGATAATACAGATTCAACACTATCAAAAAATGGTTCGCCCAAACCAGTTGGTAAATTATTCACTCTGCATTCAATAATACCACCAACAGAATCTTTTGCATCAATCGCTTTTTGCAAACCTTTTTCAATATCAGTTTCTCCGCCAACTTCGAGAATAGTCGCTTTTATAAAACTATCATACAACAATTTTTTTGCAATCACACCTGCAGCAACTATCGCAACGGTTAATCTTCCACTGAAATGCCCACCACCGCGATAATCTTCGTTGCCACCAAATTTTTCATGTGCAACAAAGTCCGCATGTCCTGGTCGTGGAATGGCACGCTGCTTTTCATAATCGCCGCTGCGCGTATTTTTATTTTCAAACAAAATAGTAATTGGTGCGCCAGTTGTTTTATTATTAAAAATTCCGCTTTTAAAAATCGGCAAGTCATCTTCTTTGCGTGGCGTTGTTCCTTTTTGCATGCCGCCTTTTCTTCTTTCCAGATCTTCCAAAAAATCTTCAACGACCAATGGCAAACCAGCAGGACAGCCATCAACAATAATGCCCACGCCTTCCCCGTGAGATTCACCAAAAATGCTTACACGAAATATTCTGCCGAAACTATTCAATGTTGAATTGTTTATAAGTTGATTGGTTGATTGATCGAAATTGATGCTGCTAATAATTTCAGATGCTCATAAAAATCAGGATATGATTTATTAATCGCTTCTGCATCTTCAATATTTGTTTCTCCATCTGCTTTCAATGCTGCAACAGCACATGCCATCGCAATGCGGTGATCGTGCCGAGAGCTGACCGTTGCACCTTTAATTTTTTCAGCACCTTTAATAATCATTTCGTCCTTCTGCAATTTTATCTCCACCCCCATTTTGCTAAATTCTTCCTGCAAGGTTAATGCGCGATTGCTTTCCTTATGCGTTAACCGGCTTGCGCCTTTAATAATTGTTTCGCCTTTGCAATAAGCAGCCAGCGCGACAAGTGGCGGAAATAAATCCGGGCAATCCGTTGCATCAAAATAGAAGCCCCTCATTCCTAAAAGTGGATTAGAGATTTCTATTTTATCATGCTGAATAAAAATATTGCAACCACAATCTTTTAATGCCTCAATAATTTTTTTATCTGCTTGTGTCGAATTTACATCTAATCCTTTCACGGAAATATTTCCAGCAATTGCGCCTGCGACTAATAGGAATGCGCCGCCGCTCCAGTCGCCTTCAACTGTGTAGTTGATTTGTTGATTAGTTGATTGGTTGATTGTCCGGCCAGCAAAATAAAATGCTGAGTAATTTTTATTCTCCGGAACCTGCAGACCAAAATCACGCATAACTGTCAACGTTAGGTCGATGTATGGTTTACTTTTAAGATTTTTTACTTTAATAGAAACATCTTTTGTATCACTTGCTGCATAAGCAAATAATAATCCTGTCAAAAATTGTGAGCTTAATGAACCATCAATCTCAATATTCTTTGGTTGAAGCGGACCTTTTATTTTTAACGGAAGCTTGCCGTTGTTTGAAATAATTTCAACACCCAACTTTGGCAATACTTCATCAAAAAAATCCATCGGGCGATTTAATAAAGATCCTTCGCCATTAATAATAATTTGACTTTTGCTCAATGCAAGTATTGGTGCGAACATGCGAATGCCGAGACCGCTTTCGCCGCAATTCACAGCGATAGTCGATGGTCGATAGTCGATGGTCGACTTTAGAAATGAATTTGCGCTGTCAATTATCAATTCTTCATTATCCATTATCACTTCACAACCCAAGGCTTTTAAAATTCCCAACGCTGCTTTATCATCATTTGAATGCCCGGGATTTTTTATAATGCTTTTGCTTTTTGAAAGTAACGCCGCTGCACATGCACGCTGCATCGAGCTTTTGGAAGCTGGTGCTTGTATTATTCCTTTTAATAATGATGGTTGTATTGTTGCCTGCATATCACCGCGCCATTGTTATTGATTGAATTAATTCTCCCAACTCATCAACCGGAATTGGTTTCACAATGCCTTGTCCGATTTTTTTTAGCAACACATAATTCATTGTGGTCTGTTCTTTTTTCTTATCCATTTTCAAAACATCAAATACTTTGCTTGCCTTGAAATCTGTTTTTGTTGGCAATCCATATTTTTCCAAAATTTTTACCACTCGGGCAGAACTTTTAAAATCTGCTAACTGTTCAGACAACATGCATGCTGCAGCCATACCAATTGAAATCGCGTGACCGTGTGGAAGCTTTTGCATGTTTTCAATTGCATGCCCAATGGTGTGACCAAAGTTTAAAAGCTTTCTTTCGCCTTTTTCAAATTCATCTTTTTTCACAATGGCTGATTTTATCATCGCATTGCGAACGATTAATTTTGAAAGTGCTGTTTTATTTTTTTGATATGCACCGATGCTATTTTTTTCAAGTGTCTCAAACAGCGCAGCATCTTTTATTGCGGCGTGCTTGATGATTTCAGCAAAGCCATTCACCCACTCGCTTTTCGACAAAGTTTTCAATAAAGAAAAATCGTACAATAAAAATGTTGGTTGATTGATTGCACCAACAAGATTTTTATAAACGCCTACATCAATACCATTCTTACCACCGATAGATGCATCCACCATTGCAAGAAGAGATGATGGTACAAAACCAAACTGAATGCCGCGCATATAAACAGAAGCAACATAGCCCGTAATATCTGTTACAACGCCACCGCCAACGCCAACCAAAAAAGTTTTTCTGTCTGCATTCGATTGAATGAGCTGATCAATAATCAAATCAACAGTTGACTGCACTTTAAATTCTTCGCCAGCTTTTATTATAATTGTTTTCCAGCCCGCGAATTTTTTTTTGTGGAGGTCAAAAACATTTTCATCGGTGATAATAACAGCATGTTCTTTATTAACCAATTTTTCTAAGTAAGAAAAATCCGCATCAAAATAATAGGTTACTGTTTTTGATGAAAATTGGAATGTCTTTTTTTGCATTGGCAGCGTGTTTTATGGTCAATAGTGAATGGCCAATGAAGAGAATCAAAATATTCACCATTGACCATTCACTATTCACGAGTTGAGGATTTTATTCTGATGACTAATACTCTCCATGTGCACTGCGTCAAAATATTTTGTGATGAACTCTTTGCTCAATCCCAATTTTTCGCCTTTCGCATAAGCCCGCTCCAATATTGCGTTCCAGCGGTTCGTTTGCAAAATGGTGATGTTGTTTTCTTTTTTATACTGTCCGATTTTATCAGCGACTTTCATGCGCTGTCCTAAAATCTGCAGCAACTCATCATCCAACTGATTTATCTGCTGGCGCATTTTTTCCATCGCCGCATGATATTCTTCCGACGCAATATCTTCTTTTCTCCAGCGAATATTATCGAGCATTTCAGCTAAACGTTCCGGTGTGATCTGTTGTTTCGCATCGCTCCATGCTTTATCAGGATCAATATGGCTTTCAATAATCAGCCCGTCAAAATCAAGATCGATCGCTTCCTGCGCAACCTCCTGCAAAATATCGCGGCGGCCGCAAATATGCGAAGGATCATTAATAAAAAGCATTCCGGGGTTGCGACGTTTCATCTCGATCGCGAGATGCCACATCGGCGCATTGCGATACTCCGTGTTTCCATAAGAAGAAAATCCGCGATGGATCAAACCGATTTGTTTGATGCCCGCTTTCGCAACACGTTCCACTGCGCCTGTCCACAATTCAAGATCCGGATTGATCGGATTTTTTATCAGCACCGGAATATCGACACCACGCAATGCATCGGCCACTTCCTGCACACTAAAAGGGTTCACCGTTGTGCGCGCACCAATCCAAAGCACGTCTACTTCAAACGTCAGCGCATCTTCCACTTGTTTGCCTGTAGCCACTTCCACAGTAACGGGGATGCCTGTTAGTTTTTTTGCTTCCTGCAACCAGGGCAGGCCTTTTGCGCCGATGCCTTCAAAACTTCCGGGGCGCGTGCGCGGTTTCCAAATGCCTGCGCGGATCATATCCACTTTACCGGTCTTGCCTAACCTAACTGCGGTTTCAACAACCTGCTCGCGGGTTTCCGCGCTGCAAGGGCCGGAAATTATTAACGGCCGCTTTGTCCATTTTTCCTGAACTATTTGCTTCATGTTTGATTCTGTTGCTTGCATAAAAATTTAGTTTTCAGTTTTCAGTCCGCAGTTGTCAGTTCTTACAAACAAAAGCTGCGTGATATTTTTAAATTTTATTTTTTTGTTTTCAGCCAATCAATTCTATTCATCATTCTTGCGTCGCACTCTTCAACGGCAATGCATAACCGGACTTCAGGTTCCTCCGCAATTTTCATTATTAACACAACCATTCAATCATCATTATTTTCATCCCATAAATAGCGGTGCTAGTCGATAGGCTCTCTCAGTATTCGCACATTTCCTCATTCGCAAATCCGCACATTCTCAGCATTATTAATTACTAATTATCAATTATTAATTATCTGCTGTTCGCATCATTCATCCTGATCCTTCTTCCTTTATAATTTTTTCCATCAATCGAGCGGATCATTTGATTGGCAGCTTTCCTATCCACTTCAATCCAACTATTCATTTCTTTCATGTCAATTCTTCCGAGCACTTCTTTTCTCAGATCGCTCATGTCTAAAATGAATTGCAAAAAGCTCGCCTTATAAAAACCATCTTTTGTTCCGAGGTTCACAAACAATCTCATGTAATCTCCATTGCCATTAAATTCTCTTCCCCGTGTGTCTCTGTTGAAATTGCGCTCTTGCATAGGCTCCCTTCTATCTCTTCCACCTGTTCTCGTTTCCTGCCTGAATTCGCGAACACGCTCTCTCACGTTCAGGTCTTCAGCATTCTCATAATATTTTAAGAAACGGTCAAACTCCATAGCCGCAACACGTTTCAACACTTCCTCTTTACTGATATCTGCAAATTTTTCTGCGAGCATAGGAACAAAAGTTTCATAGTCGCCATGACTAATATCCGCCTGCAACAATTTATCCATGAAATGAAAAAATTGTTTTCTGCAAACATCTTTCCCGCTTGGTATTTCCAGCTTATGAAAAGTTGCCTGCACCATGCGCTCTATCTGCCGCACTTTGCCAATTTCACGGCTATGTATAACCGATAAACATATTCCAGTGTTTCCAGCTCTTCCGGTACGACCGCTTCTGTGAGTATAAACTTCCAAATCATCCGGCAATTCATAATTAATAACATGGGTTATTCCCTGCACATCAATTCCTCTCGCTGCTACATCTGTTGCTATTAATAACTGCAACGTCTTATCGCGAAACTCTCCCATCACTTTATCACGCTGCTGTTGCGTAAGATCTCCGTGCAGCGCATCAATATCATATCCTTCTCTTGTCAACTTTTCAGAAATATTTTGCGCATCTACTTTGGTTCGCGTAAAAATAATTCCATAAATACCCGGATTAAAATCAATAATGCGTTTTAGCGTTTCATAACGGTGATGCGCAGCCGTAATATAATATTGGTGATCAATATTTTTATTTCCCGTGTTCACTTTTCCCACCGTAATCTCCACCGGCTGATTCATATATTTCCTGCTCACACGCTTTATTTCCACCGGCATCGTTGCGCTGAAAAGCCAGGTTGCTTCGCGTTTTGGCGTGTTCTGCAAAATAAATTCTATATCATCCTGAAAACCCATGTTCAGCATTTCATCTGCCTCATCCAACACCACATATTTTATCTGCTCAAGATTGATTGCTTTTCTTTCTATCAAATCAATCAGCCTCCCTGGAGTCGCAACCACAATCTGCACACCTCTTTTCAAATCTCTTATCTGCATGCCAATCGACGCGCCGCCATAAACCGCCACTACATGCATGCCTGGCATAAATTTTTTGAACAGTTCAACTTCGCTCACAATCTGCATGCACAATTCTCTGGTCGGACAAACCACCAATGCCTGCGGAAATTTTTGCTCCGCCGAAACCAATTGCAGCAACGGCAAACCAAATGCAGCCGTCTTGCCGGTGCCTGTTTGCGCAAGCCCCACAAGATCTGTCGTGCCGCTTAATAAAACAGGGATCGCCTGTTCCTGAATAGGCGTCGGGTTCACATAACCCAGCGCGTTCGTCGCCTGAACCAATTTCGCATCCAATCCAAGCTCTTCAAATGTCATCATATATTTTTCAAATTTTGCGCAAAGGTACGACTAATCCGCCATGTCCGATGTTGGATGTACCGATATACGATTTCTTCAATTCGAGCAATCATTGTTAATTTTTTATTATTAATTATTAATTGTTTTCTTTTTTGTTAGTCAGCATTTGTTCGTTCCTCAACATCCTTGCGTCGCACTCTTGCACTGAAGAAATTCTTTTCAGCTTCAGGCTGCTCGGCGATTTTCATTAATAAACTTGATCACGCTCTTGCAAGACCAGCCAGGTTTTTAAAACCTGACTGGTCTTAGGACACTCTTCAATTCTTATGGAACTATCTT
>Ga0207057_1052_pt1 | contig 31912 bp, 28 predicted proteins | sample Alteio_BWMinCont_33_FD_153265 | JGI IMG/M metagenome (GOLD analysis project Ga0207057, IMG submission 153265) | Enriched cells from forest soil in Barre Woods Harvard Forest LTER site, Petersham, Massachusetts, United States -... | ecosystem: Environmental > Terrestrial > Soil > Temperate forest >... | reverse complement strand
AGGTCGGCGCGATTATAGCGAACCATGGCCCGCGCCTGACGGAACTGGGCTTCGGAAGCCTTCAGGGTCTGGTTGGAGACATCGATTTTCTCCTCCAGCGCGTTGAGCTGGGGGTCCTGGTAAATCTCCCACCACTTCCCGCGCAGGATCTGATCGGAAGGCTGGGCTTCCTTCCAGTTTGGCGGGGTCTCTTTGAAATCGGAGGGAGTGGGCGAGGCTGGCCGGGCATAACGCGGGCCGACGGCGCAGCCGGTGAGCCAAGCGAGCCCACACACCAGCACGGTACCGAAAGCTCGGCGTCCGATCAGCCTCACGGCTTCGCGCCTCCCGAAGATGGAGTGCCCGGCGAAGGTTGGGCCACCCGTACCTCTTCGCCAGTGACGATGGAATCAGGCGGATTAGTGATCACCGATTCTTCACCGGTCAATCCTGCGACCACTTCGACCATCGAGCCGTAGTCACGACCAACGGTGATTGGCCTGAGCTCGGCGCGCTGACCGTCATTGACCGTGACCACACGCAGACCCTCGGAACGGAACATCAGGGCAGTGACTGGAATGGTGAACGAAGATGTAGCGCCGGGCAGTTTGAGATGCACTTCCGCATAGGCCCCACTCAGCAGCGTTCCGGTGGGATTATTTACGGAAATCTCGACCAGGAGGGTGCGCGTGGTCTGGTCGATGGCGTTGGCAGTGCGCACCAGGGTTCCGGGGAAGCGGCGCCCGGGGAACTCTGAAAGCACCAAGTCGGCAGTCAGGCCGGGCCTGGCAGCCTGCGAATACGTCTGAGGGACGTTGACGTAGACGCGCAATCGATCGGGCTGGGCAATATGAAAAAGCTCAGTCCGGGTTCCGCCGCTGCTGCCGAGATCGATTAGCGCGCCGATGTCAGTGTTGCGAGCTGTAATCACCCCGGCAAAGGGGGCATATATCTTCTCGAAGGATTGCAATTGTTCGAGACGCTTCACGTTGGCCTCGCCGGACTGGACAGTCGCTCTCTGTGCGGCGTAGTTGGCTTGGGCGTTGTCGGTGTCCTGTTTGGAAACGGAATCAGTTTTGAGGAGTCCGACGTAACGATCGGCTGTAATCTGAGCCAGGCTGAGGTTGGCTTCGGCGGTTGCGAGGTCGGCGCGGGCCTGACGGAGCTGCTGATCGACTTCGGGAGTTTCAATCTCCGCCAGTAACTGTCCAGCTTTGACGCGGCCCCCGATATCCACATACCAGGCCTTGAGATATCCGTTGGTGCGAGCGTAGATGGGTGAGTCGATGTAAGCCTGCACATTCGCCGGCAGAATGACCTCTTTTGAGGGCGCTGAGGGTTGCGGACGAACTACCGCAACCGTAGGAATGGCCATCTCTTTGGTTTCTTTGGCGAGGATGTTGCGCGCCTGAATTCTCGGCAGAATGCCGGAGATCACCACCGCCACGACCGCGACAAATGCCACCACCGCGACCCACCAGTGACTGGAAGGCCGGGTAGAAGGACCAGGACTGGGCCTGGGCTTTATGCGCTCTTCAACCTGGTTCTGTTGTTCCACACTCATCTAGAAAACTCCCTGAACCGACCACATTTATCAGTGCTTAGCAGCTACTTTTTCCACGCGATTGCCGCGGCCATGCACAAAACTGAAAAATAACGGCACAAAGAACAAGGTGGCGACAGTCGCAAATAACAACCCACCGATCACTGCTCGCCCGAGGGGGGCATTCTGCTCGCCACCTTCGCCCAGCCCGAGCGCCATCGGCACCATGCCGATGATCATCGCCAGTGCGGTCATGATCACGGGGCGGAAGCGGGTGAATCCGGAATTGAGGGCGGCCACGACGGCGTCATGCCCCTCCGCCATCTGCTCCTTGGCAAAGCTTACAACCAGAATGCTGTTTGCAGTTGCAACTCCCATGCACATGATGGAACCGATAAGGGCGGGCACGCTCACGGTGGTGCGGGTGACGAACAGAAACCACACGATTCCGGCGAGAGCGGCCGGCAAGGCGGAAATAATGATGAGGGGATCCAGCCATGACTGGAAATTCACCACGATCAGCAGATACACCAGCACGATGGAAAAGGCCAAGCCACCCAGCAGTCCGATATAAGAAGACCGCATGGTTTGAATCTGCCCGCGAATGCTGACCTGGGTGCCGCGCGGCGCGTTTTTCTTGGCGTCGTCCACGATGCGGTTGACTTCGCGCGCCACCCCTCCGAGATCGCGGCCCTGGACCGAGCCATAAATATCGATCAAAGGCTGAATATCATAATGCGAGACCACCGCAGTTCCCGTGCCCCGGTTGATGGATGCCAGGCTGGCCAATATCTGCGGGGGCGCGTTGCTGCCCACATGAGTGACGGGGATATTTTCCAAATCCTGCAACGACGAAACTCGATACTGAGGGGTTTGAGTGGCGATGCTGTAGCTGACCCCGGTATTGGGATCGAGCCAGAATTCAGGAGTGGTCTGGAAACTGCCGCTCAGCGAAATCAAAAGATTGTTGGCCACATCGCTTTGGGTATAGCCGACTTGCTGCGCCTTGGTCCGATCCACATCAACATTCAGGTAGGGCTGGTCAAAAGGCTGCTGGATGTGGAGATCCACGGTCCCCGGAACTTGTCGCAGGCGGGTCAGCAGGCGACCGGCGAAGTCGCGGTTGCCGGCGACATTGTAGCCGGCGATCTGGATGTCAATCGGCGCCGGCAATCCGAAGTTGAGAATCTGACTGACGATGTCGGCGGGCAGGAATGAAAAGGTCACGCCGGGAAATTCCTCAGGCAGGTGCAAACGCAGATCATGAATATATTGTTCGGTCGGGCGGTGTCCTTTATTCAGACTCACCAGGATATCGTCGTCGGCGGGACCGATGGGTGCGGAGTTGCTGTAAGACAGGTTGATGCCGCTGTAAGGCAGGCCGATGTTGTCAATAATGCTGAGAATTTCCGAGGGAGGAATTTCGGCGCGAATGGCTTGCGTCACCAGATCCGAGAGGCGGGCGGTTTCTTCAATGCGCGTGCCGGTGCGGGCGCGCAGGTGCAACTTGAATTGCCCCGCATCCACGGTGGGGAAGAAGTCCTGGCCCAGCCAGGGAATCAGGAAGGCCAGCGAGGCCAGGCTGGCCGCGAAGAAGACGCTGAGGAAAATCGCGCGATGGTGCAGACAGCGATCCAGCCAGCCGCGGTAGCCTTCGCGGAAGCGCTCGAAGGCCAATTCAAATCGGATTTGTATGCGCACTAGCGGATTTCGTGACGCGGCGGCGCGCCCAGTTTCGACCGCATGACTCCGGAGCAGATACTTGGCCATGGTGGGCACCAGAGTCCGCGAAAGCAGATAGGACGCCATCATGGCGAACACCACCGCCTCGGCCAGCGGCACAAACAGATACTTGGCGACCCCGCTCAGGAAGAACATGGGGACAAACACGATGCAGATGGCCAGAGTTGAAACAAATGCCGGGACCGCGATTTGCTGGGCGCCATCCAGAATGGCATGTTCCACTTCTTTGCCCTGGGCCAGGTTGCGGTTGATGTTCTCAATTTCCACTGTAGCGTCATCCACCAGAATGCCGACCGCCAGGGCGAGGCCGCCCAGAGTCATGATGTTGATGGTCTGTCCGAGGGCGCTGAGAACCAGAATCGAGGTCAAAATCGAAAGTGGGATGGAGGTGGCGATAATCAGCGTGCTGCGCCAATTGCCCAGGAAGACCAGGATCATAAAGCCGGTCAGACAAGCCGCAATCGTGGCTTCTCTGATCACGCCGTCAATCGAGGCGCGGACGAACAGAGACTGATCGGCGAGAGGCTGCATCTCCAGCTCGGGGGGCATACCAGCCGCAATCTGCGGCAGCATGGCCTTAATCCCGGAAACCACGTTCAGCGTAGATGCGTTGCCGGTCTTTAAAACCGTGAGCAGAGAAGCCCGTCGTCCGTTGACGTGAACGATATTGGTTTGTGGCGGAAAGCCGTCGCGAACGTTGGCGACGTCGTGAACATAAATGGTGTTTGTGCCCACCGTCTTGACTGGCATCTGATTCAACTCGGCAACCGTCTTGGGGCTGCCGTTGATCTCGACGTCGTATTCGAAGGTACCGATCTTCGATGTGCCCGAGGGCAGGATCAAGTTCTGGGCACTGATGGCGCTCACTACATCAAGCGGCGACAATCCCTTGGATTGCAGGGCGTTGGTGTCGAGATCCACCTGGACCTGGCGTTGCTTGCCACCGTAGGGCCAGGGAATGGCGCAGCCTGGAATCGTGATCAGGCGAGTACGAATAAAACTGGTGCCGAGATCGAAAAGTTGCTGTTCCGACATGCCTTTGCCCGAGAGCGCCAATTGCAGGATGGGAACCGTAGATGCGCTGTAGGTTATTACCAGCGGCGGCGTAGTGCCGGGGGGCAATTGCCGAAGCTGGGTCTGAGAAATGGCGGTCACTTGCGCCAGGGCCTTATCAATATCCGCGCTGGGCTGAAAAAAAACCTTGACCACCGCAATCCCATTGAGCGATTGCGACTCAATGTGCTGGATGTCGTCCACCAGTGTGGTCAGGGCACGCTCGGTTTGGGAGACGATGCGGTCCGACATCTGCTGTGCATCGAGACCGGTGTAATTCCAAACGATGCTGACTACCGGGATATCAATACTAGGAAAAATGTCGATCGGAGTGCGCAGAATGACGATGGGGGCCAGCAGCAACAATAGCAGCGAAACCACTACGAATGTATAAGGACGTCTTAATGCGAGTCGAACAATCCACATAATTTCCTCAGGACGCGTTCACTGGGAGTACGCTTCCTCGCCGATCCGTAAGAAGTACCTATCAAGTGCGAGGCCCGGATCAATCCGGAATCCGGACGGGCGGTTAGCAGCCTCTGTGCCCGGCCCGGCTAAATAAAGATATTGTATTGGATTGAACTGGTTAGATGGGGATGCAGAGTTTATGTAAAGATTTGTAGGAGCCTGAAAACCGGCAGCGTAGGCCTTAGTTGGGTTTTCGGACCTTGCCGTCTGACAGCATTTGCAGGAGGGCGGCGTCGGCAGCTTGTTTGAACTTCTCGGCAGCTGCGATGCGGGGGCTGACCGGCATGCCGGCCGCCGGTTTTTGGCGAATGCTTTCCCGCAGTCGTTCGCCTTCCTCCGACCCGTTGGTCATTACCTGGACATAAAACCAGAGGAAATGACGCATCTGATCCAGCGCCGTTTTCAGAAGCTGCAAGGACTCGACTTCGGGCAGCCGGCAGAGAGCTTCCATCAACTCCGGATCGCTGGGCGCCTGCATGGCGGCACAGTTCAAGGCCTGCTGAATTGACCGCAGGTCTTCAGTCACACGCAGAATGCGAATATGGACATCGTCCAGGATTTCGTCGCTTTGCATGGGCAGCGGCTGCTGACTCAACATCTCACCCGAGACGCGCAGCGAGAAGATGTCCCATGTGCATGCGCTTTGGTAATTCCGGTAATTACCTTGGTCTCTAAGGTTTTTGTGGCCCTGGTCTGGGCCCGCATGCTCACCCCTAAGGCCCCTTACTTTTCCGATGCTGCATTGACTTGCTGTTGCTCTGCCCCCTACTATGATCGCGCACGAGACGAGCCGTATCTCTGATCGCCAAGCATGATCGGCCAAACCATTTCGCACTACCGCATCGTCGAGAAGTTGGGCGGTGGCGGCATGGGGGTGGTCTACAAAGCTGAGGACGTAAAGCTCGACCGCTTTGTCGCCCTCAAATTCCTGCCCGACGACGTCGCTAAAGACCCCCAGGCACTCAGCCGCTTTCAGCGCGAAGCCAAGGCAGCGTCTGCACTGAACCATCCCAATATCTGCACCATTTACGAAATTGATGACCAGCACGGCGAAACCTTCATCGCCATGGAGTATCTCGATGGCCTGACGCTGAAACATAAGATCGGCGGGCGTCCGCTGGAGACAGAAGAAATCCTTTCGCTGGCCATCGAGATCGCCGACGCGCTCGATGCCGCCCATGCGGAAGGCATCGTCCACCGCGACATCAAGCCCGCCAATATCTTTGTCACCAAGCGCGGTCACGCTAAGATTCTCGATTTCGGACTGGCCAAAGTCATGGTCTCAACCAGTTCTTCGAGCAAAATTGGCTCGCTGAACACGCAAACCGGCTCGGTGGACGCGGACCATCTCACCAGTCCCGGTTCTACGCTCGGCACAGTTGCCTACATGTCGCCCGAGCAAGTCAAAGGCAAAGAACTCGATGCCCGCACGGACTTGTTTTCCTTCGGCGCGGTTCTGTACGAGATGGCGACCGGCTCGTTGCCCTTCCATGGTGATACCTCTGGGCTGATCTTCAAAGCCATCCTCGATTCCGACCCACCGCCCGCCATTCGTTTCAATCGTGACATTCCGCCCAAGCTCGAAGACATCATCAATCGTGCGCTGGAGAAAGACCGGGAACTGCGTTACCAGAGTGCCAGGGAAATGCGGGCTGAACTGCAACGGTTGAAACGGGACACGGAGACTGGACGTATGCCAGCTGCGAGTTCTGGCGCAGTACCCGCAGCACAGGAAAGCGGGACGCAAGCTGCAATCACGCAACCAGCTCCAGCTTCAGGTTCCACTCATGTGGCTGTACAGCCGTCCTCCAGCGCGGTGAAGGTGGCTGAGGTTCCGGCAATCAGGAAGAGAAATCCCTGGAAGATCGCGGTTCCCCCGGTCGTCGTACTTACCGCCCTTGTCGCTGGCGGCCTTTACTACCGTTCGCATCGTGCCCAGCCCCTTACCGAAAAAGACAGCATCGTTCTCGCCGACTTCACCAACACCACCAGCGATTCCGTCTTCGATGGCACGCTGCGCCAGGGGCTTTCCGCGCAACTGGAGCAATCGCCATTTCTGAACCTGCTTTCTGATCAGCAGATCACGAAAACGCTGGCTTTGATGACCCAGCCCAAAGACGTGCGCCTAACCAGCGAGTTGGCGCGAGAAGTCTGCGAGCGTACGGGCAGCACTGCGACCATTGAAGGCGCGATTTCCAGCCTGGGAAGCGACTACGTCGTCGGCCTGAAGGCGGTGAACTGCCACAGCGGCGACCTGCTGGCCCAGGAGCAAGTCACCGCCAGCAGCAAAGAGCAGGTATTGAAGGCGCTGGGCGAAGCCGCTACGAAGCTTCGCGAAAAGCTCGGCGAATCGCTGGCTTCGGTGCAGAAGTATGACGCACCGGCGGAGAGTGTGACCACGTCCTCGCTCGAGGCCCTGCAAGCCTACACTCTGGGCGTTGAGGCGATGATCGTGAAGAACGACTACGCCGCTGCGATTCCATTGTTCCAACGCGCCATCAACCTGGACTCTAACTTCGCGATGGCGTATGCCCGGTTGGGAACCTGCTACTCGAACCTGAGCCAGGCCGCACGCGCAGCCGAGAATCAACGCAAGGCGTACGAGCTGCGCGAGCGGGTGAGCGAGCGGGAGAAATTTTACATCGCCTCGCATTATGAACAGCAGGCTCTTGGGAATCTTGAAGCCGCCCGCAAAACCTTCGAACTGTGGGCGCAGACCTATCCACGCGACAGCGTTCCCATCACGAACCTGGGATTCATCTATCTGACGCTGGGGGAATCTGAGAAGGCCCTGGCAGCAAACCAGGAAGCTTTGAAACTGAATCCGACCGGCCTTAGCTACGCGAATGTCGTGGCCTCGTACTTGTTCCTCAACCGGCTGGATGAAGCCAAAGCCACGGCCCAGGAGGCTCAAGCGCACCATCTGGATTCTCCCAGCATTCATATTAACCTCTACCCGTTTGCCTTCCTGCAGCACGATGCGGCGGGAATGGAGCGTGAAGCGGCTGCCGTGATGGGCAAGCCGGGGTTCGAAGACGCCCTGCTGTTCGTCGAATCCCAAACCGCCGGTTACGCCGGGCAGTTTGCCAGGAAAAGGGAGTTTGTGCGGCGAGCGGGCGACTCCGCAACCCGTGCAGATGAAAAAGAGACAGCCGCGCTTTATCTGGCCGATGGCGCCGTTCACGAAGCCATGGCGGGCAATGCGGCCTTCGCTAAACAGCAGGCGCAGGCAGGGCTGGCGCTTTCAAATGGCAGAGACGTTCAGGGATGGTCGGCCATCGCTTTGGCGCGCGCGGGGGACTCTGCCCAGGCCCTACGGCTGGCCGACGATTTGGCCAAGCGCTTCCCTGAAGATACGATCGTGCAGACGCAATACCTGCCGATGATCCGTGGAAGCGCGGCTTTGCAGAGCGGCAACGCTGCCAAGGCGGTCGAAGTTCTGGCGGCGGCCGCGCCCTATGAACTCGGGGCCGGGACCGGCTATCCCGCTTATTTTCGAGGCGAAACTTACTTGAAGCTAGGACAAGGGAGCGCTGCCGCCGTTGAGTTCCAGAAGATCGTCGATCACCCCGGTGCGGTTTCAAACGATCCCGTCGGCGCGCTGGCGCATCTAGGCCTGGCCCGCGCGTATGCCCTCTCCGGCGACACCGCCAAAGCCCGCACTGCCTATCAGGATTTTCTGGGCCTCTGGAAAGACGCAGACCCAGACATCCCCATCCTGAAAGAAGCCAAGGCGGAGTACGCGAAGTTGCAATGAGACTGGCCGTCCGGCATCTCCATCTTTGCCAATAGTGTTTGACCATAGTCTGTGACCATAGTATACTTGGGGCAATGGAACAGATTGCCATTTCGAAGTTCAAGGCTACCTGCCTGGCGGTGCTGGAGCGCGTGCGGAAGACAGGCAAACCGGTGCTGGTCACACGATTTGGCGAGCCCGTTGCCGAGGTCGGACCTCCGTCGGTTGCGAACCCCACCCGCCGCGAACTTGGATCGATGCGAGGCACCGCCCGCATCTTGGGTGACATCGTTTCTCCGGCCAGCGATGAAGACGACTGGGAAGTGTTGCGTTCATGAGGCTGCTGCTCGACACCCACATCTGGCTATGGAGCGAGCTTGAGCCGGAACGCCTCTCGCAGCGAGTCTCCAACGCGATCCAAAACCCGGACAACGAGCTCTGGCTGTCGCCCATCAGCGTCTGGGAACTGATCGTGTTGTGGCAGAAGAAGCGAGTTCTCCCCAGCGAAGACATCGAAACCTGGATTCCCCAGGCGTTGCGAGCTTTACCTCTGCAGGAAGCCACGATCACCTACGAGGTGGCGCGTGAAGTAGCGCGCCTGCGGCTGGAACACCGCGACCCTGCCGACCGCCTTCTTGTAGCCACAGCCAAGGTTTTCGATCTGACCTTAGTGACCGCGGATGAACGACTCATGAAAGTTCGCGAGGCTTCAGTATTGGCCAATCGCTCCTAGCCTCTAGCTAAATCCTTCTGCGGAAATTCTCCTTCCCATCTCGCGATCACGACCGTAGCCAGGCAGTTGCCAATTACGTTTACTGCTGTGCGGCCCATGTCCATCAGTTGGTCGATGCCGAGCAGAATGAAGATAGGTTCACTCGGCAGGCCGACCGTTGCCGCTGTTGCCAGCAGGATCACAATAGCCGCGCGGGAGACTCCGGCCACGCCTTTGCTGGTCAGCATCAGCACCAGCAGAATGTAGAGTTGGCGTCCGAAGCTGAGATGCATACCGGCGGCCTGGGCTACAAATATCGCCGCCAACGACAAGTAAAGCGCCGAGCCGGTGAGATTGAAGCTGTAGCCGGTGGGCATCACGAACGCCACCACCGGGCGCGGCACGCCGAGTTCTTCCATGCGTTCCATAGCGCTAGGCAGAGCGGCTTCGGAACTCGCGGTGCTGAAGGCAATGGTCGCCGGCTCGGTGATAGCGCGAAGGAAGCGCTTGATCGGGACGCCCGCGAGTAACGCGACCGGCAAAAGCACCACCAACAGGAATACAGCCAGCGCGCCATACAGCGTGAGGAGGAGCCGGGCCAAATTGCCGAGAATGCCCACGCCAGTCGAGCCGACAGTGGCGGCGATCGCGCCCAGTATCCCGAGCGGCGCGAACCACATGACGATATTGGTGAATTTAAACATCACCTCGGCCAGGCTTTCGGTGAAGGCCAGCATGGGGCGGCGCTTGGTTTCGTTTTTTACCAAGGCAAGAGCCACACCAAAAAGCAAACTGAAGATCACCACTTGCAGGATCTGATTTTCAGCAACTGATTTGGCAATGTTTTCTGGGAAGGCGTGCAGCACGGTTTCGCTGGGAGTGAGACTTTCGATCCTTACCGTTTCGTTTGCGTTTGCCGGAATCTGGGCTCCGACACCGGCCTGAGTGAAGTTGATGGCGGCCAGTCCGATAAACAGCGCCAGGGTGGTGACGATCTCAAAAAAAATCAGGGCTTTCACTCCCATGCGACCGACTTTTTTGAGATCGGAATGCCCTGCGATTCCGCTGACCAAGGTGCTAAAGAGCAGCGGGGCAATGATCACTTTGATCAGCTGCAGAAAAATCTGTGCCAGCAGGCGCAGGCTGACGCCGAAGGCGGGGAAATCGTGGCCGATCTCGGCTCCCAGCAGCATGGAAATGAATATCCAGGTTGTGAGAGAAGGGCGGAGGCAGGCGTAGGCGATGAGCCCGATCAGCACCAGCCAGCGCGCGGCAGCCAGAGTGGTCACAATATATGCAGCGCCGAGACAGGATTGTGCAGCCGCAAAAGCAGTGAGGCCCAACACAATAAGGGCGAGGGTGGCAAGCGCACGCCGCATGCGCTGATACATTAGCAGAATCGACGCTGTGAGCTTCGATATAATCCGGCATTCCAGCCATCGAGGTGGCCTTTGACCGAGCAATGCCGAATGAAGTTGGTGCTGCTTCTCCTGCTTACTTCCCTGCCTGCCGTTTCGCAGCTCGACCCGGTACTCAAGCAGGTTGACCTTCCTGATCCTTATTACTATCGCGAGATGTACCTGCCGCAGCTGACTACGGGGCCAAGTTCCGCGGCGTGGACTCCTGATTCGCAGGCGCTGGTGTATTCGATGGCAGGTTCGCTGTGGCGCCAGAAGCTCGGTACAGCCGATGCGGAACAACTGACCTCAGGCCCAGGCTATGACTATGAGCCCGACTGCTCGCCCGACGGGCGCTGGGTGGTGTATGCGTCGTACCAGAATGACGCCATCGAGCTGTGGATCCTGGATTTGACCACGAAGCGGACGCGCCAAGTGACGTCAGGCAGTGCCGTAAACGTGGACCCGCGCTTTTCGCCGGACGGCAAGCGGCTGGCGTTTGTTTCTACCGCTTACAACGGGCGCTTCCACATATTTGTGGCCGATTTCGGCCGCGGATGGCTGAGCAATTTTCAGCGCGTCACCGGGGAGACGCGCTCCGCTCTGCCGCGTTTTTATTACAGCCAGTACGACCATGAAATCAGCCCGGCATGGTCGCCGGATGGAGCGGAGTTGATGTTCGTCTCTAACCGCGGCCACATCTATGGCACCGGCGGTTTCTGGCGCATGAAGGCCGAACCGGGCGCGGAAGCGCGTGAGATTCATTACGAAGAAACCGCGTGGAAGGCAAGGCCCGAGTTTTCTCCGGACGGCAAAAGGATTGTGTATGCGTCGTATCTGGGCGGGCAATGGCACCAGCTTTGGGTGATGCCTTCGAGCGGCGGCGACGCCTTGCCGATTTCTTATGGAGATTTTGATAACACCAGTCCCCGGTGGGCGCCGGACGGAAAGAAGATCGCGTTCGTTTCGAACCGTGGCGGAAATACATCGCTATGGATTCAAGAGGTGACCGGCGGCGCACAAACGCAGATCATCGCGAAGCAGAGGCGCTATCTGAAGCCGATGGGGACTTTATCAATCAAGGTCCTGGGCTCTCTCGGCCGACCAACGCCGGCGCGCATTTTCGTCACGGGCGAAGACGGCCGGGCCTACGCTCCCGACGATGCCTGGATGCACGCGGAAGATAACTTCGTGCGCTCGGAGCGGCCGTTCGAAGCGCATTACTTTCACACCTCCGGCATTGCCGAAATCACGGTTCCGGCGGGGCAGGTGACAGTCGAAGTCATGAAAGGCTTCGAATATCGCATCGAAAAAGAGCAAGTGAAGGTCAAGGCCGGCCAACGGGCGGCGCTTAGCATTCATTTGAAGTCGCTCGATGTCCCTCGCGAGCCGCATTTCCGCTGGGCCAGCGGAGATCTGCATGTGCACATGAATTATGGCGGCGCTTACCGCAATACGCCGGCCAACCTGGTCAAGCAGGAGGAAGCGGAGAATCTCGCGCTGATCGAGGATCTGATCGTGAACAAAGAGGTGCGGATTCCTGATATCGCGTACTTCAGCCCGAAGCTCGATCCGGCTTCGACGCCGGACCACTTGCTGTTCCACGCGCAGGAGTTTCACACCAACTACTGGGGACATTTGGGGCTGTTGAATCTGACGCGGAACTTTCTTTTGCCTGGTTATTCGGCCTACGCCGGCTCGGCCGCAGCCAGCCTGTTTCCAACTGACGCAGCCGTGGCCGATCTGGCGCACGCACAGCAGGGGTTGGTGGGGTTTGTCCATCCTTTTGATTTCGCGCCCGACCCGGTGAAAGATCCGACGCTTACGCATGGCGAGCCACTCGATGCCGCTCTGGAACTGCCGGTAGACGTGGCTTTGGGCAAAGTGGACTACATTGAGGCAGCAGGCTTCAGCGACCATCTGGCTACCGCGCAAGTCTGGTACCGGCTGCTGAATTGCGGATTCCGCATCTCAGCGGGCGCAGGGTCGGACGCGATGGCTGATTACGCGTCTCTGCACGGGCCGGTGGGGCTGGCGCGGGTTTACGCCCGGGTGTCGCAGGGTCCGCTCAAAATTGCGCCATGGCTGAGCGCGCTGAAAGAGCGACACACGTTCGCGACTAATGGCCCCTTGCTCGGCTTCACGCTGGGCGGGAAAGAGATCGGCGATGAAGTGAAATTGCCAGCGGGCGAGAATAAAGTGAAATTCACCGCCTGGATGCGCTCGATTGTGCCTATCGATCATTTGCAGGTCATCTGCAACGGAGAAGTCGTACGCGATTTGAAGCTCGGCGGCGATCACGAGACAGCGAATGTAGCCGATGACATTTCAATTTCAAAAAGCGGATGGTGCCTGCTGCGGGCGTGGAGCGAGAAGGCTGAACATCCGATTCTGGATCTCTATCCCTACGCGACTACCGGCCCGATTTATGTGACGACGGCAGGCTCGAGGGCGAAAGCCGCCGACGATGCGGCATATTTCATCTCGTGGATTGGGCGGCTGGAAGAAGCGGTGCAGGCCAACCATGACTGGAACACGGAAGAGGAAAAAACGGCTGTCTTGAAGACGCTGGAGGATGCGCAGGAAGTGTACAAGAAACTGCAATAGCGCCGCTGATTTACGCGGATTAACGCAAATAAACCTGGGAATTATCCGCGTTAATCCGTGTGATCCGCGGCGGGTTCTCGACTACGCCTGTGCTTCCAGTTCCAGCAGCGTTTTCTTGCGTTCTGCACCCCAGCGGTAGCCGCCTTCTTCTCCGTCCTTGCGGACGACGCGATGGCATGGAATCACCACGGCAACCGGATTCGTCGCGCAGGCGCGGGCCACTGCTCGCGTTGCCGTTGGCCGGCCGATGCCTTTTGCGACGGCGGCATAGGAACGAGTCTCGCCGAAAGGAATTTTCTGCAAGTAGGTCCACACACGCCTCTGGAATGCTGTCGCCTGAATGTCGAGCGGCAAAGCGGAGCTTAGCTTCTGGCCGCGCATCTGGCGCAGCAAGTTTTCTTTCCATTCGCGCATGGCGCCGTCGTCATGTTTGCGGATGGCGAAGGGGAATTCGTGGCGCAGGCCTTGCTCGAGTTCTTCGTCGGAATTGGCGAATTGGATCGCACAAACGCCTTTGTCAGTGGCGGCGATCAGCATCCGTCCCAGTGGCGAATCGGCGCAGGTATAGCGGATGGGAGCCGCTATAGCTCCGCGGCGATATTTGTCCGGGGTCATGCCAAGCTGCGAAGCCGTGCGCTCGTAAAGACGGCTGCTGGAGCTGTATCCGGCGTCATACATGGCGCGAGTGACGGAATGTCCGGCGCGCAAATTGCTCTTGAGCTGGTTCATGCGACTGGAATCGGCGTAGGCCTTGGGCGTGATTCCGAGCACGGCTTTGAATTTGCGTTGTAAGTGAAACGGGCTCTGATGAAATTCGCTTCCCAGGCGAGCCAGCGTCAGCGGCTCGTCGAGATGCTGTTCGATGTAGCGGCAGATGGCGCGGGCTTCAGCAACAGCTCCGTGGCCCGCCGACTTGGGGCGGCAACGCAGGCAGGCGCGGTAGCCAGCTTTCTCCGCTTCATCGGGACGGCGAAAGAACGCGACGTTTTCCCGCCGCGGGCGTCGCGACGGGCAAGACGGCCGGCAATAGACGCCGGTCGAGGACACGGCGAATACGAAGCTGCCGTCCTGACTGGCGTCGCGGGCTTCGACGGCTTGCCACCAGCGAGTTTGGCTGCTTGCGGCTCTGCTCACTTCAATTGCTGCCATTCCAGTTTGACTCAGGTCGAGTATCGCATTGGTTGTCATAGTGAGGAAAGATTAGCTGGAGGAGCGGTGGTGGGCTATCCGCATCTTGCGGTCAGAGCAAGATTGTTAGGCATTTTGCGAACTTGAAGCTCAAGTCACCGTGCCGGGGGGCTGGCCCACCCTAACCATCTTATAAGTCTTCGGGGTGCCCCGTCCAAGCTCCGCTTGGGCGGGGGTGTTCATTCGTCACATCCTTGTCGGATGGTCTCGGCCTATGCTCCCTGAATGCCCTGGGGACTCAAGCGCTTTCAGCAATCCCACCAGCTTCACTTCGTAACTTTCAGTTGCTATCGTCGGCGAGCGAACTTCGTGAACGATCATGGCTATTCTTATTTCGAATGCGCGCTCGAGCGCACACGTCGGTCGTATGGGATGTGCGTGTACGGTTACGTGGTGATGCCGGAGCATGTCCATCTGTTGGTGAGCGAACCGGAACGGGAGGTGCTGGCACGGGCGATGCAATCGCTGAAGCAGTCGGTGGCGCGCACTCTGGCCTTGCGCGCGAAGGATCCGTTCTGGCAGGCGCGATATTACGACTTCAATGTGTGGAGCGAGAAGAAGCTCGTGGAGAAGCTGCGCTATATTCACCGCAACCCGGTGGCCCGTGGACTGGTGAAGAGGCCGGAAGACCGGCCCTGGAGCAGTTTCCGCCACTATTTGACGGGCGCGGAGGGAACGGTGGAGATCGAATCGCAATGGACGGCGCGACGGAGGGAGAAGATGGGAATCTTCCCGAGGGTGCGGGTGCGCTCGAAATGAAAACCCCGCCCAAGCAGAGCTTGGACGGGGCACCCGAAAAAGTTAGGGTGGGCCAGCCCCCCGCAGGAGGAGTTGCAGGTTGAGGTTCGACCGGCTCAAGCGCGCGTTCTGCTTCCTCTTCCGGTCGTTCCTCTTCTCGTTCAGGTTCTTCGACTTGCGCTAGTAACGTATTTTGCGCCTAGCCTTGTTCCTCCTCAGCAATGAATTTGACGCCTAATTCGCGGCGCTGGTCGAGAACGGTACTGCAGGCATCCGCTTTATTTCAGTCATCATTTCCGTCTCGTGGAAGAACACGAAAAACCGCAGATTCGTAAGCTGAGCCTTGCCCGCAACCCCATCCACGTTCCAGATTTCGCCAGCTGGCAATCGGGAGTCTACGATTACATTGACCGGCTGATTCGGGCCGCTTCGATCAGCCACCTGATTGAGCGCCCGCAACAGGTCGTCCACCTGCCGCGAATCAACCTTGTAGATCACACGCCCACCAATTTTTTCGACCACGACTGTCGTCGGCTTTGGATGCGTCTCCTGCGACAGAAGATTTGGCACAGAAAAGAGAAACACCGCCGCGATGCAGATGCAGAATCGTACCCTCATCAGAAATGACATTTATTCGTCTCCTGTGTACCTGCGGTACACCACCGTAGGCGTAACGCTACGATCAAACTTGTTGTCGGGTCCCACCACATTTTCATGGGCAGCCATTCCGTGAACTACTCCGTTCGCATCAACCGACGTGACGATTCCGGAGTGTCCGCTGTACGACGTGCCGCCGCCAGACAGTTTGTATGCGGCAACATCGCCAGCCTGCGGAGACTCATCCTTTCCGAGCACGCGCCAGTTTTCGATCTTTGTGTTCTTATCGGCCCACTCAGCGGCAAGAGGATACCGCGACTTTCCATTACTACCCGTGACTGACGCTGGCGCGCCAGCTTCCTTCGTTACATCGCCCACGAAGGCGTTACACTTGTTTGTGTTGCAGGCAAACGCGCCTTTCTGCTTGCTATACGCCCAGTCGGTACTTCCGTTGTACTTCTCAGCGGTCGCCGCGACGTTCGCGCGGGTTTGCTCATTATTTTGCGCCAACTCACGAACGCCCTTGTCGCAGTTGTACCTCCTTCAAATCGTAGACTTACTGCTTCGGTTTACTGGCTTCTGGGTGCTTCCCGTCGTTGGCGCGCTGTAGCACGTCGCGCAACGGTATTCTCCATATGTGGAAACCGGAGTCATTAAACGCGGGCCGAGCATCCTTGGCGGGCTTCTCGGTTCGGGCACTCGGTCCCCAGGCAAAGTACAAGGTCTTGCCGGAGTCGCAGACGAAAGGCGATATGTAGGCACCTTCGAGTGTAGGGACAACCTCGCCAGTTCCCAGTGAGATACGATAGATACCCGTCGGTAGCCATTTTCCACCTTCGTTGTTTATGCCAGAGAAAAGGACGGTATCCTCGTCAAGCCAGAAGGGGTTGAGAGGGTGCAAACCAGTCGTCGGAAGCCTGCGCAGACCCTTTGTCTTCAGGTCGCCGACCCACAGCGCATTGCATTCAGTGGTCTGGCTATCGTCGCCGCTGTTCTTCACCAAGGTGATCCTTTGCTCATCGGGCGAAACGGCAAAAGTGTTCGTCACGCCTCCGCATTTGTCCTTTGGTACGTCAATAAGCTTTCGCACGTCCCCACCCTTTTCGGGCACGCTGTAAATGTTCTCGTCATCTCCAGTGAAAACTATCGAGCCGGATCGTAGCCAAACAGTCGTAGGTCCCGATAGAGTATTGGGAGAGAAGTTGGTTAGGCGAACGACTTCGCCGGTGTCTACATTCACTTTTACGAGCTGAGCATTGAACCCCAACCAGGGGTCCTTTGCGCCATCTGGATAGTTCGTAATGAGGGCCAGCCACCGGCTATCGGGGGACCAGCTAAGATCTCCCACATATAAATGCCGACCCGGTTTTCCCTTGAGTATCGGGTGCCACGCAAGAGAGCCGTGGCCTAGCCTCATAATCCCTACTCTGGGAAAGTCCGGGTCATTGAGTTCGTTGTACTCAAAGGCCAGCCAGCGTCCATCCGGTGAGCATGCGGCAAGGACCTCGGCATACGTATGAAACTCGCCGGTGACCCTTTGCGCGCTAGTCGGCGGGCCAGGTTCTCGATCGCTTGTAAAACCCATCCGCAAGGCGATCATCAAGGCAAAAAACAATATCAGGATCGATGAGTACTTTTTTTCGGTTGGACCTCGCATCCCAAACGCCCTAATCTGGCCCATAGTCAGTTTTTGGTTTGTAGCCATAACCAACAAAATGTTCGACCCCTTGGATGTTTACAAGGGCAGGTCTTCCGTTTTTGGTTCCGACATCGAAAGTGATGGTCGTCTTCGTTTTGTAAATCAAGAAGTTAATGCCCTTGTTCAACTGAACAGTTACCTTATCTCCCGTTCTTGAGACGGAATCGACCTTCTGGTCCACACCATGAGCGTCAACCTTACTCTCTTTGAGGCCCTGCCGCAGCGCATCTCCGCTGAGATTCCAATTCGTCCCGAAGGAGTTCAAGAAGTCGACAGATTTCTTGGCATTCGATCCTGTGTCCGCTTTGGCCGACTGAATGCCCTTTGATACGTCATCGGCTGACAACTGCTTCGGCTGCGTTTGGGTTTGGGGCTGAGTCTGGGTTTCCGTCTGTGCTGTATTTTGCGCCGCGTCGTAAAGCACTGACGTCGCCTGGCCGCGTTGGTCCTCATAGTAATCCCCCCAGCTCGCGGTGTTTGCCGTGGACAATGGGTTCAGATTCATATGCCCATCCGCATCCGCATGATTCGTCGGATCGCCGCCGACATACGAATACAAATTCAACGTCTGCGGGTTCCCTAGAATCGCATACGGCACCGACACCGGCTTCGTATCCCAATCCGGACTCAGCCACCTCCCCTGCGTCGAAGAATAATACCGCGCCGGAAAATCGTCCAGGTTCGTCTCCGTGTCCCGCTGCTTCCCCGTAAAGTGCATCGGACTCGGCTCGCCCCCCACGCACGCCTGCCCATCGCCATAAGGCAAGCTCTGGCAAGTCTCGTAGATGGCCCCATTCACATCCGTCCGCACCCGCTCCGTCCCCAGCCAGTCCGCGCTGTGGAAGTAAGTCGTCGTGCCGCTGTAAGTCGCCAGATGCCGCCCGCCCACGTACACTTCCTGCCGCGTCCATCCCCCGGACGCATTCACCTCCGCAATCTGCCGCCCCGCATGATCGTAGAGGTAGTCCACCGTCGTGCCCGCCACCTTCCGCACGCGGCGGCCCTCGGCGTCGTAGGTATAGGTCGCTGTCGCCCCGCCGTCTACCTGAATGATGCGGTTCTCAGCGTCGTAAGTGTAGTGGTGCATGCCGTCGTAGAGCACATTCCCGGCGGCGTCATAAGACTGACCGATCATGTGATTATTTGCGTCAAAGCTATACTGCGGCGCCGGCCCCGTTCCCGCCGGGTGCCCCACTCATTTGCGCTTTTTGCGAATGAGTGGGTGCTGCGGTCTGCTCGGGCCGCCAAATTTCTCCACGGGACAAGTTTTGATCTTGAGCGGCCGGGTGCCCCACACATTCGCGCTCTTTGCCGGGTGCCCCACTCATTTGCGCTTTTTGCGAATGAGTGGGTGCTGCGGTCTGCTCCGGCCCCCAAACTTCTCCACGGGACAAGGCTTGATCTTCAGCGGCCACTCCTGATAGTTCACTCGCACCAAACCACGCTCACCGCTCGAGTAGAAGCGAAAGCTGCTCCACTTCCATTGGCCAGGCTCGATCACCAGTCCGCGTTTCACTGGGTTGCGGTGGATGTAGCGCAGCTTTTCGATGCGTTTCCGTTCGCTATAAACGTTGAAGTCGTAGAAGCGTTTCTGCCAAACCGAGTCGAGAGTAGAATCCCAGAGTGCGGTTTGGGCTGAGGGTGGTTTGCGGCGCCGGTTCAGTTGGCGGGTAAAGCGCTCTTTGACGACTTTCATGACGACGGAGGGGTCGCCGATTTCGGGTTCGGTGATGAGCAGATGAAAGTGTTCGGGCATGACGACGTATCCGTGGACGACGAAGCGGTACCTGCGGCGGGCTTGTTCGAGGATGTTGAGGAAGAGATTGCGACGCCAGGCGGTATGCAGGCGGGGCTGGCGGCGGTAACAGCTACAGGTGATGAAATGCAAGTGCTGAGTGCCGTAGTAGCGGATGAGTCCCTTGGTCACGGGGGAAGAGTAGCGGTTGCTGGTCGAGTTTGGATGTGATGGGTTTACAGGGTGGTGGTGACAGCACCCACACATCGCAAAGTGCGCGATGTGTGGGGCACCCGCTCTTGGGGTGGTGTGTCGAGTGAAGGGGACAGGGACAATGAGTGGGCCACCCGCCCTACTACCCGGTTGATGTGAGTGGTGCTTCGATTCCCTTGCATCTGATCTTCGACGCGCTTCCGGATGCGATTGATCGAGCGACGGGTATGTATCTCATTCCCGCCGGGAGGACCGCATGTCAATGACTATGGAAGCTCAAACGGCAACATGGTGGTCCAAGCGTAAGTTTGGTTGTATCTCGCTGGCGTTGTCGTTGGCGGAGACGCTCATCATATACGGTGCAGCGGTTCTGGTTCAGACATCGAGACAGCCGCACGCTTCTCCCCTGATCCTGAGGATGGCTAGTACCACCTGGCTGGTGGGCGGGCTCGGTTCGCTGGGCTTCGCGGTTGCTGGCTTAGTTGCCGATTCTCATCGCACGACGGCGTTTATCGCGTTGATCGTGACGATAGTGACCTTCTTGGTTTGCGGGCTACAAATGCTGGTGTGAGGGGGCTGGCCCAGCCTAACCATCTTATAAGTCTTCGGGGTGCCCCGTCCAAGCTCCGCTTGGGCGGGGGTGTTCATTCGTCACAGCTTTGTCGGTAGATCCCGAACTACCCTTCCTGAATGCCCTGGGGACTCAAGCGCTTTCAGCAATCCCACCAGCTTCACTTCGTAACTTTCAGTTGCTATCGTCGCCCGGAGAACTTCGTGAACGATCATGGCTATTCTTATTTCGAATGCGCGCTCGAGCGCACACGCCGGTCGTATGGGATGTGCGTGTACGGTTACGTGGTGATGCCGGAGCATGTCCATCTGTTGGTGAGCGAACCGGAGCGGGAGGTGCTGGCACGGGCGATGCAATCGCTGAAGCAGTCGGTGGCGCGCACGCTGGCGTTACGCGCGAAGGATCCGTTCTGGCAGGCGAGGTACTACGACTTCAATGTGTGGAGCGAGAAGAAGCTCGTGGAGAAGCTGCGCTATATTCATCGCAACCCGGTGGCGCGAGGGCTGGTGAAGAAGCCGGAAGACTGGCCGTGGAGCAGCTTCCGCCACTATTTGACGGGCGCGGAGGGAACGGTGGAGATCGAATCGCAATGGACGGCGCGGCGGAGGGAGAAGATGGGAATCTTCCCGAAGGTGCGGGTGCGCTCGAAATGAAAGCCCCGCCCAAGCGGAGCTTGGACGGGGCACCCGAAAGAGTTAGGTTAGTTTCATAGGGCGGGCCAGCCCCCACCCGCGAGAGTTAGGTTAGTTTCATAGGGCGGGCCAGCCCCCCTATGCTCCCTGAATGCCCTGGGGACTCAAGCGCTTTCAGCAATCCCACCAGCTTCACTTCGTAACTTTCAGTTGCTATCGTCGGCGAGCGAACTTCGTGAACGATCGAAGACTGGCCCGGGAGCAGCTTCCGCCACTATTTGACGGGCATGGAGGGGACGGTAGAGATTGAATCGCAATGGACGGCGCGGCGGAGGGAGAAGATGGGAATCTTCCCGAAGGTGCGGGTGCGTTCGAAATGAAAGCCCCGCCCAAGCGGAGCTTGGACGGGGCACCCGAAAAAGTTAGGTTAGTTTCATGGAGTGGGCCAGCCCCCTATCCGTATCTTGCGGTCAGAGCAAGATTGGGGAAGGCGCGGATTCCTAGTTTCCATTCAAGCGACCCTGGCGGACCGGGCCACCAGTTACTGCCGCTTCTGGCTCAAACGACCCCCTGGTTTGGACATTCGGCGCACTACATAAAACGCAATTACCATCCAGATAAACAGCAAGAATATTGTTGTCTCGATGCTCTCTCGCACCGGCAGCAGCCAGAGACCCATTGCCAGCATCAGTGGCCCGAGCACCGGAATCGCGGTCATCCACATCACGTAGTAGGTCAACATTAGGCGCTGACGCCGGGTGAAGGGATAGTGCATAGCCCTAGCCCAGACGTAGCCGAGGCCCAAAGCCACGAGATAAAGGGCCAGATCGATTAGTACCCCATACAACATTCGGTCGGAGTTCGACATTTCCGATTCAGATCCCAGGGGGGCTGGCCCACCCTAACCATCTTATAAGTCTTCGGGGTGCCCCGTCCAAGCTCCGCTTGGGCGGGGGTGTTCATTCGTCACATCCTTGTCGGATGGTCTCGGCCTATGCTCCCTGAATGCCCTGGGGACTCAAGCGCTTTCAGCAATCCCACCAGCTTCACTTCGTAACTTTCAGTTGCTATCGTCGCCGAGCGAACTTCGTGAACGCTGAAGCAGTCGGTGGCGCGCACGCTGGCGTTACGCGCGAAGGATCCGTTCTGGCAGGCGAGGTATTACGACTTCAATGTGTGGAGCGAGAAGAAGCTCGTGGAGAAGCTGCGCGATATTCATCGCAACCCGGTGGCGCGTGGACTGGTGAAGAAGCCGGAAGAGTGGCCGTGGAGGAGCTCCCGCCACTATTTGACGGGCGCGGAGGGAACGGTAGGGATCGAATCGCAATGGACGGCGCGGCGGGGGGAGAAGATGGGAATCTTCCCGAAGGTGCGGGTGCGCACGAAATGAAAGCCCCGCCCAAGCAGAGCTTGGACGGGGCGCACGAAAATTCGACAACAATGGGCGCCTCTGCGGTACAACCTTTGGCCATGATGACTACACAGGTGGGACGGTGTTCAGGGTTGATTATTTTAGCGTGAAATGATCGCTATGCCGGAGCCCGAGGTTGCCACTGACTTTGGGTGCGGCAACTCACACGCGGGATCCACGCTCAAGGAACAAGTATCCAGTTTTCGATCGCCAGTTTAGGAACCCGTGCAAACTCTCGGGTGTTGTTTGTGACCAGCGTCAGTCCCAGGCTGCGGGCGTGGGCCGCAATGAACAGGTCGTTCGCCCCGATCATGGCGCCTCGCGTCTTTAAGCCGGCGCGGATCTTGGCATAGTGCATGGACGCTATGTCGGAAAAGTCCAGAACCTCGACGTAACGTAAAAAGGCTTCCAGCGCCGATTCATCCTGACGCCGCCGGGGTGACAATTCGACCCCGAACAAGAGTTCGGACTTCGTGATTACAGAGATGCATACGTCACTCACAGGAACTTTCTGTAGGCGCTGCAGAACCGCGTCATTCGAGCGCTTCATGATGTAGGAACAAGTGTCGGTGTCCAGCATATAGCGCGGCATTACGGCTCACGCTCCTGCACGGGCAGATCTTCGGCGCCTTCCATGAAACCTGGCGAGGCAGCCGGCCCCTCGGCAAGGTAGGAAGCCCAATCAAATGGTCGGGAGGAGAGAATCACCTCGCTGCCTTCTTTCCGTATGAATACTTCCTGCGTCCTGAACTGAAAGTCCTTCGGCAGGCGGACCGCCTGACTGCGGTTGTTCATGAAGATTTTCGCTTTGCGCTGCATGTTTGCTCCTCCCCGCGCGAGAACCCGGCCTGGCATATACATGAGTATATGCCACATTGGGATGTTGCGCCACCCCTTTCGGGTGGGCAGCCATTTTTCGAAACGAGCCATCCCGGGCCCTCGTGCAGCGTCCTTAATCGCTCAGCGGCTGCAATATCCCAAAGGTTTGCGTAACTCCGGCGCGTTTGCGCAGCTCGTTGAGCAGGGCGTGGGCGGCGTTGTCGTAGGTCTTGGTGGAATCGGAAGTGTCGGCCCAGACCGCCTCGTAGACAATCTGTGCGGCTTCTTTCAAGTCAATGTGGAGTGCGGCTTCGAGGATATCCACGCGCTCCTGGAGATGATCGAAACAGGCCTGGCAGACGGTCGCAGTCTGCTGGCTGGCCTGGTGGTTTTCCGCACGGGTGCAATTCGTGGTCGGAGTGGAACGGACCTGCATCTGCGAGGTCAGCAGTTGAGCTTTGAAGTCGCGCAGGAAGCGCTCGCGTTCGGCTTCAAGCGTGGCCAGATCAGGCGTCTCTTCGCTGACCGCAGGGGCAGCAGGGGTGCGTACGGGTGCCACGACGGGAGAAACCCGCTCCGACGTCTGACACACTGGGCAGACCTTCACGTTGGCCGCGTAGTAGGTCCGGCACTTTATACAAGGCAGACCGTAGCCTACCGGCTTAAGTCCGGCGGGCGTCGTCAGCGGACTGGCGGGGACGGTCGATTCCTGTGTGGATCTGGCGCTGTTATCGCGAATTGCGGGTGCGGCCGTCCGTGGGCTGGCTGCCGGCGCTGCGGCTGTAGAACTCATGGAACGATTGTAGGGTGGGCAGGGTAACCTGCCGAGAGCACGGTGGTTCAATACCGGGGCCTGCCCGAAGGTTCCTACGCTTCCGCTAAAGTCTTCTCCGCGTTCGGCTTGCGGGAGGGGTATTTCGCGAACCAGCGGCGCGGTTGACGGAAGATTCCGGCTTGAGTAACGTTAGAGATACAGAGATACAAAGAGAGCGTTACTCGTGGAGGTTTCTGTATGTTTGAAGGCCTATTTCAGCCGATGCACCTTCTGGTCATCTTTCTTATCGCCTTGCTGATTTTTGGCCCCAAGAAACTTCCCGAGCTGGGCAAGGGGCTCGGCGAAGGTATTCGCGCGTTGAAGGAAGGTATGAAAGACACACCTGCCGACCCAGCGAAGACCGCCAGCACGGAAGTCAAGAACCCCGAGACCAAGAGCTAGCTGGCTCGACCTTTAGCCCCTTCGAGATCAAAACAAATTCAATGGAGAACCCCTATGCGTAAGCTGCAATTGTTGGCATTGTTGTCGGTGTTTGGGCTGAGCGCTTCGCTGTTCGCCGATCAAGTGGTGCTGAGCAATGGTGACCGGCTGACAGGGGCCATCACCAAGTCGGACGGGAAGACGCTGGTGATCAAGACCGATCTCGCCGGGGAGGTAACGGTGCAGTGGACATCGGTTCAGTCGCTCACTTCCTCGGCGCCGCTGCATGTGGCAACGCAAGCCGGAAAAACGGTGGTCGGTCCGGTGACGACCACCGACGGCAGCCTGGCCGTGAGCACTCCGCAGAGCGGAACCGTCGATGTGGCCAGAGCGGATGTGGCCGCGCTCCGCAACGACGCGGAACAGGCGGCTTACGAGAAATCGCTGCATCCCACGCTGCTGCAAGGCTGGGCGGGCGGAGCCAACATTGGCTTTGCGCTTACCGCGGGCAACAGCGAGACCAAGAACCTGGCGCTCGCGTTCACCGCCGATCGCAAGACTTCACACGATGAAATTGCGCTGTATACCAACACCATCTACGCCACCAACGATGCGCCCGGGGCCGTACCTCCGGTGACTGCCAATGCGACCCAGGGCGGGGCGCGCTATGACCGCAACTTCACCAAACGTCTCTTCGGCTTTGGCAGCGCTGACTTTCAGACGGATGCTTTGCAGAATTTGAACTTGCGCTCGGTGCTCGGCGGAGGCCTGGGCTTTCACGCCATCAACACCGACCGCACCACGCTCGATTTTCTCGGCGGCCTGAATTACACCAAAGAAAACTACGTTGGCCTGGATCGGAACTTCGCGGCCCTGACCCTCGGCGAAGAACTCATGCACAAGCTGGGAGCGTCGACAGTATTGAGCCAGAAGCTGTATTTCTTCCCTAATCTGAGCGACAGCGGCCAGTACCGCGCCACCTTCAATCTGGGGACGATCACGAAGATCAGCAAGTGGCTGGGATGGCAAAATGCGTTCGGCGACATTTACGTGACCAACCCGCCGGTGGGCAAGAGGACCAATGATCTTCAGCTGACCACGGGAATCAATGTATCGTTTACGCACTGAGCGCATCTTACAGAGCGCGTCTTGCTGATCGCGGGTTGGCGAGAAGAAATGAGGGCTTCTATGAGCGAATCATCACAGCAAGTGAAACGTGATCCCGAGGATCGTCATATTGACGAGAGCAACATAGAAGAACGGAAAGACAAGATGATGGACAAGACCGTGGCCGACACTTTTCCGGCCAGCGATCCGCCATCGTCACTGCCCGATCCGGATGAGGATTCGTTCGCGGCGTAATGACTATTCTCGCGTCACCGACTTCACCAGATTGCGGGGATGATCCACATCCAGGCCCTTTTTCACCGCCATGTAATACGCGAAGAGCTGAAGCGGGACGATCTCGAGAATCGGCGACAGCAGTTCGGAAGCCGGGGGAACGAAGATGGTGTAATCAGCGAGGCGGCAAAGTTCGTCGTCGCCTTCGGTGGCAATCGCAATCACCCGCGCCGACTGCTGTTTGAAGCTTTTGATGTTCGCCACATTTTTCTCGTAGCGCAAAATTGAGCCGGCGTCGGTGCGGTCACAGGTTGCGATGATCAGGATTGGCAGACTCTCATCGATCAACGCGTTAGGACCGTGCTTGGTTTCGCCCGTGGGATAGCCTTCGGCATGGACGTAGGAGACCTCCTTCAACTTCAAAGCGCCGTCCATGGCGATAGGGTAGTGGATGGCGCGGCCTAGAAACAGGAAATCCTGCGCGGTGCGATATCTCTCTGCCAGCTTTTCGCAAACCTGAGGGGCCGATTCGAGCACGGTGGTGACTTTGGCGGGAAGCTCCAGCAGTTCGTTGACATAGCACCGCACCTGATCTGGGCCGAGATGGCCGCGCTCCTGGCCCAGATACGCCGCCAGCAAAAACAGCACTGCCATTTGAGCGGTAAATGCTTTGGTGGAGGCAATACTCACTTCCGGCCCCGCGTTGGTGTAGAGAACGCCGTCGGCCTCGCGGGCAATGGTGGAATTGACGACATTCGAAATGGCAATGGTGCGCGAGCCTCTGGCCTTGGCTTCGCGCTGCGATGCCGTAGTGTCCGCGGTCTCGCCGGATTGGGTAATCACGATGGTCAGCTCGCCGGCACCGATCATGGGATTGCGGTATTCAAATTCGCTGGCGTAATCAACATCGGCGGGAAGATTCGCAAGTTCCTGAATCATGTATTGACCAGCCATTCCAGCGTGGCGGCTGGTCCCGGAAGCCACAATGTGGATGCGGCGCAGAGCACATAGCTCTTCCCTGCCGATCTTTACTTCGTTCAGGCGGACCACACCCTCCAGCGAAACCCGGGGCAGGATGGTATCGCGCAGCCCCTGTGGCTGCTCGAAAATCTCTTTCAGCATGTAGTGGGGAAATCCGCCCTTGTCTACCAAGCTCTTCTCCTGTGCCTTTTATCTGCCGGCAGCGGCTTCCGTCCTGACGCCACGAATGAACGTGGTCCTGACTTCGCCGCCTGGACTCAGCACCACAATGTCAGCGTCACAACCAGCCTCCAGCCTGCCGCGGTTCGACAGCCCCACCACCCTGGAAGGATTCAGCGTGGCCAGGCGAAGCGACTGCTGCAATTCCCAGCCGGCAAACTTGGTTATGTTCCGCACGGCGCGATCCATGGTGAGCACGCTGCCGGCGAGCGTGCCATCCGCGGTGCACATGCCATTCTTGACTTCCACTTCGAACCATCCCAGACGATAACGGCCGTCCGGCATACCCGTGGCTGCGGTTGCATCCGTGATCAGCACTGCCCGCTCCGCGCCTTTCTGCTTCAGAAATAGCTCCACGATGGTGGGATCGAGATGAATTCCATCGGCAATGATGTCCGCAGAAATGCGCGGATCGGTGAGTACTGCCGCAACGATGCCGGGCTCGCGATGGCCGAGCGGCCGCATGGAATTGAAGGTGTGGGTGGCATGGCGTGCCCCGGCTTCGATGGCAGAGCGAGTGTCATGCAGTTTGGAGTCAGAGTGTCCCAGGCTGACGCAAACCCCACAACGTACGGCTTCAGCAATCACTGCGCGTGCGCCTTCCAACTCCGGCGCGATGGTCATCATTCGAATGCGGCCGCGCGACGCCTGCCAGAAGCGCTCGAACACGGGCAGGGTTGGGGGCAGCAAGTCTTGCGGAGGATGCACTCCCCGGCGCTCGAAACTGATGAACGGGCCTTCCAGGTGAATACCCACGGGCTGCGCCCGCCGCCCGCGGGACTCGGGGTCGCGCTCGGCGCTTTCAATAGCGGTGGCAAGGCGGTCCAGCGCGGAGAGGATGTGGTCGCCGGAGGCCGTCACCGTGGTCGGTAAATAGCTGGTGACGCCGTGCCGGGCCAGAAGTTGCTCGACCGCGGGCAGAGCGGCCGGGTTCGCCTCCATTACATCGTGGCCTGCTCCCCCGTGAATGTGGATGTCCACAAACCCGGGAGCAAGAATGGAATCCCCGAAATCGAGGCACTGCGCACCTTGTGGAAGAGGGCGCACGGCTCGCGAGCTGACTTCGGCAATCCGGTCCCCGTCGAGCCAGAGCACGGGCTGTTCGATGGATTCGAGCGGCGTGTAGAGGCGGCCTGCGGTCAGCGCGATCATGACTATTAAATCGTTATATTAGAGGATTTTCAGTCGGACGTAGCGAGGTATTTTCGCTTTCGGCCAGGTCCGCCTCCATTGTAAGCGGAGTGTGGATTCCATGGCCTTAAGAAACGCATGGGGCTGGCTGGCGGCCGTGAGTCTTGGGTTTCGCTGAAGGCCAGAGATGGGTGCCGTCGCAAGTGGATGTTATAATCTCGATGTAGTAACAGATTCTCGTGTGTTTTCCGGCGGAGTTTTTCCTACCTCTTTCACGCCGGATGACGAGTTTGTCGGGGAGTGGCTCAGCCTGGTAGAGCACCTGGTTCGGGACCAGGGGGTCGGAGGTTCAAATCCTCTCTCCCCGACCATTCTTTCTCTCGGATACGTTCCGTCGCCCCCGCATATTGAATCATCTTGCTGGCGTTCCTACTTTATGGTCCATCTGGATCCGGAACTTCACAAGATAGGGCGCAGCTCGGCGGTCGCGAGCGGACCGTTTTGGTTTTACGTCGTGGAACCCTAAAGGCGAGCGAGATACCAACAATTTCATTCATGTCCCAGCCACTTGGCAGGTTAACCGACTGTAATAGGTAGTAAGGCCGAACAGAAAACGAATCAGCGATGGGCAGTCGTACTCCCACCTGGAAGCGGTTCTGAGTGTAGCTGCTGCCGCCATTAGCGAAGGGGTTGTATCCGGGAACGATAAAGAACTCGTTGCTCACGACCAGCACCGGCCGCCGCGACACGCGAAGCGGTAGGGTGTATTCGATGCCCGGGCGAAATCGAAGACGTGCCGAAGCAGGCCGGTCATCAGGAAAGCGTCCCTCGATAAGCGTGCGGAGTGTTGGCCGCCACAGGCCATGGGATGTGCTCAGAGTGAGATTGAGCTGCGCGCGGTTTTCGTAAGAAATTGCGGGATTCCCAGGATAGCGCTGGTAACGATAAATCGGTATCACCGTGAACCACGGCCGCAGACGGAAAGCAACACCGCCTTGAACGAAGTACTCGAACAGGCTGGACGCTCCCTCGTCGAACCGCTCGTGGAATTCGACATCCAGAGATTTATTCGCCGAAAGGCCAGTAGAAATTCCCTGATCGAGCCAGACCCCTATCTGCTTCTCATCTTCGGGGTCCTCGGGCTTCTGTTGCTGCGCCGTAGCCGGGACCGCCGCGACGCAACTGCACAGCACCGCAATGACACAGACGATGTGCCGCGTCGCCATCATTATCTTGAGCTTTGTTAGACTACACCCATACCGCCGCTCCCTCATTCCTCCCAGGACGCGGTAGTGCGAGATGTATTGCCCGGTGGCTGAGGGGATCCGAGGCACACTCTATGGTAGGACGGGGAGGCCCTATCGCATACTGGTAATAATGTCAGTTGCGTCGAAAAGAATCGTCCCCGACTCCGGTCCGAGGATTTCGAGGAACAGGTCGCGGCGATGGGCGGGGTGCAGTTGGGGCTGACGGCGGTAGCAGCTGCAAGTGATGAAATGCAAGTGGCGAGTGCCATAATAGCGGATGAGCCCTTGGGTCATGAGGTGAGCGTATGGATTGCGCGACGGCTTCGGATGTGATGGTTTTACGGCGTGACGGTGACAACACCCACACATCGCAAAGAACGCGATGTATGGGCACCCGCTTTTGGGGTGGTGAGTCGAGTGAGAGGGAGAGGGACAATGTGTGGGCCACCCGCCCTTCAGAGACCCAACTGGGCTGGTAAGGTTACCATGGTCGCCAGGTGGTGGCGGTGGTTTCACGAGTCTCTACCTGATGACGGGTGGGAGCGCTTTCGGTCAATGGGTATCCTCGATGATATCGAACCTCCTGTCATCGGGAGCGGCAGTTGTCTGTCCGCAATGCGGTCCGGGAGCGCCGGGCGGAGCGATGTTAGTCGGACAGGGCAACCCTGGGAGTACTTTGGGACCGGTTTGGGTTCCGGGCGGTTGTGTTTCTGACAGCACCGGGGGAGCATCGAGTTGTGTCGGTCCATCTTGGATGACCCAGCAGCAATTGGCTGATAGCGGCCCAAACAATCCGTACGTTACGGCTGCCACGGACGTTGCAGGTCTAGTTGCCCCGTTCGCCGGGAAAACGGGAAAGGTATTGGGACCTGTGGCTTCGGGTGTAAGTTTGGCAAATGATCAAAGTCCTCCTAACGTGGTAGTCAATGTATTTCCGCTTTTCGTTGAGGGTGCAGGTTGGCCGCTTGCTTTCGTAGGTGCGGAAGCGGACCTCCTCGGCTGGCTGGCGCAAACCGTAGGGAATCAGATGATAAACACAATTCCGGGAAACACAATAGACAACGGGAACGGCTATGCGATGCCAAATCCCGCGACGATGAGTGATTGTGATCTCGTAGGCGGGTGCCATTAGACTCGGCGCGGCGAGTGGTTGGATGCTATTTATGGCTTATTGGAACTCACATTCAAACTCGCCGTATACTTTATTGATTCTTGGATGTGCCTCATTTTGTGCGGCGGTGGTTTGGACGTGCACCGGAAAAGCGAGGACGCGCTTTCATGGTTGGGTCTACCGCACCCAAGAACCGATTGTGTTTTGGTTGGTAGTCGCAACATATTATCTCGGCGGTATTCTTTTCGTTGGAATTTTCTTGCATGACGTTTACGGACATTGGAACTGAGCTGATCTTCCTCATGGCCGGGCACACACATACGATCCTTATGCTCGGTGCATATCGACGATGAGGAGGGCATGTTTCTGTTGGATCATTTTTTGCGCGCTCACCGCCTTGCTAGGTTGCCGCGCGCCTTCCCAGGCCTGGAACGGTACGTGGAAACTAAATCCTTCAAAGGGCAACTACCAAGGCCCGATTCTCACTATCTCGATTTCGGCGGACGGCGAGTATCGCTACGATGATGGAAGTTACAGTTTCACTTTTCGCTGCGACGGGAAGGATCGTCCGATTGAGGGCAATCGCACACGAGTTTGTGTGAAAGGCAGTGCCACTACCTTAGACCTCACCCGAAAAGAAAATGGGGTAAAGACGAATATGTATCATTGGGAGCTTTCGGCGGGCGGAAAAGCGTAAGTTCCTGCGTCCGCGATGGGTTGTTAGTGACGGGGGATTCGAGGTCAGGTTTTTGGGAGTGACGAAGGTGCGTTATTCCCAAGGGGAACGATCCGTTTGGTTTTGGGCTGAGCCAGTAATAATCGAACAGGGCGAGTTCAAAGGGCAGGCGGGCTGGCAGGTGGCTCTTTCGAAGCCGAGTCGGTGGAACAATGGAATGCCACTGGAGGATGCAGAACAGAGGCTTGTACAAGATCGCACAAGGGACGCACTAAAATTTATGCATGTGCCGTATGTAGAGATTTGAGTTCTCTCGCGCACGATTCCCGGCGCGTTCTAGTCGAGTGAGCGGGCGGGATGCACACGAACACCTACACAAACGGATCGACGTATTTCAGCCATGCAGACCATCTGGGGTCGGAGCGCATGGAGACTGATCCGACCGGGAACACGAACTCCAGCGCTCAGACCAATCTGCCGTTTGGGGAGTGGACCAGCACGGGGCTTCAGAGTAGCCTCGGCTTCACCGGCGATCAGCATGACGACGGCGGCGTGTTTCACACTCCGAACCGGCAATTGAGCCAGACTCAGGGACGGTGGATGACACCCGACCCGGCTGGGCTGGCGGCGGTGAATCCGAGGAATCCGGGGGCTGGCCCACCCTAACCATCTTAATAAGTCTTCTGGGTGCTGGGTGCCCCGTCCAAGCTCCGCTTGGGCGGGGGTGTTCATTCGTCACATCCTTGTCGGATGGTCTCGGCCTATGCTCCCTGAATGCCCTGGGGACGCAAGCGCTTTCAGCAATCCCACCAGCTTCACTTCGTAACTTTCAGTTGCTATCGTCGCCGAGCCAACTTCGTGAACGCTGAAGCAGTCGGTGGCGCGCACGCTGGCGTTACGCGCGAAGGATCCGTTCTGGCAGGCGAGGTATTACGACTTCAATGTGTGGAGCGAGAAGAAATTCGTGGAGAAGCTGCGCTATATTCATCGCAACCCGGTGGCCCGTGGACTGGTGAACAAGCCAGAAGACTGGCCCTGGAGCAGCTTCCGCCACTACTTGACGGGCGCGGAGGGAACGGTGGAGATCGAATCGCAATGGACGGCGCGGCGGAGGGAGAAGATGGGAATCTTCCCGAAGGTGCGGGTGCGCTCGAAATGAAAACCCCGCCC
>Ga0207057_1051_pt1 | contig 31931 bp, 28 predicted proteins | sample Alteio_BWMinCont_33_FD_153265 | JGI IMG/M metagenome (GOLD analysis project Ga0207057, IMG submission 153265) | Enriched cells from forest soil in Barre Woods Harvard Forest LTER site, Petersham, Massachusetts, United States -... | ecosystem: Environmental > Terrestrial > Soil > Temperate forest >... | reverse complement strand
TGATAGAAATTCCCAAAGCTGATGACCAGATCACATTCCCGGTCGCGTTCAAAACCGGTTCTGGGCGCGATGTTGAAAACTCCGTAGATACGGTCTCCGTAGTCAGCGTCGTAGCTGCCTCTCTGAACTTCGAGGTAATCGATGTCCTTGGGATCAATCTGCGGGCCCAGGTTCGAGGCGATGTTGGTGTTGGGGATGGGAACACCGTCAATCAGCCACTCCACCTGGTGGCCTCCGCGCATGTGGAGCATATCGTGCGTCATATAGGTTGCCGGCACGTAATCGGTAATCATGGCCAGGCTGTTGGTGCGGTCGGCGCCAGGAGTGCGCTCGATGTCAGCGCGGTCGACCAGTGTGGTGGGAGTCGCGGTGTCAGTGGGGACGACCGCGGGTGCGCCAGAGACGGTGACGTTCTCGTTGAGCGACGCCAGCGCCAGTTGGTAATGCAGAACTGGCTGGGTGCCGGACTCGACGGTCACGGTTTGCGCCGTTTGGGTAAAACCTGGACTGGCCACACTGACGGTGTATTCGCCCAGGGATACGGCCACGAACTGGAATTCTCCGTTAGAATCGGTGGTCGCGGTGTTGCTCCAGTCTGACGTTTTCGCGTGCAGCATCACCATCGCGCCTTGCACAGGGCGATGCTGGGGATCATGGACGATGCCGCGGACGGAGCCGAAAATGGCGGCGAAAGCGGTGACAGCCAAGGCGAGCACCGCCGGTAGCAGAGCGATACGAACGGAACGCATGAAAAGTCCTCCGGTCCTGAGACAAGCGCTGTAACAGCCACGCGCGAAGCGGACGAAGGCGCTTCACACGTGGACACTGATCTGGCTTGGGATTGACCTAGGCGATGGAGAACGGAGGCGGAGCGCGGCCGAAACTCGAAGACCGAATAACGCAGCGGCGATTTACTGCGGTAGATCCTGCCGGCAGCGCGGCAGAGAAAGTCGCAATCTGCCCGCCGACTGACGGCAGGAGATGCGGGGACTGAGAAACCGTAAGGGCATGGCAGCAGTCGTGATTGCAAGACGCCGGAATCGTGTGAAACTCAGCGCTGGTCGAGCCATGATCGTGCATCGGCTTGCGCATGCAGCAGGCATGCGGGGCAGGGGCGGAAATCGCCAGGGTTACGGGGGCGAGCCTACCCACGAGCACGAGAGTCAGCAGCAACCTGGCGGTCAGACGATGCATAGACGACCAACGGAACAGTGGCACAAAGGATAAGTTAGACAAGGGTTCGGGCGCAAGGTTAGCTGTTACTACGTCAGGCCTAGCGGTGAATCTTGGCCCACCACCAGCGTACTCCGACAAACAAGAACCGCAAATCATGAAAGAATTCTGGCTCTTTGCGCTCGAAGGCATGGCCGATGAATTGGAACGTCCATCCCACAAGAAAAAGCGCCAGCGCGTAGGGCCACAAGCGGTGAATAAAGATGCTTGTGATGAACAATGCGAGCGAAACCAGAATGGCGGGTATCCCGAGGGTATGGCAGACACGGTTTACCGGGTGCTGGTGGCTGGTGGCATATTGCGCGATCCATTGTTCGTTGGTGCGGGTGCCCAGCATGGCGAGTCGATGATACAGGCGAGCTCGAGGTAGTGGTAGGCCGGAGCGGGTTGAGGGGCCTGCCGGAGGCGTGTTAGCATCCTAGGTTTTGGCAGGGTATTCGACGTTGGCCTATAGACTGTTCTCTTCTTTAGGTTGTTATGGGCCCGCCGTTGTGAAGATCTCTAATTTTTGATCACAAGTCGAGCTTCGCTCGGACGGGCGACGACGCCCGTCCCCACGCGATCTTGAAGGAGCCATCCGTGAAGGTTTACGAAGGTGCAAATATCAGGAACGTGGCGGTGGTTGGTCATGGCCATGCTGGCAAGACTTCGCTGGTTTCCGCGATGTTGTACACGTCGGGAGCGACGCCGCGGATGGGCCGGGTGGACGATGGCTCGGCGACGACAGATTATGACGACGAAGAAATCGCGCGCAAGATGTCGATCTCAGCCGGCATGGCATATGTGGAGTGGGGCAAGACCAAGATCAACCTGATTGATACGCCCGGATTCAGCATGTTCGTCCACGAAGCCAAGATGGTGCTGCCGGTGGTGGATGCGGCGATTGTGGTGGTGGACGGCGTAGCCGGAGTGGAAGTGGTGACGCAGCGGGTGTGGAATTATTGCGAAGAGTACAAGACTCCGAGATTGATTATTGCCAGCCGCATGGACCGAGAGCGCGCTGACGCCGGGCGTGTGTTGGAGTCCCTGACTAATGCGTTCGGACGGACGGTGATTCCTCTGGAGCTGCCGATTGGCAGCGAGAAGAATTTCAGCGGCGTGGTGGACCTGGTCAACATGAAGGCTTACACCTACGAGTTGGGCGGGAATGGCAAAGGTAAAGAGGGCGAGATTCCGGCGAATTTGAAAGATCAGGCACAGGAGGCACACGAGCGCCTGGTGGAGATGGTCGCCGAGGGTAACGACGCGCTGATGGAGGAGTTTTTCGAGAAGGGGACGATTCCTGAGGAGCATCTGGTGCCGGCGTTGCACGAGGCGATTCGCGAAGACAAGATTTTTCCGGTGATTTTCGGGTCGGGGTTGGGCAACGTCGGAGCGGACCGGGTGATGGATTTCATTGTGGATTACACGCCTGCGCCTTCGGAGCATGAGTGGGTGCAGGGCGAGCCGGCCGCATCTGGGAACGGGGACACGCCCAAGCGGCACGAGACGGACGCCGAACCGGTTTCGATCTACGTGTTCAAAACGGTTTCGGATGCGTTTGCGGGGCGTATCTCGTATTTCAAAGTCTTCTCGGGCGTGCTGAAGAACGAAGCTACTTTGCAGAACTATCCCAAGAGTTCGGCGGAGAAGCTGGCGCACATTTCGATCGTCCAGGGCAAAACGGCAGTGCCGGTGACTGAACTTCACGCCGGCGACATCGGGGCGGTGGCGAAATTGAAAGATACTTTGACCGGCGACACGCTGGGGGACAAGAATGCGCCGATTCAATATCCCAAGGTGCACCTGCCGGAGCCGGCGATCACGTTTGCGATTGAGCCGAAGAGCCGCGCCGATGAAGACAAGCTGGGGCCCAGCATCCACAAGCTGATGGAGGAAGACGCCATGCTGCGCTTTTTCCGGGATGAGCAGACCAAGGAATTCCTGATTGCGGGAACCGGCCAGCAGCATATTGAAGTGGTGGTGGCGAAGATGAAAAAGCGCTATCACGCGGAAGTCATCCTGAAAGCGCCAAAGGTTCCGTATCGCGAGACGATTCGTGGTAAGGCCGACGTGCAGGGACGGCACAAGAAGCAGACTGGCGGGCATGGCCAGTACGGCGATTGCAAGATCAGAATGGAGCCGTTGCCGCGCGGGGGCGATTTCGAGTTCGTAAATGACATTTTCGGCGGGTCAATTCCGAGGAACTTTATTCCAGCGGTGGAAAAAGGAATCAGAACCGCAGCCGCCCGAGGTTATCTGGCGGGATTTCCGGTGGTGGATTTCAGGGTGATCTTGTACGACGGGTCTTACCATGACGTGGATTCGAACGATCTGTCATTCCAGATGGCGGGGCGGATCGCGTTCAAGAAAGCGATGGAAGTGGCCAAGCCGACGCTGCTGGAACCGATCATGCACGTGGAGATTTCGGTGCCCGATGAGTTCGCAGGCTCGATCATGGGCGACTTGAACAGCCGGCGCGGACGCATTCAGGGCATGGACAACAAGGGCGGCAACACCATTGTGAAAGCCGAAGCACCAATGTCGGAAATGTTGACCTATGGGGTCGATCTCACGGCGATGACCCAGGGCCGCGGCAGCTTCAACATGGAAATGCACCACTACGACACCGTGCCGGGACAGTTGCAGGAGAAGATCATCGAGAAGGCGAAGGCGGCGCGGGGAGATGTGAAGGAAGAGGAAGAGTAGGAGCGAGGCTTCCGCACCTTTCCCACGGCTTGCGCGCTGTGGGCCTTATTCTTGCGCCGTTTCGCGGCTGAGCCCCAACTCTCCCGTTTCGGCGCGGCTGAAGCCGCGCCCTTTCAAACCCTGCTGATCCCTGCGTGCTTCGTGCTAATATCGCGCCAGTGGCTACGCTCAGAAACATTCCCAAGCTTCCGCAGGACCGCGAGCGGATCGTCTCGGCGGCGCCGGTGGAGGATGATTCTTCGTTTGAACTGAAGCTGCGGCCGCAGCGGCTGGCGGAATTCATTGGGCAATCCAAAGTCAAAGAAATTCTGGCGGTTGCGATTGAGGCCACGCGTTCGCGCGGCGAGGCGTTGGACCATGTGCTGCTTTATGGGCCGCCGGGGCTGGGAAAGACTACGCTAGCCACGATCATCGCCAATGAACTGGGTGTGGCTTTTCAGCAAACTTCGGGGCCGACGTTGCAGATCAAGGGCGATCTCACGGCCATTTTGACCAATGTTCGCGAGAAACAGGTTTTGTTCATTGACGAAGTTCACCGTCTGCAACCCGCGCTCGAGGAAATCCTTTATTCGGCGCTCGAAGATTACAAACTGGACATCATGATCGGCCAGGGGCCGGCAGCGCGCACGCATACCATGGACGTAAAGCCGTTTACTTTCATTGGCGCGACTACGCGTGCGGGGCTGCTTTCGTCGCCGTTGCGGTCGCGGTTCGGCATCGTGCTGCGGCTGGAGTTCTACAACCACGACGACTTGCGAATTATTGTGGAGCGCTCGGCGGACATTCTGGCCGTGGAGATTGACAAAGCGGGAGCGCAGGAGATTGCAAGCCGATCGCGGGGGACACCGCGAATTGCGAACCGGCTGCTGCGGCGAGTGCGCGACTACGCGCAGGTGCGGGGCGGCGGCAAGATTGACCTGCCGACGGCGCAGGCGGCGTTGCAGATGCTTGAAGTGGACCGTTATGGATTCGATGAAGTAGACCGCAAACTGCTGCTGACGATCATTGAGAAGTATCAAGGGGGCCCGGTAGGAGTAAACACACTGGCGGCAGCACTGGCGGAAGAACCGGATGCAATTGAAGAAATTTACGAGCCGTTCTTGATTCAGATTGGGTTTTTGAACCGCACCCCGCGCGGCCGCGTGGCGACGCAGTTGGCGTACGAGCATTTTGGGATCACTCCGAATCGACGGCAAAGCTCGCTGTTCTAGACCAGGTTAAGGCGGTGTTCTTTGTGAGACTTTGCCACAGACGCCGTTGTGGTGAACAGGAGCGGGTGAACAGCAGCGGGCGTCAGGTAACGCGTTTATAGACCCCGTCCCCGTGCGAACTGCGGCTACAATGTGGGCAACATGATTGCTCACCTTCGAGGGCAGCTGCTGGTCAAGCATCCGAATCAAGCCATTGTTGAGACTGGCGGCGTGGGTTACGACGTGACGATCAGCGTCCCAACTTTTTCCGAGTTGCCAGCTACAGGTAACGAGGTTGCGCTGCACATTCATACGCATGTGCGGGAAGACGTGATCGCGTTATATGGGTTTCTGCGCGCGGGGGAGAAACAGCTCTTTGAGAAACTGATTACGGTGAGCGGGATTGGGCCGAAACTGGCGATTACCATCCTGAGCGGGATGGCGGCGGAGGAAATGGGAGCAGCGATTCGCGGGAATGACCTAGCCCGCTTGACGCGCATTCCGGGCATCGGCAAGAAGACAGCGGAGCGGTTGGTGCTGGAGTTGCGAGACAAGTTGCCGATTGAGGGTGGAGAGGTGAGGGTGGTTTCCGGGTTGAGCCCAGTTGAAGAGGATGTGTTGTCGGCACTGGTCAATCTCGGATATCAACGGGCGGCGGCGGAGAAGGCTGTGGCTGCGGCCGCAAAAAATGGGTCATTTGAGGTTAGGTTCCGCGAAGCGCTGGGGCTGCTGTCGAAGTAGGTCGCGGATGGTTCCGGGGGGCTCAGGGATCCCCCCTGGCTTCGATCCGACGCCTTTAACTATAATTCCGTCCCATGATTGTCGTCCCCCAGCCCGGCGGCCGATGCCGTCGCGATGACAGCCTGCCGACGTGTTATTTCCGGGTAACCTGCGCACTTCTGGTTTGCATGGCCCTGGCAGGCGCCGATAGCTCGTTGGCGCAGAGTATCCCGAATGCACCTGCGCAAGGACTTCCCAGCACACAGAGCCCATTCACTGGCAGCGTGGCGTCCGAGCCCGTTCCCGGCGTAGTCCGGATTTCATTGCAGGATGCGATCGACCGCGGATTGAAGCAAAACCTGGGAGTGCTGCTTTCCAGCGCCGACATTCGATCATCGCGCGGACAGCGTTGGGAGCAATTGAGCGCACTGCTGCCCCACGTGACGGCTGGTCCATCGATCACGGTTTCACAAATCAATCTGGCGGAGCTTGGTTTTGCATCGCATAGTCCGGGTCTCAATCTGCCGCCCTCAATCGGCCCTTTCTCTTATTTTGACGCGCGCTTCAATGTGAGCCAGACGCTTTTTGACTGGAAGTCGATCAGCAATACGCGCGCTGCCAGCCAAAGCTTGAAATCCACTGAATACACGTACAAGGATGCCCGCGACCTGGTTGTGCTGGCAGTCGGCTTCACGTATCTGCAGGCGGTTGCCGACGAAGCGCGTGTCGAGACTACGGAAGCGCAAGTGGAAAGCGCGAAGGCGGTCTACAGCCAGGCATCGGACCAGGTGAATGCCGGCACTTCGGCGGCGATCGACGGCCTGCGGGCAAAGGTGGAACTGCAGACGCGGCAGCAGCAGTTGATTCAAGCAAAAAACGATCTGGCGATTCAAAAGCTGGTCGTGGCCCGCGTGATCGGATTAGCTTCCGGTCAGGAATTCGAGCTGACAGACAAATCGCTTTACCAGGAATTCCAGGCCATGACGGTGGAGGAAGCACTGCAACGGGCTTACATCTCACGATCGGATTACCAGGCGGCGATGGCAGAGGTGCGTGCAGCCGAATTCTCGCGGAGGGCCGCGGTTGCCGGTTATTTCCCATCGCTTGGCATCAACGCCGATTACGGGACGGCGGGCTCGCACCCTTCCACGTCGACCCAGGTATTCGACGTGCGGGGAACGCTGTCGATTCCAATCTTTCAGGGCGGCAGTGTTCATGGCGATATCCTGCAGGCTGACGCGAAACTGATCCAGAGCCGGGAACGTCTGGCAAACCTGCGTGGGCAGATCGACGCCGATGTTCGCACTGCGCTGCTGAACTTGCAGTCGGCGGCGGAGCAGGTCGAAGTAGCGCGCAGCAGCATCGAACTGGCGGAGGCGACTCTGACGCAGTCGCGTGATCGTTTCAGGGCCGGGGTTACCGACACAGTTGAAGTGGTGCAATCGCAGGAAAGCGTCGCCAGCGCTCACGAACAGTACATCTCGAGCCTTTATAACTATAATTACGCAAAAATTTCCCTGGCCCGCGCCCTAGGCGCGGCTGAAGCGGTCGTCAAAGAATACTTCAAAGGAAAGTAGCTATGGCCGAAGAGAACCCTCCAGTGGCAGTATCAGCAAGCAAGGATCCACCGCCCCAACGGGATGCGGGGCCTGCACCTCGAACGTCGCGTGGGTCCGCGCGCTCCACGAACCGCCGAAACACTCTGATTGTGATCGTCGTGCTGGTGCTGATTGTGGGCGGGTTGTTCCTATGGCGCTACCTGGGCAGCTATGAATCCACCGATGACGCCCAGGTGGATGTTCACCTTTATCCGGTCAGCGCGCGCATTTCCGGCTATGTGATCAAGGTCAATGTGGATGACAACCAGTACGTGAAGCAAGGGGACGTACTGGTGGAAATCGATCCGAAAGACTATACGGTTGCGGTCGAGCAGGCGCAGGCCAACCTGGCCAGCGCGGAAGCGACCGCGGAGTCCCTGAACATTACGGTTCCGATCACTTCAGTAAGTACGTCGAGCCAATTGAGTTTCAGCACATCAGACGTTCAAAACGCCAATGCCGGAATCGCTGCGGCGGAAGCGCAGCTCACGGCTGCACATGCCCAAGTGCAACAGACTCAGGCGAACGATGTGAAGGCGCAAGACGACCTGGTTCGTTATAAGGCGTTGGTGGATAAACGCGAAGTGGCCGAACAGGTCTACGATCAGGCCCTGGCCGCGGCCAAGGCCAGTACGGCATCCGTGGCTGCGGCCCATGCGAACGAAGCGGCGGCGCAACAGGCGGTGCATCAGGCCAAGAGCCGGCTGGAGCAAGCACAGGCGAACCAGCGATCGGCGGAAACCGCGCCGCAGCAAGTGTCATCCAGCCAGGCGCGCGCCCGCGCGGCAGTCGCCGATGTTAAGCAAAAACGGGCTGCGCTTGATCAGGCGCAGCTCAACCTTGGCTACACCCGGATTGTGGCCCCGGTCAGCGGTGTCGTGAACAAGACGGTAGTGGTCGGGTTAAATGTTCAACCCGGACAGCAATTGCTCAGTGTCGTGCCTCTCGACGAAGTCTGGATCACCGCCAATTTCAAAGAGACGCAACTCAAGCACATGCGAGTCGGACAGAAGGCAGAGATTACTGTCGACTCGACAGGCCGAACCTATAGAGGTCATGTGGATAGCATTGCCGGAGCCACGGGGCCGCTGTTCAGCTTGCTTCCGCCGGAGAACGCCACCGGTAATTACGTCAAAATTGTGCAGAGGATTCCGGTAAAGATCGTTCTGGAGCCCGGGGAGAACCGTGAGCGCCAGCTGCGGCCTGGGATGAACGTAGTGCCGGATGTTTACCTGCGATGAGTTCGGCCGCCGCAATCCCGCTCGACCAGGAGATCTGGCGTCCGAAGTACAACCCCTGGCTGATTGCGGTGGTCGTCGCCATGGCGGCGTTCATGGAGGTGCTCGATACCAGCATCGCCAATGTGGCGCTGCCCTACATGGCGGGGAATTTGGGGGCGAGCAACGATCAGAGCACATGGGTCCTGACTTCGTATCTGGTGTCGAACGCGATTGTCTTGCCGATCAGTGGCTGGCTCGCAGGCGCGATTGGACGGAAGCGCTTTTTCATGGCCTGTCTGGGTGTTTTTACCGTGAGTTCCCTGCTCTGCGGGATTGCGCCCAGTCTCGGTCTTCTGCTTTTTTTTCGAGTGCTGCAAGGCGCTGGCGGAGGGGGGCTCCAGCCCATGGCTCAGGCCATTCTGGCGGATACTTTTCCTCCACAACAGCGAGGCCTGGCGTTTGCGTTATATGGCATTACCGCGGTCATGGCGCCCACTATCGGTCCAACCCTGGGCGGGTGGATCACTTTCAACTATTCCTGGCGATGGATTTTCTTCATCAATCTTCCGGTCGGGATCCTCACATGGCTTCTGGTGCGGCGCTTTGTGGAAGATCCTCCGTACTTAGCCCGTCTCAAGGCGGCCGGCGTCAAGCTGGACTACATTGGCATCGCTCTTTTGACCCTCGGTATCGGAGCATTGCAGGTGCTGCTCGATAAAGGCCAGGAAGATGATTGGTTCGGGTCGCGCTTCATCACGACGTTGATTGTGGTCGCGACGGTCAGCCTGATCTCGCTGGTGGTCTGGGAGTGGTACCAAAAAGCGCCGATCATCGATGTCCGCATGTTCAAGAACTTTAACTTCGCCAGTTCGAGTCTGATGATGTTTATGCTGGGAATTATGCTGTTCAGCAGCCTGGTCCTGATGCCGCAGTTTCTTCAGACGCTGTTGGGATATACGTCCGAGCTGGCTGGATTGGCTCTTTCCGCGGGAGGCCTGGTATTGCTGTTTGAGATGCCGGTCATAGGACAACTGACGACGAAAGTTCAGGCGCGGCGCCTGATTGCCTTCGGCTGGCTGTCGTTATCGATCGCCATGTACTATTCGACCCAGCGGATTGATTTGCAGATCAGCTTCTCTGCCGCCACCTGGTTGCGCATCGCTCAGGTGATTGGGTTGGGGTTCCTGTTCGTGCCAATTTCGCTGGCGGCTTACGTGGGAATTGCGCCGGAGAAGAACAACGCAGTCGCAGGAATCATCAATTTCATGCGCAACATGGGCAGCAGCGTCGGGACGTCGCTAGTCACGACATTGATCGCGCGACGCTCGCAATTCCATCAAGCAAGATTGATTGAATACACGCGAGATGGGAATCCGAATTTCCAGAACTCGGTGAACGGGCTCTCCCAGCGCCTGGCACACTCCGGAATGAGCGCTCCCGACGCACAGATGGGAGCCTACGCCCGGATTTATCAGTCCATTCAAGGGCAGGCCGGCACCTTGGCATACGTTGATACCTTCATGGTGCTTTGCGTGGGAGCGGCAATCATGTTTTTCCTTTCCTTTATCTTGAAGAAGAATGAACCGGGGGGCGGAGGCGAGCTGGCTGCGGGCTGAGCGCAGTAGAATGATATTGCGGTGGTGGGAGAGTCGGCATGATCAAGATCGTCACCATTGAGCGGGAATACGGATGTGGCGGCGGCGAAATTGCGCAGCAACTGGCACGCCATCTCGGGTGGAAGCTGTGGGACCAGTTACTGACGGAGGAGATCGCGCGCCTGGCAAATTGTCCCAAGGCCGAGGTTGAGTGTCGAGAAGAGAAAAGAGATCCGCTCTACTACCGCCTGTTCAAGTCCTTTTTGCGCGGGAGTTATGAGGGAAGCATCAATGCGCACAAACTGAACCTGGTGGACAGTGAATGCATTATGAAGTTTACAGAACGTGTGGTTTTGCACGCTGCGGAGAGCGGAAATTGCGTCATAGTCGGAAGAGGATCACAGCATTTTCTGAGAGAGCGCACGGATACGCTGCGGGTATTTCTCTACGCGCCCAGAGAAGATAAAGTACGGCGCTTGCTGGCTCGCGGGAAAACCGAGGATGAAGCCGAGGAGCTGGTGGATACAGTGGATCGAGAACGGGTCGATTTCATCGCAAAGTATTTCGGAGTGGAGTGGCCGAGCCGGTCGATCTATCACGCCATGATCAACACTGCGATTGGCGATGACGCAGTGGTTCAAATGATTGAGACCTTCATGAAGACGTACGAGTCAAAATTGACGGCCGTCGGATAAGAGCCAGCGCAAAGCATCTCCCTGAACCTCATTTTCCGATACAAAAGGTGCTGAAGATCAGGTTGAGGATATCGTCCGTCGTGGTGGCGCCGGTGATTTCATCGAGCGGGCGGAGCGCGTTGTAAAGATCGAGCAGAAGCATTTCGTGAGGGATGCGATTGTTGACCGCGGCGCTTGCAGCGGCGAGGCCGGCCAGCGATTCGCGAACGAGATTCTGATGACGAAGATTGGTAAGGAAACCAGCTTCGTACTGAGCGCTGCCGTCTCCTCCGACGTAACGGAGGATTTCCTGGCGCAGTTCGGGGATGCCTGCGCCGGTGATGGCGGAGGTGCGAACGGCGCCTGCCGAACGTGGCTCGGCCGGGCGGACGAGCGCGTCCGCCTCTACGTGAGTCGGCACGAGGTCGCATTTGTTTTCGACCACGATGGCTGGGCGACCGACGACGTGCTGCAACAACTCGGCGTCATCCTGTGCACGCGATTGTGAAGCATCCACCACCACCAGGACCAGATCTGCGTCGGCGAGAGCTTCCTTGGATTTGCGGATGCCGATGCTTTCAGCTTCATCGAGGGCGCGGCGGATGCCGGCAGTATCCACTAGTTTCACAGGAATTCCACCGATGGCGACAGTCTCGCTGACCAAGTCACGAGTAGTGCCGGGGGTGGCGGTCACGATGGCGCGTTCGCGTTCGACAAGACAATTAAAGAGACTGGATTTGCCGACGTTGGGGCGGCCGACGATGGCGAGAGTGAGGCCTTCGTGGACGAGCTTGCCATAGGCAAAAGTAGAGGCCAGTTGCTCCAGCGGGAGGCTGACGGCGGCGATCAGCTGGAGAATCTGGCCGGCGGGCAAAACCGAGACGTCGTCTTCGGCGAAATCAACCCCGGCTTCGAGTGTAGCGATCAATTTGACCAGGTCCTGCTTGATGGGCTGAAGACGGCGAGAGAGTGCGCCCGCCAGTTGTTGGGCAGCGACTTTGGCCTGGTAGAGCGTTTGCGAGTCGATAAGGTCGCGGACGGCTTCGGCCTGGGTAAGATCGATGCGTCCGTTGAGGAAAGCGCGCATGGTAAATTCGCCGGGCTCGGCGAGGCGGGCGCCGCGGGCAAGAGCGATCTCGACGATGTGGCGGAGAACGACAGGCGAACCGTGAGCGGAGATTTCGATGATGTCGTCGGTAGTGTAGGAGTGGGGCTTGGCGAAATGGGTAACGACGACTTCGTCGATGCGGGTGTCCAAGGCATCATTGGGGTCAATCAGTTCAGCGAAGACGGCGTGGCCGGGATCGAGCGCGTGCTTCAGGCGAAGCATGGGCAGAGCGATCTGGCGAGCTTCGGGGCCGGCGAGACGCACGACACCGATGCCGCCGCGTCCGGGTGGCGTGGCTATGGCAACTATGGTGTCGTCTAGATTCACGGGGAGATTGTAACGGGTGTTGGATCAAAACCTTTAACGCAGAGAGCGCAGAGAACGGCAACAGCCTTACCGCAAAGGTCGTAAAGAAACTCCGCAAAGACCGCAAAGAGAAGCGATTACGGGACGGTTCTCCGCGCTGGTCTTCCTGCGGGGTTGTAGTTCTTGGGATAGACGACCAGGCAGCGGCGGCCGCCTTCGCCTTGACTCTCGGTGTGGAGGTCGGCTTCGTCGCGCAGCGCCAGGTGCACAATACGGCGTTCGCGTGAAGACATGGGAGCGAACTCGTAGGGTGTACCGGTTTGGCGCACGCGGTCGGCGGCTACGCCGGCGGCCATGCGAAGCTCCTCGAGCCGCAACTTGCGCTGGTTCATGCAGTCGAAACAGATTTTCTCGTGCTCGTTCCCGGGAAGGCGAAGCATCTCGATGGCCAGCAACTCAACCGCGCGTAACAGTTCGCCGCCGCGCTCGAGAAGCAGGGTGGAATCAGGGCCGGCAAATTCCACCAGAATCTCCGGGCGCTCCCAGTCCCGCTCATCGGGAAGCGGCGGGTCGACGGTGATGCGGTATTTGAGGTGAAGACCTCCCTGGGTGACCACTCCGCGGAGGAAGTCGTTGATCTTGTTGGCGGCGGCGATTTTGTCGGGAATGGGCATGGCGCTCTCAGCTCTCAGCTTTCAGCTCTCAGCCTTCAGTTCAAGCCGCATGACTGAGAGCCGATAGCTGACGGCTGATAGCTTTACTTTTTCTCCTTCTTCCTGGCTCGCTTCAACGCAATCTCGCGCATTTCGCGACCCAGGCTGGTGCGGTTCATGATGGCCTGCTGGACGATGGCGATCATGCTGCCTTCGACCCAATAGAGACACAAGCCCGCAGCGAGTCTGTAGCTGATGAAGCCGAACATCACCGGCATCATCACGTTCAGCATCTTCTGCTGCGAGGGGTCCATGCCAGCCTGCGGCGTCATGCGTTGCGTGGCCAACCCCGTAATGATAATCAAGATGGGAAGGATCAGGTAAGGATCGGCGGAAGACAGATCCTTAATCCAAAGCCACGACGCCTGCCGCAAGTCGAGGGCGGACCCCAGCATGGCGTAATAAGCGAACAGGAAAGGCATCTGGATCAGCATGGGCAGACAGCCGCCCACCGGGCTGACTCCCTGACTCTTCATCAGGGCCCCGATTTCGGTGTTCATTTCCTGGCGGCGCGGATCGCGCATGCCGTACTTTTTGTACTTTTCCTTGATGGCGTTCATCTGCGGCTGAATTTTTTGCATCTTCAGCGCCGACTTCATACTGGAGACGCGCAAGGGCAACAGCGCCAGATTGATGATCAGGGTTTGAATGACGATCGCCCAACCCCAATTGCCGACGTACTTGAAGGTCCACTGAAGCCAGAGGAACAGCGGCCGCGCAATCACGCCAAAGAAGCCGAAGTTGACCAGACCGCGCAAGTCGGGCGGAGCTTCCACGATGGTGGGAATGGAAACGGTTTCGAGAGTGTGCAGTTGCTTGGGACCGACGTACAGGCGTTCTACGGTCGGCCCCCGCGGGTTGCCCACGGCCGCGCCCAGGACGTCCGTTTTGGTTGTCTCCGGCGAGGCGGACTTCGGGTCCTTCGGAATCTCGATAGCGTTTCGCAGTGTGACGGTGACAGTGTTCGGCGGATCGGCGGGAATGAATGCAGCGGCGAAGTACTGGTCGACCACACCCGCCCAATTGAACGGCCCCGGCAAAGTGGCGCCACCGCTGACGGATTTGATGGCGAGGCGCTTGATGTCACGATTGAGCTGATATTCGACGCGGCTGACGGCGTATCCCGCGGGATTAATTTCATCTCCGAAACCGGCAGGCCAAGCGGGGAAGGCGGGAATGGCGGCGCCTCTGGAAGTCACCGAGGTTTCGACCTGAACAATATAAGTGTGGTCGAAACGAAAAACTTTGCGGACGATCAGGTCCTGACCGGCGTATTCGAAAGTGATTTCCGCGGGCGCCGTCAAAGGACCCGAAGATGAAGCTACGTAAAGCGCCGAGGTCAGCTGGTTGTGGACAGCTTCGTCGTAGGTCCACAGGCTGAGCGGATAGCCGTACTTTTCCGCGGCTGCTTTGTTGACCAGTTCCAGCGGCGCGCCCTTGTCGTCTTTGAATTTCTTTAGAATCCACGATTTGACCTGCCCACCGCGATTGGTAAAGGCGACGCGGTAAAGGTCATTCTCAATTGTGGTCTCGGATTCGGTGGATGCCTGCCTGATGGCTACCGCTGTAGCGGGCGCAGCTTTTGGACGTTCGACCGCAGCCTCATTGGCGATTGGCGAAGCTGGCGGCGGAGCCGGGGCTTGAGTCTGAGCCTGGGCCGGCGGCGCGGCAGGCTGGGGATAATACTTCTTCAGCAGCGGCTGAAAGAGGACGATCACTAGAAACGTGAGCGCGAAGACCAGGAGCAGGCGGCGCTCCATGCCGGGCTCTTGCTGCGGATTCTGAAATTCTGCCAATGGCTTTTCTCAGTGAGTACAGGAACTCTTGACTACGGGATCAAGGCCGCCTTGAGTAAATGGATGACAGCGGAGCACCCGCCAAACCGCCATGGCTGAACCCCGGATGGCGCCGTATCGCTCGACCGCTTCCATTGCGTACTCGGAGCAGGTCGGGACATAGCGGCAAGCGGGCGGCAGCAGCGGGGAGACAGCCCGGCGATATGCGCGGAGCAGGCCGAGCACAACGCGTTGTGCGATATTATTCACCAGCGCCTCATTCACCACCGCCTCATTCACCAGCGCCTCCGGGATTCGGCTTTTCGGCAAATTTCCGCACCACCTCAAACATTTGCTCGATCTCCTTGCCCAATGCGGGAAAACCAACCGCCAGCAGAGATTTCTTCGGATTGATCACGATGTCAATGGGCGCCTGGTACTTTGGCCAATGCAAACGAACCGCCTCCCGGAGCCGGCGCCGCATACGATTGCGTTGCACTGCTCCGCCCAGCAGCTTGCTGACGGTGAAGCCGATGCGTAGCGTGTCCCCTGCCTCGCGCCGCCAGTAAAACGCAGTCAGGTGAGAGGCGAAGTGACGCCGTCCTCGCTTGTAAACCCGCTCGAAGTCGGCGTGCTGCAACAGGCGGACGTCACGGGAAAACTTTCTGCGTTTGCCGGAACCAGACACGCTGGGGCGGCTCCTGGGAGCGGCACCGCTCACGAATCACGATCCAAACTCAAGTTGCAGAATTCCCGCCACTTCCGGAAAGGAGAAACGCTACTCACGGAAGCCGGGCTTTACCGACACCCGCTTGCGGCCCTTGGCGCGCCGGCGCGAAATCACCGCCTGGCCGCCCTTGGTCTTCATACGCGTGCGAAAGCCGTGCGTCTTCGAGCGGTGACGGCGATTGGGTTGGAACGTGCGCTTGGGCATGAAACTTGGCTGCTCCTGACTGGATTAGTAGATGCTATGAACGCCGGGTGAAACCAAGAGTATAAATGACGCGCGGGGAAGCGGGCAAACCGGCAGGCCGGGCGCCGGCCATCTTGTGCACAACTCGCGCGGCAGTTATAAAGTCGGCACTTGACAGAAGGTTGCTTTAGCAGTTGGAATGCTGCACCCGAGAAAAAAGTCCGGCGAAGATTTCCGCAGAGCGGGAAAAATTGTGCTAGTATGCCGCCTGTTCCTGCTCATGGATATTTTTCTTGGCTCCAGCGAAACCGCCTACCGTCCGGCGGTCTGAGCGGGGTGATTTCCAGCATTCATTTGAATCGCGGGCGCTGATGGCGGAAAGGCACCCGGCAGAACCTGATATGTCAGTTCCGACTCCCAGTCTCGCTCCCAATCCGTGGTTGCGCATCCTTGAGGCGCTAGAAAAGAAGATCAACCGGCACTCCTACGATACCTGGTTGAAGCCGACCCGCTACAGCCACTCGAGTGGAGGAATTCTATTTGTGCGGGTGCCAACGGCGGAGTTCCGCCACGTCGGCGACAAGTACAACGACCTGATCCAGGAAGCCCTGGATAATCTCGGGCTGGAATACCAGGATGTGCAGTTCGTAACGCCGGAAGATGATCCTGCGGCTACGCCGGTGCGTCACGATGGCGGGCTCACGGCACATGCTGCGCCGGTTGCGCATCCATCGCAAGCTCGCTTTGACTGGGATGGCGCCGCGCAACTCAATCCGCGCTATACGTTCGATGCTTTTGTGATTGGCAGCGGCAATCAGTTCGCCCACGCCGCCTGCCAGGCGGTGGCAGAGCGTCCCTCGAAGGCTTACAACCCGCTTTTCCTCTATGGCGGCGTTGGTATGGGCAAGACCCACCTGATGCAGGCGATTGGCCATGAAATCGCCAAGCGCATGCCGCAATCGGCCATATGTTACGTATCCAGCGAGAAGTTCACCAACGAAATGATCAACTCGCTGCGCTACGACAAGATGACCAGCTTCCGCGACAAATTCCGCAACGTGGATGTGCTGCTGGTCGACGACATCCAGTTCCTGGCGCAGAAAGAGCGCACGCAGGAAGAGTTCTTCCATACCTTCAATGCGCTGCACGAGTCGATGAAGCAGATCGTGATCGCCAGCGACCGTCCGCCCAAGGAGTTGGCGGAGGTGGAAGATCGTCTGCGCAGCCGCTTCGAGTGGGGATTGATTGCCGACATCCAGCCGCCGGATCTCGAGACCAAGGTCGCCATCCTGCAAAAGAAGTCGGAGCAGGAGAAAGTGACGCTGCCGACGGATGTGGCCTTATACATCGCGTCGAATATCCGGTCGAATGTTCGCGAGCTCGAAGGAGCGCTGATCCGGCTGGTAGCGCACTCGTCATTGATCGGAGCGGAGATTACCCTCCCCTACACCCAGCAGGTGCTGAAAAACTTTATTGATTCGCAGGCGCGCAAGGTCACGATTGAATCGATCCAGAAAGCGGTTGCAGAGCAGTTCGGGCTGCGCCTGGTGGAGATAAAGGCGAAAAACAACTCGCGGGCCATTGTGTACCCCCGGCAGATTGCCATGTATCTAGCCAAGCACATGACGGAAGCTTCACTTCCGGAGATCGGAAGGCAGTTTGGCGGCAAGCACCACACCACCGTTCTGCACTCGGTGGAGAAGATCGACGAAGTACGCAAGACGGACAAGGATTTGAACAGGCTGCTCAATAAGCTGACTGAGCAGTTGGGCGGATGATTTGCGGTTTCGGCATTGATTTCCACTTCTCGCAGGTGTCTTCTCCAGCCAACCCTGTGAACCGGATGTGGAAGCTGTGTATGAGTGGGACGGGTCATTTTCCCGGACTGGGATTTAATCGCAGCTGCGGTTAATCCGGCCTGAGTTTGGACATCAGGGGAGCAGCCCGAAGGTGATAATGGGAAGGTAGTTGGACCGGATTTCCACTTTTCCCTGTCGCCTACTGTTACTGCTGGTTTTATAGGTTTTTATTTTGATATAAGGGAAGTATTCAAAGTAGCGCCACTAACCGGGGGGCTCAGGTATGCCGGTAGAAGCGATTGCAACCGCCGCGGGAATCACTACGATGGAGATTACAGTCAGCAAGTTTGAACTTTTGCGCGAGCTGACGGCGACTCAGGGAGTGGTGGAACGAAAGACCACAATTCCCATCCTGTCGAATTATCTTTTTGAAGCTGCAGGCGACAAGTTGTCGCTGACGGCTACTGATCTGGATCTAAGCCTGCGGACCTCGTGTGCCGTGAAAGTGAAAAAAGAAGGCTCCTGCACCATTCCAGCGCGCAAATTGCATGATTATGTGAAACTGCTGCCGGATGCTGATATCACCATCAAGCTGCTGGAAAATCATTGGGTCAGCATTCGCTGTGGACGGTCCAACACCAAGATGGTGGGCATGGCGAAATCGAATTTCCCCACACTGCCCACCTTTCCAACAGCCGGGGTGGTAAAGATTCCGGCGGCGGTGCTGAGGAACATGATCGCGAAAACTGGATTTGCCATCGCGAGCGAAGAGTCGCGCTACACGCTGAATGGCGCGTTGATGGTGCTGAAGCCGGAATCGATCACCATGGTGGCTACGGACGGGCACCGGTTATCGCACATTGAGCGTGCGGGAACGAAGTTTGAAGGCGTGTCTGGCGAGATGAAGACGCTGGTTCCGAAGAAAGCGATGGACGAACTGAAGTCGCTGCTGGACGCGACTGACGCTGAGGACATTGAATTTGCAAAAGATGAATCGACATTGTACTTCCGAATCGGCAACCGGCTGCTGACTTCGCGCCAGCTTACCGGCCAGTTCCCCAACTTTGAAGCGGTGCTGCCGAAAGATAACACCAAGTCGATCGCTGTGCACGGAGACGAGCTTGGCCAGGCCATCTCGCGTGTGGCGCAATTTGCTGACGAGCGCTCGCGAGCGGTGAAGATGCGCCTGGAAAAAGGCGAACTGAAGCTTTCGGCATCGTCCACTGAAATGGGCGAGTCGGAAGATACCATTGAGATCGACTATCAGGGAGAGCTGCTGGCCATCGGGTTCAATGCGCAATATCTGCTGGACTTTCTTAAGGCCACCGGCGGCGGCGAGATCAAGCTCGAGTTCAAGGATTCCCAGTCGGCGGGGCAGATGCGGCCGGCGGAGGGTGAGGAGTACAAGTATCGGTATATTGTTATGCCGATGAGAATTTGAGTGGGGCGTCCGTCGCAATTACCACTAGGCTTTTCGAGAGGCAAGCAATGAGTTCTGATACCGACAAGGACCCAGGCCGCTGCGATTGGTGTCACGATATCCTTGATGGAAACTCTTCCCAATGCACTGATTGCGGAGCATTGCTTTGCGCCATCGACAGTTGCTTCGATGGGCGTTGCCCAGAGCACACAAATATCTACCGCTCTGGCGAGGTTGAAGCGTAGATTTACGTCGTGACTCGTTGGCCGTTGCTAGGACCCTGAGTTGTTCCCTGTTTCCCGCTGCTACCCACAGGTTTTCCCTCTTTTACACAACATATCAAACGTAGGCCCAGTCTTTTTCCCTTCACGCAGAAGTCGAATGCTCTTATGATCGCCCTCGTTCATCCTCATGCTTGGGCAAAGCCAAACGAACGTATCCGAATTGAAGTGGCTTCCGTTCCCGCTTGACCTCTGGATACCAGCAGGCCTAAAAGATTTTCAGGAGGCGTGGTTTATTAATCTTCTGCGAGCATCGCTACGGTCGGACAATATGGGCTACCTAATCCTCTGCGATGAGGGGTGTTGTGGTTGCCCGGCTTGTCTGTGGCGGGTTGCTAATGCGCACCACCCCGAACATTTCAAGAAGCACGGTTCGTTGGTGTTGGCATGTTTCAACAGTGCACAGATCGCCGGTCGCCGGGTGCTTTATTTTCCCAGGCTAGTGGAAACGCTCAAGAAGCAACTCTCACGCGTGAGGAACCACCGTTCACGAACTGTCGTTTTATCCGAAACGTCAACAACCATTAACAGAGAGGGCGGAGTTCGTTCTCCCTCTGAGTCTCTTTTTCTTGATTTTGATTTAAAGTCAAAAGAAAAGGATCAGAATCTAAATTCAGGTGACAGCAGTGAGGGGAACCCAACAATGAAACCAGGAGAGCGACTGCACCCACGCTGGAGCACCGACCTAGAACAGTGCCCGAAGAGAGTTCTGCAGGTGCTAGGACTTTCGGAGGCTTCTCTCGCCGCCGCGACCGCAGCAGTGAAAATGGTGGCAGAGCGCTATGACATGTCGGCGAACGGGGTAGTTCAGCACATATGGACAGAGGCAAAGAACGCGGCGCAGCGTGGCGTCAGCAATGATGACCTTCTAAGCGATTTTCTGGCTCGGGAGCACGCACGTGACATATTGAACGCCGTGAATCTGTCGGTTACTGGCAGCTTGGTTTCGAGGATGGCGGACGTTATCAAGGCAGAGGTCAGGGAGGTAGGCCTCACGCTGAAGGAGACTGCGGCCCGCATTGCCGGTGTGGCTCTGGAGGAGAAGCGCCGGGGAGCTAAAGTTGACATTTTCTATTTTGAGGATATGAGGTGGCGGTCACATGCCGGAACCAGCAAGGCCGAGCAAAGAAAACTCAACAACATTGCAGCTAGCACAAGGGCAAGAGAAATCCTCCGACGACAGCTTTTCTGACTGGCTGGTACGTCAGATATTAGCTCTTGCTGAGGCCTTTGGAGAGGGCCTCACCGCAGAACGACAGGCCATTTACGCTGGCGCATTGGCCGATATCCCAAGGGATCGGCTGCAGAGGGCGATTCAGCTGGCCGTTAGGGAACTGAAGTGGTTCCCGAAAGTGGCCGAGCTCCGCGAGCTCGCGAATACGACTCTGGAGAGCAACTGTAGCCGTCCCGGGCCTGAGGAAGCGTGGGCGCGGATGCCCAAAGGTGGCCGGATGGAGGATGACAGCGTGGTGTGGTGCGAAGAAGAACGAGCGGCCTACAGTGCCTGCCGGAGCCTGCTGCTCGAAGGCGACCTGATCGGTGCCCGCATGGCGTTCAAAGAGCGGTATGAGAAAGAGCTTCTTGAAGCGCGCTCACATGCGAGACCTGTTCATTGGATCATGAGTGCGGGCTATGACATCAACCATCGGCTGACAACACTAGTGACTGCTGTTCAGGAAAGGCGATTAAGCCTGGAGAATGCGCTGGCGTTCGTACCCGGAGAGCGCCAAAGTGAGTTTGCGCGGATGCTGCCACCGGGCGAGGCCGCGGGCTTGCTAAAGGGCGACATCGACAAATCGCCAAGCCTGCCCGGGTTGCCTGGGATATTGGCAAAAATGCGAATGGAGGGCACCATCCCGGAAGACCTCAAGCCAGATTCCAGACCCCCACAGGGAAACCCATCGGACAGGTCCCCGGAAGAGGCGCGTGAGCTCCGAGAAAAGGCCAATGCCCAGAGGGAGTTTTTGAGGCGCTCGCGGAATGGGAACGGGCGGCATAAGTAAAGCAATGACCACAAAGGACCGTGTTCTTAAACCCGAGCTCGATCTCTTCGAGAAGCACAGGCGGGAATGGCTACCGCTGCATTTGGACAAGTTTGCGGTAGTTTTGGGAACAACCGTCGCAGGATTCTATCCCGATTTCGAATCAGCGTATCGGGCAGGAGTGCGCAGGTTCGGATTCACGGACTTCCTGATCAAACAGGTTTGTGCTGAAGATCCTGTGTACGTCATCTACTGACCGCGGTGTACGCCCCTCCTTGACCTTCCCACCCTCCCCGCCGTACATTGGCCTGCAACTCAGGAGGGGCTCCCATGCTCAGCGGATTCAAGCAGTTTGTGCTTCGCGGCAATGTGGTGGATTTGGCGGTGGGCGTCGTGATCGGGGCGGCGTTCGGATCGGTGGTGACCGCGCTGACCAAAGACCTGCTGACGCCGCTGATTGCGGCCCTGGTGGGCAAGCCCGATTTCTCCGCCATCAAGTTCACGGTTAACGGGTCGGTCTTTCCGGTGGGCGACTTTATCAACGCCGTGGTTTCGTTTCTGCTGATTGCGGCGGCCGTGTATTTCTTTGTGGTGACGCCGCTCAATCACCTGATCGCGCGCATGCGCAAAGCCCCGGCACCGGCTGATCCGACGACCAAGAAGTGTCCGGAGTGCCTGAGCGAGATTCCGCTGGACGCCAAGCGGTGTGCGTTTTGTGCGCAGCCGGTGATGGGGAAGGCAGCGTAACGTGACGCAAAATCTCTTACGCCGCTCCGCGGCTGGCCTCGTGTTAACGACTGTACCCACGGCTTGCGCCGTGGGCTTTATTCTTGCGCCGCTTCGCGGCTAACATGGGAGCATGAACCGATTCAGTCTTTTGGTGTGGGTCTTGGCGGCTGCGCTGCCCTTGTGCGGACAGACGTCATCCGCTGCGAAGCCAACCACCCACGCAGCAGCGACTTCCATCGAACCCGGCGAAATCGCCGCAGGCATCTATCACAACAATTCCTTCGGATTCAGCTACAGGGTTCCGTACGGCTGGGTGGATCGCACGGACAGGATGCGGGAGGCGTCGACTGATCCGGCGAGAGAAACGGTGCTGCTGGGAGTGTTCGAGCGGCCTCCGGAAGCGAATGGAGAGGGCGTGAATTCGGGCGTGGTGATCGCGGCGGAAAGCGCGGCTTCCTATCCGGGGCTGAAGAGCGCAGCCCAGTATTTTGGTCCGCTCAAAGAAATCACCACCGCTCGAGGACTTACCGCGGTCAACGAACCTTACGAATTTCCGGTGGACGGAAAGCCGATTGTGCGTGCCGATTACACGAAACAGTTTAGTGGAGGAGCGAGCATGCATCAGAGCACGCTGGCCTGGCTGGCGAACGGCTACATAGTGTCATTTACGTTCATCGGCAGCAGCGATGACGAAGTGCTGCAGCTGTTGGATGGATTGAGATTCGGCAAGAAACCGGCGGGACGCAAATAGCTCTCAGCCGTCGGATTGGGGTAGGGATCTTTCGACTGCGCGGAACCGGTCGCAAACGACCGCTTCCGCTCCGCTCAAGATGACAAGGGGCAGGCCACGGTTTCTCGGCTTTTTGTTGGGCAATTAGGTGCCTCCGTCCGACTCCCAAAATAACCCGCCTGGTGCCCTCCCTAAATGGCACTAGACTCAAGGTTTACCGCTGCGATTCCGGGCTGAAGAATCGTCTGAAACATGGTAGAATAAAGATCAGCATTCAGAGCCGTAAGTGCTAGTTATTTCAGCAATTTGCCCCGTTCCCGGGGCACTGGAAAAACGCCCCCGGCCTGAGCCTCAAGATCGGGCAATTCTCCAGGGAGCAAAATGGCGACAAAAGGCATCCCCGCAGCTGTAGAAGCAAAAGAAAAAGAAGTGAAAGAAAAAAATGGCCGTGCCGCCAGCAGTGGAGGCAACGGCGATTACACTGCCGACTCCATCAAAGTGCTGGGCGGCATGGAGGCGGTACGTAAACGTCCCGCGATGTACATCGGATCGACGGGCGAGATGGGGCTGCATCATCTCGTCTACGAAGTCGTGGACAACTCGGTGGACGAAGCGCTCGCCAAGCACGCCGACAAAATCGAAGTCACCATTCACCTCGACAACTCCATTACCGTGATTGATAACGGCCGCGGCATTCCGGTGGATGCGATGGACATCGACGGCGAAAAGATTCCCGCAGCGCAAGTGGTGATGACCAAGCTGCATGCCGGGGGAAAGTTCGACGCGTCATCTTACAAGGTTTCCGGCGGTTTGCACGGCGTCGGCGTTTCGGTGGTGAATGCCCTCAGCGAGGAACTCGAACTTGAGATCTGGCGCGATGGTTTCACCTGGGAGCAGACCTACTCCAAGGGCGAACCTACAAGTAAGTTGAAAAAAGCCGGCGCCACCAAGAAACGCGGCACCAAGGTGCACTTCCTGCCCGACAAGGAAATCTTCACCGTCACAGAATTCAACTACGACACGCTGGCGCAGCGTCTGCGCGAGCTGGCGTTTTTGAACAAGGGATTGCTGATCACGCTCACCGATGAGCGCAACGCCGATGCCAAAACTGGCGAGCCGAAGAACACCGAGTTCAAGTACAACGGCGGGATTGCTGAATTCATCAAGCACCTGAACCGCGGCAAACAGACACTGCACGACAAGCCCATCTACATGGAAGCCGAGCGCGACGGCGTGGAGATGGAGATTGGGCTGCAATACAACGACGGATATTCGGAGACAGTTTTCAGTTTCGCCAACAACATCAATACCGTCGATGGCGGCTCGCACCTTTCCGGTTTCCGCACTTCGCTGACCCGGACCATCAACTACGCGGGACAGCAGATGGGCCTATTCAAAGACGTTAAGGAAAACCTTACCGGCGACGACGTGAGGGAAGGTCTGGTAGCAGTGATCAGCGTAAAGCTGTCGCAGCCGCAGTTTGAAGGCCAGACAAAGGGCAAGTTGAATTCCGATATCGCGGGAATCGTGCAGGCGTTCGTGAATGAACGGCTGGGCGCGTATCTGGAGCAGAACCCGCCGGTCGGAAGGAAAATTATCAACAAGGCAATTGAAGCCGCGCGGGCACGTGAAGCTGCACGCAAGGCGCGTGACCTCACGCGGCGCAAAGGCGCGCTCGATGGCGGCGGGCTGCCGGGCAAGCTGGCGGATTGTTCTGAGCGTCAGCCGGAACGCTGCGAACTGTTCCTGGTGGAAGGCGAATCCGCCGGCGGCACTGCCAAACAAGGACGCGACCGGCGATTTCAGGCGATCCTGCCGCTGAAGGGGAAGATTCTCAATGTCGAAAAAGCCCGCTACGACAAGATGTTGGCCCACGAAGAAATCCGCGCCATGATAACGGCGCTGGGCACCGGCATCTCGAAAGAAGATTTCGACGCCGGCAAGCTGCGTTACGGCAAAATCATCCTAATGACTGACGCCGACGTGGATGGAAGCCACATCCGCACGCTCTTGCTTACGTTTTTCTTCCGCCACATGCAGGAGTTGATCAAGCGCAGCCACGTGTACATCGCGCAGCCGCCGCTGTATTCGATCAAGAAGGGCAAGTCGCTGCAATACATCAAAGACGACAAAGAATATGTGAAGGTGATGGTGAAGCGCGCCTCCGAGGGCCTGAGCGTGCGCTATGGCGAGGGCGCGGCAAAGCTCGAAGGGGCTGCGTTGGCCAAGTTCATCACCGTGCTGGATGAATATCTAAAGCTGTTTGAAAAAGTCGACAAGCGCCTGCGCGACGAGAAAGTGACTGAACTATTGCCAAAGCTCGATCTGGCAAAACGCGCTGATTTTGAGGGCGACAAGAAGACGCCGCCGAAGAAGGTCGAGCGGCTGGAAAAGGAACTGAAGAAGCTCCAAAAAGAGCGGCAGTTCAAAGAAGTCGAAATGCGGTTCGACGAAGAGCACACGCTGTGGGAGGTGCGTTGTGTGAACTCGCAGGGCGCCGAACATTTGATCAATTGGGAACTGGCGTCGACCGCGGAGTTTCGCCAACTGCTCTCCAAGTACAAGCAGATCGGTCCGTACATGGAGCCGCCGTTTGTGGTGGAGAGCATCGCCAAGGCAGCTCCGAAGAATGGCGATGCTGGCGAGGAACTGAGCGACGCCGAACGCGAGGACGTGGAGAAAACCCAGAAGAAAACCAGCAAAGAGGTTCCAGCCAAAGCTGTGGCTAAACGGAAAGACGTGGCGGTGGTTGTGGAGAAAAACACGCCGCGTGAGCTGCGCGACCACGTGCTGGCCGAGGGCAAGAAAGATTTTGTCACCCAGCGCTATAAAGGTCTGGGCGAGATGAATTCGTCCCAACTGTGGGAAACCACGATGGATCCGGAGCGGCGCACGCTGTTGTCGGTGAAGCTCGAAGACATCGCCGAAACTGACCACATCTTTACCACGCTAATGGGCGAAGACGTGGAGGCGCGGCGTAAGTTCATCGAAGACAATGCGCTGGATGTGAAGAATCTGGATATTTAGAAAAATCGCCCAGGGATTTTCAGGGATTGACTACCAGTCGGGCGGCCTTGCGGCCGCCCTTTTCTATACTTTAAGCAATAACCACAGAGGACACAGATTTCACAGAGGCTTGGTCGATGAAGCTTGTTCTTTGCGCCACTTGCGAATCCCTCCCCAACCTGACCGAAGACGATCAGTCTCTCATCGTTCCCCTTGCGAAGCGTGGCATCGAGGCACGGGCAGCTGTGTGGAGTGATCCCCATGTGAACTGGCGTGAAGCCGACGCCGTCCTCATCCGCTCCTGCTGGGACTATCACCTGCGGCTCCCGAAGTTTCTGGCGTGGATCGCTTCACTCGAGCAAGCCGGCGTGCGAGTGTGGAACCCGGCGGCGATGCTGCGGTGGAATGCAGACAAGACTTACCTGCGCGACTTGGAGCGGAAAGGCGTCCCGATTGTGCCGACGCTTTGGCCGGAGGCGGGATTTCGGCTCCAGGAGGAATTGCTCAGGCGGGGTTGGAAGAGAGCGGTGGTAAAACCCAGAGTGTCGGCGACTGCCTATCGCACGGCTTTGACCTCTGCCGACGAAACGAATGAGGCCCAAGCATTAGTGGATGATCTGCTGCGGGGGCCGGGCGCGATGGTGCAGGAATTCATGGAGGAAGTGGGCGCGCGGGGCGAGTGGTCGCTAATCTTTTTCTCCGCCAAGTTCAGCCATGCTGTACTCAAAGTCCCGAAAGCCGGAGATTTCCGAGTGCAGCATGACTTTGGCGGTAGTGAACGAAGCGCAAAAGCGCCTGATGCGATGATCCAGGCGGCGAGCCGGGTAATTGCCGCGGTTGAGGGCACTCCGCTGTATGCCCGCGTGGACGGCGTGGAGAGCGGCGGCCAGTTTCTGCTCATGGAGCTGGAGTTGCTCGAGCCGGCTTTGTTTCTGAAATTGTCAGATGGTGGAGCGGAACGCTTCGCCGACACGATTTTCGCGCGCTGTTCGTAGCCTGCCAGGTTACTCACGGTTACCTTTGTGCTACGCTGTCCCGTCTCCGCAGGTGAGCCTGCTTCGCAAGTTTCTCCTCAGCGTTCGTTCTGCGGATAAGGCCGGAAGTTCTCCCTCGTTCCGGCCGCAGCGGAAAAGGGGGATTTCATGGACAACAAGAAACTGATTCGCATCCGATACGTGGTCACGATGCTGTTTTTCTGCGTAATCGGCGCAGCAGGACAAAGCAAGCCCGCCGGAGACGCACCTGCACTCACCATCTACAACCAGAATTTCTTCGTGGCCCGGGAACATCTGCCCATGGATTTGAAACCGGGCATCAATCAGGTTGACTATGTCGGAGTGGCGGCGCGGCTGGAGCCGGACTCGGTGATTCTGCGAGACTCCAGCGGGCGGGCCTTGCAAATTCTCGAACAAAACTATCGCAATGACCCGATCTCGCAGGAATTGCTGCTTTCGCTTTATGAGGGCAAGACCATCGACTTCTTCACCGACTACGGGGTGAAGCAGGAAACCATCAAAGGCAAGATCATTCGCAGCGGTTATGTCCCCAGCCTGGTTTCTGGCGGGATGTATCAGCAGCCCGCCAATGTACAGCCGCTGATTGAAGTCAATGGCGTCTTGCGCTTTGGCCTCCCTGGCACGCCGCTGTTTCCAGAGTTGCCGGCGGATTCCATTCTCAAGCCGACGCTAAGCTGGTTACTGCAAGCCAATCAGCCCGGCAAGTTCGATGCCGAGATCTCCTATGTAGCGGGCGGCATGAGCTGGCAGGCAGATTACAACCTGGTCGTTTCCGACAAACCGAACAGCAAGACGGACCTGCTGGATATGGTGGGCTGGATCACCATGCGCAATCAAAGCGGCAAGACCTTTGAGAACGCGCGCATCAAGCTTATGGCCGGCGATGTAAACAAGATCCAAGAGCCAATGTCAGCAAAACGTGTGTACGCCGCCGCTCAAGCGATCGAGGTGGACAACGCAGCTCCGCAGGTCAGCGAGAAATCGTTTGACGAATTCCATTTGTACACGCTCGAGCGGTCCTCGACTCTGCATGACCAGGAGACCAAGCAAGTGGAGTTCGTGAACGCCACCGGGATCAATGCCCAGCGGTTATATGTGTACGATGGGGCAAAAACCGACCAGTACCGGTACTACAACGCAGAGCAAGTCCGCAACGAGCCCAACTACGGGACGTTATCAAACCCCAAAGTGTGGGTGATGGAGGAATTCAAGAACGCCGACGCGAACCATCTGGGAATCGCGCTGCCGCGAGGCAAGCTGCGGTTTTACCGCCGCGACACCGACGGACATTTGGAATTCATCGGCGAGAACACCATCGACCACACTCCGAAGGATGAAACTATTCATGTTTACACTGGGAATGCCTTCGATGTAGTGGGCGAACGCAAACGGACCAACTTCCACGTGGAATCGAGCCAGAAGTGGCTGGAGGAATCGTTCGAGATCCGCGTGCGCAATCACAAGAAAGAGCCGGTAAATGTGCGTGTGATCGAGCACCTGTATCGCTGGACCAACTGGAAGCTGACCGAGCAGTCCCAGGAATCGCGCAAGAGCGACGCCCAAACGGTGGAATTCCCGATTACGATCGCGGCGGACGGGGAAACGGTGGTGACGTATACGGCGCATTATTCGTGGTGAGTTTTTCTCAGGACGGGCGAGGACGCCCGTCCTCAGCGGGAGACTTGGGATACACGCGGTCAAATACCAGCCAAGACGCCGCGATGACCACAAACACCAGCACACTGCCTTCCGGGCCGACGGACCCTCCGGTCAACCAGCGGGGACCGTGGAATGATGAATTGAGCAGATGGCCGGTAGACATGCCGCCGCTGTCAGGAACAGAGTACAAATAGCTCTCGCCCCAATCCCAGGAGGCGTGCATGCCGACAGCGAACCAGAGGCTGCCAGTGCGGCGCAGAGTGAAGCACAAGAACAAACCGATGAGTCCGGCACATAACGCGCCCACCCAGGCCTCGCCGGGATTCTGCAAATGGATGGCCCCGAAAATGGACGACAGCAAGAACGCCGCCGGCCAGAAACCCATTTTGCGAGCCAAAGTGAACTGGGTGTAGCCGCGAAAGGTAAATTCCTCAAAGAAGCCCACAAGCAGGAAGAGTGCCCCCCAGAACGCGGCAAACTTGAGGGCGCGTACACCGTGGAGAGACAGATTGCCGAAAGAAAAAACCCCAGCGGCACGCATGAGTAACATCAGGGCCGAAAGCGCAGCGATGCCCCACGCCAATCCAAGCCAAAACTGTTTGCAGAACAACCCACGCCACGGAAGGCCGTAGGCGCCGAAATGTCTTTTCTCGACGGCGGCTGCCACCCGTGCCGGCAGGAGCGAGGAAGTCACCAGCACGATATAAATGTAGAAGGTCTGCCACAGTGACCCGGCGCCCCGCGAAGGAATGAAACGAACGAAACTAGAAAGCAAAAAGAAGACAGCGGCTCCCATCCCGAGATAGAGAAAGAGACTCCAACCTGGGCGCAGACCTTCGGGGCCCAGGAAGAGGTTGTGCGCCGGCTCGGCTGAAGACGACGTCAGGGATGGCAACTGCTGGTTTAGCTGCGCTCCAGGCGGTTTCGATGGCGAAATATCGGCGCTGCGCTCAGACTCACCCATATTGGAAGTTTCCTAACCGTCCCCGGACATGGTAAAACACTCGCCGTTACCCCATGGCACAATTCTTCACGCGCGAACGCTTTGGACGGCCGCAAATCCTCGCTGGATTTCTGCTGCTGGCTTTTATGGGGCAATGTTTCTGGCTGCTGCTCGGGCATACACGGCGGGAAGCGGTGGACTCCACCCAACTGTTCCGGGTGGAGGAGGGATTACTGCAATGGCGGGGGGAGTCGATTGCGGGGACCGCTTCAACCAATCGAATCGAGGCGGGAACATATTCTCCTCCGGAACTGGACCAGAACGAAGGCTACGATCCCGACCACTCACCCCTCTGGTATCTGTTGGCTTCGGCTCCGCTGCTGGGCTGGCATCCGCCCGACGTGAACGCTCCGCTGTACTGGGGATGGCTGGAGCGGCTGCCTTATATCGTCTTTGGGGTGCTGCTCGGGGCTTCGGTCTGGTATGTGGCTCGGAGACTTTACGGAAACGCAGGCGGCTACATCGCTCTGGCCCTCTATTGTTTTTCGCCGGCTATCCTTCGCAGCAGCACATTGTGGTTTGCCCAGCCTGAAATGGGAGCCGTCTGGGGAACATTTGGCGCGATTTTCACGGCGATTGCCGTAGCCCACACTTTGTATGCGCCGCGCGAGGTGGTGGTGTGGAACTGGCGGCGCATTGTGCTGTTGGGATTGTCGCTGGCGCTGGCGGTGGGATGCCAGTTTTCGCTGGTCGTCCTGGCGCCCGTGGCGCTGGCGTTCATGTTGTATGTTGCGCCCACGCGGCGGAAGGCCGCGCTGGTTATCTGGTTTGCGGCGTGCCTGGTGGCACTGGTTCTGCTGGGTGCGGCATATGGATTTCAGTTCGCATGGTTCTGGCAGGGAATACGCCACGCGCATTTTTTTCAAATGACCTGGCAAGGTTTCACTACGCAGTGGCCGTATCGACGAATGCTCGGGGAAGTCGGTCAAAGCGGTCCGGTGTTGCTTGTCGGCCTTCCCGTGTCGCTGATCGTATACGGCTTGTGGCCGCGATCGCGATACTTCGGGAACACGGCACCCCTGCTGGTCTCGGTGTTGTTCCTGATTCTCGGAATGGGCATGCCCCACTACGCCGGGGAAGGATTTTTCCTGATGGCGGTACCGTTTTTGTTTGTGTTTGTAGCCGGCATTGCGGCAGATCTGCTGGAGACCCGGCAGCGGAGAGCGGTAATGGCCTGCATTTGGGGGTTGCTGGTGGCCAATGCCTTGTGGAATCTGATGGAACTGGCCCGGGCGTGACGGGGTTGATCGGGCCTTTCGTTTTAGGGCCAGGCGGCCCTTACCAGCGCAACAATTTCCCGCAACCTTTACCTTCCGGGGCGGTTCTAAATATGTAAGGGGAGGTGCACCATGCCGCTGCAAGGGGAGTATGATGGGACCGTGAGGCGGCGGATTCGAGCGATGGTGGCGGGATTTGCCTTGCTGCTGAGTGCGAGCGTGGCGCTGGCGCAAATTCACGGAACACCTCCCTCGGTAACGTCGATGGGGTTTGGCGGACGCGCGATTAATGGAACGCCGCCCAGCGTTACGTCTCTCGGCCCGCGCGGATACACTCCCGGTTTCAATCCCGCATTTCCTAACCACCGACCGTGGTCCGGAACTTCCAGCTCAGGATTCGGCAACCCCCATCACCGCCCGCGATATCCGCAGGGCACTGTCGGCTACTACGCAGTTCCTTACTTCGGGTATTACGATAACGGCTATTACGACAACGGAACGGACGCACAGAACTACGCGCCTGAAGAAGAGTACAACGGTGGCCCCACGGCCTTTGACCAACGAGGCCCAAGATACGTGCCGCGCCCCCCTGAGCCCGAGACCCCGGCTGAAAACTCCTCCGCTGCGTCTCCTGATGCGGCTTCCGAGCAATCACCGCCGACCTTGCTGGTCTTCAAGGACGGTCATCAGCTCGAAGTAGAGAATTATGCGATTGTGGGATCCACGCTCTACGATCTGACCGAAGGGCACCGCCGCAAGGTGGCGTTGTCCGACCTCGATTTGAGCGCGACTTTGAAGCAGAACGACGATCGCGGAATCGACTTCCACCTTCCCGCTGGCGCCGAAGCCAATTAAGCTATGCCGAGGATTTTGATTATCGCGACGCTGGCGGCGGTTCTCTCCCAGGCGTCAGCCGCGCAAATGCGAGGCGGAGTCCGTATTACGACCGGCGGAACTGGATTCAGACATTTCCGCGGCGGCGGCTACGCTTATCCGTTGTTCTACGGGGATTACGTGGACATTGGCGGAGAGGCGCCCGCGCCGCCGGTTGTTGTCGAAAGAAGAGTCATCCAACCAGAGCGGCCCACCGAACCTGTGTTGATCGAGTGGCAGGGCGACCGTTTCGTGCGCTATGGCGGAGCGCAGACGGCGGCGCAGTCGCCGGATTACGCCGAAGTTGCATCGGCGACCAAACCTGCAGTGAATTCCGAAGTTAGCCACGAACTTCCTCCGGCCGTGCTGATCTATCGCGATGGGCATCGGGAAGAAGTTAACGATTATGTGATCAGCCGGGGAGTTCTCTATGCTCGCGGGGATGGATACAGTCGCGCGTCGCGGAGCGTTCAGTTATCTGCG
>Ga0207057_1049_pt1 | contig 32141 bp, 39 predicted proteins | sample Alteio_BWMinCont_33_FD_153265 | JGI IMG/M metagenome (GOLD analysis project Ga0207057, IMG submission 153265) | Enriched cells from forest soil in Barre Woods Harvard Forest LTER site, Petersham, Massachusetts, United States -... | ecosystem: Environmental > Terrestrial > Soil > Temperate forest >... | reverse complement strand
GTATGGTCGGCAGCAAGCCGTTGGTTTGGGTTCAGTGGGTAACCTCGGCCATTCGGATTGTCGAGAACAGCGTGAAACGCCGCTGCCGAGATCACTTTGCCGTTCCTCCTTGTGAACCGACGGCAGTCAGCGCAGCCTTCAACCCATCAAGCTCGCCAATCTCATAAACTCCCGAGTAGCCAGCTTCGAGGAGGTTGATTTTGCTTTCAACCGGCCAGTCGCCGTCCACGACCAGGAAATGTTTCTGTTTTACACCACACGGTCCAAGAACGGCGTCCTCGTTGCAGCTCAGCCTCAGCGAACGGAGACGTCCAGCCAATTCCCGCGTCTTGTCAGCAATGTGCTTTCGCCCAAAAACAGACTGCGTATGTATTATCGCGCCAGTTACTGGGTCGAGCCCGTTGGCTTTTGTCGTCAGCGCTCCGTTCGCCCATCCCTTCAGCTTGCACAGTGCATTGAAGCCACCGGTGAGTGTGGGCCCTGGGCCGAGCCTAGGTATGCTCCATCGCAAGAGCCGCTTAATCGGGTCCAGGTCAGACTGTGAGATGACTCTGAGAGCGCGCCTGTGACGATAGATGAGCAGCGCCTCTGCTCGACCAACCGGTGTCTTGCCTTCTATGGCCTCCCAAATGCATTCGGCGAGAAGGGGCTTTATACAGCGGTAGAAATCCACCTCATTGAGCGCAGCCGAACGACCGAAGTGTTTTCCAATAGGAGCGCCCTGGAGGAGATGATTCACAAGCTGATCGACATTGCGATTGAATGCGTAGATCCGTAGTGACTCTCCCGTCGCAGCCGAAAACTTCTCTGGAAGAACAGCCACAAGATGCGTCTTGCGACCAAGCCGAAAGAACGACATTAGTATGTCAACAACCCAGCTTGTCGCGCCTGACTCGACGAGTTGATGTGGTGGCGAGTATTCCGGGGAGCGCAAGTCTTTAGACAATCGTTTAACGAAACTGTTTCGGTTACCTCCACCGAGGTATTGTGTTGCCACGTAGTCCAGTTTTCGCTCGACACGGTTAGGGTCGAGGAGGTCGTCGATTACATCCTTAACTCCGTACGCACTTCGATACTCATCGTAAAGGGCGCAGACCGAGTCGATAAAGTCGGCCCTATCCTTCGATGGTAGGGCTCTTAGCGCATTGAAGTACGCAGCCAGATCAGGATTCCATCGGGCCTGCTCCAGTCCGCCCTTTGGGTCAAGCAAAAAGACCCCGGCACCCTTTGCGATCTGGACTGGAAGTTCCGCAAGGAGCTGCCAGGTTGAGCCCAGGCTGGCATCGACTCGGTCGCCTGATAGTTCATTTAACTTCTTCCACGGCAGGCGCCCTCCCTGCTCAATCAGCTTGGCTAAGACATTCTTCGAATTGTTTGCGCCAACAGATCGGGCCAGGGCTTCGTGCACGATAAATACGTGCTGGATGCCCTTCCGGTATCGGCTGTTTGTCGATCGCAGAGTGGTCGAAAGTGTTCTGCCACGAAAGCAAGTCGACTGCATTTCTTGGACAGCGGTTCTTGATAGGCGCGACAGAGTAAGACGTCTCTTCGTCAACAACACTCTGAGCATGGCGACTATCTCGTCTACCGCCTCCAGTGACCTAGCAGACGATTGGAGCAGCTGTTCCCACGTGCGGTTGTAGAGTTCTCTTCTTGCTCGACTATTCTTGGGGAGACTCTTAGGAAGTCCCCTGGTCAGGGCTTCAATCGGAGCATATGCACGCGGAAAAACAAGAGCACCATCGAATGATACGCACAGCGCCGAGCTAACCGCAGGCTTCCATCCATGGAGGGCGATTAGCTCGTCAGAATCATAAATAAGGCGAGGATTTGCAAGCCGGTCTAGCCCCTCAAAGACGAGGTTTACTGAAAGAAAGCTCGGCCCAAAGAATGTCTTGTACTGGAGGTGATCTTCGATTGATCGCCAGAACTTTCGGGTGGAGTCACTGGGGCTACTCCAGTGGGTAACGTGAATGCATCCGAACGGCGATGTGCCGTCCATTAGGAAGAAGTCGGGGTCATACCACGGGCCGTAGGAAAGATGCGCCCTAGCCGACAACTCGGTACACTCGACCGCATGTTTACACACTGCGGTACTGTGTCGGCATGTAGACTCGGGGTGTTTCTCGTACAAGTATTGGTGACCGGCTCCATCTGTCCATTCGTCTCGGTAACCGAGACGTCTTAGCAAGGTTTCAACGAAGGCCTCGTATGAGCGGCCCGTTACGTCAGCCACGGCCGTATGCCTCCGCGAAGTCGTCGAAATTGGGCACCTGAATCGGAAGGGCAATGTCTCGCAGGCTCGTGGACAGCAACAGTTGACCGCGGTCTAGTACCTGGAGCTCGTGTTCGAAATCAGCGATGTCTGCTGATGCCGTTCTGACAGCCTCTCTTCTTTCATCCGCATTGCCAAGTGCCATCGTGATCTGTGAATTAAGTTGAGTCAATATGCCACTGTCGATCTCAGTTACTTGCTGACTGACGACTCCGAGGCCGATTCCGAACTTGCGACCCTGCCGACTTATATCACGGAAGACACTGCCGAAACGCATCCGAGCCGGGTTGAGTACACTCGGAGCTTCTTCGACGAGGATGTGAACGAGCGGTAATTCCTCGATGGATCGAACTCGCGAGCCGTCCAAATATGGAAGACGGCTATCGCTGAGACGCGCCGCTAGGCCTTCGGCAAGAGCCCGTTGGCCGCGACGGCCATTCTGATCGTCGGCGCCGAAGGCCGCGAGTATCTCCTCTTGCAGGCGTGGGTGAGTCGGCCAACCGAAGGGCCCTTCGCAACGCGAACAACGCTCGGGCAACGACAGTGTTAAGCAGGAACTGTTCCAGCTCCCCGAGAAGGGTCGTGTCTACCACCAGAACCCGCCCGCATTCAAGTGCGCACAGGATGTCTGGCAGTATCGATTCGTATCCGAGTCCAAGGTCCGGATCAAATCGAGAGACCAGGCGGGTGTTTCCGTGCGTCATGAATCCCAGTCGCCGCTCCACGGCGGCTATCGTACCCGGCAAAAACTCAGTCCCGGCCTCGTCATCGTTGTTGATCTCTCCGGCGAGGAGCCGCCCAATCCATCGCTCGCCGTACCGAGAGAAGAGCTGGCGGGCAAAGGCAATCTGCTGCTCGGAGAAGTCGAGGATGCATGCTAAATCATCGGGCGTGACGTCCGCTCGAGAGAGGCGGACGCGCGCCTCAAACGGCCCGTCCAACGCATCCCGTCCGGTAAGATAGAAGAAGGGAGAAACGTGGTTGGCGATCTCCTCCTCGGAATAGCTCGCCACAATTCCGCGAATCCCATCGGCACCGCCGGTCCCGGCGTGCCATGTCCGAAACTCATCATGGGGGTCAATCGCGAAAACAGATGCCTTGCATTCGGAGTAAGAGCTGCGAATCTGCCGATTGTGTCTCAGGACCCCGTCGAGCAGCACCATAATGAGGTTGCTCTTTCCACAACCAGTCCTACCGAAAACTCCAATGTGATGGCTGAGCGCCTGGACGGGGAGGCGCACCGGCACAGACATCAATGGACGTTCGCCCGCCAGTAGATGACCGACCACCAATCCCCGGTCACCAAGCTGCGTTCTCAAGAGCTCACGCACTGCCTCCCCAGATTCAGGGTGATCGGGGTCCACCCTGTAGACGTCAGTCAGATGCTGTGGCAGTCGCCGTGGTCGGTTGAAGGACCAGGAATCTGAGGAGTCGTCATATTCGGCGTATCCCAGCACCATGCCTCGAAGCTCAACGAGTTGCTCTTCAGCAAGATCCTCCGCAAAGTACGAGTCCGGCATGGTCAGCTTATTGCGGGCCACATCACCCATGTCGATGGTTCGATTAAGGATGTTGGCGTATTCAGTGGCCCGAAACACGTAAAAGCGGGGCCGTAGGCCTCGCCTGCAGGGCAATAGGAATAAATCGCCGATTGCCACATCTCCGTTCCCGGCCACAACCGTCAACTGCGATGTGCTGCTCTCGGCAAGCACACCGAACCGCGGTTCCAGGGAGCGGACGATTTGTTCGATCGTTGCCATGCCGGCCGACCTCTTTCTCTATGCGTGCCCGGTCGCCTGCGCAGCGTCGCGGAACAGTGTTCGTTTCATGCCGGCTCCGACTGCGGCGTCAATCACCTGCTTCCGCAGTGCCACCCGTTCTTGCGTCGAAAGCGAGGCCCGGTCGTGCGCTGCCTTTATAGGATATGGATAACCGAAGCAACGCTGGTCGTGACCAGCGTAATCGAGATGCTGAAAGAGGCGCTGCTCATTGGCCGGGGTGGAATATGCTTCGAGCCAATAGTGGGCATCCAGATCCAGCCTCATGATCGGCGTGTTCCGATGCAGCCGAACGAGGTAGGTAATAGCTCCAGCTGGAGGGACTCGCGGACCATCTACTGGTGTAGGAGACCAGCCGTCCACCTCTCTATCAGGCATGCGCATGTACCAGTGCTCAGCATCCTGCCGTCCGAGTTTGTCTCGCGCAGCTTCTTCAATCCGCAGCCCCGAGGGGAGCCCATGCGATTTCGACAGCGCCCCGAAAATGACACCTTTCTCTCGTGCGCGAACGCAACAGAACCGGCGCAAGTGCTCGAAAAAGAGACTCTGTCGCCTTCGTTGAACGAACGGTAGCGTCATCGTTCCATCCGTAAGCACAATCGCACCCAGGGGTGCCTCTTCGATCAACCTGAGGGCTGAAGCCAACTCAGCTGTCGTCCGGAGTTGCAGGCCCACATTGCCGGCGTCATGTGCTGGAGGAATGATCAAGTCGTTACGGACAGACTCTGTAGAGACGCGACCTGCGCGTCGCAGAGCTGAATAATCAGAGTGTTCGATCACCTCGTCAACGCTATGGCCCGTAAGCCGTCCGAACGTCTCCAGCAGCGCCGCTTTGCGTTGCTGCTCAGCGCCTGTTAGCCACGTGAACTCAACCGTCGTGCCGAAGCTCGTGGGAATCTCACGAAGTCCATGAATTGGGTCCGACTTGTATAGCGCTCCAGCACTTAAAGTGGTGTACACGAAGGAGTCACCGTAGGCGACCACAGGAAACTCGCCACTCCCATCCACTCCGCCAATGACAAGGTCCTCGCATTGGGTTGTGTGGGGAAACGGTTGGATGACGTTAACCAATCGTGCGAATAGATCCTCGGGCGGCGTCGCCCGAACTTCCCATTCCGCCATCCGCGAACTGAGATCAGAGAGACGCTGCCGGACGCTGTTCCGGAGGTGGATATCAAAGCGCACCCGCTACCTCCTCGACCGATTCTTCCTCGAAAAGCGTGCGTTGCGGGTTGACTTGGAATCCGTTTCGAACGAAGCCGACCGGCTCACCCGCCAACGCTTTCTGGAGGAGGCGGTAAAAGACGAACGTGTTGTGGAATCCACGACGACGATTCCGATTGTTTCCTCGGAATATCACCACCTGAATTCCGTCGTGGCGGCAAATATCGCAGGGGCAGGAGCGCCACGGACGGGACTCAAGGGTCTCTCGGAGCAGTTCCCGCGTTGGCGGACGATCAGGTGTGATCAAGTGGTCGTATTCATCGAGTCGGTCCAGGACCGCCTCAATACCCATCTCTCCGAGATCGAAGTGTCTCATGGCCTCCAGACATCGTGCCTCAAGACGTTCTACTTCGTCCGCAGATGCCCGACCTTCCGTGACCATGCGCTTAGCCCGAAAGCTCTTGCCCGCCTCAGGTATGCGAACGGCTGTGTAGAACTTGCCGTCCATTGTCAGGTAGTTCTGGCCAGTTCCCATCCACGCTCGACGGAGAAGTGATGCGCTATCTACGGAACGGACTCCGAGATCGGCAAAGGAGCCCAGGGAAGCAAGCCGCGCGAGTCCAAACAGATGGATCTTCACCCGCTCCGGTACGACGCGGTGTACTCTGTGGAGAACTTCGAGAGTCTCGGGTGTTGAAGTTCGGACCAAGCCACCAAGTCCGAGGTACTGGTACCCCATCGCCACATACTTTTTCGCGGCACTGGCATAGCTGTCTGCGTCCCACCCTTGGACTGCACCGATCGGAGTCCACGGGAGCTTGAGTTTTCGATGCTCTCGGAGGAATTCGTAGGCGTTCTCGATCGTTAGGTCGTATCGTTCGTGTTTTTCCGCCTCTGTTGCTGTAACGATCAGATGGTCGATCGAGACGCCGAAATCAAAGTCGAGTCTCGTGTAGTAGTCGAGAATCTCCGGCGTCGTGTACGGTGGAGTCTTCTGCTGGATGTAACCGAAGGCGCCGCAGTCCCCCATGATGGGAAGTGCTCGCGGAACACGAAGAAAGCGATGAACCCCTAGTTGGTTAATGCGCTCTTTCTTCTTCTTGCTCTTCTCCGCAACCACCTTGGAAATCAGGATTCCGTCATAGTTCGGCTCGGGATACATCTGGTGAGCGTAGACCTCGTTGGACCAGTCCCCGCAGCCACCGGAATGAATATCGCACTCAAAATCGAAATCCGGATCGACCAGATCATCCCACTCCGGAATGAAGTACGCGAGTTTCTCACGATGCGGTTTCTGCCACCAGCTGCTGGGTATCTGAATGACATGGTCCACCTTGTGGTTCGCTCGAGCGGTGGAACGCCTCGAGCTCGGCTGGCCCGCCGGCTGGGTGAGAAGCGTCAACGCGGACGGAGCTCTCTCCATTTCCTGAACTGTGAGACGCCCGGCGGTAAGGGCCTCAAGGAATCGACGGGTCAGTTCTCCCTTGAGTCCAACAAGGCCGCAGGAGAAGTTCTTTGCATCGGAGTTCGCGAGAATAATCTTGTGAAGCTTGCAGATGCTGGGTAGCCGCTTGGCGGCCCGCCCACCGCAGAAGAGGAAACAGGGTCCGCCAAACTCGGTGCTGGCATCAAGCTCACAAGCATCAAGATAATCGTCCCCAAGCAAGACGAAGATCAGATCTGCAGGCTGGGCCAGGAGCTTCCGGACGGATCCCGGAAGTTGCAGTTGCCGAGCCCACTGCTTTCGCTCAGCGCTTCCCATCCCGATGAAAGTAGCCTCATAAGGGGCAATGGCACGGCTTCCCTGAATCAGTCCGTAGCCAGCGGAAACGATCCAGGTATCGGTGTCGAAAGTCCGGCTTGGATTAGATCCGGCAGCTTGAATCCCCCGTAGCAACCTCAGGTGCTGGAGCCCGCTGTACAACTCGACTGCCGGAGTCAAACTACCCTTGAGTTCAGCCTCCCGTCTGGCCACTTGCTCCGGCCCTTTCTGGAAGTCGGTCAAGGTCAGTTGCCGCTCATGATTGACCTTCTTCTCGCCGGTGCAAGAAGTGATGATGCGGATGAGAATTCTCCGGGGAAGAGGTGTGGTCACTGTGGACGCCGCCATTCGATTTCAGCGAAAGCATTATGGTTGTGGATGCTTTCTTGGTTCAGTACGTGGACTTGGAACCAGGTGATGCGGTCGTCGGCCTGCAGCTTCATCGCTACGTTGCGAACCAAGTCCTCAACGAACACAGGGTTGTCGTATGCCCGCATAGTCACGTGACGTTCGTCTTGACGCTTCAGGAGCGCATATACGGGAGCCGAAGCGGAAGACTCCGCAACCTCAATCATTTCTTCGATCCAAACCAAATCCGGAAGTCCTTCGTCAGTCCGTCGGGACCTCACTTCGATCGTCACTTGGCCCCTTTGGTTGTGTGCGCCGTAGTCGCTGATGGCTTTGCTACATGGGCAGAGGCTGGTCACAGGCACGCAGACTGACAGCACAAAGTCCTCTTTTCCTCCGTTGGCCTCGCCAGTGAACTTGCACTGATAATCCATGAGGGCCGTCGCGCCTGACACCGGCGCCGTCCGCTCGACGAAATAGGGAAAGGAGACTTCCATGTGGGCACTCTCGGCGTCGAGCCGGGATTTGAGCTCGCTCAAGATCAGTGGCAAGGTCCGCATGGTAATCTCTCCGCGGTGGCTGTTCAACACCTCGATGAACCTGCTCATGTGTGTGCCCTTGAACTCGTGGGGCAGGTTCACCGACATGGAAAGCCTTGCCGTAGTGGATTGCCGCTGGCTTTGACGGTCCATGACGACAATGGGGTACTGCAGATCGCAAACACCAACCTTGTCGATCGGGATCTGGCGGTCGTCCCGGTGGTTCTGTACGTCGTACATCATTCCTCCCCTTCACCGGTGTAGACACATCCGCTGGTGCAGGTCTCTTGGACAACCACCTTGCCGAGCAAGGGCAGGGCTGGCTTGATTTGACGCCATATCCAACGCGCGATGTTCTCACTGGTCGGGTTCTCCAGGCCCTCGACCTCGTTGAGGTAGTGATGGTCGATCCGCTCTTCGATGGGCTTGAACGCCGCCTTGATATCGGCGAAGTCGATAATCCAGCCCAATTGAGGATCCAGTGGTCCACTCACGAAGATCTGGATCCGGAAGCTGTGGCCATGGAGCCGGCCGCATTTGTGCCCGGCTGGCACATTCGGCAAGCGGTGTGCGGCTTCGATGGTGAACTCTTTGAAGATCTCCATGATCCTCCTCTATCGAATCCCCACGAACTTGTGAGTCTGAAGGCTGAGCCGCCAGAGTGGATGATCCAAGCAGTACTGGATAGCCAGTTCGGTGTTCGCCTTGCGAGATGGGCCGTCCATTGGCGAAAGGAAGAAGTGAAGGAACTCCAGTGATTCGAAGTCCACAGGGCTGACTCTATCCTGGGGGAACACGAATTTGAGTTCGTCGCCCGCCTGTTGGCGCAGATTGGCCCCAGCCTTGGGGCTGACGCAAATCCAGTCCAGGCCCGACGGCACTGGAATGGTACCGTTCGTCTCGACGGCGATTTCGAACCCGCGTGCGTGGAGTGCTTCAATCAACGGACTATCAACCTGAAGTAGTGGCTCTCCGCCCGTACAAACCACGAACCGGCGTTGATGCGTCTTTTGTCCAATCCACGCCTTCTCGATCGCCTCGACCAGAGTTTCGGCGCTCTCGAACTTGCCGCCGTCTGGGCCATCGGTACCGACGAAATCGGTGTCGCAGAACTGGCATACTGCAGTCGCGCGATCACGTTCCCGCCCGGACCAGAGGTTGCAGCCTGCGAAACGACAAAAGACGGCTGGGCGACCGGCCTGGGCTCCTTCTCCCTGCAGCGTATAGAAAATCTCCTTGACGTTGTAGCTCATGCGGAGGCCTTATCTTCCTTGGGATAGGGCAGCGGATCACGGGTTCCGCACTCTCTGAACCCCTTCTTTCGGAGCAAACAGGAATCGCACTGGCCGCAGGGCTGCCCGCTCGGAGAAGGATCGTAGCAGCTGCTGGTGAGACCGTAGTCAACGCCCAATTCGATGCCCCGGCGGATGATATCTGCCTTCGAAAGAGAGATCAGAGGCGTGTGAATCTTGAGGACTTGACGGCCTTCCACGCCGGCCTTGGTTGCGAGATTCGCCATTCGCTCAAAGGCTTCAATGAATTCAGGACGGCAGTCCGGATATCCGCTATAGTCGAGGGCGTTCACCCCAATGAAGACGTCGCTAGAGCCGCAGACTTCAGCCCATGCCAAAGCGAATGACAAGAAGATCGTGTTTCGAGCCGGAACATAGGTAACAGGGATGCTCTTTGTCATCTCATCTAGACTGCGCGCCTTCGGAACCGCAATGTCGTCGGTGAGTGCAGAGCCTCCAAAAGCTCGAAGATCGATGTTCGCAATTCGGTGCTCGCTTGCCTCAAGTGATTTGGCCAGCTGCTTTGCCGCTTCTAGCTCCCAGCCATGACGCTGGCCATATGAGAACGAGAGAGCATATACGTTGTAGCCTTCGCTCTTAGCGATTGCTAACGCAGTTGCCGAGTCGAGACCACCGCTAAGCAGGACGACCGCCTTCTTCGTGTTCGATTGCATCGGCACCTTCCTTTTCTTAGAGACCCAGCGGAAGTTCGAGTTGACCGCTCTCTAGCTTACGCAAGAGTTGTTCGATCGCAATTCGAATGAGGGTTGATTTGCCAACCCGGCGAGACAAAGCAGCCTGATTGAGTGCAGCAGTGAGCTCCTTGCTGAAATAGACTGTGTGCGGAATCCCGTTTCGCTTCTGCCTAGAAGCTGCAGCTTTGGTCGATGATTTCGGCATACGTGTCATTACAAGTAATGACACGTATTGTCTGGCAACACAAGCCCAATTCGACGTCCAACCTAGCTGCTCGGGCAAATACTTGTGGAATACTCGGCAGTTTTTAGGTTGTTCGGCGATTTCAGCGGTGATGGGTGTGAAGACTACCCTCTCTAGGTCTGCCAAGTGAAGGCGCCTAGCCCGGTTGCGCGCGAACGGTGAAATCGGATTGTTCTCTCCTAGTGATCGCAGAGCATTAAGCCGGCCCGCAACAGCCAAGCTCAGGGGTCCGCGAGGCGCGTGCTAAGGGTGATTGCGATCTGAATGATATCACGCTCAGATTAGGTCCAAACGTCAGGTACCCACTCGCCCTGAGAATAAGGATTGCGATCGGGCTGACAAATCTTGCATGGCCTAAACCCCTCGTTCACGGCTTGATTCTGAGAACGCAATAGTCGTCGTCCACGTCGCATCATCCGACCGTATTCGCAATCATCACGGTGATAAATCATATTGCCTCGATGTCCCAAATAGAATGACGGAACTGGTTCTCGCGATTCATGAAATATCTTGAATAAAACCTTTAACGGGTTAAACATTCCCTTTCCCCATGACGTGTTTGGAGAAGTGACGCGTATCCACGATCCGATCCGCTTATCCGGCATCGGTCTTCCAAACCCAATGTTGTCGGTAGTCCTTGGAAGGCAGAGCGCTCAGATCTCCAGACTGGAAAACCTCGGCACACGGAATCCGAGATGCGACCACTACTTAAATTGCTCTGTCTAGAACGCTGTCTTCAGAACTCCTTGCGGCATTCTTGAATCTTTTCCAACGTTTGGCATCAAAGCCTGGTTCAAATTGGACTGGACCTTCGTAGTCTCGCGAAGCCACGTCCGGCCATTCCACAATGTTCAGGCCCTCTGGCCATTGACTAGAATTGCCGCCTTGCTTTCCGTGCTTAAGCTTCGTGTCGTAGACGCCAAGCCGAATGGCCAGAGCCGTGCCGAGCTGCTTGAAATGAACTTTGCAACCTGCCGCGCGACTTTCTGAAATCAGATATCGGGCATCTTCTAAAGTCATCAGACTGGTATCAGCTTTACTGCCGCTCTCACCACCAATCACAGTCCAAGCAATCCCATTGCGCTTTAGACGCTTTTGCAAATCAGGGACTGCATCGCTGATGGGTTGGTCCAAATCACTGATCCATGGTTCGAAACTTATCCACTTTATGTGGGCGCTAGTTACTCCGAGAGCATCCATCCGTGCCAACTCTTTGTCGGCGGCGGTGCAGATGCTGACGCCCTGCCAGACATTCTCTGGCCAGCTGCCGAATTCGCTTATCACTTGAGCGTCAATCTCGCGAAGGCGGTGAGCGCGCTTCGTCAGACATTGAAACTGCTGCCAGACGGCCGAGCGAAAGACGCGGAAATGCTCACGGATGACGGACCATGGCAGGTCGTCGGCAAATAGATCGCTGAACTCGTTCACGAAAATACGCTTCGGCTTCGAATCCTTCAAGACCTTATATAGGTGCCCCGGATCAAAAAGAACGTCTCCACTGAAGCGCTTCTTCCCTGAGACGATTTGTATCAATCCATCGAAACGTCCATCTCTGTTGCGTCGCGAGTTTACGGATTGCCGGTAAACATTCCCCACTGCATAACACAGGCGGCATCCCGACGAGCATTCCCGGCAACCATAAAGCGAGTTAAGAGTACCCCCGGTCCAGCTGATGCCCGATCCATCGAGGCTCATGCGGAGACCTTGTTCTTTGTTTTCGGCTTCGGGACCAGGGTCGGACGATTATGCTGCTGCAATTCACGGACATCGCACCTCAGTCTGGCATTGACCAGTTCGAACACGTACCGCACCTCTGCATTCTTCGTCTCAGGGCCTACATATTGATAGCGCTTCTCGAACACCCCAGCTATCTTCTCTGCAAAGATCTCTAACTCCCCGGGAGTAGCTTCCGTGCCTCTTGGCGGCCTCTTCATTGCCGCGATCGCTTTTTTCACTGTAAGGGCTGCTTCATCCGGCTCCAAAGATTGGGCTGATGGAATCATCGCGAGTACTTTGTCTATCAGGAATAGGTTCTTCTTCGCTGCCGGGTCCAGACCTTCGATGCGCATGGCTTGGATGACTGACGCTGGAACCGTGAGTATTCGCTCATAGTCCGCAACAATGTTCCGGATAGTCCGTTCGTCACACTCGAGATGCGTTGCGATCTCCTGCGCCGCCTTCATCCAACCACGCTTGGACTTGTAGACTGCACGATAGGCATAGAGCGCCATTCCGAAGTCGGTGCGAGACTTCTTGTAGGCCTGTGATGCTTTACAAACGTTCCGGCGAAGTCGAGTCAAGTCAGTAACATCTTTTACGATGAACTCGCCTTCAATCTCTTCAAGGCGAGCAAATAGGTTTGACAGGTCAGGGATTTCCGCTTGTTCTTTCATTCGTTTCCTGTTGACGTTGGTAAAGGTGAGGAATTCGGGTAAGTCGTCGCTCCGCGACAATCAGTGGAACTATCTGCGTACGCGAGTTGAATCACAGCGTTGGACTGGCATACTACTCGATGTTAATCGACCGAACAGAGCTCCCCCCAGGTGAGACCATGTTCATCGTCTGAACCACGCCTCAATTTGTTTGCAAGGGGTTCGAAGTCCCGCTTGTTCCGGTGGCTTGTACAGTGGCGCTCGAGGCGCGGGATAAATGCTGAAGGTCATCGCAGGAGTTGACAGCCCCTTGAATGTAAAACATGGACTTGTTGAAGACGAACCACAAAATGGAAAACTTTTCCAGTTTGCTTGGTACGGAAGTAACCCTGGAACAATCCTGCCATGCCATCAGTAAGGCAGATCACCCTCTGTCTGCCTGAGCCAGTCTTCCCGTGCCTTCGACTTCTTCGGGATCGCTCCTCCAGTCTGGGCGGGATGGCGAGCGTTGTATAAACGGCAGATGGCGGAGATAACACCCTCCTCAAGATTGAACGTCTGCGCTAACTCGTGGAACGTCAAACCGTCTTGATGCGCTCTCCAGATGCGCTTCCAAGCCCGTTTTCGTATCCCGCGGGCACGGAGTTCCCAATATTCGCGATGCGCGCGTTTTGATTCACAGCCGCAACTCCGGTGCGGCAATCTGACCTTCCCATGCTTGTCCACATACGGTTCAAAGGTCAATGCAGTCAAGCGCACTGTCTTTTCCGTTCGTTCCGGGCAAGAACAGCGAACCACAACTCTTTGGTTCCCGTGCGAGTCTGATTCGGCAAAAGCGATGACGACCAACTTCCCAAATTCAGCGCCAATCCGTACTGGTCTTTTCCTCATTCCTGTTTCGTGAATGGTAGCACCTTAGGATGCAAGACAAACGCAAGGGGGTCTTCTTAAGAACACTACGGCGGTGAGTTCCGCAAATAGACAAATGACAGCAGGGATTCAGAACAGGCAGTTATTCGGCACTCCCCGTTTTCACTAGCCGCTACGGCAGGCTTGTCAGCTCTACACATCACTAGGGGATTTTCTCTGGGAACGAATACGTGAACAAAAACAAGCAACTCAGGGGTCTCATGTATTTGGTTCCAATCTGTCTTCAGGCAGACTCTCAACATGCTCTCGAATCGCGGATTTCACGCAATTCGGAGCATCACGCGGGCAGGGACGACCCTCTCCCCTCTGCGGTGCTTTGGATGAAGGTCTCTGATGGCAAGAACGTCGTCAGAGAGGTGGATAACCTCCCTTAAATCCACAGGTGGGTCACCGTAGGAGTAAGGAGTAAGTGTATCTACTCAACATGTATGAATGTGAACTATATATAGAAGGAAGCTACAGATATGAGTAGTCAGAGTAATTGGTATGACCGGATCCCCTCTCGGGATCGGGAGGGGGTTGACGCCGTGGCTGAGTGGATTCGGCCCATCCCTTGGCAGCAGTTTGTAACCTTGACGTTTCCCTGGAACGTCAGCGAGGAGACAGCCGACCGCAAGCTCCGTGAGTTCATCAATCACCTTGAACGCAAGTTGAAGACGCGCATCTGCTTCATTGCTGGCAAAGAGGGGGCCAGCAAGCAAGGCGCCAAGGTACCCTGGCACTTTCACCTGCTGCTCACGTCAGTTGAGCAGATTCCAGTGTCCTTGATTGCAGACATCTGGAGACGGCTGGTCGGCAGGAGCAACTCTACTTCAGAAGATGACGACAGTGTAGATGTAAAGCCCTTTATCGATGGCATCCTGGGCGCGGAGTACGTCATGAAGATGATCGGCTCTGTTGATGGTGACTGGTGTTGCCGGTGGCTGCATCTATTTAATCCGGCCATCAGCTATACCCCTAAGCGTGACCATCGCTTTCTGCGTCAGAATCGTCGCTGGGAGCGTCAGTTGTTAGCGCGCGGCTACATGGAACCTGATCGTTATGTGCCTGCTTCCGTTTCGAAGCACATTGTGTGAACCCAACGCCACAAACTCTGGATTCCGACCAACGGGCTGCACACTCAGTGCGGCCCGATCTACTTGAGGTGGAGCAGTGGGTAAGAAGCGAAAACGAAAGAAGCGGCACTATCGGTTGCCGAAAGGCGCCTATTTCCATTGGAGGAACCGATGAAAGAGCAAACGGAGCAGACTCAACCATAACCCGTCCCCTGAGGCGACTGGCTATTGTTTACAGGAACCTAAAAACCAACTTGGTCAGCACCGCCCCCGGTTGAGGGACAGACTCATTTCGATTTCAGTGCAGCCGAGCAAGAAGAACGTTCTGATGAGTAAAGACCTATTTCAAGCGTTAGCCCAATAATCGTGGACCTTGTGTAGCTCTGTCACCCAGAGCCTCAGCTTATCGGAAGTGTCCCTGCCCCTCTTGGCGGCAAGATCGTAAAATCCGATGCCGGGTTCCATATCGCCGGATTTATGAACCACGATTACGGTCAATAAACCTCGACCTGCTGCATCCTCCTCTTCCGCTATCTCCCCGAGCATCTCCGACATCGGCAGACCGAACGGTTCGATTTGGATGCTCTTCATCTCGTTTGAGAGTTCGCTATAGACGATCATTGCTCGCCTCGCCGCCACTTGGCGAAGAATCTCTCGCATCTCGTCCTTGCCGCGTTGCCAATCGGAGTCGGCAATATCGAAGTAGTTTGCCATTTTGTTCGCCATGCCCGTCTGATCGATATCCACATTCGCAACTACCCTATTCTGTCCCCTCCAGAAAACCCTGGCAATCAATGCTTAGGACTGCACAAGGCGTGTTCCGGAGAAATGAGCTGAGTTTCTGAACATGCTGTCACCGAGTTGTCTCACACGACATTCGAATCCCAAGTGAGCTGGTCCTTACCAGCGTGCTCTTGCACTCTTTGGCTCCGCCGCGGTCAATGACAGGCTCATGCCATGGACCGCCTTACTGAACAAGACCTGAATCGCCGAATTTACATGTTTTGCTGCCGCGAGCTCGATGGCGAGCGGAACAAGCGAGATATCCTGAAGCTTCTTCTTGACCGCGCCAAGGCCGATGACCTCCCCGATTGGATTGTGGCCCTGTCGGAGCACTTAACGCTGACAAGGAAGTCGATCAATCGCCTGTCAGCGAAACGATCACGATTGCAGCGACGTTTGCACTTATGAATGGCCGTGGTTACCCGATCCAAAAGGCAGCAATTAGAGAGGCCTTTGGTACCGAGGCCCTCTTGGTGCACGATGGGAACAAGTTAGTAGGAAGTGACCGTGCTAGCCGCATGTATTCACATGGACGGAGCTCCGGCGGTCACCTCTTGCCTAGCTACTACTACTACTACTACTACTCAATCCAAGTTGTCAGCGGTTCTCGCTGACTGAAGGAGAGCTGTAATGAACTGCATGTCATTGCAGATAGCTTGCAACGAATCGTCACGCAGCCTAGCCAGTGCTCGGGGTTACAGGGATCTGTTTAAGGGCCTGCTGAAGCGGGCCAAGCAGGAGCAGGCCCAGGATTGGATCCAAGCATTGCCAGAGGCAATTGATCTAGAACGAAACGCCGTCAGAAAGCTGTCCGCGACTCATTACAACTTGAGTCGTCGTCTCAAGAGATTGCAACGCGAGAAGAATCAAAGCAGTTGAACCTCTCCACCTCCTGGCCTGCAAGAGCGATCCTTGCCCAGCACGCATGTCTTTGGCTCGAGGCACCCGATAGGAAATGATGACGATGTCAGGCAATCACAGCCGGACCATTGTCATGTTTTCGGAGACATTCATGGACTCAACCTCAAGACGCCTCCTGCAACCCGAAGAGGTTACTGCATTGTTGCAACTCCCTGACGATGACCTTCAATGGCTCATCGATACCAAGCAACTCTGCGAGATCCAAATTCGGGGTCACCGACGCTTCGATAGCGCAGACGTTTACCAGCTCATCGCTGAATACAAGAACACCGCCAAAAGAAGGAGTACGACCTAATGAGGGCCACGGATACCGCTAACAGCACGCTGTTTTGTTCTGAGTGCAAAGCTCCAATTCCTGCAGTTGAGGTCTGGCCAGGACGCAGACTTGTCCAGTGCGGTAAGAGTGAATGCCGCCTGTCGGCGCAGAGCCGCGCGCCAATGTATCAATACGTCTTTCACGAAACGACGGTCTGCGGGGGAATCGGCTGCACTAACTTCGTGCCCGAAGGCACCTACGACTCACGAGCTGCGTTTAAGGTTTGTAGCGACGCCTGCTTTCGCAAGAGGAGATCGAAGGGATGGATCTGGTACGAGTGTTCCCACTGCAACGCACCATGCCTCGGCAGGCCTTGGAGCACGCGTCACTTTTGTTCGAGTGAACACCAGAGCCTATTTGTCATCAATGAGGCTTTGAAGAAGTGCGAGAGGTTTGCTCCCACCATCGAGGAATACCTCGCCGGCTGGGCGAAGATCCACTACAGGAATACGAAGACCGTCCGGGCTTCTCTTCTGGCTTTCTGTGAGTTCTTGATTCACAAGGAGGTCCTTTCTTTGGATGACGTCGACCCCCGGGTCATCACGCAGTATCTCGCTTGGGGCGTCGACGTAGGACGAAGACAGGTCGCGCACTCCACTTCTGCTCTCGCGACCTTCTTTCATTGGATGATCGCTGAAGGCCGCCGCACCGCCCCAAATCCAGTCGTTCCAGCGATGCATTATCCGAGCCAGCCTCAGAGAAAGCCTCGACCCCTCAATCGAGCCGAGATCGACCGAGCGTGGGAGATCCTGAGCAGTCGCGGAACAAACTTGCTTCGCCTGGCATTTGCGATTGGCATAGAAGGAGGACTTCGCATCGGGGAAATCGTGAATGTTCGGATAACCGATATCGACGAACTCCGGCAGACGATCTTCATACGTCTCCCCAACAAAGCGATGAAAGAGCGGATCACCTTCTTTCACACGAAGACACAGCAGCACCTTAAGGCATGGCTTCAGGAACGCAGCAAAGAATGTGATCATGATTATCTTTTCCACAACAAATGGAATCGCCCGGCAACGACCGATATGCTCCGGAGACAATTCAAGGAACTGTTTTGCGATCCAAACCAGGACTTACGATTCGACAAATGGTCCACCCACGCTTTGAGACACACGCTTGCCACGGGTCTCGCAAATGCCGGTGGAAAGGTTGCTACTATCGCCGCGATCGGCGGATGGTCGAGCTTGACAACGATGTTGGGGTATATCGATGCAGACAACGATGTTGCCCGAGATGGCTACCTCGAAGCCGTACAGGTCAATAACAAGAAGAAGTATCAGCCACCAGCATCGGAGATGTCGTTAGACCATTACCTGACTCTTCCTGCAGATGCCGAAGACACGCCAACCGCTAATTAAGTCACTTAAATACCAGCCAGTTAGATGGCAATGCGTGTAATGGAACTTACACGCATTGTTACCCCCTGTCACTATCAACCTCGATATAGGACAAGAATATGAAGATTGACGCCTTTCTATCACATTGGAAACACAGCAAAGGGTGCAGCCCGCCGACCATAAAGGCTTACGCGTCTGATCTCAGACACTTTGAGAGCTTTCTAAAGGGGCGCGGATTAAGAATCACCCAAGTCAGACCGAGCACGATGAACGAATACATCGCTGAGATGCAAACGGCTCCGAATCTCAGATTCGGCCGTGTCGGACTTAGCGACGCGACCATCGCCAGGCGGATAGCAGCGATATCGAGTTACTTCGAATACCTGCGCGTTGCCCGAAATATGAGGCTCACAAACCCGGCAGCGGCACTGCGCCGTCGCTGGAAGACAAATCGGAAACCAAAGGCTGCTGCGGAGAAGTCACTCGAAGTGCTTCTCGAGGGCACAATCAGCCTTCGAGATAAGGCTATCCTGACGTTGTTCCTGTCGACCGGGTTAAGGCTATCCGAGCTCGCCCAATTGAATCGAGACTCCATCAAGATTCGCATGGAGACTAGAGATGGTCAGCGCTTAGTTTCGGGATCCGGCGAGGTTCTCGGCAAGGGTTCTAAGGTCCGTACCTTTTTCGTAGACGGGCGAACACTTGCGGTCCTTCGAGACTATCTCAAGTCCCGAACAGACTCCGAAGCCGCGCTCTTTCTATCTCAGAGAGGAAAACGGATGTCGGGGCGCGCTATCCAACAAATGATCGCAACACTATGCCGCTCACTCGGGATAGAACATATCCACCCGCACACCCTGCGCCACAATTTCGCCCATCGACTCGCTAATGCCGACATTGACCTCAGAATATTGACGGGCTTGATGGGGCATTCAAACCCAGCCACGACCCAGATTTACTTCGAGTTGACGGACAAGACTCTAGCGCGAGGATACTTCTCCGCGATGGAATTCAGAAATGCCGAGTGAGCGTCACGCACGGCGCTTCCCGTAGATCTGAATGCACTCGGCGAGTAAACATCGCGACGGCATCCGCAGCTAATTGCCGACATTCCCAATGTCTCGTCGCAGAACTCTTAGTCGCTTATCTCAGGCTCCGATGCATAGCTTTGGCTCGACTTGGGCCCTGTGACATAACAGTCCCAGGAATCACAAAGGGCTGGGCATGAAGCTGCCCTCTCGTACGCCCTGTATCGAAACTGACGGACTACGCAATCGCACAGAACCCCTTCGAACTAGATCTCGCAGCCCAATGGAGTTCTCTGACATAACTCTAACCGAGTCTCCAGTAACACCTGGAATGACTCAAGCACGAAGGAATACAGATGAAGAAGACTTTGCGGGTTGGCAATACCCGGAAGTCCACAAAGCGTGATCCAGAATCAGTCCGGCCTTGGGAGATCGCGGCAATCATTCGGGCCGTTAACCTCGAGCGGAACTTGTTAGACCTCGCCGACTTCATCCAGGTGATCCTGTGGACGGGGCTTAACCCAGCAATGGTCCAGGGCATCAGCTGGTCTGATGTTCACTTCGATGATCGCCACCTCATCGCCCGGTCAGCCAGAACGCTCCACACGGTTTGCATTCCGCTTCCAGCTCCGGTTCTCGACAGGCTTCGTGTGCGTCACGAGCGGTACCCGAACGACGAATGCGTTTTCTCCTCTGAGTGCCTCCGGGAATCCAAGAAGAAGCTCCAGGAACTCTCCGAGAACGTCCTTGGGCGAGCGCTGAAACTGGAGCACCTGCGAGATGCGAAGCTAAACGGCTGGATACGGTTCAACTCAAAGGCTCTGCTTTGAGATCCGGGCATTTCGCACCACACGAAAAACTCAACGGCTGAGCCTATCTCTTTGGCTCTCAACTTTTATCTGTCACAACTATAACCATGAGCGAATGCTCACTAGGAGAACGAATGACCCCTTTGCGTGTTTCACCAAGGAACCTCGGACCGCAACTTCTCGAGGACTTCTGCGGCTACTGCTATTACTACGATGTCCAGATGGGCTTCAAGCTGCCGTTTGATCGTCCCATGCCGGGATTGATGCACAACCTCGATCGTTTTGAGAAGGCGATCGTAGACGCCCATGTCGCGGCCAATGATACGCTGCCCGATTGGCTGAGCGAGCTTGACTGTGTTTCGACGGTGGAATTCCCCGCGAAGCTGATGCATGAGTATCCGGAATTCGACATCACTCTGGTCGGCATGCCGGACGCCGTATTCAAGAGGAGCAACGGCAAGCTCTGCCTCGTCGACTACAAGACTGCGAAGCACAAGGGATCCGACGATCCTTTCATGCCGATCTACCAGGCACAGCTACTTGGCTATGCACATCTACTTGAGAGCAACGGCATAGGTAAGGTCGATTCAGCTGCACTGGTTTATTTCGAGAACCGGTTGAGCGATCACAGTTCTGATCCTCTGGCACTGATCACAGAGCAAGGCTTTAACGTCCCATTCTCGGTGAAGATTCACGAAGTCGAGATCGATCGTCCCGCTCTTCGTCCTTTGCTTAAGAGGCTTCGTGAGTTTTCGAATATGACAGCTCCGCCGGAAGGCCGGGAGAAGTGCAGGGGATGCGGTCTGCTCAGGAAGTTGTTCGACCTGGAGCAGGAGATACGGAACCATGAGGACGTTCTACGCAACCGAGACCAGTATTTCCGTCAGATCATGTACCCGATACGCGAAGCGAACCGGCGCAGAGCGAAGCACGCATGGCAGGACTCCGATGAGGCAACCTGGCCTGATCAGATTATGGCTGTCCAGGACTACGTTCCCGCCGCGTGGGATTTGTAAGGCGTCTCGGCTATTCCCGTTCCATTCGATACCCGCCGAGAGTGTTGGATAGAACGGGAAGGCCGCGACGCTGGAATACTTGCGAAACGAAGACTGACGTCCCTTCCCTGGCAGCGAAAGTGCGCTCCACGGAGGCGGGGAGCTGATCATTCAGCTCTTCATCGATCCACCCATCAACGAGCGCATATGCGCAGCAAGGAATGAAGGAATGAAGAAGACTTCGCAGAAGCAACATGCCGTGACCCATCGGATCCCCATGCCTCCCTCGAACAAGGAGATCTCGAGGCTATTGTCATACGTACGCAGCAAGCCCCGCACCCGTGATTTGAGAGATGTCGTCCGCATCATGGCGAGCACAGGAATTCGAGCGGGGGACCTATCCGACAAGCTTCTAGCCCGCGTACCTTCGTCGTCGTCGGAAGAGTATTCAGGCCCGCAAGATCTTCGCGTCGCCGTGACCATTCACCTTCGAAATGGGTATTTGAGTGTCCACTAAGCGCAAGGTCAGGCGCAACTCTTGCGACGGAAAACGGCGTTACGCCACACAGGCAGAGGCAGTAGCAGCCATGATCTCCTTCGGGAAAACACGTGCGCAATCTAACCTCAGCACCTATAGATGTCGCTTCGGGAATCACTGGCATTTTGGTCATGTGTCAGCTCGATCCCGACGGGCAAAGGGAAAGAAATAAGCAGCCAGGCTGGGCAGTCCAACTGCCATAAGACCGGGCCTTTGGCTCAAGCCTCCTTTCAACCTAACTTCTATTACGCGCAACCCGCGCCACGGAGCAAATATGTCTGTTCAGCAACACCAACATCTCGGGGCTATGAAGTCCGCTCCCCGCTCGCTCTCCGATGAACAACTCCGCCGTCTTATTTCGAGGACGAAAGAAGACCAGCGCCTCCGAGACCTTCACGACGTGGTGACGGTGATTTCCAACACCGGCATCCGCGCTGGCGAACTACGAGCACTTCGCTGGGCCGACATCGATCTTCACAAGCGTCAGATCATTCTGAACGAGGGCAAGACTGGGAAGCGTCCCATGCCCTTCGGACCAAAGACTCTGCAGGTTCTGGCGGCGCGTCGTGAGCGCGAACCTGAATCGGAGTATGTCTTGGGGAGTCTCCCCGGAGTGTCCTTGTTCGTGTTTCACGGCAACTACGCACAGTTTGCGATAGTTTTGGCGTAAGCGGTGTCACCCTTCACGTTCTGCGCCGTACCTTCCTCACGCGCATGGTTGACGGCGGAGCCAGTCCCCATTCACTCATGACAATTTGTGGCTGGAGTTCGCCTGTCTTAGCGACCAAGTGCTTCCTAAACCTAGATCAGCGATTGCAGATCGCCATTCGCGACCAAGCTCGACTAGAGGAGCGATAGGCAGAGCTTTGCCACACGTTCAGAGTAATGGAACTTGTCCGCGAGTTCTCCCCGGTTTAGATGATGGCTTTGGCACCCGAGCAATGGCTAGATAGCTTCAGTATTGCGGTGATATCTCGTCGGATGAGCGTCCCTTCGAGTCAATTCCAACACTCGGGGTCTCCGAGACCAAACAACGAATAGATAGGGAGCACAGAGAATATGCTTCAACAGATCAGTACAACAATTCCGCAGCTGACGTGGGAGTTCATCGACAGTAAAGAACTTGCTCGCCGCTGGAGTCTGCCTGAGTCCTGGGTGCGAGATCAGGTGCGGCGTCGCACTGCAGATCCCCTGCCCCACATCCGGTTTGGAAAGTACGTTCGCTACCGCTGGGGTAGCCCTGAGTTGGAGAGCTGGGCAGAACGCAGGATTGTCGGTTTGAACATTGGCACGGCGCGCAAGGCGGCGAAGAGGGAGCCGATCCAGTGAAGAGCTCGAGGCGTCACCAGAAAGGGCACGTTTTTCGCAAAGGCAATTCGTGGTTTCTTCGATATTACGATTACCGGCTTCAGAGCGATGGCAAGATGAAGCTGGTTTCGAAGTGTCGGAAGCTCGTGGGGTACGGTGGTGAGTACCGATCGAAGAAGGCAGTCCAGGTTCTCGCCGATGAGTTTCTGGCGCCTATCAATAATGGCACCATGACGCCGCACAGCACTATGAAGCTGGCGCAATTTGTGGAGTCCAGTTACCTGCCTTTCGTCATGGCGACCAAACGCCCGAGCACGTACAAGGGATACGTGAACATGTGGAAGCGATATCTTGAATCGCGCAGCGCAATCGCATTGCGCGATTTCCGCACCGTAGATGGCGAACGTCTACTCGAAGACATCGCATACGATCACAGCTTGACTGGCACCACATTGGCTCATATCAAAGCGTTCCTGTCTGGGGTGTTCCGGTTCGCTAAGCGGAAGGGCGTGCTTAATTCCGAGAATCCAATGAGGGACGTTGTGCTCCCGAAGGGTAAGCCTGCCGGGGAGACATACGCATACTCCCTGGCTGAAATCACGCGGATGCTGAATCAGCTCACCGAACCGGCTGCGACCGTGGTCGCGACAGCCGCGTTCACCGGGGTTCGCGAAGGAGAGCTGCGTGGCCTGCTCTGGGAGAACTACGACGGGGAACAGATACGCATTACTCAATCAGTCTGGCGAAAACACATCCAAGAGCCGAAGACGAAGAAGAGCGCCTCGCCGGTTCCGATTATCCCACGTCTTTCGGAACGGCTTAACCAGCATCGCAGGTTGATGGGAAATCCGACGTCGGGGCTGGTTTTTCCTAATAGTGTTGGCAAGCCGATGTGCATGGCGAGACTTGCGCGTGATGTGATTCGCCCTGCTTTTCTCAAGGCGGGAATTCCATGGCACGGATGGCATGCATTTCGACGTGGACTCGCAACCAACCTGCATCACCTTGGAGTTCCTGACAAGACGATTCAGGCCATCCTGCGGCACTCGAACGTGGCAGTGACACAGGCCTGCTACATCAAAACGATCAGTGCTGACGCAGTTGAAGCCATGCTTTCCCTTGAACATGCAACGAATGTGCAACACGAGGAGGTCCAACACGTGGATTCAGGGGAAGTTGGTAGCGATTCGGGAGGAGCTTAAAATGCGTATTTGTATTGCACTTAAGCGAGATCGCAAGCGGGAATGCGCAGACCGCACTGTCGCCGATAAACACAATAGAGTCAAATCATGGTTCCTGTTTGCCGGTCTGGATTACAAAAACATCCTGCCTCTCACCCCCAAGTTCGATAAGAAGCTGCCTCACCATCTATACCCGCGACGAGATCAGTTCCATTCTTGCGGCAGCAGAGCCTAAAGAGATTACCCGTCTGTCAGTCATGGGGTTATCAACACTCATTCGCACTTGATAGTCAAAGTCCAGAGGAAGTGATTGACTGTCGCGCATGCAGTCTGTGCTTAGCCCACCCACACCATACATCAACCGCTGAATAACGATTCTACGTGTCCCTTTTCCGGTCGAAAACGCGCATTTGAGAGTGCGGGGCTGCGAAGCCCTGCAACCAGATGCGAGGAGACTGATCATGCAAAATGCGGGATACAAGACACTTTCATGCTTGGGCATCACTCTGTTGGCCGTTCTGGTGATCTTCGCGATCCCCAGCCATGCGCAACAATATGTAGGCATTCGAACAGCCGACTTCAATTTCTACGCGGCCGCTCAGCAGCAGAACGAATGGTGTTGGGCAGCTTCGATTCAGATGATTCTCAACTACTACGGGATACCCGCTACCCAGCAAGAGATAGTTACGCGGACCTACGGGATCCCAGTTGACCAACCTGGAAGCGATTCCGCGATCAACGCAGCACTAAACGGTTGGGGACGTACAGTCGGGGGACAAATTCGCACCATTCATTCAGCAAGCGGTCCAGGTCTTCCGACGCCAGCGGTTCTGCTGAATGAACTCAATCAGCAGCATCCAATCTTGGTTGCCTTTGCTACGGGGCCTAATAGCGGACATGCCGTAGTTGTCACTGCCGCAAGTTATGTCCCCACACCGAACGGGCCGCAGATCACATCGCTTGTGACAAGAGACCCATGGCCGAGCCCCTTCACGATGGCGACAGATGGCAGAGTCGAGATCGCAGGACCGAATCTGGCGATGTTTGCGCAGACTGTTCGAGCTTACTGGCTAGTAACAGTTAGTTGAACCAAATTTGGTGGGAGAGTGATGTATACGCCATCATATCGCTCTCCCCCACCTATGGAAATGCACTGAACGACCAAAACCCTAGCGAGAAAGAACATGTGCCTCAATTTTACCTGGATCGAAACACTTCTCGTCATGTGCAGCCACAAATCTTGAACCTAGAACCTTGGGGTCATAGTCTGAGAAACTTACAGATCTTCCAGAAACAGACATGGTGGACCGAATGGACAATTTAGTAGATATAGATCCCAGATCTTACCGCCCGCAGAGACTCCTTGCTTGAGCAGATGGCAGGTAGAACGCGTCGTAGGAATATATTGGCAAGGAGTCTTTCCCAGAGAGGAAAGGATCTCAACATAGTAGATGTCATGCGTCGCGGGTGAGCCTGGTATAGGTATGCTAAGAATCTTCCGAAAGATTATGTTACCGTCGTTCTGAGCTTGTTGCAGTGCTCCACAACCTTCATCTTCTTCCCTAATGTTTGTCATTGCCACTCCCTCCTTAGAGGAGTACTTGAGTAAATACAGCGTGAGTTCAGTCTTCCTATGTGGGGGGGAATATGTCCTGCTGCGTTGCTCAATCTAGCCTAATAACTATGGTTTTGCCTGGCCCAAGAGAGTTGACAGATGTTGCGAATCAGTGAGAACCGGTAAGTCTAAGTCAGCTGATGCAAAATGGTTTGTAAATTGTTGATTGAGTGCGAGTGCCAACGCACTGTTGCCCGATCGGAGATATATTCTCGCCAATGAATGATGCGCAATGACCCAATCTGCGCCAACGTCATCTCGCAAGATTTCCCCCTTTAATTGAAGGAAATGAGTATAGGAATCTATGGCACATTTCCAATCTCTTGACTCTTCGCAGGCCTCTCCTAATGAAAGATATGGCTCAAAGCCCTTTAGAAACGCGAGTGCTCTTTCTTGATTTTGAACGGCGCTCTCTGGTCGACCAGTTGCTAAGTCAATATCACCCAATAGGCCATAGAACTCCATCTCGGAGAAGGGATCTGGATGAAGAGCGACCTGCTGTTTAAGAAGAGCTTCAACCTGCCTGGCAGATTCGAGATCGTGGAGCGCAATATAGAGCCTTCCCGCTCGGTGGAGATTTCCTGGGATCGGAGTCTCTCTGGCGATTCTGCCAAACTTGCGGCACTCAATTCCTGCAACTGCGCCTCCGCCAATCGTCATCTCCGCCTTTGCCAGTTGATACTGGAAGACTGGAACCCAGTTTTCCCATCCAGGACGCTCCACTAAGGAGAGTCCAGACCGAAAAGCCGCGGCTGCATCTCTCATGTGGCCTTGGTATCCCAAGAGCTTGCCTACGTAAAGCTTACTTACAACTCTCCAGTAATCGTTAGTTCCGTCGTCCAAGGAATCAAGCATTCGCCGAGCAGACCCCAGGTCTTCATTGCCCCAAGCCGCAAGTGCAGCCAAGAAGCTAAGATTAGTAGTTTCGATTTTGCGTGATCGAGCTTGTTTGTAAACAGCAACAGCCTCACTAAACTTATTCGTGCGGATAAGCAAGGTCATGAGGGTGTCATAACAACCAACGTCATTCGGGCTAAATGTCAGCGCCCTTCTCTGCGATGCCACCGCTTGGTCAGGACGGCCAGCCCAGAATGCCGATTCTGCAAATCCCTTTAATGAATCAATATCATCAGGGTAAATATCTAGCAGATGCTGGTACTCCTCGGCAGCCTTTTCATTCATTCCCTGGGACGAGTAGTCTGCTGCCAAAATCAAGTGTTTCTCACGCTCTCCGACTTGGTTGATCCCCGCACGCGCCTTTTGAAACTGCGCGCGGGAATTCATCTCATCCCCGATTTGCTCATACGCTCTCGCCATCAAGAGATGAGCCATCGAAAAGTTGGCATCCAACTCGATCGCATCTTTGGCTAAAGCAATGCAGCGAACATACTCTCGTGCTCCATAAAGATCAAACGCCGCAGAATAACGCTGAAGAGCTTCTATCGAGGGTGTCGTCACCTGCGCTAATGGTCTGTTCTTCTTTTCAAGTCTGGTCAGCGACTCGCCTAGCGCGCGTCGAAGGCGAAACACCAGTCGGTCCACGCTTGTATAAATCTCGTTGGGAGTCTGGAAGCTTTCACTTTCAGATACGACGGGTGCTTCTTTCTCAGGTAACAGCACTCTCAATGTAAGAATGTATTTCGAGCCACTCTTTAGTATTTCTCCGGTCACCATAGCAGTGTAATTTTCCCGCAGACATAGCTCCCGCCCCAGATTGCTGTCGATCAGCTTCAGATCTTTGAGTCCAGTTCGTTTGGCTGCATCCATCGCTGTGAGTCGCTGGACTACATTTAGATAGCTTGACTGGCTCAAAGATTGGGTCACTAGATCCCGCACTACTCCGTCGAAGACATTCTCGCCGGTCTGATTCGTGAAGTCTGTCACCAGAATCCAATCACGCTCCGCAAATGGAATGGTGACTTCCTTCCGGACGTGAAGACCCATAGGGAATCGGACAAAGGTCAGGGTTAGTGCAACGCATATGGATGCCAATATAGCGGCAGCTAAGATCTTCCTTCTTGAAAATCTAGCGATTTGACTGCGCAGTTTCATTAGAAAAAACGAACCATTACTCAGATCCTCAGCCGCATCATTGGCCGACTGGTAGCGACGCCTTGGGTCGTATTCCAAACACTTGCAGATAACCTCGTCACATCGTCGCGATAATCTTGGCTGAATCGAGGATGCTAGGCACGGAGGTTTCCCTCTTAGGACTGCAGCCGCTATAGGTGTGGGCGCGGCAAACGGATGCTTTCCCGTCACGAGTTCATAGAGCACGATGCCGAGGGAGTATACATCCGTGGCAGGGCTCAGTTCCTTACCTGCGAATTGTTCCGGGGCCATGTAATCGGGCGTGCCGACAATGGCGCCCGACAATGCCGATGCGGTTGGGTTTGCGGAATTGGGTTTCGTAAACTCACGCGCTAGGCCGAAGTCCATCAGGACGGCGCAGGTGGACCCGTTGCGCGGAGCGAGCATAATGTTGCGCGGCTTCAGGTCGCGGTGGATGATGCCAGCCTCGTGGATGGTCTGCAGGCCATCACATATCTGAAGGGCGATAAGCCGGGCCTCCGGCCATGGAAAAGGGGCAGCGATGGCGATCTTGTCGGCGAGGGTCGACCCTCCTAGATACTCCATGGTGAGGAAGACCTTTTGCGGCTCTCTTGGGGAGGCCGGGATGACGAACAGTTCATGGATGCGGCATACGTGCGGGCCGCTGATCTTACGTGCGAGCTGGACCTCCTTCCTGAAGCGTGCAAGCGTTTCGGGGTTCTCAGCAACTTCGGGGCGGATGGTCTTAAGTGCAATTCGTCCTAGCTCAAGGTCCATGGCTTCATAGACCTCTCCCATTCCTCCTGTACCCAGGTGACGCACAATTTCAAAGCGTCCCAAAACTAGTTCGCCGATGGAAAAAGGCTTACTCCTTGGCAGAAACAAGTCTTTAAAGCTAAAAATCGGAATATGATCGCCTCCCGTAGTCCCAGCGCTCGCCTCCAACAGCGCAGCGAGTTCCTTTCCCAACTCGGAGTCACTTCCACATGCTTGATTCACAAACTGGGCGCGCTTTGCCTCAGGTATCTCAAGGGCCGCGTCATACAACGGCCTCAAGCGTTGCCAGAGTTCTGGTGTCATGGTTGCTTTGAGAGCTCGTTCTTCAGCCATGCGCGCGCCATGTTCCAGTCGCGCTTCGCCGTTCGCTCTGAAATATGGAGAACCAAGGCAATTTCTTCGAAGGAGAGGCCTCCGAAGAAATGAAGTTCGACAAGGCGGCCTTGGCGAGGATCAAATCCCGTCAGGCGTTCGAGCGCCTCGTGAAGAGCAAGGACATCAATGGAATGGCTGGAGGTGGGAAGAAGAGCCTCGTCTAACGTGACCTGGTGCTGGATTCCTCCCCGTTTGCCGGCACGCCGTGCTCGGGCGTGATCCACAAGAATATGCCGCATGAGTTGGGAGGCAGTGGCGAAGAAGTGAGCCCGACTTTGCCATGGGATCTGGGGTTGCTGAACCAAGCGGGTGTATGCTTCGTTAACTAATGCTGTGGGCTGCAGTGTGTGATTCACCCGTTCGTGGCGCATGTAACGACCAGCCACACGACGCAATTCCTCGTAGATTTGAGGAATTAGGCGTGCTTCAACCTCTCGATTGCCCTCGCCTAATTGCGAGAGCAGGGCGGTGATCGAGTTGTCGGAGCCAACCCGCTCCTGTTGGAAACTCGCCATGAGCCCAGCTCCGATGTGTCGAGTATTATAGCCCGATCTAAAACATTAGAGTTAGCAGAATCAGAAAAGAGTCAGGAGAATCAGAAAGTCGCGTCAGGGTATTCTCGATTTTGCATCAACTGGGGGACTAAACAGCTAGCGACAAGTCCCGCACTAGTGGTCTTGGGAACAGGGCCACTTGGCAGCCTATCTGCGCTCGTTGCGAGCTGGGGTCGCGGGTTGTCGTCTTCCTTTGGGAGGGAGAATTTGTGAAGGGACGAGACCGGGGATTCTTCGGCGCCTCGTCCTTCAATCGTCACTTTTGGCTGGATCTAGTGCGAGAGTTGATGCAGTTCACATCCGAGGAGCCTATCGGGCGTGATATTCCATGTTCGATCGCTCCGGATGCTGATCTGACGAACGCACTCATCGCCATCCTCATCGACGAGTTTCATGTCATAGTCGCCCGCCTCCACTCGGCGAATGTTAAGTAGTTGGCCGGATCGGAGTACGTCGTCATCCAGAAGGTCACGTCCCCAGAAGTTACTGCGAGTCGGAGAAAGATGAACTTCGTAGATATCATATCCGGAGTTGTTCTCAAGTTGGAGGGTGTGCTGATCCTGAGCGTGTCCTGTGAAGCAGATTATTGCAAGCATCAAGAGCAGACCGAAAACTGCGGCGACTTTACGTGATGTATTGCACATGGCCATTCTCCTTGCTAGATTGCAGGTGCCTGAACGCCTGTACTCTGGAAAGCGACGGAAGCAGTAAAAAGGGGCCAATAAAAGGCAGCTGCCTAACAAATGGATTTCCAACTTACGACTCGACTTTCGAGTTGGATCTAACCGAGGCTGTCACTAATGACGCAGGAGGCTTGGCACGCGTTTGATTAGCATGAAGGGCGAGGTACCGCGAGGCTGTGGACTGCTACGCCCACGCGGACGGCCCGGAGTTCGCTGATGTAGTGGAAGCAGCCAGAAAACTTATGGCACAAGGCTTCCGCAACGTTCGTGTACAGGTTGGGCTGCCCGGGATGGCAGGCTATGGTTCGGCGCATGGCGATGCTCCACCGCTGAAAGCTCTTCATGACAAGCCATTGTTTGGGCCGGTCTATCAGATGCGGCCCACGCTGAAGCTGCTGGAGGTCTGCAGGACATGATATGCATGAGCGGCTGACTCCGAACCAGGCAGTGCAGTCCTGCAAAGAGGCGGAGAAGTTTCGGATGTTCTTTCTGGAAGACCCGCTTTCGCCGGAGGACAATGAGTGCTGCCATCAGATACGCTCGCAGTGCTCTACGCCGATTGCCATGGGCGAGCTTTTCAACAATCCACATGAAGGGCAGCCGTTGATCGAACAGCGACTGATCGATTACATCCGCGTGCATGTGTCGCAGGTACCGAAGGCTGAAATGTAGGCGTCTTTCAGTTCAGCGGATAGACATCAAACCGACAATCGACTAGTTTCCTTGACGACCTTCCGCGGATCCTTGTCCTCTCGGAGACGAACAAAACTGGCGCTACGTAATATGTCTCCGCCCGTCCACTCAAGGAACTCGACTTGCGCTACGGTCTCCGGTCTTAGCCACACCATACCTTTCATGGCTTCCGCTGTGATCCCCAGGCCCCAGCGGCCCGCGGTGGGCTGAGGCAGATTAACGAACGGGCATCTGTCGGTCTCTAACTTGTGGATCTTCTGATAGACCTGGCGCCTGGTGACGGGTGTGAAGCCTGCGCGGACGCGGGAGCTGAAGTACAGATCCTTGCCACGGTAGACACCAACGATGATGGCATCCAGGCCGAGATGGCTTGGAGTGTAGCCGCCAATCACGAACTCCTGAGTCATGTTGAAGCGGGTCTTTAACCACAACCCAGTACGCTTCCCAGGCAGGTACTTGCTGGCTGCGCGCTTTGCAATGACGCCTTCTAGATGATGCTCTTTCACAAAACGAATGATGTCTTCGGCCGAAGTTGAAACCTCGACGATTTGAATACAGTCGTTCGGCTTGACCACTTCTCGCATGATCCTGCGACGCTCGGTGAGGGGCAGATCAAGCAGCGACCGGCCCTCATGCATCGGGATGTCAAAGACGAAGTAGACCAGGAACTCTGCCGATTTGTAGTTCTGCATCAGGTTGAAGTCGGGCTTACCCTCTGCGTTGAGCGCCACCAGCTCGCCATCAATGACAGTTCCCTCAGGAAGTGAATCCAGTGCCTCGGCTACTTGTGGGAACTTCTTGGTGGTCGAGTTCTTCAGGCGAGAGTAGAGTTCCAGCTTTACGCCGCGCACGGCGACCATCCGGTAGCCATCGAGCTTAATCTCATAAAGCCAGCCGGGACCTTGCGGTACTTTGTCGGATGCCTGACACTCCATCGGCTCGATGAAACCGGGCGTTCGCATGCGCCATTGTAATGTTGACGATCAGCAACTCTATCCTCTCTTTGGTGACAGGGAGAGATTACTGCTGGGTAGGAGGTTGTTCCTGGTTGGCCTTGTTCGGTTTGATGATCCTGTTCTTGATGACGTCCATTACGTTATGGCGAGGCACTGATTGATGCTCGTCGCGAAAATGGCGTTCGGCGTCAACACGGTCACCGTTAAGGCTATGGCTTTCGCCGCTTTCCTTCGAACATGCAACAAATATGCAACACGAGGGGAATCAACATGCGGATTTAGGGGAAGTCGGCAACGATTCTGGAGGAGCTTAAATGCTTACTTTTATTACACTTAAACAAGATTCATGGCGGAGAGAGAGGGATTCGAACCCTCGATAGAGCTTTTGACCCTATAACGGTTTAGCAAACCGCCGCCTTCGGCCACTCGGCCATCTCTCCGCGGTTCGGTATCAATAGTTTAGCACGTACCTCGGCCGGTACCTGCTGGCCTATTGCTGGACTCTGCTCCAGCACCTCCACCGTTGCCTGCAAGCGCTCCATCGCCTCGAACACCGAAGTATCGAAGGTCTTGATATAACGCTCTTCAGTAACGTGAGGACGGGCATGGCGCAGAACCCGCTGCACGGCCTTGTCGCTGGCTCCCAGCGCGTACAGGTTGGACGCAATTCCCCTACGGAACCCGTGCCACCCATACCACTGAAGACCAATCGCCTCGACCGCCGGACGAATCACTCGCTGCGCCAGCTTGTCCATATCCATCC
>Ga0207057_1044_pt1 | contig 34134 bp, 29 predicted proteins | sample Alteio_BWMinCont_33_FD_153265 | JGI IMG/M metagenome (GOLD analysis project Ga0207057, IMG submission 153265) | Enriched cells from forest soil in Barre Woods Harvard Forest LTER site, Petersham, Massachusetts, United States -... | ecosystem: Environmental > Terrestrial > Soil > Temperate forest >... | reverse complement strand
CTCCTGAATGCACGCGACGAGATCGCTGGATGCCACGGCGTGCAGAACAGAAAGACAATGCGGGAGCGCCAGCCGGAGACGGCGGCGCAGCCCGCGTGCGGCGAGTTCGTTGTCGATCAGTCCCCACGGCTGATTGCGATACATCACCGCCGCGTGGTCAAGCCGCGTGAACCTTTCGAGGGTGAGCCTGCGCTTCAAAGCGGTATGCCCCCGGCGGGCGATCACGACGTTGTTCTCTTCCGAAAGCGGCTCCATGATGAAGCCCGGTGACAGGTAGCGCGCATCCGGGAAGTATCCGATGGCGACGTCGAGTGTTCCGTTGCGCAGCTCGCTTTCGGGCACGGTAAAGAGCCAGTCCAGGCGACGGGTCTGCATTTGCAGATCGCCCGAAAGCATCGATCGGGCGAGGAGCGGCGCAAGCCGCAGCTCGATATCATCACTCAAACCAATGCGGAAGCGCTGAGCGCTAGCTGATGGATCGAAGGTCTGAGGTGCTTCAAAAGTTTGCCGAAGCTGCGCTAGAGCCGCGCGGATTGGGCCTGCGAGGCGCTCGGCGCGCGGAGTCGGCATCATGCCCTGTGAGGTACGCACGAAGAGCGGATCTTCAAGCCTAGTACGCAGACGGGCAATCGCATTGCTGAATGCCGGCTGGCTGAGGCCAACCCGTTTTGCGGCGCGGCCTACGTGCCTTTCATCCGCCAGCGACTCGAAAGCGAGCAAAAGGTTTAGGTCGATTCCATTAATATTCACACATTGAATAGTACACATTACCAATATCCACTTCACGAATGAGCGTGGATTCGGCTATACCAGCATCATGTTTAAGCGCGTCGCCATCGCCTTCGTTCTCCTGTTTGCGGTTGCCTTGCCTCCAGTGCATGCGGCCGACAGTCCAGTCCTTCAGATCTTTAAGCAATGGCTGGATGCCTTCAACTCCGCCGATGCCGCGAAGATGGCTGCTTTCTGGAAGAAATATGGAAAGAATGCGGCGGATGACCACTCGCCGAGCGATCTGCGGCTGCGGCAGATGACGCAAGGCATGACGATCTTCAAGGTCGTTGAGGATACGGGCACGCACCTTGTGGTGCTGATGAAGGAAGGGCGCGGCATTTATTCCGAATCGACGATGGACCTTGCATCGACGAATCCTCCGACGGTTGATCGCATCTCAGGACACCCAGTTCCACCACCTGTCGAAAAGGGCGATATAGCAACCAGCGACGAGGACCTGGAGAAGAAAGTGCGAGAGCGCGTGGCTGCGACGCAGGGCCCGAACGCCTTCTCAGGAGCGATCCTGATCGCGCATCACGGTAAAGTTGTTCTCGATCAGGCATGGGGCATGGCTGACAGCAGCAAGCAGATTCCGAATACAGTCGACACGCAGTTCTGCCTGGGGTCCATGAACAAGATGTTCACCTCGGTCGCGATTCTTCAACTCGTCGAGAAGGGCAAGCTGTCGCTGGACAAACCGATGGCCACCTACTGGCCTGATTATCCAAATAAAGACCTCGCTGCGAAGGTGACCATCCGCGAGTTGCTGAGCCACACGGGCGGTACTGGCGATATCTTCACGCCGGAGTATGAGGCGCATCGCGAAGAGATACGGACGCTTGCGGATTACGTGAAGCTTTTCGGAAGCCGGCCTGTCCGTTTTGAGCCCGGGACGCGTATGGAGTACTCGAACTACGGCTTCATTCTGCTGGGGCGAATCATTGAGCTGGTCAGCGGGGAGCCCTATCAGGAGTATGTGCGGAAGCATATCTATCTGCCTGCAGGGATGCTGCGCACCGACTCGCGTCCGGAGACCGATCATGTACAGGGACGGGCAACGGGCTATACCCATGGGCCGAATGGATTGACTCCCAACACAGCCACCATGCCTTGGAGCGGGACGTCGGCTGGAGGCGGGTACTCCACCGTTGGCGATCTGATGCTGTTTGCGGAAGCGCTCCAGTCAGGCAAATTGCTAGCCCCTGAGTTTCTGAAGGAAGCGACGACGGGCGATGCGACCCACCGTGACTACGGGCTGGGATTCTACGTGTTAAGCAATGGAGCCTACGGCCATGGCGGTGGCGCGCCGGGAATCAATGGCGAGCTTCATATCCTGCCCAAGAGGGATTATGTGCTGGTGGCGCTTGTGAACCGCGACCCTCCGATGGCCAGCGATATGGTGAACGTGATCGCAGAGATTCTTCCCCCGCAATGACGGGATCCTGGCGACGGAATCTGGTTCTTTCGCTCGCGATTTTCAGGGAAAATTTCCCATAGAACGGTGCTTTACCGATTTCGTCCCCGCCCCGTCCCCATGCGATACTCAAAAGGAATGTATAACCGCGTCGTTCTTAAGCTTTCAGGGGAAGCGCTGGCTGCTGGTCGCGGCTTTGGCGTCGACACAGACCGGGTTCACGAAATCGCCGGCGAAATTGCCGAGGTCCGCGACCTGGGCGTCGAAGTGGCGATTGTTGTTGGCGGGGGCAATTTTTTTCGCGGCGTGGCTGAGCAGGCCAAGGAAATGGACCGCGTTTCCGCCGACCATATGGGCATGCTGGCGACGGTCATCAATGCGCTCGCGATTCAGGACGCCCTGGAGAAGTGTGGCGCGCATGCGCGCGTGATGTCGGCGATTGAGATGCACGAGGTCTGCGAGCCGTATATCCGCCGGAGGGCGATCCGGCATCTGGAAAAAGGGCGCGTGGTGATTTTTGCCGCAGGGACTGGGAATCCGTACTTTTCCACAGATACCGCGGCCTCTTTACGCGCCATGGAGATCAAAGCGGACGTCTTATTAAAAGCGACCAAAGTGGAAGGCATCTACGATGCTGACCCTGTCATCAAAACCGATGCTGTGAAATTTGAGCAGATTACGTACATGGATATCCTGCGGCTGGGGTTGAAGGTAATGGACGCCACCGCGGTCAGCATGTGCAAAGACAACAATCTTCCGATGATCATTTTCAACATGAACCGGCACGGGAATATCCGCCGCGTAATCAGCGGGGAGAAGGTCGGTTCGCTGGTGACGGCCTGAATGTAGAGAGGCAAAGCGTATCTTCGGCTGCGGTGCTGGAGCGGCCCGCAGAGATACCGCTTCCCTCTTCAGAACCGAGTGAACCGGTAACAGCCCAGAAGCCGGCAAAGAAGTCGATTCTGCCCGCGCTTTCCGGCTTGCGTGCTTTTGCCGCGCTGAATATTGTCTTCTATCACTTCTCGAACCCGAAGTGGTTTGGGCCGTTTGCTCCGATCGTCGACAACGGATACACCTCGGTCAGCTTCTTCCTGCTGATGTCCGGTTTCATTCTGGCTTACAACTACAGCGAGCGGGCGCAGAGCGGTCATTTGAACGTCCGTCATTTCTGGGGCGCGCGCTTTTCACGGCTCTATCCGGTCTATATTTTCGGGCTGCTGGTTTCGCTCGGCATGCTGATGGCCGAATGGCAGGTGCGAACGCATGGCGAGTTTGCGCTCGGTGTCATTCTCACGCCTTTGCTGCTGCAGGGGTGGATCCCGAAGCTGGCGACGTTCTGGAACACGCCGGCGTGGACGATGTGCACGGAAGCATTTTTCTATTTGATCTTCCCGGCCGTGGTTTGCTGGAAGCGTCCGCAACGATGGCGCGGACTGATTGGCCTGCTGGCTTTGCTCTGGGTCGCGGGTATGGCGCTGCCAACGTTGTACACGGTGCTGCAGCCGGACGGGCCGCATCCGGACCGCTATACGGACAGCTTCTGGATGCGTGCGCTCAAGTTTTCGCCGCCGCCGCATGTGCCGTCGTTTCTGTTCGGGATCGTGCTGGCGGACGTGGATGCGCGCATCTCACGCGGCAGTCGCTGGCGGCTGTTGCTCGGCATTCTTGGTGTGGGCGCGATTTATACCGTGCTTTACTACGGCGATCACATGCCGTTTGCGCTGATGCACGATGGCCTGCTGATGCCGCTCTTCGGCCTCGCCATTCTTGGGCTCGCCGGCCACAACCTTATCGCGCGCTTCTTCGGATTCTGGCCTTTTGTTGCGGTGGGCCAGGCGAGTTACTGCCTCTATATCCTGCACTTCAATCTGTGGGACCTGATCCACAAATCGCATCTGCTGGAAGCGACCCATCTCATCGCACTCGATCCGTGGATCAGCTACGGGATGCTCGTGGCGGCGGCGCTGTTGACGATGAAGTTTATCGAGAAGCCCGTGCAGAAGTGGATCCGCGGACGGATGCTCAGTGGACGGATGCAAGGATAGGCTCAGACGGTGGCCAGAGGAGTATCTGCCATCACTACCATGTTGCGGCCACCATGTTTTGCCATGTAGAGAGCGCGGTCTGCGGCGCGCAGCATCTCTTCCAAGGTGCTTCCCGATAGCGGATAGGAGGCAACTCCGACTGAAATGGTGATTTCGCGTAAAGCCTCGGTGCGGAAGCGGACTCTCAACTCGCTCACTCGCTGACGAATACTTTCTGCTCTTTCGAGGGCCGAATCTTGTGACGTCTCCGGCAGGATAATGACGAATTCTTCGCCGCCATAGCGGCAGATAATGTCCTCGACTCTAACGGATTGGCGGAAGACGTCGGCAACTTCTCGCAAAATGCAGTCGCCGGCTTCGTGTCCGTAGGTGTCGTTGAATTTCTTGAAGTGATCCACATCGAGCATCAGGATGGAGACGTCGGTGTGGTTCCTTGCAGCCCGGCGCACCTCGCGGTCGAGCGAAATTTCCATAAAGTGCCGGTTGTAAAGATTGGTAAGGCCGTCGCGAATCGACTGATGTTCGAGGCGTGAGCGCAAATTCAGACCCGCTATGGACATGGAAGCGATCTCGGCCAATTCTTCCAGACTTTCCATATTTCGCTGGACATCGATGGCGATGAGTGCGGTTGGACATTGGATATACAAGATGCCAAGGGTATCGCCATGCGCGGCCAGGGGGATACACAGGTAATTCTCAGGAGGAACGCCCACGAAGTGAGCGCAATGGACTTCCGATTGTCCCGGCTTTCTCCACCTGAGCCTGCCGGAGCGGAGGCCACAACAGGCATCGAGCGGAAAACCGTCCAGCAGGCTCGCTTCACCTTGCGAAGCTGAGGCGATCTCAACCATGTGGCGTGAATTGTTGATCATGAGCAGCACCGCATGTACGGAAGGCAGCAGTTGCTTGCTGTAACGGACAACCGCTTCGTGCGCCTGCGCCGGGCTCGTGCAAAGTTGCAGCTCTTCTCTGGCGGCCGTCAGGAGTGCGGCTTCCGCCGCTCGTTTTTGCAGGGTCAGAACAGTGACTTCAAGCTGCGCATTCGCGTTGAACACCTGCTGGTCCAGCCTTCGACGACGTCTGGCATCGCGCACGAGGAAGGCGAAAAGAGCGATGACCACGGCGAGGGCAACGATGAGGAACGCGGCGCCAGCCAGCAGGCTGCGATAAATGCTCTTTTGCGATTCTTCCGTTCGCTGGGTCAGGATCGTGCGTTCGGCTTCCTGCATCTTGCCGGTGTCGTCGCGGCATTCAAGTACCTTGTTGAGCGGGCTCGCGCCTTGCGGTAGGGCCTCATTTATCTGCTCCTTCAACTCAAGAACGCAGCGGTTCAGTTCATGTGCCCGGCCGACCTGAGCCGCGTTGTCCTTGACCAGGTCGACCAGGTGAACGAGACCGGTATCAAGGGCAATTGCATTGGATTGCGCGGTCGCGAGGTCCTCCTCATTTTTCTGTGCCGCATAAAGGCGGCTGGAAAAGTCGATGCGATCCAGGCGCTGCGAGGTCAGTTGCAGAGTATTGAGCACTTCCTCGGAATGGTCTCGCCAATCGCGCGAGGCGACGAGGTGCTCAGTCGTGTTGTAAACAAAGAAAGCCGAAGCGCAGATGAAGAAGACAGCGCCTGCCGCAGCGAGCAGCAATAAAGGAACTGTGTAGTCCTTCGTGGTTACCGTTGATGGAGTTGTAGCATCCACACAAATAGAGATATCGGCACTAGATCCCAAACCAAGGACGGGATTTCATGATCCACTTATTGGAAGTGGCTACGAGTGTAGCGCAGTGATCACCCAGTATGAAAGCTAAATTATCAGGAATAAAGGAGTTTCCTCTCCATGGTAATAGACCTCCGGAGGATATTTCCGTACTCGTGTCCTGGACCGGGGAAGCTAAGGAGCATCATACTCACGCGCCTGCGAATATCTTCAGCGTGTTCGCTGGCTATTCGGTCTCGGTGCACCGATGCGACAGGCGCATAGCAAAAGTTATGGGGCAAAGAGCGTATTTCATTGAGAGCCGCTAAGCTATAAGTCGTATCCCGCCTGCTACACTAAAAAGTTTTGTTATGACGGAATCCACGACACTTCAACCTGCCCGCTCCCTGCGCGTTGCCGAGAGCATCTTCGAACTCATGGGACAGACGCCGATGCTGCATCTGCGTCGTCTCGCGACAGCCGAGATGGCTGATGTCTATGCCAAGCTCGAATTCCTCAACCCTGGCGGCAGCGTCAAGGACCGCGCCGCTCTCGGCATGATCCTCGACGCGGAGGCGCGCGGCGTTCTCAAGCCCGGCTCGACCATTGTCGAGGCCACGGCGGGCAATACCGGTGTTGGCCTTGCCCTCGTCGGTGTCAATCGCGGATACAAGGTTGTGCTCTTCGTTCCTGAAGGCTTTGCGGAAGAAAAGTGCATCCTGATGCGCGGCTTTGGCGCGACGGTGGAGCGCACGCCCGAGGACGAAGGCATGCGCGGAGCCATTCAGCGCGCACTCGAATTAGCTAAGGACGATGAAAACATCTTTCCTGCAATGCAGTTCGACAATCCGGCGAATCCGAAATTTCACTACGATACGACGGCCCAGGAGTTGTGGGAGCAGATGGAGGGGCGTGTCGATGCTTTTGTCGCGGGAGTCGGCACAGGTGGGACTTTCTCCGGCGTTGCTCGGATGCTGAAAGAAAAGGACCGTAAGATTCTCACAGTTGCCGTCGAAACCGAAGGCTCGGTTCTGCAGGGCGGCGAGCCGGGACCGCACAAGGTTGAAGGCATCGGCGCGTCGTTCATTCCTGGAACATTCGATGCGGAACTTGCCGACGAAATCGTGCGCGTGAGTGATGCCGATGCCTTCGTCATGGTCAAGCGCCTTGCGTCGGAAGAAGGGGTGCTGGCAGGATCGAGCGCCGGGGCGATGGTGCATGCTGCTTTGAATGTTGCCGCAAAGCTGGGACCGGGGAAGCGAGTTGCGACCATTATCCCCGATTCAGCAGAACGCTATCTTTCGAAGAAAATTTTCGAAGGTGGGCTGTAACAGGAACACCTCTGCGTCCTCCGTGCGAAAGACTTTTCGCCGCACCAACGATCATCGAAGAAATGTGCAGGAGCACCAACGAATGACGAAATCAACTCATGGATTCTCAACTCGCGCCATTCACGATGGACAGGCGTCTGATCCTCTTACAGGTGCGGTGAACGTGCCCATCTACCTTTCGTCCACCTACGCGCAGGAAGAGATTGGAAAGAACAAGGGGTATGAGTACGCGCGCGTTTCGAACCCAACACGCGATGCTCTGGAAACAAATCTCGCCTCGCTTGAAGGTGGCGCGAGCGCGCACGTTTTTGCGAGCGGCATGGCCGCCATCATGGCCATGATCACCATGTTCAAGAGCAGCGACCATGTCATCTGCGGCGAGAATGTCTACGGTGGCACTGCGCGCCTCTTCAACCAGATCGTCGTGAATTATGGCATCGAGTTCACCTACGTCGATACGTCAGACGTTGAAGCTGTGCGCCGTGCGATCAGGCCGCAGACGAAGCTCGTGCACATCGAAACGCCGACGAATCCGATCATGACGCTAACCGACATTCGCGCCGTCGCTGACATCTGCCACAAGCGTGGCGTCGAGCTGAGCGTCGACAACACCTTCATGTCGCCCTACTTCCAGAGGCCCATCGAACTCGGCGCGGATATCGTGATGCACTCGACGACGAAGTTTCTCAACGGCCACAGCGATGGGCTGGGTGGCGTGCTGGTCGGCACTACGCCGAAGCATAAAGAGCAGTTTGCGTTCGTGCAGAAGTGCACCGGCGGAATTCTTTCGCCCTTTGAGAGCTGGCTGATTCTGCGGGGCGTCAAGACGCTTGCCGTCCGCATGAAGCAGCACGACGAGAGCGGACGCAAGGTCGCGGCCTTTCTTGCGCAGCACAACAAAGTGACGCAGGTCTTCTATCCCGGATTGCCGGATCATCCGCAGTATGACCTTGCGAAGAAGCAGATGACGGGTTTTGGCTCGATGATTTCGTTTGAAACCGGATCGCTGGAAAAGGCGAATACTCTGCTCAAGAGCGTCCGCGTCTGCACGCTGGGCGAATCCCTGGGCGGTGTTGAAACACTCATCTCGCATCCGGCAACGATGACGCACGCTGCAGTCGGTGCTGAAGAGCGCGCGCGGCTCGGCATCACCGACGGCCTTGTGCGCCTTTCAGTCGGCATTGAGGATGTGGATGATCTGCTTGCGGATCTCGATCAGGCGCTGGCGCAGCTGTGACGAAAGTCCTTGTCTCGTGGAGCAGTGGCAAAGACAGCGCCTGGGCTCTGCATCAGCTTCGTCAGTCCGGCGAGTACGAAATTGCGGGACTGCTGACGACGGTCAACACGGCCTTTGATCGTGTGGCCATGCATGGCACGCGGCGCGAAGTTCTCGAGGCGCAGGCCGCAGCCGCGGGTCTGCCGCTGTGGATCGTTCCGCTGCCGTGGCCGTGCTCCAATCCAGAATATGAAGGGGCCATGAGGGCTGCGTGCGAGCGCGCCACCGGGGAAGGCATTGAGGCAATCGCGTTTGGCGACTTGTTTCTCGAAGACGTGCGCCGTTATCGCGAAGAACGCCTGGCGGGAACAGGACCGCAACCGGTCTTTCCGTTGTGGGGGATGAACACAGCGGAGCTGGTGCGAACGATGCTTCGTGAGGGAGTGAAGGCGCGTATTGTCTGCGTTGATCCGAAGAGACTGCCGAAGGAATTTGCCGGGCGTGATCTTGATGAATCGCTGCTTGAGGAATTTTCGTCAGAGATAAACCCATGCGCGGAGAATGGCGAGTTCCACACCTGCGCTTATGCGGGACCTATGTTTCGCCAGGAGATTCCAATTGAAAGTGGGGAAGTGGTCGAGCGTGATGGGTTTGTTTTTGCTGATGTGAAGCTGGCTCCGGACGCCGTGGGAGCGTCCGGAGCCAGTAGTCGTTAGCGGCGTCCGTAGTAGGGGTGATAGTAGTGCGCATGATAGTAAGGCCGCGCATAGTAGGGGTGATAGTAGCCGCGATAGGCCCAGCGCCCCGGCACCCAGACGGCTCCGGTATAGTAGCCGGGAGCCCAGATGTAGCCCGGTCCCGGGCAGGGCGTTGCATAAACCGCAGCGGGGCCGACGCGGACCGCAACCCCAACCTGCGCGTGAGCAGCCGCAGTGGTGAATAAAGTACCAACCGCAAGGGCAAGAGTGTAAAGTGCGCGTTTCATCATGGTCATCCTCTTAGCGTTCACTGGCTTCGCTTTGTCTGCGAGCTTGAACGTTCATTCTTTCCATCAGTGTGAACAACGACGGCAGGCAAATGTTGCGGTGAATTTGTCGCGCGTATACGGATTAGAGCCGCGCCAAAACCTGCATCGTTCCTGCGCGTTTGTGCATCGCGCTGATACATTAGTCAAAGCGTTCTGAAACTATGTTTGCAAAAGCACAGCGGGTGCACTTCATCGGCATCGGCGGAATCGGTATGAGCGGCATAGCCGAGATCCTGCTCAATCTCGGCTATGCCGTCTCGGGTTCTGACCTGCGCCGATCATCTATTACAGAAAGACTTGCCACGCTTGGCGCGATCGTCTTTGAAGGCCACGCTGCGGCGAATGTTGTCGGCTCGGGTGTCGTCGTTACCAGTTCTGCCGTGAATGAGCGCAATCCTGAAGTCATTGAAGCACGCTCGCGCAAAATCCCTGTCATTCAACGCGCCGAGATGCTGGCAGAGCTGATGCGTTTGAAATACGGCATCGCGATCGCAGGGATGCATGGCAAGACTACAACGACCTCGATGATTGCAACTGTGCTCGCTGCGGGCAATCTTGATCCGACGGTTGTTGTCGGTGGCAGGGTCGATGCGCTCGGCTCGAACGCTCGTCTCGGCAAGTCGCAGTATCTGGTCGCCGAGGCCGATGAGAGCGACCGATCTTTTCTTAAGCTGTCGCCGATCCTTGCCGTCGTGACTAATCTGGATCGCGAGCACATGGACTGCTACCGCGACATGGCCGATGTAGAAGATGCCTTCGTCGAGTTCATGGATCGCGTTCCCTTTTATGGCAGCTGCGTCGCCTGCGTCGATAATGAGCAACTGGCAAATATTCTGCCGCGCGTACGGCGCCGCGTCTTTACCTACGGGACCACGCCGAAAGCGGACTTCATCACGCGCATGCTGCCGCCGTGCGACGAGGCGCGCGCGCGTTTTGAAGTGGCTGCAAATGGCCAGGTCTTCGGCCCGTTCTCGCTGCATGTTCCCGGGCGCCACAATGTCCTCAATGCAACGGCTGCTGTCGCCATCGCCGCGCAGCTGGAGATCGCGCCAGAAGCTATCGCTCATGGCCTGGATTCATTTCGCGGCGTCGATCGGCGTTTCCAGCTCAAAGGCTGTGAGCGCGGCGTTGCTGTCATCGACGACTACGGCCATCATCCGACGGAAATCCGGGCTACCCTGCACGCAGCGCGCGAGTGCAATTATCGCCAGGTGCACGTGATCTTTCAGCCGCACCGTTACTCGCGTACTCGCGACCTCATGCAGGAATTCCTGACGGCTTTCGGCGAGGCGAACACGGTTGAGATACTGGATATCTACGCTGCAAGCGAAGAGCCGATTCCGGGCATTTCCGCGAAGGCCCTGGTGGAAGCGATGCAGCATGGTTGTGTGGAATACGCGGCCGGTCCCGAAGAGGCGATCGAACGAGCCGCCGCCCGCGCATCGGAAGGCGACGCGATCCTTACGCTGGGCGCGGGCAACGTCTCGCAACTGGCTCCGCAAGTGCTTGAAAAGCTGAAGACGCGCACCTAGCGGCGACTGGCTGGGCCGCGATACGATACTCTGGTAGATAGTGATTTCCGCACCAATCCTCGTTGTTCTGATGGGTCTAGGCATCCTCGGCCTGATCAGCTCAACCGTCTTCCATGGCCTGGTTTTTGCCGGCGCGTACCGTTTTGTGGCGGCGCGGCGAAAGCGGCGCAAGGCGGGGCATGTCGTGTTTCATCCGCCAGTCAGCCTGCTGAAACCTCTGCATGGAGACGAGCCGAACCTCGACGCGCACATCGCCAGCTTTTTCGAGCAGGACTATACGAATTTCGAAATTCTCTTCTGCGCGCGCTACGCCAGTGATGCCGGGCTGGAGACTGCGCGCCGCGTTGCTGCTAGATATCCTACGGTTCCGGCGAAATTCCTGACCACCGGTGAGCCCGCGTACATCAACGCGAAAGTGTCATCGCTGGAAAAGATGGCGGCCGCGGCGACCTCAGACATCTTCATCATCAGCGACAGCGATGTGCGGGTCACGCCGAACTATATTCGCGAGGTTGTCGCTCCATTTGCGAACGCAAAGGTGGGTGCAGTCACCTGCCTGTATCGTGGAGTGGCCGACGAAGGGCTCTGGTCGAAGCTTGAAGCGGCCGGCATGTCCATCGAAATGACCTCAGGGGTGCTGGTCGCCAACATGATCGAGGGGATGCAATTTACCCTCGGCCCCACGATGGCCGTGCGCCGCAGCTGTGTCGATGAAATGGGCGGATTCGACTATCTGGGGCCGTATTGCGCCGACGATTTTGTCTTGGGCAACCGGATTGCTGCGCATGGACATGAGGTCGTCCTTTCCGATCACGTAATCGACCACATCGTTCTGAATCTCAGCTTCACCGCGTCGGTGAAGCATCAAGTGCGCTGGATGAAGTCCACGCGTTTCTCCCGTCCGAAAGGCCACTTCGGAACATCGTTGACCTTTGCAGTGCCATTCGGATTATTGGCCGGATTTGCGGCGTGGTGCCTGCACATGCCCCAACTGGCATTGGCGCTCGTGGTTTACAGCATTGTGGCGCGCGCAGTCAAGGCTGCTGTCGTCGGGAAGTTTGTTGTCGAGGAGCGCCATCTGCTGCGTACTACTCTTCTTTATCCGCTGCGAGACCTCCTCGGTTTCTTCTATTGGGCAGCGAGTTACGCAAGCAGCAAAATATTATGGCGAGGCCGTGTGTACCGTCTCACTGATGGCGGTCTGATGCTTGCCAGCGAGCTAAAAAGCGGCCAGCTGGTGAGGCGGTCAGCTGGTAAAGCGGTCAGCTGATAAAGCGATAAGCTGGGAAGAGCGAGTCAGCAAGTCAGCTGAGTACAATCCCGCAGACTTGCTACCTTTAGCTAACTCGCTGATCCTACAGTGGCCGATCCGTATAGAGCGTATTGTGAGAGAGTTCCTGCAGCTTGACGAGGCGTCCATCCAGGAGTGCTTCCACATGATCGTGGTGATCGCCCGGCACAAATAGAAACTTGCGTGGTCCATTGCCCCACATCGCAATGAGGTCCTTGTCGTCAAGAAATATGTGCGGCGCATCGGTGTAGCACGATCCCCAGATCATCGACGAGGTTCTGCCATTCACCAGCAGCGCCTGGCGGTGCGTGTAGAAGACCACGGACGAGCCATCTGGCGGATCGCCGTAGAGCATGAGTTGATCGTCCGGCGAGGCCAGACGATTGATCGTGTCGGCCATGGCGCGGGAGGAGAGCAGCGGCTCAAAGCGAACGAAGGCAATGTGCGCCGCAATCAAGAAGACTGCTGCGGTAAAAGCGACCGACACTGTCGACTCGAAGGAGTGCCCGCGTTTGCGCAGCAGCCACGCCACCAGCGGCCCGACCAGCAGCGTAACCGCAGCCAGGGCTGCGGGCAGCCGCAGCGCGGCAAACGACGGCCCGGTGAGATCGAAGAAATGCGAAGTCGCGAGCGAGTAGTCGGCTACACCGCGATGCGCCAACAGCGTTCCTATATCTGAGACATATGGAAGATTCCGCGAAGCCCAAAGCCCGCTTGCCAATCCGATAGCCGCGGCAATCCCCACTACGGCGAAGGCAGCGTGCGCGCCGGTAAGCCACTTGCTCTTTGCGTTGAGCCAGCGCCCAGCCTCGGGCGCTTCTTCGATTGCGCCCAGAGCGCCTGCGGTCAGTATCAGAAGCGGAAGGTAAGCGGGCCAGGTGTAGTATTCCTGGTTTGTCGAGATGGCAAAAAAGAGCAAAATGAATGCCGCGTAGAGTGCGAGCAACAGACCGGTACGCGCGCGGAATCGTACCCGCGCCGCCATGCTGGCCGCTTCCATCGCCGTGCTGCGCGCATCGAGAAAGTGCAGCGTATCGGAGGCGTTGTAGCGCACGTCCGCCCAGGCGAGCCTGCGATTGCGCCAGGCGCGGCGCAAGGCAACAGGGAAGTAGAGGCTCCAGGGGAAGAACCAGACCAGTTGCCCCAACCAGAAGATCCAGAAGGGCTGCTTGTTGTAATCGTGCGGGTAGCGCTTGCCGAGAAAGCGCAGCACATGCTCGTTGATGAAGTAGAAGTAGAAGAATCCGTGAACGTGGCCAGGGGTGGGCACATTGCCGACCGGATGGCCGAGGTCCGGATTGCGCAGCCCGGCTAGAATGTGCCAGGGCGCGGCAATTGCCAGAAAGAGCAGCAAGCCGGTGAATATACGCAGTTGGCGCCACTTGCGCCATTCGCCCGTGACGAACAGATACGGGATCACAGCGGCAAGAAAAAATACCGGAGCTATAAGTCCCTTTGCCAACACTGCGATGGCCAGCGCCGCATACATTAGACAAATGCGCGCGGGCTTGCGGTCTTCAAGGCCGATAAGGAAGCAGTAGAGCGCAAGCCCGATGAAAAACGTCAGAATCGATTCCGGGATGAAGAAGCGCGTCCAGAGGAAAACGCCGAAGCTCGTCAAGGTTGCCAGCGCTGCATAAAAGGCAGCCCGGTCGCCGTAAGCGCGCCGCGCCCAGAGCCAGGCGAGCACGGCGCAGGCCAACACGCCCAGCGTCATTGGCAGGTGCGTGGCGAAGACGTTGTAGCCAAAGATGTGATAATCAATCGCTACCATCCAATAGGGCAGTGGAGGCTTTTCGAGGTAGCGAATGCCATTGACGTAAAGCGTGACCCAGTCGCCGCTGGCGGCCATGTGCTGCGCGGCGTTGGCGTGGGTTGCGTCGGCGTCATCCAGGAGAGAAGGCGTAAACAGCGCCGCGAAATGGACGGCGAGGAAAACAAGCAAAAGCAGCGTCCAGGCTTTTACCGGAGACGAGAGCAGTGCAGGTTTGCGAGGATTGATACCAGGCAATATTGAGTCAACCATGATGAGTCCAAAGATTTAGGATATCAGCGCAGTGAGTCAGCCAAGACCAGCACGAACACCAATCCGACGTCCCGGAGCGCGCAAGCCGGATGGCCATACGGAGCATCTGCAGAAGCTCACCACAACGTTGCGCGGCAATCTCGAGAAGTGCGCGGCCGATGCGGGTATCGATCCAGTGCACGATGTTCGTACCGGCACGCGCCGCCTCCAGGCCATGATTGAAGCGATTCTGCGCGAACGCGGCGATGACAATTCGCTGCAACAGGCGGCAGCCGAATGGCTCGGCGCGCTGAAAAAAATGCGCCGCGCTGCCGCGCCGGTGCGCGATCTCGACGTGCATCGCAAACTCCTGAACAAGCTGGTCAAATATGGAAGCAAGAACGAGGGTGCGGGAGAGGTAGCGCCCGCAAGCGGCGATGCCGCAACGGTTGGTTCTGCCCCGGACCTGGTGGAGGCGCCTGCAACAGCGTTGCCGACTAATCCTGTCGCAGAGCAGGCTGAGCGTCTGGACACCTGGCTCCATCACTCCCGCCAGCACCATGCCGCGGCGCTCAAAAAGAAAGCGGCAAAACTTCTGTCGAGATTCGACGACGAAGCCAATGCCCTTGCATCCGCCCTGAAAGAGGGGCCGCGTACGCGCCACCGTCCACGCAGCGCCGCCATTGTTGCGCTCGAATCCTTCGCCCGCCTCGTGCATGAGATGCAGCAGCTCGACGCCAACAATCTGCATGACTTCCGCAAAGGCGCGAAGAAGGCGCGCTACATTGCCGAATCCGCAGCCGAGGACGCGCATGCGCTGGCTGTTGGCAAAGCTCTCAAGAGGCTGCAGGACGACATTGGCGACTGGCACGACTGGCTTGTGCTGGCCGATGAGGCGCGAGCTGCTCTCGAAAATGAGGGTGAAGACCTGATCGCGCTGCTCGAAGCAGAGCGGGATCGCCATTATGTGCTTTCGATGAAGACTGTAAACCGCTTGCGAGGACGGTTAATGGGCGAATGGCTGGCAATGTCGCAGCCTCGCCGACGTCCTCCAGCGACGGCTTTACCAGGAATTCGATCGACGAAAAAATCGTCATCCTGAACGCCAGGTGGAGCGTGCGCTCGGCGCGTTCGGAAAGAATCTTCCTTTCCTGATGTAAGTGCAAACTTTTTGTCACATACATCGTGTATCTTTCTTGGAAGACCTAGACTCAAGAGAACCTCCCCAAAGAATGCAGACGTTTGCCGCCATCGACATCGGTTCCAATTCCTGCCGACTCAAAATTGCCCGCGTAGTTCTGCACCAGCTCAAAGTTTTGCACGAAGACCGCGAAGTTACGCGACTCGGCGGCAGCGTCTTTGAGACCGGGTTGGTCTCGCCTGAATCCATGGCCGCAACGCTCGAAGCGCTGAAGCGCTTCTACCGCGCCACGCAGTTGCATGGAGCAGACAAGGTCCGCGCCGTCGCCACCGCCGCCATGCGTGACGCGCGCAACGCCCGTGCCTTTCTCGCGTGGGTGCGCGACGAGACGGGCTGGGATGTTGAGATTATTTCCGGCCTCGAAGAAGGCCGCCTCATTCATCGGGGCATCATGAACAATGAGTTGGGTACGGCAGGGCGCTGCTTGCTTATCGATGTCGGCGGGGGCAGCTGCGAGATCTCGCTTTCTGAGCATAAGCGCATTAAGGAGACGGTTAGCGTCCCGCTCGGCGCTGTCCGGCTGACCGAGGAGTTTCTGCAAAGCGATCCGCCGTCAAAGGAAGATATCGCCCGCCTGAAGCAGTTCATCGCGCGCGAATTGCGCAAGGCTGAGCGCCGCGTCAAACCAGTCCAGGTGCAGACTGTCATCGCGACCTCGGGCACGGCAGCAGCGCTCTCGGAAGCCGGCCATATCCTCGAAAAGCAGCGCTCCGGCAAAAAGAGCTTGATCACGCCGATACAGAGCGTGCGCAAGCTCACCGAAAAGCTCACCAGGATGACGAACGAAGAGCGCATGGCGGTGCCCGGTGTTGGTCCGCGCCGATCGGAGATTATCGTTGCCGGGGCGCAGGTTTTTGCCGAACTGCTGGAAGCCTACGCACTGCCCGGTTTCCGCTATTCTCCCATGGGATTGCGGGATGGCATTCTGGCGCAGATGCTCGCCGAGAAGGACCCGCGCGCCACGGCCCACGAGCAGTTCGAGCGCGACCGGTGGGAATCGGTGCTTGAAACCTGCCGGATGTACGGTGTTGACCCGCGCCAGGCCGAGCCGGTTCGTCAGCATGCTGCGCAGCTCTTTCGCGACCTTGAGCGCGTGCACAAGCTGCCTGACGAGTACTTAACGTGGCTGGAAGCGGCCGCCACTCTGCGCGATATCGGCAAGTTCATGAACTACCAGGGCCACCACCGGCACGCGCAGTACATTATCGCCAATTCGGAAATGTTCGGCTTCACTCCGGTGCAGCGCGTGGTTACATCGGCCATCGCGCGTTATCTGGGCAAGAGCCGCCCTGAACCGACGGGCCGGACGATGCGGCAGGTACCGCCGGAAGGGCATGAGCACGTCAGGCGCGCTGTGGTCCTGTTGCGTCTCGCGGTCGCGCTGAATCAGGACCGGGCGAGCGATATTCTTCGGGTGAAGGTGCTTGTCTATCCCAAGCAGGTAATACTTGAGATCAGTCCGGGACGCACCGGCGCAGCGCTTGAACTATGGTCGCTGCGCAAGGAAGCGGCTTACTTCCGCGAGGTTTTTCGCAGGGACCTCTTCGTCACGTTGGTATAAACGCCGCGGAGGATACGCGGATCGACCAGCCAGTGCAAAAGGCCCGGACGCCGCGTGCAATCAACGCGGGCAATAGCGCCCTTGCGCATGCGAATGCTCGCGCGACCCGGCAAAACAATGAGCGAGCCGAGGAACTGCTCGAGGTTTGGGCTGTGCCCGACGACCAACACATTATCGTGCCGCCCAAGGTTGGCAATGTATTTTTGGAACTCAGCAACGCTCGCTCCTGGCGACAGCACCTCCGTCACCTGAATCTTGGCGTCGTAGCCAACCTCGGTCCCTACGAGTGAGGCGGTTTGCAATGCGCGCTTCAATGGACTGGAGGCAATCAAATCAAACTGCACCCGCAGCGCATTCAGATAGCTCCCGATGAGAATGCACTGCTGCTTGCCTTCCTTGTCGAGCGGGCGTTTCACATCCACAATTGGATTTTCGCGGCGGGTACCCGCGCTTGCATGGCGAAGAACGTAGAGATTCATGAAGTGGTATGGCCTTTTTTCAACGGTGAGTATGCGAGAACCAGCGTCGTCTGGCCAGCATCTTAATCTGATTGTAACAATTGAACTGGGGTTTATTAGGAATGACGTGAGCCCGAAGTGATTGGCGCAGGCGAGGGGAGCTGCTCGACCGGAAAACCGAGATCGGCTCCAGCGGTACCCGGCTCGGAGGGCGGAAGCGGGTCTGGATCGGGATCCGGCTCAGGCGTGGGTCCGGATCCGGTAACGGGAAACAGCCTCGGCAGTATTCCGGGGTCGATGCCAGGAACGCTATCGACGAGGACCGGGCGCATCTGAGACAGTAACCAACGCGATAATGGATCGGGAGCGGCCATAAGTGCCTACTTATGGTAGAAGCGAGACAGGCCGTCCTGGGTTGTATGTGTGCAGTCTCAGCGCTGCCAGAGTTGACTTGCCAGTAATCCCCGCAGCCACGGTTTCTCGCCACGCAGTCGGAAACCGGAGCTTTTCAGCGCCGCGCTGTGGTCAGGCAACGATCGCACCATGAGACCGGTCAGGAGGCCAAAGGCCGCGTAGAGCCCTGAAATGATGGCTCGCCCAGCCAAAGAAGCGCCGCCGCCCCTCGGCTGGGAAAACTCTGAAACAACCCACAGGGCCGCTGGCGACAGCCGCGGCACAAGGCGATCGACCAGCGCGTTGAGTTCAGGCTGAAAGAGGCAATCGAAAAAGAAATGGGTCACCACCAGGTCGTAGTCGGTCCCGGGCGGAACAAATTCGCGGGCATCGGCTTCATGCAGTTTGACGCGCTTGCGTGCTTCGGGCGCGAGTTGTTCGCTCAGGCGATCCAGCATCGCCGGGCTAATATCAACGACGTCGGCCTCGATTTGGGGATTTGCCTCAAGCAATCGCGCCAGAAAGCGTCCATCGCCGTCACCCAGCACCAGAGCGCGCCGTGCGCTCGTGAGCGCAGGCAGAAAGTGAAAGCGGCAACGCTCAAGCGTCCGTCCAAACGTCGCATATTCCAGCCAGCGATAGGAGCGCGCCAGACGATCGAAGTTGAGCGTGCGGCTCACCGCATCCATGCCAGGAAGAGAATCGGCGTCAGCAGGGCCGCGTCGGCTGCGACACGCAGCTGCACCGGGGCTAGATACCGCTTGCGGTTCGCCAGCCAGAAGAGCAGGAGCGCGCTCATCGCCGACGCCAAAAGAAGGCAGAAGCGGGCGCTATTTTGCAAGCTGGCAAATGCCAAAGCGAGCGAAAGCGCGACCGTTGCCAAGGCAAGTCGCTGAAGGTGTTGCGCCGCCCAGACCGTCGTCGGGTGCGAGGTGTTCGACGGCGGGCTCTCCCAGCTTTCAATGGCCACACAGTTCAGCCAGCACAGAATCGCGAAGATGGCGACCACTGGTACCAGGGCAAAACGCTCAGTGGCAGCGCGTGCCCAGGCCGGCACTGTGGTTGCCGCGGCGAAGAGCACGCCAACGGCTAGCTCTTTGGGAAGCCAGCGCTCGGCTGCGTGTCCGTGCATGTGCACCAGAAGGAAATAAAGCGCCGCGACAGCAAACACCGCCGAGTCCTCAAGGCGAACGGCCGGCGACATACGCGTGAAGACGACCCAGGCAAAGGCCGGGCTGACCATCGCTCCTGCCATCAGAAACGCCGTCCGATGCCGTGAATAAAAGAAATGCCGCTCACGGAGGCGTTCCGGTTTTGCCGCACTCAGCCCGTCAAGAATGCGGTCTGCGACGTAGACGAGCCATGTCCCCACCGCCAGCTGCAGTGGCGCAAGTCCCGGCAGGCGAATGTGCGCGACGCGGGCAAAATTCCAGCACCACAGTGCTGCCACCGTCGGTGCATCCAGGCTGAGCAGATGCCAATACACCGCCAGCGTGGCTGGAATGCTTGTGGGTCGGGTTGTTTCGGAAATCTGCGGAGTTGCGAGGGCCACACTTTATTTTAGAAGGCTGGTGCGAGTGTTCGTGTAGTACGACGAAATGACTAGTCAGCAAGGTGGTGGGTCATGAAGTGGCAAGTGCAGGAGGCCAAGGCTCGCTTCAGCGAGGTGCTGGATGCAACCCTGAAAAAGGGTCCTCAGATCGTCACACGGCGTGGCGTGGAGACTGCCGTTCTTGTGCCCATTGACGAGTGGAAGCGGCTGCAGTCGGCTGGCAGGCTCACTTTGAAGGATGTTCTCCTCGCCCCAGAACCGAAATTTGATTTGGATCCGGGTCCCCCGCAGCCGCTTCCGTCTGCGCAGAGACGTGGAATTTGAATAATGTATTTGCTCGATACGAACGTCGTATCCGAAATACGAAAACTGAAGCCACATGGAGCGGTCATTTCATGGCTCGAAGCTACTCCAGCCACGCAGGTATTCATATCCGCAGTAGTCGTCGGTGAACTGCAAGCGGGCGCCGAGAGAACCAGAAAGCAGGGGCGCCCGAAAGCTCAGGAGATAGATAGCTGGATCGATAGAGTTTGCGCAGTATATGAGGTCATTCATATGCAGGCTGCCGAATTCCGAGAGTGGGCGAAACTGATGGTTGGCAAGTCCGACGATCTCAGCAGGGATGCCATGATAGCTGCGACGGCTCGGGTGCACCGATTGACCGTTGTGACCCGCAACATAAAGGATTTTCGGCACTTCCCCGTCGAAACCTTTAATCCATTTCAGTTCAAACTGTAGCTACGGCCTGTTTCGCCGCAATCTTCCGCCGCGGTGCGGCTTTCTTTGCAGGAGCCTTTGGCTTGAGATTATGCTCTTCCTCGGGCGGCTTCGGAATATCGTCTGCGGAGGCCTTGCCCTCGGCCACCTGCATGAAGAAGTCCTGCGCGCTGAAGGCGGGCAGCGATTTGCCGAACGCCGTCTCGCTGGCGCGATGATACTTGCCGTCGCCGGAGAGGAGTCGCGTCTTCACGGTATCGGCGAGGTAGGCAGCCAGAATCTCGTTGCGCAGTCGCGCGCAAAGCTGTGCGTCCTTCACCGGGAAAACCACTTCGCAGCGCTCGAAGAGGTTGCGCGGCATCCAGTCAGCGCTGCCGCAATAGAACTCCTCTGCGCCGCCATTTGCGAAGTAAAAGATACGGCTATGTTCGAGGAACCGCCCCACTACCGAGCGCACGCGAATGTTCTCGCTCACGCCCTTCAAGCCCGGTCGTATCGCGCAGATACCGCGGATGATCAGATCCACCTGGGCTCCGGCCTGCGACGCAGCATAGAGCCCATCAATCACGCTCGGCTCCAGCAGCGAGTTCATCTTGGCGATGATCTTTGCTGGCCGTCCCGCCTTGGCGTGTTCTGTCTCACGCGCGATGAGCCGAATAAAGCTCTCTGCCAGCGTCAGCGGGGCCACCAGCAAGGGAGCGTAATCGTCCGACTCCGAGTGGGCGGTCAGGTAGTTGAAGACGTTGTGGACGCCGACCGTAATCGCAGGATCAGAGGTCAGCAGGCTGATGTCGGTATAGAAGCGTGCGGTTACCGGGTTGTAATTGCCCGTTCCGAGGTGCGCGTAGCGGCGGATCGCTCCGTCCGGATCGCGCCGGACGAGGAGGGCCAACTTACAGTGCGTTTTCAGTCCCACAATGCCGTGAAAAACCTGCACCCCGGCATCTTCCAGGTCGCGCGCCCAGCGAATATTTGACGCCTCATCGAAGCGCGCCATCAGCTCGACGACCACCGTTACTTCCTTGTTCTGTGCCGCGTCGACCAATGCGCGGAACGTCGGTGAATCAGAGCTGGTGCGATAGAGCGTCTGCTTGATCGAAATCACGTTCGGGTCGGCAGCACCGGATTCGATATATCCCACTACGGCGTCATACGAGTCAAAGGGATGGTGCAGCAGAATGTCGCGATGGCGCAGCTCGTCGAAGAGATCCACCGACTTGCGGTTCAGCCGCAGCTCATGCGGAACAAACGGTTGAAACTTCAAATCAGGACGCTGCGCGTCGCTGTACAGGTTCATCAGCCGCGACAGGTTCACAGGCCCATCGGTGCGATACACCTGCAACTCATCCAATTCGAAGTTGATGCGCAGCCGATCGACGATATCAGCATCGGCGCGCGTTTCGATCTCCAGCCGGACGGCGTCTCCCTTGCGGCGATTATGAAGCTCCGAGCGAACTGTCTCCAGGAGCGAGCGCGCTTCCTCCTCCTGAAAGTAGAGGTTGCTGTTGCGCGTCACGCGAAAGGCGGCCCTCGAAAGAATCTCGTACCCGCGATACATGGCCGCGGCGTGCCTCTCGATCAGGTCCTGCAGAAAGATAAAGTCATGCTTGCCTTCCGTCGAAGGCAGAGGCACGAGGCGCGGCAGCGCGCGCGGCACAGTGACCACTCCCAGCACTGGCCCGGGCGTGCCCTTCCGCTTGCGGCGCAACAGCAGGGCAATGCACAGCGCCTTGTTGAGTACACGCGGAAAGGGATGCGCCGGATCGATCGTGATAGGAGTCAGCAGCGGGTCGACTTCTCGTTGATAGAAGGATGTCGCTGACTCCTGCGCGGCGGCGTCCATTTCGTTCCAGGTGAGTACGCGCACCCCGGCGGCATGCAGGGCCGGCTGCAGTTGCTCGTTCCAGCAGCCGTACTGGTCGGTCACGAAGGAGTGCATGTCTGCCGTGAGTGAATCGAGGGTCTGTTGCGGAGTCGTCCCGTCCGGACCAATGTCGGTGTAGCCGTCTTCAATCCGTTGCAGCAGACCAGCCACCCGGATCTCGACGAACTCGTCTAAGTTACTGGCAGTAATGGCCAGAAACTTCACCCGCTCCAGCAGGGGATTCGAGGTATCCTGCGCCTCTACCAGGACGCGCCGGTTAAATTGCATCCAGGACTCGTCCCGGCCAATCAAAAGGTTTTGCGGTTGCGTCGAACGTGCGCTCATGGGCTTCGATCCGGCTTAGATGGCAAGTGTACACAATCTGCCATACACCGGCGCACAGCTTGTGGATGTGAAAGAGTTGCTAAAAGGACTGATTCGGTCCGATTTGACTCAGGAGACGCTGCTCCTTGAGGATAAAAGTAGCTGGAGGAAATGCAATGGGGAAAAACGGTTGTAGCGATGTACTGGTTCAGGACACGGCGGCCAAGCTCTTTCAGACTGCGGCCCTTCTGCTTGGAGACGGCGCCGAGGCCGTACGTCTGGTCGAAGAGACCATGGCGGATGTCGAGGTTGACCCCTGCGCCGACGGCAGCCAGGCCACGGCCGTGCTGCAGAACCAGCTCGTTCAGGCGGCTATCCGCGAACTTAGCCAGCGCGAGCCCGGCTCCTTTGCCGCGGCTGAAACAGGTGGCGGCAACGCGCTGTGCATCGATGACGATGATGTGTCCGCCGCAGGCATCACTTCTTCCCAGTTGAGCCAACTGCTACAGGGCGGAGGGCGCGGCCAGCTCCGGGACTGGCTTGAACACCTGCCACCGGCGCAACGCGCTGTTTTTGTGGAAAGAGCCATGCTGGGCCGTGACAACGCCGCGACCGCGCAGACGCTCCGCACTGCCGGCGGCGAAACCGCCGCAGGATGGACGGCGGACAAGGTCAGCGGCGTCTTTCGTCAGGCGCTGTGCTCCCTGGCCAACTCGCTGGCGCATTCCGGGGCACCTACACCAGTCGCTTAGCCCCTTTCACTCGCCTGCATTCCTCCCTGAAGGCGAAAAGGCTTTCGCCCCGTCGTGTGTCTGTTGTGTGAGGGTGGCGTTTGGGGCGATTTTGATGCGAATCCTCGTCACAACAGCGATGTAAAATGGTCTGAGTTCATGGCGCAAGGTCTTGATTCCTTGTTATTTTCTGAATTCATTCTCCGTTCTGCGCATCGAAAGAAATGACTCTTTCGAGGTATTCCCAAGTACTACGGGTGAATCACACGTGCAAGTAACCAGAAATGGCTGGCGGTGGCGTATGGCTTCCGGCCTGCTGGCAGTCGGCTCCCTGCTCTCGCCCGTGGCGAGTGTAGTGGCACAGACGACGTTGACCACAGGTGGCAGCTCTTCATCGTCATCATCGTCATCGATTCCGAGCCCTTACCAGATTTCGACGCCGCAGCAAGGCGGCAGCGGCTATCAGGGCAGCGTCGTCGACGAGAAGCCCGTCGAGGGCGTACTCCCGCTGTCTCTGGATGATGCCATTCAGCGCGGGCTGAAGCACAATCTTGGCTACATTCTGAGCACTGAGAACACCACAAACGTGAACGGCTCGCGACTCCAGGAGTTGCAGGAGCTTCTGCCTACGGTCAAAGCCAAGGGCGAGGTCTCCGTCCAGCAGGTCAACCTCGCTGCAGAAGGCCTGCGCATCCCCGGTTTTCCCACCATCATCGGGCCCTACGGATTTTCCGACATTCGCGCCTCGCTCGACTGGTCGCTGCTGAACATCGCCTCGCTGCGGAACTACCTCGCCGCGAAGCACGATTTCCAGGCTTCAAAGCTCTCGGTTGATGACGCGCGCGACATGGTTGTGCTGACAGCGGGAAACGCCTATCTACTCGTCATCGCGGACAAGGCCCGCGTGGAGAGCGCGCAGCAGCAGGTAGACACTTCCAAGATTTCACTGGACCAGGCGGTCGCGAACCATCAGGCCGGAACCGCCCCCCTGCTCGATGAGTTACGCGCCCGGGTCGACTACCAGACGCAGCAGCAGACGCTCATTTCGGCGCAGAACCAGCTCGAAAAGGACAGAATTGCGCTCGCCCGTGTGATTGGCCTGCCGCTGGAACAAAAGTACGAGCTTACGGATCAGGCTCCCTATGCGGCCCTCGATAATGTCGACCCGGACACAGCTGTTCAGCAGGCATTTGACACGCGCAGCGACCTGAAAGCGTTGGCTGAGCAGGTCAAGTCCGCTGAAAAAGCCCGCTCCGCCGCAACCGCCGAGCGCTATCCGACGATCAAATTCACCGGCGACTACGGCGACATCGGCGTGAACCCGGCCAACTCCCATGGCACTGGAGACGCCACCGGCACGCTTTCAGTGCCTGTTCTTGAAGAGGGCAAGCTGCGCGGCGATGCACAGCAGGCGCAGGCGCAGCTTGAAATCAAGCGCGCGCAGTTCAGCGATATTCACGGGCAGATCAGCGCCGATGTGCGCGACAGCATCCTCGACATCCGCTCGGCGGAGAAGCAGGTGGAGGTCTCGCGCAGCAACGTGCAGCTGGCGAATGAAGCATTGAGCGAAGCGCAGCAGCGCTATGCCGCCGGAGTATCGGACAACCTCGCCGTATCGCAGGCGCAACAGTCTGTCGCCCAGGCAAATGATCAATATGTGAGCAGCCTCTATCAGCACAACATCGCGAAGCTTTCGCTGGCGCGCGCGCTGGGTGTTGCTCAGAAGAACTACAAGAGTTATGTGGGAGGGAAGTGAACGTGGCCGAGCAGGTAGCGGAACCAACAGAAAAAAATCGCATCGACACGCCTGAAGACCGGGCGCCGCAAAAGTCGAGCAAGCGGTTCATTATTATTGGAGTCGTCGCTGTTCTGGTGATCGTCGGGCTTCTCTGGTGGTGGCATTCCACTTACTACGAGGACACGGACGACGCTCAGGTCAACGGTCATCTCATCCAGATCAGTGCGCGCATCCAGGGGCATGTGCTCAAAGTGAATGTGGACGAGAACCAGTACGTCGAAGCCGGCACCGTGCTCGCCGAGCTCGACCCGAAGGACTTCGAAACTACCGTTCAGCAGGACGAGGCCAATCTCGAAAGCTCCGAAGCCAGCTACGAGGCCGCGAAGGTCAACGTGCCTGTCACACACATCAGCACGGGCAGCACCTTAACCTCAGCAGGCTCCGATGTTTCGAGCGCCGATTCCCAGGTCATACAGGCCGAGCACCAGTTGCAGGCCGCGCAAGCGGCAGTTCTGGTAGCCGACGCCAACAACACCAAGGCACAGCTCGACCTGCAGCGCTACAAGCCGCTGGTTGAAAAAGACGTGATCTCCAAGCAGCAATTCGATGGCGCCGTGGCCGCTGCCGACGGTGACAAGGCATCTCTTGAGCAGGCCAAGGCCAATCTTGAAGCTGCGAATTCGGCCGTCCGCATAGCCAAGGATCACGTCGCCTCGGCACAGGCGTCTTACAAGAACGCGATGACAGCGCCGCAGTTGGTCGCCATCCAGAGGGCCAGAGCTGACCAGGCAGCCGCGCAAGTCCAGCAGGCGCAGGCCGCGCTCGATCAGGCCAAGCTGAACCTCAGCTACACCAAAATCGTCGCTCCGACCGCAGGCATCGTCACGAAAAAGAGCGTCGAAGTGGGCCAGAACGTGAGCATCGGCCAGAACATGGCCACCCTCGTTTCTCTTGACGACATCTGGATCACCGCCAACTTCAAAGAGACCCAGCTTGAACACATGCGTCAAGGCCAGCTCGTCACCATCACCGTCGATGCCTACGGCGGCCGTAAGTACGACGGCAAAGTGACACAGATCGGCGGCGCTACAGGCTCGGTTCTGAGCCTCTTCCCGCCGGAAAACGCCACCGGAAACTACGTCAAAGTCGTGCAGCGCATTCCGGTGCGCATCGATCTGACCAATCACGACCAGAACTCCGACCACCTGCTGCGTCCCGGCATGTCGGTCGAGCCCAAAGTCAGAGTGAAATAAATCGCTCACGGATGGTTCTCAGGTCAGGACACCTCTCAACAGTCCTGATCTGAGAACGGTCGTCTTTTTGACCAAGGTCTGACAATTCCATGACAATCTCAGCACCCCGCACGAAGATACTAGGGCCTGTTAACGCGCCTTAGTGCGGATAGACCATGAGCTCCAGACAAGAAGAATGCGCCCGGCCGGACTGGAGCGACGACTACCTGGATTCTCCATCTGCGCCTGAAATAAAAGCTCCCTACTTCGACGAGAGGTTGGGCGCATGGGTGCTGAGTCGCTACGCTGACGTGCTTGCCGCGTTTCGCAGCCCTGTTCTCATTCCAACGGGCGCGAAGGGCCTGTCAAAGAAGAAAGCGCCTGATGAGGCAGTCCGCCTAAAGATGCGCGACGAGACGAAGGCAGCGCTCTCACTCAGGCAGCTGTACAAGTGGCAGAAGATTCTCGCGCCCGAGGTCGCTGCTTTGACCCAAAGACTGCCTATCGGCCAGCCGGTCGACCTTGTTGGAGCGTTCGCCCGCCCGCTGTGCCTTACTCTGGCCGTTGCAGTGACTAAAGCAGATCCCGAGGATGCCCATCGCCTCCAGGCGCTGGCCAAAGATGTTTCGGCTGCCGCCGCAGAACCCTACGATGCGAAAATCAGTTCCGACGCTGAAGCAGCGAACGCGCAACTTCACGGCTGCTTTCATTCCGGGCCCGAATCCCTGCGCGATTCAGGCTTTGTCGCGCTCTCACACACGTTGCCCTGCTTGCTGGCGAATGCGTGGTTCGCCTTGCTCGACCATCCCCAGCAATGGAGGCGCCTGCACCAGCGACCGGCGCTAGTCACGCAAGCGATGGAAGAGTTGCTGCGTTATGCCGGGCTCACGCGCCTGCTCTTTCGACGCGCGGCGGAGGACGTAGACCTCAACGGCATCAGCATCAGGAAAGGCGACCGCGCCATATTAAGAATCGCGGTTGCAAACAAAGATCCCGAGCGTTTTCCCCACCCCAATGAGATGGACTTGGCTCACCAGGGGAAAGGGCACCTGGCGCTGGGCGCCGGATTGCACACCTGCGTGGGAGGGAGCCTGATCCGTATGGCGGCTGTCACCGTTACGCGGCCGCTGTTGGAACGCTTCGCGTGGGCCGAAATTGCGGAGCCGGTTGAGTGGCGCGGCGGCCCGGTCTTCCGTTCTCCAACTAGGTTGCCCGCCTATCTGTATGAAGCGATTCCGGCCATCTGACCATCTTTGCATCCGCATTAAAATTCGCCGGTTCAAGCCCCCAGTCCAAATCTCCAGCAGCGCACCCCGCGCAGGCGCATCTAAGAGATAAAGAGTGGAGGATCGCAGAATGAGCAAGACTGCACTGAAAGAAGTTACGAGCAAAGTAGACCACATCACACCCCACTGGCATCAGAACGCCAAAGAAATCCAAAAGTTTGGCACTGTCATCAGCGACATGCCGATCGGCTTGAGCGAAGACTCCCGACTGGAAATGACAGGCCGCCTTAATGTTCTCCTTGCGGATACCGCCAGCCTGCGCGACCTTTACAAGAAATCACATTGGCACGTTTCCGGCCCGACTTTCTACCAATTGCATCTTCTCTTCGACAAGCACTTTGACGAGCAGGTCGAGTTAGTTGACGGCCTGGCCGAGCGCATCCAGATGCTCGGCGGGGTCAGCATCGCCATGGCGCACGACATCGCTGAAACCACGCGCGTCGAGCGTCCGCCAAAGGGCCGCGAAGAAGTTCCGGTCATCATTTCGCGTCTGCTCGAAGCCCACAAGATCATCCTCGACGACGCCCGCAAGCTGGCCAGGCGAGCAAGCGAAGTCGGCGACGACGGCACCAACGATCTGCTCATCAGCGACATCGTGCGCACCAACGAAATGCAGGTCTGGTTCATCAGCGAGCACCTGGTAGAAATGCCGCTCGTTTTCGCCAATAAATAATCCAGGCAAGCTTCATAAATCACCTGATAAACAAGGCCGAACCTGTTCCGCAGGTTCGGCCTTTTACTCCTGGACATTTCACTTTGCGAAGGATGGGGCACTCCTTTTCGTGTCCTGGCTAAGAAAAAGCAGATACTTCGACTCCGCTGCGCTTCAGGATGACAGTTCGTTTTCTTACGGAAACTACACCAGGCTGAAACAAAAATAGGCCAACGCTACTACCAGAATGCTGCGCTTCCACGTCAACCATTCAGTGAACTAGACTTATCCGCCTGGGAGGCAGTTCATGCCGTACCGCAGAAGTCTTAGCCTTTCCGTGTTGTTTCTTTCCTGTCTGGTCGCGGTCGGAAAAGACAAGAAAAAGGTTCCGCTGCCGGTAGACATTCTTCAAGCGCATACGGCGTGGGTCATCGTCGATCCAGCAGCCGGAGTCGACGTGACAGATCCGAATGCCAATCGCATCGCCCGCGCCGATGTAGAGAACGCCCTGGCAAAGTGGGGAAGGCTGTCGCCGGTAACGGATCCTTCCATGGCTGACCTCATCATCACGGTCCGCAAAGGCAACGGCAAGCTGGTGCAACCAACCATCGGCGGCACGCCCATCAACAGTCCCCCTCCGGTGATCGCGCAGCGAACAGATTCAGGGATCAGCGCTGCCGGTCGCGCGGGGCCGCCACTCGAAACATCCGATCCGCATCCGCAAATGGAGGTCGGCAGTACGCAGGACATGTTCGTCGTCTACCGGGGCGATCCCAACCACGACAATACCAGCAACCCGCTCGATTCTCCGCCCGTATGGCGCTACACCTCAAAAGATGCGCTTGCATCTCCGGGCGTTCCGGCAGTGGACGCGTTCCGCAAAGTGATCGCAGAGTCGGAGAAAGCGCTGGCCGGGCCGTAGTAACCATCTTTACTCCACCCGCAGCATTGCGACGGGGTCAACCCGCAGCGCACGCAGCACGGCGGGTACAGCAGCAATCAGCACCGCAGCCAGAATCGTCAGGCAGGGAACAGCCAGTATGGCCGCATCGGTAGCCTTCACCTGGTAAAGCAGCGACTCGATGTACCGCACCGAAGCTAGTCCGAGTGAAAGCCCGGCAACCGCGCCGATCATCACGGCAACAGAAATCCCCGCCGTAATCCTCCGAACCACGTCGCCTACCTGAGCGCCGAGCGCCATGCGAATGCCAATCTCGCGCTCCCGCTGCAGCACGGAATAGTTGAGTACGCCATACAGCCCAACTCCCGCAAGCAGCAGCGCAACCGCTCCAAAGAAGAAGGCCAGCGTCGCCAACAGCCGCTCGCGTATGGTCTGCGCCTGGTTCAATTCCAGCTGTGTCCGAACATTCGAGACGTGAAACTCCGAGCGCACCCGTGAGACTTCCTGCCGCAGCGTCGAGGCCAGGGCCAACGGGTTCGCTGCCGCAGTCCGCACAATAAAAGTCTCTTCCTTTTCCGGACGCATTTGGCCTTTCTCATCCTTGTGATGAAACGGAACAAATACAACCGGCAGCATCGGCTCACGAATGCTGCGGTAGTAGGAATCGCGCATCACGCCGACGACTTGCATAAGCTGACGCTTGCCGTCGTCCGATGCGATCTCAAACGCCTTGCCCACCGGATTGTCATCATTCAGAAATCTCCGGGCAAACGCCTCATTGACAATGGCCGTGTTGTTATAGAGGTCGCCGTCGCGAAAATCTCTTCCACCAGTCAGCGGAATTCGCATCGTTTCCAGAAAACCCGGCGATACATTCAAAAAGTAGGCGAGCTCAACACTGGGTGGCCCGCCATTCACTGAGATCGAATCATTCCATCCGACGCCTTTCAGCAAAGGCCAACTCGCCTGTGCCACGCGCTCAACACCCGGCATGGAACGCAGATGATCGGCCACTTGGTCCCAGTAGAGCGACGACTGCTCAGGCCGGCTCGTCGTTTCGAGCAGAAGAATCCGCTCCGCAGAGAATCCCGTAGGCTGGTCCGAAAGCCGCTTAAATGTTGTGACAAACAATCCAGCAACAAACAGCACCAGAAAACAGAAGGCCACCTGCAGCGCGATCATTCCATGCATCCACCGCTGCCGTGAGTGAGGATCGTCCCCACCCTTCAAAATGCTGACTGGCCTCACCGACGATGCCCGCAGCGCAGGCAGCAATCCAAAGAGCAGAACCACAACCAGCGTCAGCCCAATCCCAAATCCAAGCACGCGCCAGTCTGCGGGCAGAATCAGCCGCGCCGGATTGTCCGGCGGATTGATCATGCTGACTAAAAACGGCGCAGACCACCACGCAAATAGAGCCCCGCTCGCAGCCGCAAGAAGAGCCAGCAGCGCGCTTTCGACCAGCACCATCTGCACCAGCCGCCATCGTCCTGCGCCAATCGAAACACGTAGCGCCATCTCCCGCCCCCGCGCCGCAGCCTGCGCCGTCATCAGATTCGCTACATTTGCGCACGCGATCAGCAGAACCATCAGCACCAGCACTCCGAGCGCACCCAGCGCGCGGTTGTATTCTTCCTGCATCCACGAGACGCCCGTAGGTGCAGGCTTCATCAGCGTCTCATTGTTGAGTAGGTTCTTCAGTGTTACGGGCGATAAGCCAGTCTGGCAACTCAAGCGCTTCGCTTCGAACGCATGACTCACTGCCGCCAGCTTAGCGCGCAATGGTTCCACAGCCGTCCCAGGCGGCACCACAACCAGCATGCGGAACCATGTGGAGTCTTGCCGTGTGACGCGTTGATTCATCATCGTCGGAATGAAGATATCGATGATCGTCCCCGGCTCCGTACCGGTGAACTTTTTCTCGCTCACGCCAATGATCTGGTAAATGCCGTCGCCAAAATGAAACGTCCGCCCAACGACATTGGGATCGCGCCCAAAGCGACGGCTCCAGTAGTCATAGGACAGCACCGCATACGGAGCCACACCCGGCTTCAGATCATCATTTTCCGTAAACAAGCGGCCTGCAGCCGGTTCAATTCCAAAGATAGGAAACATCCATCCGGAAACATGCTGCACATTGGCTTTCTCCATCTCTTGATCGGTCTTGAAGGTAATGTCGGCTCGATCTGCATACGAAATGGCAATCACTTCTGCTTGGCCCTTCACAGCAGCCCGCATCAGTTGAAAATTCGGATACGCCCACGAGTCGTAAGAGCCGAACTTGCCAGTGAATCCGATTCCCTGGCGCGACAAAGCATAGAGCCCTTCCGGATGATCCACGGGCAAAGGCCGCCACAACAAAGCATCGATCAACCGAAACGCCGAAGTGCAGGCCCCAATCGCCAGCGCAAGCGAAAGAATCGCCGCGGCGGAGGTCACTTTGTTGCGCTTCAGCTGCCGCCACCCAAAGACAAGATCGGCGCGCAGCGAGTCCAGCCATCCGACAACGCGAGCGTCGTGGCTCTCCTGCCGCTGCCGCAGCATCGGGCCAAGCGCCAGCCGCGCTTCTTCGGGATCGCGCCCCTGCTCGATCGCTTCAGCCAAGTGCGCTTCAAACTCCTCTTCAATGTCGCGGTTCAGGCGTTCGCCGCGAAACACATTCGAGATGCGCGACCAGAGAGACATATCACACCGTCCTCAATATGCGATTCACCGCCGAAGTCACCGTCTCCCAGCGTGACTCCTCCGCAGCCAACTGCTTTTTCCCCGCCGCCGTCAGCTGGTAGATGCGCGCGCGCCGGCCCGTATCTTTCGTTACCCACTCGGCGCGAATCCATCCCGCCTCTTCCATCCGGTGCAGCGCCGGATAGAGCGAGCCCTCCTCGGCGCGCAGTACATCGCCGGACATCTCGCCAATCGCCGACATGATGGCGTAGCCATGCAGGCGCGGCCTGCGCGAAAGAATCTTCAGGACGAGCAGATCGAGAGAGCCTTGCAGGGAATCAGTCTTGGCCATACTAAGACAACTATATATAGATGTCTTAGTACTTGTGTCAATAGGGCGGTTCGCGGGAACGGGTAGGCAGCGCGAATCAGGAGGAGATCATGTGGCGCTTGAGTGCAAACAAGACCAACTCTGCATTGTTCTTCAGGTTGAACGATTCCATGATGTGGTATTTGTGGAACATCACTGTCTTCTCGCTGACCTTGAGGATGCCCGCTATTTCCTTCATGGGCCGACCTTCTGCGAGCAGCTGAAGCACCTCCTGCTGGCGTGGAGTCAACTTCTTCGAGAATTGGCGGGCACGGGCTTCTCGCACGGCCCAGTTCTCCGGACGAAGCTTCAGCGTTACGTAGGACCTGCCTTGCAGCACTTCGGAGATTGCCTTCAGCAATTCCGAGGCCGCAGCATTCTTCAGGACATACCCCACAGACCCCAAACTTAGCGCAGCGGCCGCGAGATTGGCATCATCTTTCATCGTCAGGAAGACGAACTTAGTTGCAGGGAGAGAGAGTTTCAGCCGCTCGGCTGCATCCAGACCGTTCAGTAAGGGCATGCCAATATCCAGAACGATGACATCCGGTTTCAGCTTGTGCGCCGCGACCAACAGTTCCCGGCCATCGCGAACAACTCCAATGACGTCGCAGCTATTCTGCAGGAGCGAACAAAGGCCTTCCACCACGATGCTGTGGTCATCAGCAATGAGAACGCTTGGGCGTGTTGTAGGACAGCTTGAATTCTGCATAGACTCCCGCTGACAGCCACAGCTTCCCTGGATCTAGCTCACACATTGCGTGGCGACCATGACCGGCAGCCACGCGTCAATTCTAGTTCCTTCCCCGGGTTGCGAGTGAATCTGAAGGTGGCCTCCGAGCAGCCGCAACCGGTCCTCCATGCTCCGAATGCCGATGCCACCCTGGTTTGAACGCTCCTTGGCGTCAAAACCCCTTCCGCGATCGGAGACTGACAGGTGAAGTCTGTCGCCTGATCCTTCCAGCCGAACCTCAGCCTGATTAGCCCCGCTGTGCCTTTTGATATTTCGCAGAGCCTCCTGCACTATGCGGAAAAGACAGAGCGCCACATCACCCGGAAGAGTTCGCGGAACATTCTCGTGCGTAAAGACGACTTCCACTTCTTGTTGATCCGTGAACTCCTCACAAAAGGCTCTCACGCCGGCAACAAGCCCCAGGCTTTCGAGCGTGGAGGAATGCAAGCGATGAGACAAGGCATGCAGATCAGCGCCGAGTTCACTGACACAATTCCAGAGTTCATGCAGCCGCTGGCGTGCGTCGACATTTGGTTGTCCCACGCTTTCGGCCAATTCTTCCAGGTCAATGGCAAGCACAGCAAGGCGTTGATTGTAGTCGTCATGGATCTCGCGAGCGATGCGGTGGCGTTCTTCCTCCTGCGCCTCGATCAATCGTCCGCTCAAACTGGTGAGAGCTTCTTCCGCCGCCTTGCGCTCAGTGATATCCCGAATGATGACGGTGAACAATTTTCTTCCGTAGGACTCCACGTGGGAGATCGATGCCTCGATGGGGAACTCTTCTTCGTCCGCCCGGACAGCCCACAGCGCCCCCAACGCGCCCATTGCGCGATTCGTAACTCCGGAAGCACCGAAGCGGCGTATGTGTGATTCGTGTCCTGATCGGAAGCGTCGCGGTATAAAACGATCGATAGAAGTTCCGATGGCTTCATTTACAGCGCAGGCAAACATCTTCTCCGCCGCACCGTTGAACAGCACAATCCGCTGCTCCTCGTCGACGGCGATGATGGCGTCCATTGCCGAGGCCACAATGCCCGCAAGCTTCTCCTCGCTGGCATGAAGCCTCTCTTCCATCTGCTTGCGCTCGGTGATGTCGGCAACCACGGAGAGTGCGCACGGTTCGTTGTCGATCTCAATGATTTCCGCTGAAGCCAGGCCGATTCTCACTGTGCCATCCTTGCACCGAAGGTGGACCTCATAGTTCCGAATGGCCCCTTCGGTGAGCAGTCGCTTTACGATCTCATCTCTTTGAGCGGGGTCCTTCCAGAGGTCAAGGTCAAACCGTGTTTTCCCGATCACCTCGTCTCTGTGCCAGCCGGTAATCCGTTCGAACGTTTCATTCACATCGAGGTAGCGGTGGTCTTTCGCGCTGGTCAGGGTAAGGGCCATAGGGCTTTCTCGGAACGCCTTGGAAAACTTCTCCTCAGATTTCTT
>Ga0207057_1043_pt2 | contig 34194 bp, 46 predicted proteins | sample Alteio_BWMinCont_33_FD_153265 | JGI IMG/M metagenome (GOLD analysis project Ga0207057, IMG submission 153265) | Enriched cells from forest soil in Barre Woods Harvard Forest LTER site, Petersham, Massachusetts, United States -... | ecosystem: Environmental > Terrestrial > Soil > Temperate forest >... | reverse complement strand
ATGTCGTTCAGGCAAGTGAGAAATCCCCACATGAAGAAGAGAGTTGTCACGATTGCCAAGGGTTTTGAGTAGTTCGGCGCCGCTACAACATTCGCGTTGGGCGTCACAGCAACTTGTCGGGTTCCCATTTTTTACCTCCATCCGCCGAGCGGCTTCCCTCCGCTAGCTTGCTATTGACTGCTGTCAAATTCACGCCACGATATTTCGTTTGAATTCGTGACCTACCACCAATGTTCGGCCTGCACACCGTAGGTCAGGCCTTGTGTTCTGTTCCGATATGGCACTCCGCCGACGTAACCTTTGAGCCCGTCCGACCAATTTGCATAGGTAACGAATGCGCGCAGCACCGGTCGGCTGTAGTACTTTCTGCCGGCGCCGATTTGGGGCGCAAAGGTAATCTTGCGCAGCCAAGCGTCGTACTGGCCCGGTGCGTTTGGATTCTTCGTGTGATCGAAGCCTCCTTCAACTGCGAGGGAGAGATATTTTGTGAGGAAGATTTCTGGCCTGGCGCCAAACGACACCCACTCGTTCCAACCGTGCTGAGGAACACCATCCCTGGTTCGCTGATAAATGAAAATCGGATTTATCGCGAATCTGTCGTTCGGCTGAAAGAGCATCTGCTCAGTAATGAGGATGTTCCTGCTTTTCTCGAGGTACAGATATGGATTTGGTATGACCACCCCTGCTCCGTTAGAACTGAAGTTGCTGGCCGCACCGGCTCCATACTGGAAGGAGAAGGCGTGGAAGCCACCGTGCCATTCAAGCCGCTGGTGACCCACACCGAATGCGTAACCGCTTGTTGTGGGGATGATGGCGCCAGAAGGGACGCTGACGCTTGCCGCTGCGACCTGGCCGCCTTTGGACGTGGCGTAGTCGAACCACCCAGCCCACAGTCCCAGAGGTCCTTTTATGTCATAGACACGCACGTCGATGTTGCTCTTCGCAAGAACCCCGTTTTGGGTGACGATGTCCGGCCGCGCGCCGGATAGGAAAGCCACTGCCATTTTGCCGAACTTGATATCCAGGTCCTCTACTCCTCCGCCATAGCCGCTCAAGTCCAGCGGATAGAAGTCGTTGATGTCAACGTGCTGGCGCCTGTAGTACCGTTCGCCGGCCCAGAATTTCGCATTGGGCTGACTCTCGATGACATTGCCCATCTGAATGAAGGCTTCGCGGAAACGGAATTGATCGTTGCCGATGCCGCTGGGAAAATTCGCGTAGCTGGTGGAATTCGTGGTGTTGGCCTCAATCATGAACTCGGCCTTCGCCCAGGCCTTGTCGGGATCTTGGTCGGGGTTGAGCCAGTTATCGACAAAGATGAGTTCGGCGTAAGCTTCCGCCTCATTGCCGAGGCGGTATTTCGCCTCCGCGCCGGGCGCCTGAAACGCGACCTGCTGGCCGCCCTCACTATCCAATCCGTAACCGGAGCGGAAATAACCGTGAAATTCGAAGGCCCCCACCTGCTGCTGAAGTTTGGTTATCCTTTGGTCCGCATCGCGAATGAAGTCATAGGTTGGTGCATTAGCAAGCTCTCCTTGAAACTTGGCCCCAACCTGGCTGGAATTTCCCGAGAGCACCTTCCCGGCTGCCTGCTCGGCGGCCAATTCCGCTGTGGAAATGGTCTTCGTCTTGTCATCTGCGACGGTCTGCTTCTCTTTATCGAGTTGCTGTTCCAGGGTGGCAATGCGCAGGGCAAGCGCCTGCGTCGTCGCCTCGTATTCCTGCTTTAGTTCCTGTACCTGCTGTTGTAACTGCTCCGACTTTGGTGATTGCTGCGCTGCCGCCGTGAAGCCCAACGCCAGGACTTCGATGCCGCAAATGACCCGTAACGCCCGGCTGCACGCGGCACATGATTTCGCACGTGATCCTGCTGTCATGGTCTGCTTCCGCCGCCGGACTTCTCGCTCTCCGGCGGAATGTTTCGCCCCTCTATTGGGCACTCGCATTGCCAAGCCAAGCGATCTGACGAAAGATGCGCTAAGCGTTTGACAAATCAGCTGCTTACAACCACTTCAAGAGTTGCTGCGTTTTCAGATGCAGAACCGCTGGATGACAAGAGTTCGTCAGATGGCGGTCGACCACCAACGTCGGCCTCGCAGTGGGTTCCCGAGTGAAGATGGGATTAGGCAGTGTGATCCCGCGTGACCGGAGTGTCCCTTGCGAGACGGAAAAGCCTTGATCAGATGTACGAGGCTTGTCCTGAGGTGATGGCAAGACGAGTGACGAATTGAGGGCCCAGACCTTGCGGCGCCGCCGCCTGACAGACAGTTGGGCGAGGGAACGAGCCAGCGAGGCGCGCACGGAAGCGACCTCCTGAGACGAGATCTTCTCCCGGAGGCGAGCCTCGGCCTGTTGACGAGCCTCTTCGGCCTTTGCTTCGTCGATGCTGTCGGCGGGAACAGCCATGTCGGTCACGATGGTCACACTGTCGCCGGTAATCTCGATCAGACCCTCGCCAACAGCGAGATAATCCTCACGCCCGTCTTTCCGAATAACCATCTCGCCGGGCACAAGTTGCGTCATGAGCCGAATATGGTGCGGAAGGATACCAATCTCGCCTTGCGCACCGGGAAGCGTGACCATGTCCACGTCCTTCGAATAGACGATGGCATCGGGAGTGGCGATTTCGAGCTTCAGAGTATTCGCCATGGTCTGTCAGCCCTTGATCTCTTCAATGGCGCCCTTCATGTAGAAGTTCCCCTCCGGGACCTCGTCATGCTTGCCTTCAAGAATCTCCTTGAAGCCGCGAACGGTTTCCGCTACCGGAACCTGTCTGCCTTCGCGGCCAGTAAAAACCTGAGCTACGCTGAATGGCTGGCTTAGAAAACGCTGGATTTTGCGGGCGCGCGCTACAGTAAGCTTATCTTCCGGTGATAGTTCGTCCATCCCGAGGAATCGCAATGATGTCCTGGAGATCTTTGTATCTCTGCAGCGAAGTGGACTGGTCTTCCAGAGACGGTGCCGGTCGATGGATTGGATAGTACTTCGTCGCCTTTACGGGGCCGTGGTCGTCCACCGGGTTGCCTGTGACATCGAAGATCCGCCCCATCACTCCTTCGCCAACCGGCATGGAAATCGGCGCGCCGCTGTCGGTCACCGGAAAGCCCCGCTTCAACCCTTCAGTACCTGACATCGATATCGCGCGAACCCACTTGTCTCCCAGGTGCTGCTGCACTTCGAGGGTTAGTTTGACCGGCTGGCTCTTGACCTTGAACTCGCAGGTCAGGGCGTTGTAGATGCTGGGCAGCGCGTCGGGAAACTCAACATCGACCACCGCGCCATGAACTTTAACGATTTTTCCTGTATTCATATGTATCTATACCTGCCTGGGAATTGGCTGGAAGCTCCTCTTCAATCGGACTGCCCGCCGGCGATCTCGAGCAATTCGTTTGCGATATTGCCTTGCCGCAGCTTGTGGTATTCAAGAGTCAGGCTTCTGGTCAGACTGTCGGCGTTGTCCGTTGCGTTCTTCATTCGTTCTTCACTCATTGAAATCACAAGACCACGTGGTGATGGTCGTTCCAGAGCTGGATCACAGGCTGAGAGAGATTGTGCTCATAGCCCAGCGCGCTCAGGCTGGCGGTGCTCAGCACCAAAAGTTTTCCTCCGGCTGCCTCGAGCCCCAGCCATCGAGCGCCTAAAACACGCAAGAAATGGCCACTTGAAAACAAGAGCGCATTTTCGGCGACGGCCCGGACCCGGCCGATCACGCGGTCTGCACGCTCACCAACCTGAGCGGGGGATTCGCCTTGGGGACAGCCGTCACGGAAGAGCTGCCAGTCCGGGCGTTCCTTTAAAATCTCGGCGGAGCGCAGGCCCTCGTATTTGCCGTAATCCCACTCGATGAGATTGGGGTCGATCTCCGCAACAGATCCGAAGCCGGCCAGTTCGCAAGTTCGCATAGCGCGCTGCAGCGGGCTGGTGAATACCTTCGCGAAATGCATGCCCTTCAGGCGCTCCCCAAGACGGCGAGCGTTCTGTTCGCCCTCGGCCGTCAGAGGCAGATCGGTGCGGCCAGTATGCTGACCCGAGACGGTCCACGCGGTATCGCCATGCCGCGCAAGATAAACCACTGGAAGTGCTTCGCTCATAACTCCTCCATCCCTGACAGGGCTGGCCTGGCCGCTGCTTTTCCCCTTGTCGACAGCGGGCCAAAATGCCGAATAAGAACCCGCTTCAATCCGAAGATCTCCTTTGAGGAAGCTTGAGGTATCGCTACCTTCGGGTTGCCAGTTGCTCGCAGCGGGGTTAGGGCGAGTGTGCTTTGCTCGCTATCAAAACATAACGTATAGTTCAGGGTGCATTGGCCGCAGAGCCAATAGTATTCGCGCTTTGCAGAGCTTCCTGTGACTTGGATTTCGACCTCAAATAGTTTGCCCTGCCGCAAGTAGACGAGATTGACAGAACAAAAAGGATTCGCGCATTTGTGAACCACTGATCCCCCTGATAACAACGACGTGGTGTGTAAACCTATTGATCGGAGTTGGCCTTCGACGCTCGCGGCAGACCGGTACGGCGCCTGCTTGTGCTTTGACCGTTCGAAGTGCTAACAGCAGCGGTTGCGGAACTCGAGCGATCTCATTGATCAGGGCTTGTCAAAGAACTGGCCGTGAGCTTCCAGCATTCAGTTGCAATTGCCCAGTCTTCCTCCGCCCGAATTACGAGAATTCGCGCCGGTGAGTCCTTTGTCGCAATGTCGCAATCCAGAATCGGCCTTTCATTGAGTGCAGGATCAAGCGTCAGACCGAGAAATTCGAGCTGCTCGCAGGTTGCCGCGCGCATCTCAGCAGAGTTTTCTCCCACGCCGGCTGTGAACACCAGGACATCGAGTCCTCCCAAAGCGGCAGCCATTCCTCCGATTGCATTTCGAAGGCGGTGCACGAATATATCGAAGGCCAACTTGGCCCTCGCAACCCCCTGCTTCATTGCGGCAAGGATGTCGCGCATGTCGCTGGAGACTCCCGATATTCCCAGCAAACCCGACTCGTGGTTCAGCACCTGATCGATCTGTTCATGGCCGAGCTTGCCCTCGCGCATCAGGTAAATTAGTATCCCGGGATCCACTGAGCCCGACCGCGTGCCCATGGCCAGACCCTCGAGGGGAGTGAAACCCATCGTCGTGTCAATGCTGCGGCCATCCTGAATTGCCGCCACAGAGCATCCGTTGCCCAGGTGGCAGCTCACGATTTTTAGAGAGCGCGGCTCTTTTTTTAGAGAGCGCGGCTCTTTCCCGACCAGCTGCGCGGCACGCGCGGCACAGTATTCATGGTTGATGCCGTGAAATCCATAGCGGCGAATGCCTTTGGCAAACCAGTCGTAAGGTCCGGGATAAGTCTGCGCGTATAGAGGCATCTGACGATGAGACCCTGTATCGAAAACTGCGACCTGCGGGACGGGCCCGAGGAGGTTGTCGATAATCTCCATGCCCTCCAGCTCGGCGCGAATGTGAAGAGGGGCCAGCGTGGAAACGCTCGCTATCGCGGAACGTACCTCGGGCGTTACGATAACCGGTTCTTCGAAGTGCGCGCCGCCGTGAACAACGCGGTGCCCCACCACGTCGATGTCGGAGAGAGACGTTAAGGCGCGCACGGGGCCGACGTCCAGCGTGTGCAGCAGATGCTGGACGAAGTCCTTGCGTGAAGAGAGTTTTAGACCTTCCTTCTGAACGGACCCCTGACAGGTCTTGACCGACATTGACGCCTTATCGCCTGTCCACTCGATTCTCCCCTCCCAAAGCGGAGCCGGCGGCCGGGTGGGAGGTGTATCGGCGGCTACTTCGTAAAAGCAGGCTTTCTGGCTGCTGGAGCCCGAATTCAGTACAAGAATTTTCATGAGTTATGCACTCTGCTCCTGTTTGTTGCTTTCAGCCACTTTTCCTGCTCTGCGTACTGAAGAGCAAACGATATACCAAAGCCATTCGCACGGGAGAGTCGTTCAATACAAAGGGCAAGGTCTTGTGCGATCGTCGACACCAAGTTAAAAACTTGGCAGTGTGACAAACGTTTGCCGCGATCGTCTTGTACCGAGCGATGCCGGGCAGCACTGACTTGCGCCCTCTCGAGAAGCCGGCAAAGTGGCATCGCAGATAGCCCTCGGCGATTGGAAGAACAAATGCTACGAGAACGACGGAGCGCGCATGCATGTATGGTGCGCGCCCGCGTTCCCGAGGCGCATTTCAACAGATGACAAATGATCTGAAGGTGGAATTTCCTGAGCGCCGCACACCCAGCATTCTCTTGACGATTCTGCTCTTCGCAGCTTTGTGCGCGATCGCTTACAGTGCCAGGCGTGTCATTCTCCTGTTTGTTCTGTCGGTCTTTTTCGCCTACCTGATGAACCCCACGGTCAAATTTCTGCAGCATCACTCTTTGCTTTTCAGGGACCTGAGGGGAGCCGCCGTGATGGAGGCGTATATCGGGGTATTGATCCTGATCGGTCTGGCTATCTATAGCATTGCACCTGCTGTCGTAAGAAACACAGTGAAGGCAGTCGATCAGGTTCCGATTATCCTTGATCGCGTATCAACCGGGGAGATTGCGGCCGATATTGGCGACAAGTACGGCTGGAACGACGAACAGAAAGCGCGGCTCAGGACAGTGCTGGTGCGGCACAGAGAGGATTGCCAGGGCGTTCTGAAGTGGATCGACCGCTCACTTTCGCAGGCTGCACAAATCGTCGGGTGGTTGGCACTGATCCCTGTATTGGCCATCTTCCTGCTACGCGATGGAGATCGCATTGTGGAAAGCACCATACAATCGTTCTTTCCGCAGAAGCATCAGCAGTCGGCCAGGATGGTTGTCTACCAGATACACGCCATGCTTGCCAACTACATCCGGGCGCAGGTTCTTCTCTGTCTCTTTTCCATGGCGTTCTATACGATAACTTTGCTCATCTTCAGATTTCCCCACGCAATCGCGCTGGGTATTCTCGGGGGAATACTTGAATTCGTTCCTGTGATCGGTTGGATGAGCACAGCGGCGCTGGTCATCGGGATCGGCATGGCCAACAATCTTCATTGGGTTTGGATGACTGCATTGTTGCTTTTGTGGCGAGTTGCACAGGACTATTTCAACTTGCCGCGGGCGCTGGGACACAGACTGGAAATCCATCCGTTGACCGTAATCTTCGCGGTCCTGGCTGGCGCCGAGGTTGGTGGAATTATAGGTATCTACCTTGCCGTGCCCTTGGCGGCATCGCTGTTTGTGATTTGGAGATCGCGCACTCACCCAACGGAGAGCCCACTGGCCAAAGATGCCGCGTCGGAACTTCCGCCCAGTCTCGCTGAGATAGCGCGCGACTGAGGCCGGTTCGAAGTCATCGAGCAGCACCAATGATAACGCATTGCGGCCCAAGTCGGCCCCAGCAGGTCCCGGCTGATGGCGTCGACAGCCACCTGAAGTGCCGTGCGCAAGGGGCCAGTTGGCGACGGTGGGCGGCGCGTCACTCGTGACGGCAAGGAATTCTCAGCTTGCGTATGCGGTACGCCAGAGTCGTTCTCTTCATACCAAGGCGCTCGGCTGCCCCATCGCGGCCTCCAATGACCCAATTGGATTCACGGAGAGCGCGCAAAACGTGCTCCCGTTCAGCTTCTTCGAGCGTGCAGAGGCCGGCGCCCGGCAATTGACCGGCGTTTGTCTTCAATTCGGAGAGCGGAGCGCGGAGCGTATTTCCCGGAGACAGGATTACTGCCCGCTCGATGAAGTTCTGCAATTCGCGGATGTTGCCGGGCCAGGGATATCTTTCCAGCACTTCTATCGAATGAGGAGGGATTATCCCGATGCGCCGGTTCATTCGTCCTGCGTAGAGGCTCACGTAATGGCGAACCAGAGCCGGAATGTCTTCACGGCGTTCGCGCAAAGGAGGCACCGTGACAGGAAACACGTGCAACCGGTAATACAGATCGGCTCTGAATTCGCCGTCTTCTACCATTTGTGCGATGTCTCTGTGCGTTGCCGCTATGACTCTGACATCCACTCGCTGCGTGCGCGTGCTGCCCAGCTTTTCGAATTCGCTCTCCTGCAACACTCGTAACAGTTTCGGTTGCAATTCGAGCGGAATATCGCCTACCTCATCCAGAAACAGGGTTCCTTTGTCGGCAGCCTCAAACCGGCCCGCTTTTCTCGCAATTGCCCCGGAAAACGCGCCCTTTTCGTGTCCAAAAAGCTCACTCTCGAGCAAGCCCGATGGGATCGCGGCGCAGTTGACCTTCACAAACGGATGATCGCGCCGGGGACTGAGATTGTGAATGGCACGAGCGATCAGTTCCTTCCCTGTCCCGGTTTCTCCGCCAACAAACACGCAGCATTTGGTAGGCGCCGCGGCCTCGATGTTGCTGAGCACCTCCTGCAGCGCGGAGCTTGCTCCCACAATTTCAGGAAATTTCGAGTCCAAGCGCGGTTCATTTTTGACCTGAATTCTCTCAGCCCGAATCTCGCCTTCGCTTCTCTTCAATTCGCCGCTCACGGCTGCCTGATGGATGGCCATCCCGATCTGGTCTGAGACGAGTCTTAGAAAGGTGACTTCGTCGCGGGTGTAGGCAGCCTGCTCCTGTTTTGCTAACGTCAGGAACCCCAAGGTCTGGCCCAGGCAGCCGACGGGCTGGACACAAGCCGTCGTGAAGCCGGCCAGACTCTTGTCTGCGCCATTCTCTTTCTCTTCTGGGGCTGCAGTGCGCGAGGCTTCAATGGAGAGGATCTGGCTGCAGACCCTCTCCACGAACGGATCAATGGAATACCCGTCAAGGTGAACATTGTCTGGCGGATCGATGCAGTGCATAAGAACCTGACCGTTCTCCGGATCGAGGACGGCCGCCATCGAAAAGTCCGATCGAACCACTCGCCTGACGCCGGCCGTCACACCTCTCAGCAGGTCCTCGAGGTGCGGAGTGGCAACCAGGGTGTTGGCGAGGTCGACAAGAAACTCGATTTGCTCATTCCTCCTTTCCAGGTCTTGCTCCGCGCGGTGTGATCGTTCGCGCTGCAACACATTTACCAGCGCAAGAGACACCTGGTCGGCCGCCATGGACAGGAAGCACATCTCCTCCTCAGAAAAGGTGTGCGGTCGAAAGCTCGCAAAGCTAAGCACCCCGATCGGTCTGCCTGAGGTGGGCAGCGGCAGTCGGCAGAGAGAGCGGTATTCGAAGCCCAGGCTCTTCAAAGCTTCCCTGCGCGCCTCGAAGCGCTCGTCCTGCTTCCAGTCGGAGATGAACAGCGATTGCTTCTGCTGGTACACCCACCAATATGTAGTTTCCTCCATTGGAACGTCCGGCGGAGGGAACTGCCCGATTCCGACCGAGTGCCAAAGCACTTCGCTCGAGCCCTCTTTAAAAACGATGAGGTCCAGGAAATCAAAATCCAGTAGCGGCCGAATCAGCCCGGCAAGATTGAAGGGCAAGTCGTCGGGTCTTTGACATGACTGCAACCCGGGAAGGCGCGAAAGGGTTTCGAATCTCTTCGCACATGCACCGAAGTCGCTCGATGGTGAGTCCAGGCACATGCATGGTACAGATATCTTGAACACAGCGCTCATCAAGCATTTCCTTGCCACCGGGGTAAAGGGACTGGAAGACCGTGCGGGCACCCCTCCGGTGGACCGTCGCCCGCACTATCCCATCTCGACTCCTGCAAGCGATGGACCATCCGCAAGCAACTGAAAATCCACACCGACGAGGGCTTGCTCGTGCCAGCCGATAGTTCAGTGGATTACGTACCGGCCTCTATCTTTCTCCGCCGCTCGATCCGACCTTAAGAAGAGAGACAAGGGATGTGGCGAATCGCGGCAGATGTTCACACGTTGGCACCTGAGCTGATTACTTACGAGGCGCGCGGCAGGGTGCACGGTGTGTATTCAAGCGATTGTCGGGACATAAATCGACTCCGGCATGGCATCTCACATGTAAGGATCCAGGGACAGGAAGGCGCACCCGATAGGGCAAACGGTGGAGGACGGTGAGCCGGACAAAAGGCCAGCAGACACCGTCCCGAGGAGAGATATATGAGGGGAGGATTGATGAGGCTTTATTCCCGTTTCACACCTACCGTCATTCTTGCGGCTGGCTTTGGAGCCAACGCGCAGGATGTTGCGTTCGGATACCAGCAAGGCAGCAAAGTAAACGGGCCTTGCAATAGCCGCCTTCAACGCAGCCCGGTCCCTTTGTTTGTGTTATCTGTAACGAAAGAGAAACACAGAAGGCCTTCACTTCAGGCCGGAAAGCCACGCTCAACACAGCATGTGCGTCCACGACCTGAATGTTCTGTCTGTGGTTTGCCGGCAGGTCCTTGACTTCATTGCATAAGTCAGCTGGTGGGGATTTCTCCGGGGCCAGATGTCAAATTGTGATTAATTACCAGCCGGCTAGCATCGACGGCCGCCATCGTGCGCTCGGGTGCCGAGTGCTTTCGATTTAACTGTTGCCGATCTCGTTGGAGCTTCCTCTCACAACGGCATTGGCCACTGGCTTGCACGATTCCATGCAAAACACTGGCTTCTAATTCGTTTGCCATTACGAAATGAGACCGGACAGGAGACAGCGGCAATGGGTGAGATCGTTTCGATTTCAGGACGGGTTGCGATCGACACGTCCAGCCGGATGCGGGACAGGCTAGCCGACGCGCTACGCTCCAGAACGGACGCCATCACCATTGCTCTCTCTCAGGTCGACTACATGGACACTTCCGGGCTTGCGACCCTCATAGAAGCGATGAGGCTCGCTCGCCAAGAGAATACTGAACTCCTCCTGCGAGGCGTTCAGGAGCAGCCACGATATCTGTTGAGGGTAGTGATCTCGATCGCGTGTTCCCGATTGAGGAGGACGCGAAGCCATGAAGGGGCTCAAGGCCATCGGCGCAGGAACGATCCAGCAGCTGGCTTATATCGGCGGATTGACGGCCCAGTTTTGGTCGGGGATCGGTGCGTTGCCGCGCATACTGCCTATGTTCGGGAAACGGGAAAGCTGGCGCACTACGCACCGGCAGACGTATGCGATCGGCGTGGAAGCCTTGCCGATGGTGGCGATCGTCTCGCCTGCGGAGGATTCATCCTTGCGAACGATCCGGACAATGCCGGCGTGGGAAGGTTGCGTTACCTGCATGTTGGGCGACGTGCATGTCAAGCTCCTGATTCACCACCAAACAGGAGGTTGGCATGCGGGAAACCGCCACGACATTTGCAACGCTCACGCTGCCAAAGGCCTTCCCATCGTCCCAAAAGAAATACCTCACAGGTAGCCGGTCTGACTTGCGGGTGCCCTACCGTGAGATTACCTTGTCTCCCACTCATTATTCGCGCGGCATTGAAGAGAATCCGCCCCTTCCCGTTTACGATTCCTCGGGACCTTTCAGTGACCCTGATTGCCCTGTCAATATCGTGGAGGGTTTGCCGAAGCTCCGCCGCAACTGGATTGAGGAGCGCAGCGACACAGAATTGCTACAAGGCCTCAGTTCGGAGTATGGACGACAGCATGCCAACGATCTGCTGGCGTTCGAACTACGATTTCCTTCGAGACCTCGACCGCGTCGCGCTCTTCGCGGCTGCAACGTAACGCAAATGCACTATGCGCGGAAGGGTATCATCACGCCCGAGATGGAATTTGTCGCACTACGCGAGTCGATGCGTCTCGAAGAACTGCGTTCCGACCCTGCATACGCTTTACTTCATCGTGCCCACCCTGGGCACGACTTCGGCGCAAACCTACGTGCTCAGATCACGCCCGAATTCGTGCGCGATGAGGTGGCGGCAGGCAGAGCGATCATCCCCGCAAATATCAATCATCCCGAATTGGAGCCGATGATTATTGGGCGCAACTTTAAAGTGAATATTAACGGTAACATCGGCAACTCAGCGGTGATCTCCTCGCTCGAGGAGGAAGTAGACAAGATGGTGTGGGGCATTCACTGGGGTGCGGACACGATCATGGATCTCTCCACCGGAAAACATATCCAAGAAACCCGTGAATGGATTCTACGCAACTCGCCGGTGCCCATTGGAACTGTTCCGATCTATCAGGCGCTCGAGAAGGTCGGCGGACGTGCCGAGGAACTGACGTGGGAACTGATGCGCGACACTTTGATCGAGCAGGCTGAACAAGGTGTGGACTATTTCACCTTGCATGCCGGCGTTCGCCTGGGTTGGATCCCGCTCACAGCGCGTCGGCTTACAGGCATTGTCTCGCGCGGTGGAATCGATTATGGCAAAGTGGTGTTTGGCGCACCACAAGGAGAACTTCCTCTACACGCACTTCGATGAGATTTGCGAAATCATGAAGGCCTATGACGTGTCCTTCAGCCTCGGCGATGGATCGCGCCCTGGCTCGATCTACGATGCCAACGACGACGCGCAGTTTGCCGAGCTCCGCACGTTGGGCGATCTCACTCTCAAGGCATGGAAGAACGACGTGCAATTCAAGAGAACATGACTGAAGAACTTCGACTGTGCATGCAAGCCCCCTTCTATACCTTGGGTCCGCTGGTAACAGATATTTCGCCAGGATATGACCACATCACGAGCGCCATCGGAGCGGCGCAGATCGGCTGGTGTGGAACTGCCATGCTTTGCTACGTCACGCCAAAAGAGCACCTTGGATTGCCAAACAACGAAGATGTGCGCACGGGAATAGTGACATACCGAATTGCCGCCCATGCCGCAGACCTGGCAAAGGGATGGCCGGGAGCACAGTTGCGCGACAACGCTTTATCGAAGGCTCGGTTCGAGTTCCGTTGGGAAGATCAATTCAGTCTGAGCCTCGATCCAGAGCGGGCCCGCGAATATCACGATGCCACGCTTCCTCACGAAGGAGCTAAGACTGCACATTTCTGCTCGATGTGTGGTCCCAAATTCTGCTCCATGAAGATCACTCAGGAAATACGTGATGCCTACGGCCAAGATGTCCAAATCGGCTTGTCCGAAAAGGCGCGTGAATTTCGTGAATCGAGCGGAGAGGTCTATCAGCGAAACACGATGTTGCAATTGTCGGCGGCGGTCTCCTGGGGCGGCTGTTAGCCTGGCGCGCCGCGCTCAGCGGCTTTGGCGTTGAGCTATTTGACGCGAACGATAGGCTGGGAAGCAAGGCTACTGCGTGGGTCGCCGGAGGTATGGTGACCCCGCAAGCAGAAGCCGCGGATGCGGAGCCGGAATTGGTGTCCATGGGCCGGCGCAGCCTGTCGCTCTGGCCTGAATGGCTATGCACGCTTTCCACACATGTCCACTACAGCGCCAGCGGCACTCTGCTGCTGTGGCAACGCGCAGTTGCCGGCGAGGCTGCACGATTCGAGTCTCTGTTAAGAGCGCGCGATCCGCAGGCAAATTTCAGCATCTAGATGGACAACAACTCGCAGCAGAGGAACCCTTACTCGACGGTCGCTTTCGGGAAGCACTGGACCTGCCCGGCGAAGCACACATCGACAATCGTCAGCTCTTGCCGGCATTGGCTGACGCGCTCGACAAACTCGGTGTAAAGTGCCACTGGAATCGACGTGTTGAAGACACGGAGAGGCCCGATGCTCTCATCGTTATCGACTGTCGCGGCAAGAGCGAAGAGCCGTTGGAGAGAGCCTCGCGGGGTACGCGGCGAGTTGGTGCGGCTCCATGCTCCTGGCGTGGGACTGCGGCACATGCTTCGCCTCCTACATCCTCGTTACTCGATCTATGTGATATCACGGCCTATCGGAAATCTCGTGATGGGAGCCACGTCCATCGAGAGCGACGATTGTTCTCCTGTGTGCAACCAGTTGCGAGTATGAGCGTATGCATGGCTGCATAATACCTGGACCGCTGCTAATCGTGAGGGAAGCCAGCTGATATGGCAATAGAAGCGGAGGCCAGGCGTGGGTAAATTGAGCAAGGCTCAAGCCGTGGCAAGTGGAATGAAGGCACTTGAATCCGATGTCCAGTTCGGCAGGTGCGATATCTGCGAAATGTCAGCCACTTGGCTCGTACGCGACGAGCATTGGGAGCTAACGTCAAACCCCAAGTGGGTGAAGGTGGCGCTAATGGGGGAACCCAACCATTTTCTGCGATGAGCACACACATGAAGCGCAAGTCACTGTTCACCACGCGTCGGAGACGTATCGACCACCCGTCAATGAGCGACCCACTGGCGGCAAAGGAGCTCTTCAACAGACACGGTTGAAACGTAGGTATACTCGCCTGTGCCCGGGAAGCCAAATTGGAAATCCTGAATCGCTCAATGACTCACGAAATCGCCTTTGAAATGGCTGCGTCCAACGTGCGGTTCGGCGCTGGCGTTACACGTGAAGATGTTCTTCTAAAACCTCGGAAATCAGTCTTACGTAAAGTTGCAAGCCGTTGTAGCCGGTAGGATCGACAACATGGACCAGTGAAACCCTGGCTCCAAGCAGAGGAGGTGCTCTCCTCACTTAAGCAGCCATGACAATGCAGGAGGGTGAGAAATCCACCGGATAGAGGATGCTTGCGATTAAGGACATATACTACTCCTTGGAACATCTCAAACGCTGCTCAGTCACGGGCTCAGGTGCATGAAAGTCCGCGTTACACCCGAAGCTTAGATCAGGGACATTGCACGATTTATTACCGCTCATGTAATAGCGGCTTAGTCAGTTTCTGACCGATTCTGTCTTGAGATAAGTCCGTGTCAACATCTAACGTAAGCGAAACCATGCAGCGACATTCCGTGCTGAGGGGTACCACATACGAGACACGCCTCGGCTTTCAATCGGTCTCGTGTTGAGTGCATCGATCATCTTTTGCTGCGATTGTGCGTCGTTTCTTTGCAGAGAAGATGATCGAGATGCTTGTTCGCATTTATCTCATCGTAGCGAAGCCAGCGTCACCTCTTGTGCAGTGAACCTGACGGCAGGAACAGTCACTGCGCCGTCGACTTCCTCCACTGCGCCCATCTCTTTTTCATCGGGGCTGATTCGTGCTCTCCCCTCGACACTCATAACGTGCTTACCTCCGCGTGTCCCTGTGTTGCCACCGAGGAGTTTGCGGGCTTGTTGCAGACGGGAAATCTCGGCGTCGATAAATTCGGATGTGTTCATAGGTCTCACTAATTCGCAACGGCACGCTTGTGCACCGTGCCCACACTCTTTCCCTGAACTGAAGACGGAAAGAATGTGGGCACGAGCGTTTTACCGACCATTTGCAGCAACCGCCGCTGTCACAGCAGGCGGGATTTCCACAACAGGCGACGACGGTCGAAGCCTGTGCTGACAACGAAATGAAGAGGAGTGCCGCAAACACTAATACGAGTGCTTTGAGTTTCATATAGATGATCTCCTTTGAAAATGCAGCATGACAGACATACGCGCGTTTTGACGCGCGCTTACCGGAACGTAGAGAAAGAGATGATCTAAATGCGGAAATCGTCTTTGAGACCAAAGACCGTAGGCCGGTAACGCAGGCCGGGAGTGAGTTCACAGCGGGATGTGGTGGCTGGCGGGATGTGGTGGCTGGCGGATTCTGATGGCTGAGCGCATTCGGGGTCTGCGGAAGAGACTTCAAGCGCTCCTGTTCGAGAGTCTTTTTCGCCGCAACCGTATCAGAGATGTGACAGGCTGGACAGGATTCGCTGGTATTGTTTACGGGTTGCGGGCAGCAGGGTAAATGCGCTGGCTGACACAGAGGAAACTCCGCAGACACGTGTTTCGCCACGACGCCGTCGTGATCCACAAGCTCGCTAGAAGCAACGCGAAGAACGTGCGCAGGTGGCTGCGAAGTTCACAATGAGACTGTAACGCTTTCGACGGACCATGGACAAGAACAGGATCGTTCGATTTTTAAACAAAAGGGGTATGAGCGGTGGTCTGCTGATTGGAATTCCGTGATAGTTACGGAGCTTGGAAACGCGCGTTATCGCGGGCCACCAGCCGTAAGCCAATTGTCACCTGACGACAGCAAGGCCAAGTCACTCATCGAGCTGTTCCGGTCGATTTGATGTCTTTGGCAAGTGGGCGAAAAACCCGCTACACGGACGTATGCCGCCAAACGTCCGTATCGCCGACCACTCTCTAGGAACACGAAATCTGCAGATGAAAAGCGAGTTTCGACCGGCGGCCATTCCTGCCTGTAACACATTGCAGTTCGCTAGGCGCGCACTCCCGGTTCGAACTTATGACAGGACGAGGTTATTGGACTAAGGGCACTGAGATGCCCTAGCTGCTGAAACATGCCTAAGTCATCGCGAACCGCAAAATGCTCGACAATCTTCGACTCCTTCAGTCGGAAGCGATGAATGTGCTTGACCGTGAATTTTCTGCCATTGGGAGCAAGTGTCGGCCCCTGCAGCGGAGGAATCATTGGAAAGTCGCCCAAGTGAGTGCCCGACACAGTCACCTCGCACATGATCGTGTCGCCCTCTCCAAGAGTGAGTCGATTTGAAACACCAAATCAGGAAAGGCCTGGCGCCATGTGCGGATATGTGCTGAATGATGCCGCGCACATCGGAATACCGAACGCCGAAATTGGTAAACTCTTGGGAAAAGAACTCGTCGATCTTTTCGATTTCTCCGTGATTCCAAAGCTCCTCAAAGTGGCGTTGGACGCAATCCTTGTTGGCACTTTGCGTCATGGATAGTCCTCCAATTACACAGAGCAGCATATACTCGTGCGTGTGGACATCGGTCAATACTGGTAGCCGCCGTCCTGTCCACGTCCCGATGAGTATCTGCCAATTGTTTCTTTGTTCTGCCCCAATCACCGCCAATGCGGAAGTAACCCATTTTTGATTTGGGGAAGGATCGCCGACAAACGGGGAGTCAGGTTGGCTTGGAGGCGGGGTTGGGAAAGGCTTGCTTGATGGAACTCAGCTCGTTAGCTGGCCACTCTTGAAAGGTGTCAAGTGCTCGCCTTCGCTCTAAGAGGTGCTTTGGATGGAGGGTGTTTATATCAGCATCTTGCTCTGCTGGCGGCGGCCAGGATGGTTGGGGTCGGTGAATTCGAGCAGTTCGATGGGCGCGCCGTTTTCGATTATGAACGCGACGCGGACGCCGTCGGACGGGCTGTTGGGAGGAATCAGGATTTCGCGGCCAGCAAGCTCGGAGGCGAGATCAGCCACTTCAAACGCTACGTGCGGAACTTGCCGGACGAGATAAGGGACCGCCGCGTCCGCTTCGAAACGCATCCACTCCACGCCAAATTCGCTTTTCTCGTGGCTGACGACAAAGAGTTTCAGGTGTTTCAGGTGGGTCTCGCCAGGCTTCGCTTCAGTAGTGGGAATTCCGATGTGATGGTACCGGCGCATTGTTTTCCACTCTCCGTGGAATTGGCACAAATTCTACGCTGTCGTTACCGCGTTTGAAACCACGCCCTCGTGACCGGACTTTTGAGGCACGAGGTCAAATTGTACTTCACTGGTTTTGGCACAAGGCAGATTCGGAATGCATGACGGGCAAACCGGAAATAACAGTCGTAACTTCCGTATTGCCGACGATACAGAACCTGGTCCGTGAGAGCGCGCGACCTCTAGTGTGGGGGCCCTTCTTCTGGCCACGCCAGATACAGCGAGGTTAAACCCAAAAAAACCTGCTCGTCAAACTTCGATTGGCGTATACTTCGAGGCCTAATTTTGCTGTTGCAATAAAGAGAGCATTCATGAAAATCGTGGTCATCATCGCCCGCATCTTGTTGGGCGCCATCTTTGTCGCCCTCGGCCTGAATGCCTTCCTGCACTTTCTCCCCAAGCAGTTTCCTCCAGGCATTGCAGGTCTGTTCGTGGGCGCAATGTTCCAATCCCACTACATCCTCTTCGTGAGCGCACTTGAGGTGATCAGCGGCGCCTTGTTGCTGGTAAACCGCTATGTTCCGTTCGCCTTGGCTATCCTCGCGCCGATCATTGTCAATATCATCGCGTTCCTCCTTTTGTTGCCGCCCGTGGGATGGCAACCTGGAGTTCTCGCGGCGATCTTGTGGATCTTCCTGTTCATCCACTACCGCAAGTATTTCTCGGGAATATTCGTGCAGCGGGCATCCTGATCGCCAATCGCCGCGCCGAAATTTCGCGTGATTCTGGCGGCTACCTGACCTTAAGCTGGTTAAGATGGCCGACGCGAACCTGTTTTCGTATGATTGCGCTCGTTTCCCAGCGGGCGCTTTTTCGTGTCTTCACGGGTAGCAGCGGTTGTCCAGCACTAGATCAAGTGCAACGAGTATTGAAGCAGACGAGTTAAAATCTCCTATCTCAAGGGATGCCTCTGGGTGGCGAAGCTTGGCAAATTACTTCCGATATGCGGACATCCATGTAAGTCAAAGTCAAGGGAAAAGCACGAGGTCTCTGGCCGCGCTCAGGAGAGCGCGCACTCGATCTAATCAGGATGCCTGGTAGCGCAACGGTGCCTCTCGGCGTGTGGTTCCTGCCTATGCAGAACTGGACATCCATTTGCTGTCTCGGGCTCCGAAGAGCCGTCACAGATGATTGAGTTTGTGTTCTCTGCCAGTCCCGAAACAATTCGTAGTGAGCCTCCGGAGTTTGCTCCTTCGCCCAGTCGGCAACTGCAGGACCTGGCAGTCTGCGCGTCGATGAATCCTGATGTTTTTGCCCCTTCCTTATTAGAAAGGTTTTTAAGCTGCCGGCGTTCGGCTGAACTTCTCGGCAGGCACGAAGTCCTGATGCCTGCGCTCCACAGCGAGCATGTAGCAGACCATCTTCCTGGCAACCGCCAGCGTGGCCCGGTGGGGATTCCCTCTCTCCAGTTCTCTGGCACGGCAGAGTCCAGCTCACGGTAGCTTGTCGAAAAAGAGATAAACGGCGGAAATCCGGCCGTCCTGGGCAATGATGAAATCAGTCCCGGCGTAAGCCGGAGACTCACCAGGGCGGCCCGATACCCATTGGAGCCGCCCGCCATTGCCCAACTCCTCGGGCCCGGCCAATTGGCTGATATCGAAGTCAGGGTGAGTAGCCTTGATCGCGGCCGCGACGCGATCGATCTCGTCGCGGCCACTGTAGACGCCCCCTGGGCTCGTAGAACGCAATCTTCGGTGAAGATCTCGTCGATGGCCGCGCGCCGACGCACGGGGTCGTTTTCACCGAAGACGTCGTGAAGATTGCGGGTCAGCAGGGTCGATATGCTGTATGGCATGGTTTGCATCCTCTCGGAATCGAGCGCAGATTGCGATATCTCGACCCGGAGCGGTTCTTTCGTTTGTCTGAAGTTGCGTTACGAAATTGCTTTCCACATTCTTAGATGGCTTACAACGATATCGTTGCAAACCGCAGATGGTCGACTGGATGGAACAGATAAGCGACGAGCGGTAACGGCGCTAATGAAAACCCACATTATTTCGGCAGGTGACTTGGAAAGTCATCCTGGCCGGACTAATCGTGTCTTAATAACCGGCCATTCCGGAAGCAACGTGAGCCAGATCACGTCAGGGAAGTATCGCCGACAAACCGAAAGTATCAATTGAAAGCGGGCCGCCGGAGTAACGATACTTTCGCCTCACAAAAACACGCGATCCGGCATGGACAATTCACGGTGAGTGGCAGGTGGTTCAACGCCACTCCTTCAATAGCAATATTAGCGAGCAGAGCACCAGGGGCGTTTCCTGAGAGGTCCTCAGCGTTCCAGATGTCGATGCCGGTAGCGTGGCCGGTAGTCAAGTGCCTGGCCGCCCCAATCAGGAGCAGTCCCCGGCCGGCCCCGATGTCACGCACCATCTCTGTGCCTGCCCACGGCACCTTTGCCAAAATGCGGTCGCGATGACGGAACTTGCCCGCAAGAGAGTAGATCAGCATCAGAGTGCCCGGGACAGCGAAACTCGCCGCTGAGTAAAGAAACCCGAGGAAGAAATGCAAGTGGACATGGCCGATGGTCAGGGTTCGCACTCCGAGGGCCCGCACAAGGCAGACCGCGCAGGCCACAAAGAGGTTGCGGATAACGGTTGGCGCATCAATCCCATAATTGGGCTTGCGGGCCATCTCCCTTCCTCCATTATTCCAACGCTTTCCGTAGGCGGTTGCAGGAATCGTAGCATGGCCGCGACGCGTCTCGAACAGGTAGTTTCTGGTTAACCGCCATTCCTGACAATGTGCGAGAAAGGGTTACTCCCACTCGGCGACCACCCGCCCTTAATGGGAAGATGCTCCCGGCGCATCGCAGTGTATCTTTCGCGTAATCGATGATGTGTTAAAACTGACCATCGCGGTGTTATGAAACTCCAAATACCCTGCGAGGAGGCATCCGCCATGGCTACGAGCCCGCTGCGTTCCATCAACAATGATCATGTTCCGCCGCCACTCGGAGCAACGCCGCCGGACGACTCAGTGGGCGAGTACGGCTTCGACTTCACACGGTTCGGTCCGCGGGTGCCGACGGTGTTAGTATCGCCACTGATTGCGGCGGGTACGGTGTTTCGTGTAGCCGCAGGAAAGACGCCGCTCGATCACACCTCAATCTTGAAGACGGTTGAGAACCGATGGGGATTGGCGAACCTGACCGCACGAGATGCCGCAGCCCAAGACGTGAGCGCCTTGCTGACGCTCGCGACGCCGCGAACCGACGATCCACTTGTCGGGTGACCGTTTCCGGTCGCGGCTGTGGCTGCCGAGGCCAAGCTCGACACGACTGTCCCGTCGCACCTGCAGCAGGTTCATGCCGAGTTGGTCTCGCAGTTGCCGATTCCCGACGAGAGAGGCGGCATCCATCACACCATGCCGGAGATGAAGACGAGCCAAGAGTACAGCGAGTACATCCGGTTGCGCACCGCGGCGTGGAAGGCGGCAAAGCACTCGAATGCGGGGAGCAGCGAGGGTACGCTAATTAGTGAATCTGAAGTTAGTTGAACAGCAACCGCAGATCTTCGATTGCGTTTGCCGCACAATTCGCAGCAAACTCCGCTCAGGATGACAGTTCAAAATCACACGAACCTCAGACTCATGATACTGGTTAAAGCCGATACAATGTTCAGAGCGTTTTTGTTGAGCGTATGACCGCTATCCGGAAGTAGAGGTGAGCCAAACCACAGTTATGTCCGAATGGGCGACCAACCAACCGGAGCCTGCGATTTGGCCATGAGCCGGTTTGGAAAAGTGCATTGGCCGTTAGCGTCAAATGACACCCAACTTCCGTGTAGCCGCGGGTGAAATGGCGATCTTACGGCAACAAACCACGAGCAGTCCCTTCCAGGATGCCATCGTCAAATCTTGCGTGGCCTCGACGAACCTCGGGTGGCCTTCTTCAGGTCGTTATTGCCGGTCGTGAAACCCGATAAAGCTGCCAGGCAAATGCTCCCAAACCTAGGCAAACCACACCCAAACGGACCAGCCCGCCAAGATACGGGATGAACCCGATGATAGTGAGCATCAGCAGGCCCACCAGCAGTCCCAGCAGCCAATCGCTTTTACTCGCCACAGCTGGCTTCAGAACTATCTGCCCAAGGAATGCTCCAACCCAAACTTTTGCCATGTAGATCGCAGCCAGATACATCGCGAGCAACATCAGCGAGGCCGGAATGCCGACCAGAGTGATGGCTGTCACGACTATGGCCACGGGCACGCCCGCCAGAACTGCAACCCCAAGCCCGAGGCTGCGCCAGCCTGAGCCCACTGCGTGCGTGCTGGCCTGGAAGAAGCCGGGAAACAGAACCAGACCCAACCATCCCACCAGCATGGCGGCGCCGAGCCAGACCGCTTGGTAGAAGTAGAATCTGGGGCGCGCGAAATGACTCTGCCTCACCCGCACCTGGATGTCACGTGTGCCCGTAATCGTCGCGCCGTCGGCGATGTGTACGTTTTTTAGCTCGTGCACGCGAGCGCTCAGGCTACCGCCGATTCGGGAGGTGTTAGTGAGGGTAAGGCTATCCCCGGTCATGGTCAGTTCGCGGCCGATGCCGCCGCTCACATCGGCATTGCCAGCGAACATGGTCACACTGCGATTCACCTCGCCCTCGAGGCTGACGTCGCCGGCGGCAACCACGATACCGTCGCCCACGTGACCCCGGTCATTCACGCGCAAGGATTGCACCAAGGCGTAGATGCTGTGGCCCAATTGCCCATCCAGATCGAGCGAATTCGAAAAGTTGTAGATGTTGCCTTCCACGGTTCCGCTCACCACGGTTCTCTTGGCAAAACTCACCAGGTCGCCCTTGACGGTGCCGCGCACTTCCACAGACCCGCCAAAAGCCAGCAAATCCCCATTGACGACGCCTTCCACGCGCACAATGTTGCCAGAGGCCAAAAGGGTGTCGTCTACAGTGTCGTTCACCGCTACCGTAACGAACTGACTGTGACGCCGGTCCAGGGCAAAACCAGGCAACGAAAATACAAGCAGCCCGATCAGGAGGCGCAGACCAGGTTGGTGTAGTCGCCATCGGCGTCCCAGCAGCAGTGCGCTGCCGCCCAACAGCAATAGCAAAAAGATCTTTCCGACGACAGCAGCATAATCACTCAGCATGGCAGTACCTCCGTGTGCAAAGTAATAAAAGAGGTTGAAGATCAGGTTCGTGCGGCCGCTTAAGCTGAAGGGATTTAACCACTGCAGCGCTTCCGGAATGCTCAGCTCATTGATCGAAACGGCAACGTTCGAAGCTAGCGCCAGCACCGCGGCCACGACCGCTACGCCACCCCACGCCAAAGACCGCGGCAAACGTGAGAAGGCCGCCGGGCTGGCTGATTCTTCCGGAAGCTCTTGCAGGCTTTCGCACAGAACACGGTTCTCAGCAAGTAATGCGTCCAACAGTTGCCGGCAGCGCCGGCACGTGGCCAGGTGGTCTCGCAGGCGCCGCGCTTCCTCCTCCGCCAGTTCCCCGTCCACGAATATAGAGACGATCTGTTCCGAATAACATTCCATGATCACTTGCTCCTGTGGACCAGTCTCCGGCGCAGCTCCTGCTTAGCCCGAAATATCAACGCTGCCACGTAATTCCTCTGCAAGCCCAACTGCTGTGCGATTTCGTCATAGCTCAATTCGCCGTAATAGCGCAGGACCAGCGGCACGCGATGGTTCTCGGGCAGATGTGCAATGGCATCCCGTACCAGCGCCCTCTCTTCCGTGCTGAGCAATGCACCCAGCGGCGACGGCTCCGAACTGGCTGCCTCGATGACCGCGACTCCTTCTTCAACTTCCACAATCACCTGCCGTCCACGCTTCCGGCGCCGCAAGGCGTCAATGCATTGGTTGCCAGCCACCCGCAGCAACCACCTGGTGAACGGTATTGACCGGTCGTAGCTCTCGATTGAGCGCCGCAGCTTGAGGAAGACTTCACTGGTGGCATCTTCTGCGCTCTCCCGTGAGTCCAGCATGTAACGGCACAAGCCGAATATGCGCCGGACATAGAGGCGATAGATCTCCCCCAGCGCTTCGGCATCGTGGCCTTGTGCGCGCTCTATTACGCTCTCCAGATCCGGCCCCTCCATTTGCGTGGCTTTGCCCTCGCGGGGCTGCGATCCTTTCGCATTGTTTCTCTTTGCGTCCATGAAGCAGTACGCTACAGATCGAACAAAGTTACACAGATTTTATGGATGAGGGAACGCAAGGCTGGACGACTCACTGTGGTTCATGCAAGATTCGAGTTGCCCACGAGTCCTAATCATGGTCCTGGAACACCAAGGAAATCAAAGGAAATCAGTAGAAACAATCACCAGTTTGCCGGGGCGATCGGGATGCTGCCAAACTTCCAACAGGAGGATAATCCGGCCCATGCCAACCAACCCGATCGAATACATTTGGCCTGGCATCATCGCCGCGCAGGCAATCTACACCGCGACAAAACTGCGCATTCCCGACCTTCTTTCTTCCGGCCCAAAAACCGTTGCCGAATTGGCGGCGGATTGTGATGCGCATCCGGCGACCCTCGAACGCTTATTGCGCGCCCTCACCAGTATTGATATGTTCGCGCTGGAGTCAGACGGGCGCTTCCGGAACACGTCTCTTAGTGAGGTTCTTCGAGCGATCACCCTGAGTCGCAACGTGAAGGTGTTCTCTTTCTGCCTGCGCCATTTCTTTGGCGTCCGCTGGGAGCACTATACGATTCCGTTCGCAGCGGCGAACCTGCCTTCCCGAGAGTCTTCGGGCAGAAATTCTTCGAGTATCTCGCCGATTGCCCGGAAGATGCGGCAACCTTCAATAAGGTCATGACCCAGGGCATCGCCTGGACAACGCCGGCCCTGCTGGCCGCGTACGATTTCTCGCACTTTGAACGGCTGGTCGATGTGGGCGGCGGCCAGGGTGCGCTCCTGCGCGATATCCTTGTTGCCACGCCGGGTCCTGAAGGCATTCTTTTCGACCTTCCTCAGGTGGTGTCCGGGGCTTCGGAGATTTTGGGCAGAGAGATCACCTCGCGCTGCCAGATTGTGGGCGGGAGCTTCTTCGACTCAGTGCCCGAAGGAGCCAATGCCTATCTGCTGAAGGGCGTCAATCAGGATTGGCCAGATGACGATGCGATAAGAATTCTGACGAACATCCGAAGGGCCATCCCTCCGGACGGTATCCTTCTACTTGTAGAAAGCCTTGTTGACTCTCCAACTCGTCCGGCCGGTCTTGCGGATATGCTCATGGTGGCGATTGGTGGACGCGAACGCACTGAAGCCGATTTCCGTTCGCTTCTGGCGTCTAGCCATTTCTCTCTTGTCCGGATCATCGCAACAGAGGCCTCCTCCCTGATCGAATGCCATCCGGTAGGGCGTTCCGACCGCTAGCTGATCCGCGCCAGCAGGTTTCGGTTTGCCTCGGATCTCGTACGGAGGATCGCGGCGAAAGAGTGTAGCTCGCCCCCAAAGACATCCAGATCTCGGGAAAACGGGAGAGGGTGCGGGTCCTAATCGGTTAATCGGTGAAGCGCGTTTCGAGCAGAATCTGATCTGGAAACGTGGTAAGGCCTGGAGTCGCTAGTTGAGGCCAGACTTCCGGTTTCCCTTGACTTGGGAGGAACTATGGCGGCATGGGCCATTGCCAGCTATGTTCTCCGCAGTGCGTTGTTAGGCTTCGTTGTTATGTTCCAGAGTTATTGCGACTTTTCCTCGAGCGTGTCCTTCCTCCAGATACCGGAGAGCTTCAGGGACTTCACTCAAGTTGAAGCGCCGGTCGATGACCGGTGTTACCTTTCCCGTTGCCATGAGCTCGCCCACGATGGTCAGATCCTCTTTGTTCGATCTCGCCAGGAAGATGACTAGCTTCTGGCTCACGAACCATGACAGCATAAGCGCTCCGATCAAACGAGCCAGAATACTCGTCAACCGGGCATCGTTGGGTGCTCCGACCATAACTAATATCCCTTTGGGATTTAGCACGCGCCTGCATGCTGACAACGAATGATTCCCTACGGCGTCGAAAAGAAGGTCGTAATGTTGCCCTCTCCTGGTGAAATCCTCCTGGGTGTAGTCAATGACCCGATCTGCGCCGATGGACCGCACCATTTCCACATTCCTTGTACTGCATACGCCGGTCACATCTGTGCCGAACGACTTGGCGATCTGCACAGCGAAGGTTCCCACGCCTCCCGCTGCACCATTGATCAGGACCTTCTGCCCCGGCTGAATCCGTCCCTTGTTGCGAATACCCTGCAAAGCGGTGAGTGCCGCAATCGGTACACAAGCCGCTTGCTCAAACGTCACGTTTTCCGGTTTCATGACCAACGACGATTTCATGACTCTCGCCGACTCGCAAGTACACGCATACTCGGCAAATGCCCCACGGCATGTGCCGAACACCGCGTCGCCTGGTTTGAACTGCGTTACGTTCCTGCCAACCGCTTCAACCTCGCCAGCCACATCAACGCCGAGCTGTTTGATCTTTGGTTTGCGCAACCCGAGCAGGAAACGGACGATGTACGGGCCGCCTCTCATTGTTTTCCAGTCGAGTGGATTGACGGAAGCCGCGCGGACTTTTATCAGGACTTCGTTGTCCCTGGGAACAGGCTTGTCGAGGTCGTTGACCTCAATAACGTCTGGCGGACCGTATCTGGTGTAGGCGGCTTTCATGCGGCGGCCTGCTCCTTCCATCGTTGAACATTCACGCCCATCACGAGGAGCCACAGGGACAGGGAACCTTCCCCGAGGAGGCCCAAGGCCAGATTGTAGGGGGACAGATAGTTTGTGAGCGCCGGTGACAGAAAGACCAGCCAACACAAACCGGCAAGCACCATCGGCGCGCCCAGAATTCGAGGCACGAAGGTTGACCGAAAGAGGAGGTAGCCCATCAGGAGGCAATAGAGTCCGTGAAATCCAATGCCGATGACCATGCCCCGAGGATTCCATTGAAGAAGCTCTAAGATGAGTCCCACGAAGTTGAAGGACGCCGCGAGCAAAGAGAAGCTCCTATTCTCCCCCCTGAAGATGTCATAGAAGAGGAGCGTCACAGCGATCATGCCCGAGACCTCGACGAGGCCTACTACGAGGTCTGCTGCGAAACCCAACCTGCCGCGAACGAAGAACTCGGTAAATGCTGCCGTCAGGATAACGAGCAAAAAAAGGACACCGGCAATCCTGGCCTTGAAACGCGGCGACACCTCTCGAATCCGCTTCAACATTTCCCAGCCTCCAGGATGGGCCACTGCATAAACGTGGCGATCCTGAATCGTTGCCCTGCCTCAGCGGCGGCAGCAGAAAGGGCGCACTTCATAATGGGCTCTCGTGGCCAGTTACCGCAAACGCGCTCTTCCACTTATCGGGAATCCAGGCCCACTGGTCCGCGAGCTGACAAATCCTGATTGGTCGGCAATCTGGAAGTTTCGACTGCCTAGAATGTCATTTGACGCCAAATCGCCAACGCGCTTTTCCAGGTGCACGGCTCTGGAAATGTGGTTAGCCCTGCAGTCAAAAGTCGATACTCAAACGCAAAGGTTGAGTCTCAACGATAAACCTGTTGACATTCCGCCTATAACGCCCAAACTATAGGTAGACGATCAACAGGAGAGCGGACGTGACAGAAGGTAAATCAGATGTTCTGCAGGGAACGCTTGATCTGATGGTGCTGAAGACGCTTGAGTCGATGGGGTCGCTGCACGGCTATGGCATTGCGCGGCGGATCGAACAAGTCAGTGGAAACACGGTCAGTCTCAACCAGGGAACCATCTATCCAGCTCTCCTTCGCCTGGAACAGCGGAGGTGGGTGAAGGCCGAATGGGGTACTTCGGAAACCGGACGCCGCGCTAAGTTTTACTCCTTGACCCGCACCGGGCGGAAGCAGATCGAGCAGGAGATCGAAAACTGGGAGCGCATTGCCGCCACAATGGCGCGCTTCCTTGCCCCGTCGAATTAGGAGGCGATTATGGACTGGATCCGCATTCTCCTCAGCCGTTTCGCCGCACTCTTCCGCAGTAGGAAGCTCGATGCTGATCTCGACGAAGAGCTGCGCGCGCATATCGATCTGGCCATCGAAGAGAATCGCGGGCGCGGGATGAATGAGGCGCAGGCGCGCACTGCCGCTCTGCGCGCGTTTGGCGGCATCACGCAGATCCGCGAGAGCTATCGCGTACAGCGCGGCCTGCCATGGGTTGAAGAGGCCGTTCGCGACATTCGCTATGCCATCCGCCAGTTGCGCAAGTCGCCCGGGTTCGCGCTTACAGCCATCCTTACGCTGGCGCTGGGCATCGGCGCGGCTACTTCAGTCTTCAGCGTGGTCAATGCGGTATTGCTCAGGCCATTTGCTTTTCGCGATCCGGACCGCCTCGCTGCTTTTGCTTGCCGCTTCGATAGCAGCGATGGTACCGGATGCCGAACTCCTGCCGGCGCAGCGAGACCGAATACGCAAGCACGCCATACACGCCCAGCAAGGCCAGACACAATGCGGCCGGCGCGCGGCATCCACCGACCCGATGCGCGCACTGAGGATGGAGTAGAAGCTGATGGATCAGATCCGCGTTCTGCTCAGTGCTTGACCGCTCAGTTCCGCAGAAAACACCGATCTCGATTTACGCATAATCGCCAATGCGCTCATCGAGAGGTTTTTCGATCCATTGAAAGGCGCTTTCTTGGGTTGCGGGAGTATCACCGCCCAACCGTACTTTACCGCTTGGTAAAAGAAGAGTTGGCGACCAACCGACGGGAACCAAGGAAAACTGGTGGCGTTTCTGCTGGAAGCAGTGACTCGGCCTGAAGTCGGAGATCGAGCATCATGGGCTCAGCGCGGGGCAGCTTGCGCTCGCTTACCACTTCTCACTATCGTTTAGATGTCTGCCTGTCACCGGGTGATCTGTGGCTGAATTTTCCTAACGCAGTAGACCGGGGCGCTTTGGATCGAATTGCCAATTCGGTATGAGGAACTGCATGGCCGCGGCGTCGTCGCGTCCTCCGAGGCCGATCTTCACATAGAGTTGGTGAGCCCGCTCGATCTGTTCCATATCGAGTTCGACGCCGAGGCCGGGACGATCCGGGACAGAGATCCTTCCGCCTGCGATCTGCAGCGATTCGCAGGTGAGGCGTTGGCCGTCCTGCCAGATCCAATGCGTGTCGATGGCTGTCACCTTGCCGGTCGCGACCGCAGCTACGTGCGTGAACATAGCCAGTGAGATATCGAAATGGTTGTTCGAGTGCGAACCCCAGGTCAGGCGCCAGTCGCGACAGAACTGCGCGGCGCGAACCGAACCCTGCATGGTCCAGAAGTGCGGATCGGCCAATAGTATGTCGATGGCATGCAATTGGACAGCATGGTGGAGCTGGCGCCAGTCCGTGGCTACCATATTGGTGGCGGTCGGTATCCCGGTTGCGCGGCGGAACTCGGCCATGATCTCGCGGCCGGAGTAGCCGTGCTCGGCTCCGCACGGGTCTTCCGCATAGGCCAGCACGTGCTGCCTGCCGCTGCACAGAGCAATCGCTTCGTCGAGCGACCATGCTCCGTTAGGATCGAGCGTAATGCGCGCTTCCGGGAATTTTTCCGCGAGTGCTGTCACCACTTCCATCTCACTCACGCCCGAGAGCACGCCTCCCTTCAGCTTGAAATCACGAAAGCCATAGCGGTCCTGAGCGGCTTCGGCGAGGCGAAGCACAGCCTCCACTGTGAGCGCCTCCTCATCGCGTAGACAAAACCACGGATTCGAAGCGTGTTCGTCACAGCGATAGGGGAGATTGGTCTTCTTTCGGTCTCCGATGAAGAAGAGATAACCCAGCACCTCGACGCTGCTTCGCTGTTGCCCTTCTCCGAGCAGCGCGGCGAGGGGCACTTGCAAAAACTGCCCCAGCAGATCCAACAGCGAAGATTCAATTGCAGCAACCGCATGGATGGTGGTGCGCTGATCGAAGGTCTGCAGGCCGCGACCGGCAGCGTCTCGATCGGCAAATTGCTGCCGCACAGTATTCAGAATGCGATTCCAGTTGCCAATCCTCTCTCCGACGACCAGCGCTTTCGCATCATCGAGAACTTCGCGGATCTTCTCTCCGCCCGGAACTTCTCCGGCGCCAGTTCGCCCGGAGTCGTCTGTTATGAGAACTACATTGCGCGTGAAGAACGGCGCGTGCGCCCCACTGAGATTGAGCAGCATGCTGTCATAGCCCGCGACAGGAATGACCCGCATGCTCGTGATCCGGGGAGAATCGATATTGGCTGATTCGGATGTCATACGCCGGTTCCCTGGATTAGAGCAGGATTCATCTCCACGCGCTTGATCTCGCCTACGATCGGCAGGTACGCGATGATAGCAAGCAGCGCTGTCGCGCCTACAAAGATGAGTGCATCATGGAATGAGCCTGTGTGCTTGACGATATAGCCGATGATGATCGGCGTCGTCACTCCCGCCATGTTGCCGATCAGGTTGAATAGGCCGCCATTCAGTCCGACCAGCCCTTTTGGAGACGTATCTGAGATTACCGTCCAGCCCAGGGCTCCAAAACCCTTACCGAAGAAAGCGAGTGACATAAACAGCATCACAGCTGTCTGTGTACTAACGTAATTGCAGGCGATCATCGTCATCGACAACGACATGCCAATCACGATCGGAGTCTTGCGCGCAAAACTCAGCGTTCGCCCGGCGCGCAGCAGCCTGTCCGAGACGACTCCTCCTAGGATGCCGCCTGCGCAGCCGCAGAGCGCAGGCAGAGCCGCCAGAAAGCCCACCTTCACGATCGACATATGCCTTGCCTCGCTGAGGTAGATGGGAAACCAGGTCAGGAAAAACCAGGTCAGCGTCGTGATGCAGTATTGCCCGAGATAAATACCAGCCAGCATTCGATTACTTAGCAGCCACTTTACGGCAGCCCATGTAAGAGTATTACCGCCCGCCCGCGTCTTGCCGTCCAGATTTGCCAGGCCGCCGCCCTGCTCGATGTGGTCAATCTCCTGTTGGCTGATGCGCGGGTGGGTCTTCACATCGTAGATCACTTTGAACCATACCGCGCTGAACGCGAGTCCGATTGGGCCTGCAAACCAGAAGCATTGCTTCCAGCCCCACTTATGCACAATCCAGCCCATGATGGGTGCAAAGAGCACCAGAGCGAAATACTGCGACGAGTTGAAGATGGCCGACGCGCGTCCGCGTTCCGCTGCGGGGAACCACGCTGCCACAATGCGGCCATTGCCAGGAAAAACCGGCGCTTGCGTAAGCCCGGACAACAGCCGTAGTGCAAAGAGCGTATAGAACGCCGCGACGGCGGGCAGGTATCCTGTGAAGCCGGCCAGCAACGCGCAGATCGACCAGCAGACAATGCTGGCGCCATAGACGTGTTTCGAGCCGAAACGATCAAGCAGTCCGCCGGCCGGCAGTTGCGCCACGACATACGCCCAGCTAAACCAGGAGAAGAGATAGCCCATGCGGAGAGCGTCAAGATGCAGGTCGCGCGTGAGCGCCACGCCTGCAATGGAGAGCACGACACGGTCTCCATAACTGAAGGTGCTGGCGATAAATAACATCAGCACAATCAGGTAACGGACATGCGTTGTCTTTGTATCGGGCATGCAGAATGAATCCACGTTCGCGATGTTCAGGAGCGTCCCGCGATCAGCTTCTTCAGGTCTTCCAGTTCGTTCTGGTCGAGATCTGTAAGCGGAGGGGGTACTGGCCCCGCCGGACGGCCCACCGCCTTCATTCCGGCCTTCACAATGGAAACGGCATAGCCCTTGCGGCGGTTGCGGATGGCAATGTAAGGCAACACAAACTCCCGCAGCTTTGCGAATACGGCCGGCTGATCCATGCGCCGTACTGCGGCGTAGAACTCCTGCGCGAATTTCGGTAGAAAATTAAAAATGGCAGAGGAGTACGTCGTAACCCCCATCTCCAGGTACGGTAACGCGAAGGTCTCGGCGGTGGGCAGGCCGCCAATATATGTGAGGCGGTCTCCGAGCCGCGCACAGATGCGCGTCATCAGTTCGATATCGCCGACTCCATCTTTGAAGCCCACCAGATTCGGGCAGCGTTCGCATAGCTGTTCAAGCGCCGACTCGTTCAGAACGGCGTTGTCGCGGTTATAGAAGATAACGCCCAGCGTCGTGGAAGCGCATACAGCTTCGGTATGCGCGATCAGTCCCGCGGGCTCTACATTCACGAGATAGGGAGGAAGTATAAGCAGCCCGTCGGCGCCCGTCTTTTCGGCGGCGCGTGCAAATTGCTTTGCGGTCTGCGTGCCGTATCCGCATCCAGTGAGGACCGGAACTCTTCCGGCAGTCTCGGAGACCGCGGCACCAACGACGGTAGAAAATTCTTCGAGTGTCAGGGAGAAGAACTCGCCGGTGCCACCCGCGGCAAAGAGCGCTGCTGGGCCATGCTGCAGCAGCCAGGAAATGTGCTGACGATATGGCGGCTCGTCGAACTCATGCTGTGCCGTGAAATGAGTAACTGGAAAAGAGAGCAGGCCCTCGCCGATTCTCTTTGCCAGTTCCTGTGGACTCATATTGCTCATTGCCGATTTCACCTGCCGCTGCCACTCGGAATATGCGCGCCGAAATATGCGCTGTACCAAAACTATAGAGGAACTGCGAAAGAATAATGGGCAGGCGTCCCGCGGAGCGGGCTGCAGCAAGTACCTGCGCTCTCTGAAGCTTAGAGAAGCTGCCGGGCTCCTCCGAGGTGTAGAGGAGAAGTGGGGACAAACATAATCTCGGTCATACTTTCGGCAACTGCGAGGTATCCCAGTGTTTGGTCCAGGTGCTGATGGATGATCACCTTGCATCCAGCCAAGGTGGGGCGCCACTCGGCACGCTCGATCTGCATGACCAGGTTGTGAAAGCGTACGGTGTTATCCTCAGCCTTCGCCTTCGGCACCCGCCGTCGGCTCGGTGTCCCTCGCCGTTGGTCCAGTAATCCCTTGTGGCCTTGCTCCTCCAGCGCTGGCGCCAGCGACGCATCTGTCGCGGGCTGATGCCCATCAACTCCGCCGCTTGCCACCACTTGACCTTCCCCGCTGAGGCTCGCAACAGCACTTCGTGTAACTTCATCGCCCGCTCCGCAGCAGTCCTCGGATAGATCTCCATGCGCGCTTGCATGAGTTCCATCCTCGCCGCCCGTTATGCGGACATTTCACTTGTTCTGAAAAGCGGACATTTTCACTTGCTAACGACACTGACGGTTTGGCGGTAATACGGCCAGAATGCGCGGATTCGCGTGGATGAGGTCGCGGTAGGGACAATCATCGCTGATCGCCCCCCGCACAGATCCGTACGAGCGCTCATTAGCGCATACGGCTCTTATCTCGGATATGTGGCGGGAAGCGGTCAAGCTGCTTTCCGCACACCCGCCAGCCCCTGTGACACGCGTATCCCGCTCTGTGTCGGGAGCGTGCTGACCTGACGCGTGTTCTCCTTGATCAGCGGCCTTCCCTCCTCACTCTCCGCCATCGACTGCTCGATTTTGTTCGAATGATTCATCGGTACTATGCCGCTGTCCGACTCCTCGGCTACGTACATCTGGGGCGTATGGCCTCAGCCTTCACCCACCGTCCTGCTGATTTGAGCAGCAGGCGTCTCCGAGGTCTCCCGGTTCTCGTGCATGAAGCTTCCAGACGTGTCTGGGGTCTTCGCCTACGCAGGACCGAGCAAGGACTCGCGATTACGCCCCGGCCCGTTTTGCCTTCCGCCAACTCAAAAGCGTCGGCGTCCTGATTGCATCTTTTCGGAGCTCAATACCCAGCCCGCCTGTAGTCGGGATAGAAATCAGGCGCATTGACTGGGCCTAGCTCCTGCCATAGTCAACGATTCCTGAAGCCCCCCTAAAATGCCGGACTGTCGGATTTCCCGAGTCCGGTTTCAAACCTTGGCTTATCTTCCATGAGCCTTCCCAACTTGGCGAGGGTTAAGCGCTGGTACGCATGCTCCCCGACTTCCGTGGTTTACTCACAGCCTAGTTTCACCGCACTCGTCAGTGTTGTGCCGGCTCAGAGTCCGACCACCGCAGTGCATCGATGAAACCGCCAAATGTCCAGAGCCCCTTTGCCCGATGACGGTGTTACCACATCGGGGAGACGTGCACACCGCCTCCTGCGAGGACATTACTCCTCGGTCTTCGCTCCTACGGACTCATTCGCCAATCCCAGATGGCTCTTCTATCCTTCGGCCTTGGCCTCGTACTAGAAGTCTTTGCAGGTTGCTACCAGCCCCTGCTGCCAGTGGGATCTTCCCGACGTTATCTCTGCGAATCTTTCCCCGGATGCCTGGTCCCCTTGCACGGCGGTCCCGCGAAGTGCACTTGCCTGTTTCTTCCTCCGCGTCATCGGCCTTCCCCAACAGAGGAGTGGGTCGGCTTCCCGCTACCACCCGCGAATACGGACTTCTCGCGGAAGCGTTTTTCGAAGCTGCAGACATTTCTTTATGTTCAAGCCTCCGAGTTTGCTCGCCTCCCAGATCGTTCCTACCGCTGCGCATACTGCCACAGGGCAGCCAAGACTCTTACATCCGGGCACACCGTGCTTCGTTGCCTCCGCACGTACCGGATATGCTAGCCGTCCGAATACAGGCAATTGACGGCGCAAGGACTTTCACCTTGCAAGATTCGCAGCCTTGTCGGCTGCTCCCCCCTGTTTACGCTTCGCCGTGCACCTCGCGGTACCCAACGCAAAACTCGGGGCCGAGTGGTTCGCTACTCCTTTCTCGTAGGACTCTTCCATTCCCTGCTTCATGCCGGTTTAGCCCGGCGCACTGCATTGGCGATTTCACATGACCTGAGAAATAGGCGCTATCGACTTGGGTTAGCATTTCCGAGAATTCTTTGGTGGTACTGTGCTACGAGTAATCCGAACTGCGCAGTTGAGCATCGGAGCTGTCGCCCAGGGCCGGACCGGATTGAAGCTGCCGTGCTACCATCCACTCATCCGGCTCGCCCACCGGTTTGAGCTGCGGAGGTCGAGATGAGTCCAACGACACGTCG